>Ga0070738_10001117_pt1 | contig 60378 bp, 56 predicted proteins | sample Coa_R2_2_FD_66446 | JGI IMG/M metagenome (GOLD analysis project Ga0070738, IMG submission 66446) | Surface soil microbial communities from Centralia Pennsylvania, which are recovering from an underground coalmine fire - Coalmine... | ecosystem: Environmental > Terrestrial > Soil > Unclassified ... | reverse complement strand
ATTTCCGCTGCGATTTTTGGATCGTTTGCTGTACTTTTTCATCAATCTCCTGCTCGATCTTCAGAATATCGAGTTCGGTTGCCAAAAGCGCTGTAAGATGAAGATACTGATCGCGAAGATCCGATATTTCTAAAATATGCTGTTTACTACCGATATCCTTCGTCAGGTGAGCAGCGATATAGAACAGCTTACGACGCGGATCGGCAGTGTTCTCGAAAGCCATCAGCACTTCTTGCGGCACCTGACGCGACTGACGCACATACTGGCGAAAGAGATCGCTGGCATGACGAGTAAGTGCCTCTAATTCCGTCATCGGCACTTCCTGCGGTCTCATGATCTTCAACTTAGCCTCGATGTGCCCTTCGTTGAAGCGGTATTCCATCGCCATGGCTTGTTCGAGGCCATCGACCAGCACTTTCATGAGCCCATTCGGCAATCGGATGATCCGTACTACTTTGGCAAGCGTACCAAAGCGAAATAACTCGTCCGGCTTGGGTTCTTCCTGTTGAGCGTCACGCTGGGCAACGAGAAAAAGATAGCGCTCGCGACCGATCGCAGCTGTTACCGATCCCAGCGAAGACTCGCGTCCGACCAGGACCGGAAAGATCATATAGGGATAGATCACAACGTCTCGAAGGGCGAGGACTGGCACCCATTCGGGAATATCGATAACAGGTTCGTGGGAATCCGAAAGAACGACGCGCTCCTCCGCGAGTTCGGCAATCCCCGACTGCTCTGCTGCCTCCTGATTCAGGCGACTCTCCTTTTCCACGATCTCCGTGGGCTTTTCTGCTTTATTTTTGGCCATTATGGTATGTTCAGCCCGGTAAACAAGCCGGGCTGGAAAATAATCAATGCGCTAAGAAAAGGAAGCTCTGCCTTAATTCTTACGAATACTTTCCATGAACTGGTCGAAGAGATAGTCACTCTCGTGCGGACCAGGCGATGCTTCCGGATGATATTGGACGGCGAAGATAGGTAATTTATTGTGGCGAAAGCCTTCGACCGTATGATCGTTAAGATTAAGATGGGTCAATTCACAATCGTTGGGCATCGACTTCCAATCGACGGCGAAGCCATGATTCTGTGAGGTGATCTCGATCTTTTCCGATAGTAGGTTCTTGACCGGATGGTTGGCTCCGCGGTGGCCGAACTTTAATTTATACGTCTGACCCCCTAATGCGAGTGAAAGTAACTGGTGTCCCAGACAAATACCGAAGATCGGATGCTCTTCGCGTTTGATGAGATGCTTGAGCATCGCGATCGTATCCTTCACTGCATCCGGGTCACCGGGACCATTGGAAAGGAAAATACCGTCTGGCTTTTGTTCGAGAATTTCTTCCAGCGTTGTCGTCGAAGGCATGACCGTGAGCTGAGCGCCGTGGTCAACCAGTTTGCGAAGAATATTTTGCTTGATACCATAATCCAGCACGACCACATGTGGTGGCTTTTTCCACGAACTGTTAACGGTAGGACCCGCCATGTCATACGGCTCACGAGTGGTAACACCTTTGGTAAGATCCAGGCCCGCCATCTTGGGACTCTCAAGGGCTACCCTCACCAGTTCGTCATCGGTAAGGCTTTCTGTGGAAAGAACACCCCTCATAGCACCTTCACTGCGAAGTAAGCGAACTAAGCGGCGTGTATCAACCTGTTCGATACCAAGAATGCCGTTCTCTTCCAAAAACTTATCGAGACTTTCGCCTGCCCGCCAGTTCGAATAACGCTCGGCTGCTTCACGAACGACAAAGCCGCTTACAAAGGGGCAGCGGCTCTCCATGTCCTCACTATTTGCCCCATAATTTCCCATGAGCGGGTTCGTCATCGTGACGATCTGGCCTGCGTAGGATGGATCGGTAAGTATTTCCTGATAACCGGTAATGCTCGTCGTAAAAACGACTTCACCGGTCTGTCGGGTCACATCGAGCGCGCCGAACCCGTAGCCGCGAAAGACAGCGCCATTTTCAAGCACCAGGCGCGCAGGTTTACGCTTTCCTTCAGCATTTCCATTCATCGATCCAAACTCGTCCATTTTATTCACTAAGTACACTCTCCTGTTTTCGTATTAACGGCAAGATGTCGGCAAATACAAATCCGTCTCGTTCAACTACTTCACCGCTAAGGATATTGAGCGGAGTATTAAACATTGGCCCATCATACACAAAGGTATGAAACTCTCCATTCTCTCCGCATGGATCAACACTACTTGGAAGATCGCGGAGAAATTCTTCATTCCACTCACGACCAGCGAAATCCGAAGTAAGCTTTCGTGGATCGACACAGGTTACGCGTGCCTTCAAACCACCGGCGATCATTTCCTTTGCTAATCGATCGGTCGGAATTTCCCACAGAGGGAAAATCGGTTTTATAGAAGTACCTTCCAACCTCTCTTCGCGATACTCACGAATATCTCTCAGAAAGAGATCGCCGAACGCGATCGTATCAAAACCCTCTTCAACAAGGGCATTGGTAGCGATACGCATTCGCTCCTCATATACTTCGTTGGAGCACGGCCATGGCAAGTCAACGACTTTAAGCCGAACACCGGTAGCTTCTGCCTGTGCTTCGAGCAGTTCTCGACGAACAGCGTGCATCGCTACCCTGCCGAATGCCTCATTGACCGTGGTAAGCAGTGCATTTACTTCCACGCCTTGTGAACGCAGAACGTGCAGCGCCCACGCGCTATCTTTTCCACTGCTCCACGATAATACTGTCTTCAAATTTTTTCGTTCGTACACAAAAAGAAGGCCCTCACTATTAGGAGAGCCTTCGATGAATGTTAAACTATCATCCTTACTGCGCTACGACAGCGACTCTCTTCTGTACTTTCAAGCGCATCAGTTCGTAACTTCCGAAGAGCACGGCACTCCATGTCAGATCGCCAAGGAGGGTATTCTTGTAAAACGGAAGTCCCATTGTATAGCACTGAATAAGCCCGGCCACCGTCTTCGGATAGATCGAGCCTTCCGAAAGCATCCATACCGCTCCGTTCGTTACCACGAAGAACAGGAACGAGCCTCCGAGCACCGACACGATCCAGCGAAGGAGTGTTGCATCCTTCGCATAGAACTTGCCGATCAGAATGGAAACCCCGAATGCTGCATAGACGAAGAGCATCAGCTTCCAATCGTAGAAACCAAGAATAGCATCGGTTGCGAGCATCGCTGCAAAGGGCACGATAAAGCCCATTCGCTTTCGGCCAAGATACGCACCGGCAAAAAGGCCGGCCGCCATCACGGCATTAAAATTATAAACGTGCAGCGTATTGAAGAGTACGCGCGTCAAGACGGCGAACACTACCAGAATTCCGGCCACGAGCGCCTGTCGTTGTGTATCGTTCATTGTAAAAGAGTGGTGATTTTGATGAATCAGTGGTAGAACGCGAAATGTGCAGGGGCGATTCCGGTATTGAACGACCACTTGAAAGTGCCCGTCGAACCACTATAAACATCTACCTTTCCTTTTCCACTGGTAAAATCATTGACCCCCAGATATAGCTCGTCTGCATGGCTATCGTAATAACCTTTATAGTAGGATGTTGATGAATTAATGAGAGGCTGACCCAACTGGTGGCTAATTCCATTTAAGCGGTAGACTACGCCGTCCGCGATGATAAAATTCTTGGGTCCAACGATGATTTCTCCGTCGCTCTGCGCCGTTCTGAACTCGAGAGAATCCTGAAGCACATCAGTGCTGACGTTTACATAATAAAGCCGTGGCCGAATCGACACAAAATCTCCAGTAGCACCAATAATAACGGTGTTATTAGTGCTATCCGCAATGGCTTCCTCGCCAGAGCCCGTCAAAGCGACCTGTTTGATCACTTTACGAGTGGCAAGATTTACCACATTCAAATGATATGGCCCGGCATACGAAGTTGCACTGCTCGTAATATAGGCTTTATTATTCATCACCGCTACGGCAATACTCGGCTCACCGATGGCAATGGAATCAACGATATTATCAGTCGTAAGATCGATAATGGCGGCAGTGTTATTCATGCGGCGGGTAACGAGCAACAAGTTCGAACCAATAAGCGCCATTTTGTTCGGTGCATCGAGTCCGACTGGAATACCCCGTGCGCTATTGAGATCGCTCGCAGAAAAGAAATCGATCGAGTTGGCAGTGTTATCGAGCATGTATACCTGGTTACCGTTTACCACAACATCGTTCGGTGAACCGAGACCGGTGAGTACACCCTTGTAGATGGTGGTGTCGACCTTTCCTCCATTACCCGAATGAAAGACCACGACATCGAGCGATGCATTTGCTTTACCAAAATTGCCCTCATTACCGACGAAAAGAACACGATCGCTCGTGGCTGGGACGATGGTATCATGGACCGGCAAGGACGTAAGGCTGCCGTTGATACTAGGAGCGGGTTCCGTTGCCGATTTGCAGGCTCCGAACGCTCCGCCAAGTATCGCGCAAAGGCCTAATAGTAGAAGATTTTTCTTCATGGATTTCTAAAAGTATTTGAGTTGAATGGAAAATTTGTAGGTACGGCCGGGCATGGGATAGTTCAAGACCTCCACATAATGCTCGTCCGTTAAGTTATCGATCGAAAAAAGCGCATGCACTCCGAACTGTCCGAGACGAAATTCACGAGTAGCAAGGGTGAGTGTATAGAGATACACACTCGGTAATCGTGATGCTGTATCGACATTGGCAGCATCCGTCCATTTGCGATCGCGATATCGCAGCATTGCAGCGATACTTCCCCACTTATCATGCTCGATCTGAATGGTGGTAAGCGAACTGTGCGGCGTCGAGTAGATCAGTTCTCGGCCATAGTTACTATCGCCCGGCGTTAAATTTTGAGAAGTAAGGAAAGTGTACCCTTCTTCCAGATGTACAGCCGCGTGTGGGGAAAGACCCAATGTGCCTTCGGCTTTTATTTCCCAGCCGTGAATACCGGCAACGCCAATATTATAGGGATACCATGCCGATGTACCGAGAATATCCGGTCGCCATACGATCTCGTTCTCAATGCGAGCATTGAAGTAGGTCGCTGAGAGCTTTGGCATAATACTCCAAAGGTGTGGCTGAATTGCGAGTGTTGCCTGCCAATTATCGGCGCGCTCGGGCTTAAGAGTTGGTTGACCATAAAGCTTATAATAGAGGTCGTTTAGCGTAGGAGCGTGAGCCGATTTACTATAAGCGGCATTAAAATCCAGCCATGATCTAGGAGTATAATCGATACTAGCTTGGGGCAAAAGATCAAACTCGTTTAGGTCCGAGACATACTCTGGCCGCAAGGAAGCAGTTACTTGCAGCAACTCGCTCGGGGTTATTGACACGGCCGTATAAGCGCCGAAGCGGTCGCGCCCAATAATGGAGTTACCATCCGGCTTTACGTTGCTCGAGCCAGTAAGCCGCGTGTGCAAAAGATCAACACCTGCATAGCCGCTAAGCCAATCATTTAATTTTCTGTTCGCGCGTGCCTGGAAGCCATAAAGGATATTGATGGCGCTATCGTTAAAGCCTTGAACACGATCGTTGAATGCTTCGTATTGATTTTGATATTGTAGTGTGAGCGTGCCATTCCAATCTTCGGCATCGTGATCGATCTTTATTGCCGCAAGACCTTGCTCATCGGTGAGGCGGGCTGTTAACGAACTTGCGCCACGCCCTTCTGTGATCACCGCGCCGGGCGAGCCCCGATTTGCGAAGAAGTAATTACCTATAAAATGTACGAGCGTTTGGTCCGACGCATTCCAAACAGCACTTATATTCCCACTTCGTAGGATCGCATCATTATTCTCGCGAAGCACCGTGGGATGTACTGCATCCTGGAAAAACGGAAACGCCCCCGTTGACTGATCGAGCGACCAACCACCAAGAATGGAAAATGATGGCGATGGCTTTGCGGTGATCTGGCCGTAATACGATTGCTCAGGAAATCCCTCGCCATAAGATATCTGATCGCTACCAATTTGGAGTGAGGTGGAATCCGCTGTCTGGCTTACCAGATCGATCGCCGCCCCAACAGCATCGCCACCAAGCAGCACGGCACTGGACGATGGAATCAGCTCGACATGAGAAATCCCATGCAGCGAAAGCTGGCCAAGATCGGTGAGGCCAAGCTGTTCGCTCGTAAGGCGAATACCATCGCGATAAACGATGGTGTATTCTGCCGGTAATCCTCGGTAGCTGGGGATTGCAATACTTCCAAGGGGGCCATAGCGTCTTACATCCAATGATGATGACAGGGCACGCAACACATCAGAGGTAATGGTCGAGCCGGTGATCTCGGTGAGCCTTACAGCAGGCTTTATCTCGACTTGACGAGCATCGATAACAGGCAGATCGGCGGGGCGGGGCGCCGAGATCTCAACCGTTTTAGCCGGAAGGTGCCGGAGAGAGTCGTCAGATGATTGCGCATGCAGCCATACAGGATTGCTGAATGCAATCCCGAAAACCATCAGACAGAACGCTGCGAAATGAGACAAAAAAACTCCTATGCGGCCTTCCTGGGCGAGCATAGGAGTACTGACAAAAATCAAAGCACGAGAGCGGAAACCGCCACGGTGCAACGTCGATCTTTTGTAACTCCTGCCTCTCCCTCGAAGGCAAATGATGTTGATTAGAGCAGCGCTGTGCTGCTTTTCTGTGGCAGGTCTCCTGGCTTCTCCTGCATTGAACGATCACGTAAATGATCCCTCATGCTTCTTGCCTTCCCGGATTTTACCCAGTGGTCTTAGGTGGACGATCGCTCGTCCGGAGTTACAGTTGCGGGGCAGCTCTCGAATTGAAAAACCAACCGTGAGATCACGGCAGGGTTCTCTCACGAGATTCCCTTTTCACCTCGCGCACGATCGCTCATGCTATGAGGCACCACGTACTTGGTTGCAAAGATATGTGATTTAATATACTGACCAATGATTTGTGGCTACGAGAAAGGAAAGCAGTATTATTGTATTCAAACAATCACAATAAGGAGACATATGATGGATCACGCGAATATTACCACATCCTTTGACATTGCAGGTAAAAAGGTGAGCAGAAATTTGGGAGTAGTGCGTGGCATTATCGTCCGCTCTCGCTCTATCGTCGGCTCGTTCGCTGCTGGACTTCAAACGATCTTTGGTGGCAACATTACGATGTACACTCAACTCTGTGAGCAAGCCCGTAACGATGCATTTGAACAGATGGTCGACCATGCCTCGCAGCTTGGTGCCGACGGTATTATCGGCGTGCGTTATGACGCTACCGAGATCATGGGCGGTGTGACTGAAGTGATCTGTTATGGAACGGCCGTAAAGTTAGAATAGCGATCACTCTTTATTCTTCGGAAGAAATCTCAAGTGAACGCCCGAGACATTATTAGTGAAACCGACCTTTTCGTAAAAAGCGACCGTTTCGGAGTCTGTAATGGTGGCAATATCATATTGATCTTTCACCATTTCAACTACTTTCTCGACAAGCTTTTTTGCTACGCCATGTCCTTGCGCTTGGGGCAGGACTTCCAGATATGAAAGATAGGCAAAAAAGCCACCGTCTGTAAGTGCGGTTGCAATCCCAATCAGGTTCTTCCCCATCCGAGCCGCCACAACAATATCGGACTTCTCAACCAACGCGGTTCTGGCTTCCACTGTCGGCGTCCATGTCCAGCCGCTAAAGAATGGCTCCAGTTCTTCCAGGCGAACATTCCCAATCGATATTTGTATTTCTTCAGTCACAGAGAGGGAATTCTCCGTTTCAATGAATGATTTCCCCAAGTTCATTGCTTTCTTATCTCTGCAAATTGTTGTCTAAAGCAACGTCTAAAAGTCGATGCTCTCTTTTACGATTCGAAGACTGACGTATTCTATCCTTGTCATATTTGGCGTGGTTACGGTCGTCTTCTTTATTATGAATTTATTGCCTGACCCGGCACGCATGATGCAGGGTCAGCGTGCCGATCTCGCAACGCAAACCGCTATCCGCCATGAACTGGGACTGGACTTGCCCGCGTGGCAGCGTTACGTACGATTTCTCGGTAATGTCGCGCAAGGCGACTTAGGCCGATCTTTTACTTCCAATCGTCCCGTACTCCAAAGCATTTGGGATCGCTTCGGTGCGACAGCAACACTCGCCATCAGCGCTATGCTGATCGCCTCGGTACTTGGTGTAGGCATTGGAGTATTAAGTGCAATACGATCGTATAGTCTCTTTGACAATGCCGCCATGCTGTTTGCGCTAATTGGGATTTCAATACCGGCATTCGTCATGGGCTTGTTGGCCATGCTGGTGTTTGGCTCCTGGCTCGATTGGTTGCCTGTCTCGGGCTACATGTGGGAAGGCGGCGAACTGCATCTGGAATACCTGGTCTTGCCAATGTTGGTTCTTGCCTTACGTCCAGTTTCTATTATCGCACGCGTTACTCGTTCGAGCATGCTGGAAGTAATGTCGAGCGATTACGTCCGTACAGCCAAAGCGAAAGGTGCACCGTGGAAATCGATCGTGTATCGACATGCACTACGGAATGCGCTCAATCCCGTCGTAACGACCGTCAGCGCTTGGCTTGCAGGACTCCTTGTCGGTACCTACTTTATCGAGTATATTTTTAACTGGCCCGGGATCGGATTGCAAGCGGTAGATGCTATTACCCGCAGCGATTTTCCGATCATTCAAGGTACGGTTATCTTCTCAGCAGTAATCTTCGTCGTCGTGAATTTTATTGTCGACGTCGTCTACGCTCGCCTCGATCCCCGTGTAAAACTTAGTTAACATCTATTCCATGGCAACGACTACAAACTCGAATAATGGGACAGATGTGATCGTTCAAGCAACACTTCCCGAACAGGAGTTGCAAGACGAGCTTGTTGCTCGCGCATCAGTGCCACCGCGGCTAACCAAGGAAGAGGCGGAACGCCGAAAGCAGGAGAACGCCGGTCTCATTACAGAGCAGCCACATTCACTTTGGTATTACTCGTGGCGGAGGCTCAAGCGCAATAAGCTGGCGATGATCGGCTTGGCGATCACGGTGATCCTCATTTTCATTGCCCTCTTTGCCGGACTTCTTGCACCGTTCGATCCGAACATGCAGGTGCTTGAATACTCAACCAAAGAGATCGGATTTCAAGGTAATGTACTGATCACCAAAAGCGAGGTGGATCCGAATCAAACCATTCCTATTCCAATTGGTGAATACCGGATCCAAGGCGATCGAGTTATCTATACAACGGAAGAAGGCCGCGATAAGTCTATTCCTCTTTCTCGCCTTGCTGGTTCTTCAGAAAAGGAATGGCACAAGACGCCCACTTATTATCTTGGCACCGATCGCTATGGCCGCGATGTGCTTTCACGCCTGATGTATGGTGCACGTATTTCGCTTACGGTTGCCTTCTTCGCGGAATTGTGCAGTCTTGTTATTGGTGTGCTTATTGGCTCTCTCGCTGGATATTATCGTGGCTGGGTCGATGATGGATTCATGTGGTTTACGAATGTTGTCTGGTCGATACCATCTCTGCTTCTTATCATTGCGATCTCGATCGCGCTTGGTCTAGGACTTTGGCAGACGATCATTGCTATCGGTATTACCGAATGGGTCGATATGGCTCGTATCGTCCGTGGGCAGTTTTTCTCGCTTCGCGAAACAGAGTACGTCGAAGCAACCAAGGCGTTGGGCCTTTCGAATATGCGGACGATCTTCCGACATATTCTTCCCAACTCACTTGGACCGATTATCGTAATCGCCACGGCGGGGTTTGCGAATGCCATCATCTACGAAGCATCGCTTTCATTTCTCGGCTTAGGCGTACAGCCGCCGACCGCCACGTGGGGGCAGATGATCCACGATGGTTACGGCTTTATCGCCGCTGGCTCCAACTGGGGGCTTACACTCTTCCCTGCGCTTGCCATTATGATTGCTGTTTTTGCCTTCAATCTCTTCGGCGATGGCTTACGTGATGCGTTCGATCCGAAGTTAAAACGGTAATCGAACGCCCGTTTGCGTTGCATTGTTAAGCCGATATGCAAATATCAGGGATCACTGTTCCGGAAGTGGAATTGCGGCTTCTTTGCCAAAAATACCGGGTGAAAGAACTCTCGGTGTTTGGATCGCGCGCGCGCGGCGATCACCGGCCCGATAGCGATCTCGATTTACTTGTGGAATTTTTGCCGGACGATCATTCCGGGCTTATCGCCTATCTCTCGCTTCAGCACGAACTTGCTCAATTATTAGGGACTAAAGTTGATCTTGCACCCAAAGGCAGCTTGAAACCATTAGTCCGAAGGGAAGTGCTTCCGGAGGCTCGCGTTATTTATGAAGCGGCCTGACGCAACCCGCCTTGTTGATATTATCGAAGCCGCGGATCACATTGCCCGCTTTCGCGGCGGTACGAAAACCTTCGACGATTTTGTCAACGATGAGTTATTTCACAGCGCCGTCTCATACCAATTTGTTATCATTGGTGAAGCTGCTGCGCATCTTTCGGAAGAGTTAAAGGCAAAGCATTCTGATGCGGAATGGATTAAGATCAAAGGCTTTCGAAATTATATTGTTCACGAATACTTTGGGACGGAAATCTTCAAAGTATGGAAGACTGCTTACGAGGATATTCCGATCCTCCGGGATTATTGCGAAAAAATATTTAGGGCCGAGTATCCCGACCTTGTTGAATACTTGCCGCAATAACTTACTCTCTAAAATCCAGCACCCGCTTCTCGCCTTTATAGCGCATAGTTAGTATGCCACTTCCTTTTTTTGATTTAAGGAACATGGATTTGAAAAGCCAGGACCCATCTCTTGTGGGACTAAGAGAAACATCGATTGTTCGTCCGTTATCTCCTTTGGAATAAATTCTGTCTGTCTTCTCCTGTAGATCGCATCCGACCAGCTTGGCAATAAAATCTCGCGCGCTTACGGAGCGCGCGCTTTCACAATAAATAACGTAACCGCAATGCCTGGCACTCATTCTAAGGCGCATTCCATTCGGATCTTTTATCTCATGAAATTCCGCAAGCGGATAAACCCCTACACGAATTGAGTCATATTTAAATACTCGCCAATCGGGTATATATTCTGCACTCGTATTAACCGGCTTTGTAGAATCCACCTGATGCTCGTTCCATGGTAAGAATAGATCCACATGGTGATACTTCACACTATCCGGCAGATCATATAAAGCGACAAGCACATTCTTATCCTGATAGATCCTTTCGTATGGTGAGCCGCCGTACCATTTGTCCTCGCTCGAATAGCCGCGTTTTACACGCTCGATGCGTTCGAGTTGCCAGCTTGGATATTCCGGAAAGAACATGCCCAGTTCTTCGGCGCTTACATAAGGATGCAATCCCGTGATAATATTATGCGGCTTATCCGAATTAAAGACGAGCGACCACGACTGCTGCTGTATCGGCTGTACAATACCGCCCTGCATGGAGCCGAGGCAGTAGTCCTTCGTCATGTATTCGTATTTGTACACGGGAGCATGAAGCGTGCTGTCCAAGAGTGCACCGGCTCGTATGGTGCTATCGTGAGAATAATCTTCGGATCCAGAATTCGAATATACCGCCCAGTTACTCCACTTATCCAGGTAGCGAATCATCTGCCTTCCACGCTTGAAGGAGTATTGCTCGTATGGCTGTGAACGATCTTTTGCAATATCACGGATAATAGTTGGGCATTCGAAACTTGTCATAGCCGCAAATGCTACATCCGGCAAAAGATGCTTGACCGAATCCTCAAAGAAGTACTCGCCATAGGAAGTAATCTCTGCCGCACGAGGATCGATCGCGGCATCATCACCAACACGGGAATGAGCGCCGCAATAGCAGCCATTCAAATAATCGGACGCATAATCGGCAAGGATATATTCAAGCATCATCTCGAAGCGATGCTTAAGGCGAGTGTCTTTCGTATACTCGGCAAGCAATACGAGCGGTGTGATATAGTAGTATCCATATCGTGGAGATGACCATTCGGTCATCCCATTTCGTACCGTCTCGTCGATCCAGTGATAGAGATATTCTTTGGACTCATTGTAAATCTCCTTCGATGACTTACCCATGAACCACTCGGTATCGGGCAGGTCCGGCCATTCCTGACTCATCAGGAGCAGCGAGCCATAGTACATCAGGAAGTGATTCTCCGTATCGCCGCGATACGGTGTATGATGTTTCCAAGCCCAACGAATCTTTGCCTTATATTCAGGTCGCAATACGTCGGCTGTTGCATAATAAAGTCCGGCACAACCGTACATCCAAAACATGTCACCATAGGCGCGTGAGAGAAGCGTATCGAGCTGTTTGTAGGCGTGAGCGGTATCGGTACCAGTGCGAATCTTTGCTGCAACAATGGCAAAATCATTGCGAACGGGGGTTGAGGCGATGCGAGAAAGAACGAATGACTTTGTTTGCCGCGATTGTCCATATCCACTTGTCGTCAGGAGGATGCAAGCCATCATAGTGCTGGCACACCATGTCAGTAGCCGACGACGTAAGTCACCGGAAAGACTTCGGAAGATTCTACAATTCGTCACGGCGTTACCCCAAACATTCTAAGTCTCCATATTTGGCGCATCGGCAGTACATTCTGGCACGGATCGCAATAACTGCTTTTGGCGAACTCGCCGCAAGGATAGCGAACTTGCTCCCCGAAATAAATACCGTTTCCTAAAGTGGAAATTAAGACAACTGCAGGGTTCTCATCGGGGGGATGCAATAGAATGTTAGCCTTCCCCGATATATCAGCCGAATCCAGTTGCTCCGGTCTTCCACCAACAAAATGCAGTTGCCTTTCAAAGAAGTTTGGTACAGAGTCAATAAATTGAACTCCATTACTGTACTGTCTGGAGTTATGAAACTCGCTCCACGTTTTGCCCCCATCTCTCGTTCTCCACGGTCCATGCGCCGTGGCAAGATATATCTCGTTGGGATTTTTTTGATCGATGGCAATATCCATTACTTCTGATATTCGCCAATCCGTTATTTGCTTCCAATGCTCGCCATAATCCGTTGAGCGAAGAACTCCGAGACCTGTTGCTTCATAAAGGATTCGTCCGTTCGAGGATTGCACCATATCCATCGAATAGCATTTGATATTATTCCAGCCGAGGTGCTTCCAGGTCTTGCCCGTGTCATCCGATTGGTAGAGTCCCGAGCCATTGGTGCTTCCCCCCATGAATGCACCGGTACTGTCGTTGCCGATCGCACAGGCGAAGATGCGAAGATGCTGGGCAGAGGCGATTGGCGGACACATAAGATTTAGGCACAATACCCAAGTGCCGAAGGCACAATATGTCGGTAGCCGGTGACGTAAGTCACCGGACCACAGCCACCAAACCACTGAGAAGTGCCGAAGGCACGGCATGTTAGTCAATCGTAAAAGTCGAGTACATATTCTTCTTTGAACTCTATACCATGTTTTCGGAGGAGTTCAAAGTATTCTTCCTTGAATGTCTTCTTACGATGATGCTCACGTTGAGTTAATACGTATCGAGCAGCCACCGACTTCTGTGAAATCGAATGAGAAAACACTCCATACCCTTCTTGCCATTCAAAGCGATTGCGTAGAAAGCCTCGCTCATTTATCCAGCGAGAGCTATTGGTCTTGATAAGTTGGATCAATTTGGCAGGAGCAACCATTGGGTGCGTGCTTACTAGCAAATGCATATGATCTGTGGCGCTGCCAGTTGCGAGCATGCGGCAGGGATATGCTCCGGCTTGAGCTATGCCGGTAATGTACTTATGAAGCTCTTCTCGAAACGACTCCTGCAATTTGTTCTCGCGACCTTTAGGAGCGAAGACATAATGTAGCAAAATAGACGAGAAGGTCGATCCCATTATTACCTCCTTACATTTCGTGCCTTCGGCACTTAACTCGTTTTCTATAATCCTTTTCCGGTGACTTGCGTCACCGGCTACTAACATTGCGTGCCTACGGCACTGGTATCCTAACACTCGACTCTCTAAATCGAAGCTCACCAGAAAAGCCGCCGAGCCTCGGACGAATAATAAGCTCGTTATCTTTCACATGCGCACCAAGCATGTGCTTTACTACGAGCGTTATCCATTGCGCCCATCCCCAAACAATAATGCCGGTCGGAGGTAATGGCGGGGTGGGACGATCGCCATAAAATTCGAACCAACTTCCGCCTGCTCCCGCCTTCTCAATAAGCCACTCGACCGCTCGTTGCGCGCGCTTAACATCACCAGTTTCCATACAAGCAGCCGCAACATAGGCTGTCGCAAACGGCCACGGACCGGGTGAATCCGGCTCTGAAAGCACATTGTAACGTCCATAGCCGCCGCCATCCCATGCTTGCGACCATAATTCATCCATCGCTTCGATCGTGTGAAGCGCCGTCTCTGACCTCGGATCGATAATGCCATAACAGATTGGAAACACCTCGGAGATATCCGGCTCCCAGGCATGCGCTCCTTCTTTGGCCAGCGGCATTCCCTGTGGCACGAACGCTCGAAGGAAATCAATTTCCGATTCCTTTTTCTGAAGCGATGTTTGAATTGAACCATCCAGCAACCGGCGCTTAATGATGCGGCCATTCGCGATCATGGAGTGCGTTGGATGAGCGAGAAAGCTTTCGCGCATGCGCTCCGAAGCTATACCCCAGCGGCGCGCATCTTCCGCAGCACCGATATCATTGGCAATTTTGCTTGCAGCGCGTAAGCCAAGTATGCCGAACGTTTGATGCGAAACATCATAGCCCGGCAAAATGCCCGTTGCCTCGTTCCGCTCCCAAATATCGCGACATGCTTTGAGCATACCCGTCTCGCCATCCAGATACTCCGGACGAAGCAAATAATTGGCTATCGCGGAAATACGCGGATAAAAATCCTGAATAAAGAACGGGTCGCCACTCCATTGCTGATAGGTGCGACACGCTTTCAATATCTCACCATTATTGTTTAGCTCGGCATCCGGACCACCACGAAATCGGCTTGACTCCATCGCCATTCCTTCGTCGATGGTAAGGCGAGTGAGAATATTTTCAAGTACATTACGTGCAACTTCGAATTGTCCAGAATAGACCAGCGCCTCCGCAACCATCGAGGCATCACCGGACCATTCGTAACCATATTGCCAAATACTCGCATCGAACCTTCCAGTATCCGCTACGGCTGCTCGCAACCCATTTGCCGAGGCAGTGAATATGCGTTCAATTTCCTGAATAAGCGGCGATGGATTTGGCGACGTCCATCGGGCACAGGTCTCGGTCCAGTATTTTTTTTCTTTTTCGATCAGATCATGGACACCGATGCTCGGCATGTCCGGGCCAAGCGAATAATATAAGGTTGCCTGATACATGCCATCGTTGTTGTAAAATGGCACACGCAATGTCCGCTCGTGAAAATGACCAGATGCGTGTGAGCTTACAAGGATAGAGTCATATCCACGCGCCATCAGGGCATAAGCATTACCAAGAAATTCATTGAACAGAGCCGGATTAGCGTAGAGTGCAACTTCCAATTCAGCACTCTCGAACGAGCGTCCGCTTAACGTGATCTCTCTCATAACGATCGGCTCATCATAAGCAGTAACAAACCGTTCGATGACATAAGCATCGCCAGCTTGCCACATAGCGGTTACGCCTGGCATCTCATCCGGATACCACACGACGCGCGTCAACTCATCTGGTTGGTAGCGTTCACCGTCCAAGATCACAGTCAGCATGGTTCGTTCAAGTCCATACTCCGGGTGAAATAGATGCGTCGACCATTTACGCGCAAAGTGTACCGGATCAGAAATAAGTAGCCCTAAAGCAGTACCTTTCTCTCCCCTACACCATTGGACTGCCGCTTGAATACGTCCGGAGCCGAAGAAGAAGTAATCGGTATCCGGAAGAGTCGTCTCGAAATCAGGGTGAAGTGCCTGAGGCATAATATTATGAGGACGGAGAATGAAGAAGGATATTACGAACCGATATGAGTGAGCAGCAAATATAATCCAACAATAGCTACCACTCCCAACCAACAAAGTCCGAAGCCAATATAATCTTGTTTCGTAAGCTTCCAAAATTCCCAATTGGTGTGAGGGAATATCTTGTCGCGTTCAACAAGAGAAGGATCATCGATCCGCTTCAATACTTCAATAGCATCCTGCTCGGTATTTGCGATAGCCGGCGTATGTACCCGCGCATAAAATTCGCGAAGGACCCGCTCGCTGTTCGGTCGAGTAATGACGCTCACGATAAACAGAATTACGAACGGAAAAACAATATCGAAAAGAAATGAAGTGGCCGAAAGCCCGGCTTTACTAAAGGAGGTAAGATTGATTCCGAAAAGACCTACGACCCATAATTGGAAGCGGAAAAGACCGCTGCCGATCCTGTGGCCATCTGCCTTCGCCTCGATATTCTCGAAATAGATACCGGCTGGTTCTTCGCGCTTTACCTTAATGATCTCCTGGCCTATTGTTTTCGCTCGTCCTTCTTTTACGTCTTCTTGTTTCGCGCGAACCACTTCATGTTCCTCTCGACCGTGTGTTACTACGGTTAATGCAGGGCTTTCACGAAGCGATTGTATCGCTGGCACAACGTTCGGAACGACGACTGTAACGAATATCGACAGCAGCATTTGCATGATCACCGCTTTGGTCGTTAGCCTGCGCCAAAAATAAACAAGCCACAGTGATGGACCGATTATAGTACCAATTGAGAGCACATACTTGAAGACAATAAAAATGTCGTCCACCATATAGGCAAAGCCAATTCCTCCGATAAGAACAAGGAAGATAACGATGCGTCCGGCAAGGACCTGCGTTATCTCCGATGTTTGTGGACGCAACGGCAAGAGAATATTCTTTGTAAATGCGGCAGACCACTCCAAACTGGAAGATGCTTTCGACGCCATATTCGCAGCAAGTACACTTGCGATCATAAGACCGACAAATCCTGCACCGAGAAGGTCGTTCGTCATCGTACCCCAAATGTAGGTCGCGTCTGATAATTGACCGGAGTATAGTGCAACCGCGATAAGGCCGGTTAGCGCCCAGCCTATCATAATAAAGCGCTTTACGAAAGCACCGCTAACCATACCAGTCCGTGCAGCATTATCATCTTTCGCGGCACCTCCTATCGTAAAACTTCGAGGTGCGAGACCAATAAGATTCACTAACACCATCGTTGCGACGAACCACCACGTATACTCACTGCCCGCACCACTGCCAAAGAGCCGGAACATGTCATCCGATACTCGTGCATGAAGACCACTAAATCCGCCAAGCTTCATCAGGCCAACCGGAATAAGGATGGTCGAGAGCAAGAGTATCATAATACCTTGTAGGACATCGGTAAAAGCAGCCGCAAAAAGTCCTCCCATTATTACATACGCCGCAGTAACTCCACCATAGATAAGATAGAACGTTGTAATATCGAGGTACGATATGGTACCACTGATCTTACCTTGTCGTTCTTGTTCGTGGAGTTGTGTAAGGCGTTGTTTTAGGCTGTCCGGTAAAATTCCACTTTGCTCTTTTACTTCGAGCTGGCGCATTTCCTGAAATCCCGCGATGCTCGCAGCTTCCTTTGCACTATACTCGTATGATGGCTTTACCATCACCGCCTGCATGGTCTTTCCAGTAATGAGATATCCGATCGATGAACCGTAGATCGCTGCGAGCAGCAAATAGACGGCAAAAAGACCACTTAAGAACTTCGACTCGAACCGGTGCTCATAAATATCACCGGGCGCCAAATATCGAGCTCGGCGCTGAAGGACCGAGGTAAACCAATAGAAAGGGGTGATAAAGAGAACGAGATTCTGAAACCAGACGCCCTGCAATCCCTGTCGATAGATCTCGCGCGTCACACCCGCGGCCTGATCGGCCGAGACCATATTGCCAAAATTGAGAAACCCCATCAGGACCCGGCCGAAGCTACGATTGCCTTGGAAGAAATCGCGGGTCGACCGAATGCGCCGCTGCATGCGACGACCGATCACAATTAGGACCACAAGGTAGAGCCCAATGATCGCCCAATCAATAATATGTAGGCCGAGAAAACGCAATCTTCAAATCTACGAATAAAGATCAAATGTATATTGTAATGTCCGTAAGTTTCTACTGGCATTAACGCACAATATCATTATGAAATTAGTCTTGTCGCTTGTTTTCGTCGCCGCATCTTTTTTCTGCTCCACGTCAGCAATTGCCCAGCACCCCGATGGCTCTTCTTCCCAGAACGCCGGTTCGGCATTTAGACCGGCCTTCGATACGATCCTGCCCAAGATACGCCATTGCGCACAACAGATCATCGAAGAGCATGATAAACATTGCAACGCGAGTACTCTCACCGGTCTGGCACAGCACATTCTCGAAGAACATGCGATCCATGTGTTTGTGAAGTACGAGCCACAACCAATTGGGGGCATTCTTACTGTTCGCGCCGATCTTATCCCGGCCTATCAAGGTATCGGGTCTTCCACTCGCGCTCTGGCGTCGAAAGAGATCACACAAGCCGTGGAAGACCTAACCTCGGAGCAGATCGAAGAAATATCGAAAATGCTCGTCACTCAGCTGGGTGAGGATTATTCAAAAGGATCGATCTATAAGAACAATATGGAAAAGACTCCTAACGGAGCTATCGTAGTGAATATGGATTACCGGCTAAGTCCTCACACACACGGAATGGAGTAGATATTCCCTTGAGAATCAGCGATTTAAGCACCCCTACCATGAATGTGCTTAAATCGGAATTCTATACTCGACCGGCCAGTTGTTCGCTCTGATCCCACAAGTCTCGGAGTGATATGGAGCTGAACGGTCATCCTCAGGATAAAAATCAGGAAATGGAAAAAGCATGGAGTGACTCACGCGAACTGCGCGGTGTTGGTCTCCCGCTTAAGCGCTATAATTTTCCCAAAGATCTTCGCAGGCTCGGAGGAGATTTTACAGTCGAAGAAAATCAGAAACGCCTTCTCCGATTCTTTTCTTTCGAGCGTAATATGCTCCGCTCTTTAGCGGGCTGGAGCATGGGGACACCGGAGTTCGAGGTCAAAGTAGAATTTGGACGGCACATTTACTGGCACGCCGAAGCCGGTATGAAGATCCGTACACGGCTCACTGAGCTTCGAATGCCGGAAGAAGCAACTGATAAATTTCACTCGCCGGATATTACCGAATTCTTTAACGAGCTGATATATTCGGAAACATCTGCTCACTTCGTTGCGGGTCTTTACGGAGTTGTGTTGCCTGCAATAAAACAAGCGTATACCGAACATTCCGCGCATACCGATCAAGTGGCCGATGCACCGACGGTGCGAATGATCCGGCACATTCTCGCTGATTATGACGAGATGATCGCCTGGGGCAAGGGAGCGATCGAAGCATACATACAAGGTGGTTATGAGGAAGCGGGCTTGCACAAATGGCAGTACCACCTCGAAAAATTACTGCGCTCGTTTGGTAGTGTGACCGGCACACTCCTTAAAGGCCCGCGACCGCAATCGCTACGTTCAGAAGGTAAGCCACCGTTTGAACGCTCGTTTATTGCAACGCGCGATCCGCGCTTTGGTACGTTCGAGCATACGTATGAGTATCAGGTTGCGGATAATGATGCTGCATCGACCGGTGGTAAGGATGCGGCGCATCATGCAAAGGTATACGAAAGCGACTTCGACAAGACACGGCTTAACCTCGTTCGCACTCAGCGAGATGAGATGGATGCGATCGAAACGTTCGGCAATGTTCTCTACGAGATTCGCGATGTACCATTCGGATTTGATTACGATCTCTCTCGAATCATTTGGGATGAGACTCGTCATACTGAACTTGGCCATAAGGCAATGGAAGCTCTCGGTTATGATCCCTACGATCTGCTCAATCGATTGCTCGGTATAAAGGTCCGTACGAAGATGCCCGCATTATATTCCTTTGCCGAGATCAATTTATTCGGTGAGGCGAACATCGTCCAGGAGTGCTTACGATATGCCCGAGAAGCGTACGACAAAGGCGATGACCTTACCGGCCGGATGTTCGACTATGTAAACGCCGATGAGAGGACTCATTTAGCCAAGGGTGTCCATTGGCTCAAGCATGTTTTCGGTACCGACTCCGTGCAAGAGATCGAGCAGAAAACGAAGAAGGTGGCAGTCGATCGGTTGTTGGAATTGGGTATCATTAATCACGACGTCGCCCTTACCATCTCTCACCGAGAGCTAGCGAAGATCATTGGCGAATAGCCAATAGGTTTCGATTACTCCTCCATTAGCTCCGCTTAATCCTTGGCCCGCGAATTGCTGGGTTACGGCTGGGTCGTTTTTCTACGTTGGTGGCAGCCCGTTGTTGTCGCTAACCCATTGCTACCTTATCAATCATAACGCTATGAAACTTTGCCTCAATTTTACGAGCATATTGCTCGTGCTTCTTCTTTCTACTCCAGCACTTCATGCTCAGAATGCAAATACCTCTGCGAACACCAGCTTTTCCGTACAGGGCCGTTTAACGGACATGAATGGCACTGCGGTCGCGAACGGTTCGCATCAGGTCACAATCAATGTTTACACGGTAGGCGGCTCCAATGCCGTATACACAGAAACCGATAACGTCAATACCACTGATGGCGTCTTTACGGTAATGCTTGGCTCGAATGCGAATCAGCACCTTACTATTAATTCCGGGACAAACTACGAGCTTGGAATTTCAGTCGATGGTGGCGCCGAGCTAACACCCCGCCTTCGGATCGGCAGTGTACCTTCCGCAGCTACAGCGCATGTTGCAGATACCGCAGGGGTTGCTTTGAATGTTGGTGCGAACATACTCACGCGCCTCGATTCATCGCTCTTGCAAAATGTCGGACAGAATATCGTTACCAGCATTAACGGTATGCGCGGCGCAGTGAATATCATGGGAGGTGGAAACCTTGGCGTGACAACGAGCGGCGACACGATCTCACTCAACTTTACGGGTTCAGGCAGTGGGCTTTCGCTTCCGTTCTCGCAAACATTAAATTCAGGTAGCGGACTCTTAACTTTAACGAACTCCGGTACGGGTTCAGCCGAACTGTTGGCCAACACCGGTACGGGTTCGGCATTGCAGCTGAACGCTACGGGCGGTTCGGCACTTACCGCCACAACATCTGGAAATCTTGCAGCGTTGGACATTTCCAACACGGGCGGTGGAGTCGCGATCAATGCACTGTCGACTTTGAATTCCGCCATCAATGCAACGACGAATTCTTCCGCGAACGCCGCATTGCAAGTGAAGAATGCTTCCGGCGTTGCGACCGGACAGATCATTCGGGCTATGAGCGCTTCAGGAACAGTGCTCGATCTTACCGATCAGGGGCTTACCCTCACCGCGCCTCAGGATAGCTCGAGCTCGCTTCTCAAATTACAAAACCTGTCGGCTTCGGCAAGCGGTAATCTCATCACGGCAGCAAATTCCGGAGGACAGAATATCTTTACACTCACTGGCAGCGGTGCAGCAACACTGACATCGAACGCGAATACCGCGCTGACGATCAACGGCAATGCAACGACCGCCATTAGCGCGACGGCGAATAACGCCAATGGCGCGATACTCCGTTTACAGAACACTGCGACCGGTGCCGGCGCAACGTTGATCTCGGCATTAAATAGCACAGGAAATACGCTGTTCACCATCGGTGCGAACGGTGCAGCGACCGTACAGTCATCCGCTTCCGGCGCCGGATTGACCGTCAGCTCAACGGGTGGGGCCGCCATTAACGCGACTGGTTCCGTGGCGAATGGAGCAGTGTTACAGATTCAAAACACATCGAATGCTACCGGATCTGCGCTTATTTCCGCATCGGATTCAACAGGAAAGGGCGTATTTACTGTCGCAGCAAATGGAGCAACCACGATTCGCTCTACAGCTCAAACTGCGTTGTATGACTCGACATCCGCTTCCGGTGGAACGGCTGCCCGATTAGTCGGTGGATTATCGCTCGTTGGTCCTGTCGGGAGTGGTACGATCTCCGCAGGCTCACTGACCGCAGTGATCTCCAACGTGTATGCGAAAGCAAATTCCATGATCTTTTTGACAGTGAATTCTGCTCTTTCCGGTCTGACTCCGATCCGCATTACCAGCACCGGCACGGGTACCTTCACTGTGGGTCTTATCGGAGCAGTACCGCTTTCTTCTAATTTGGATTTTAATTATCTTATCATCAACCAATAAGCGGGAGAAGATATGATAAAACGATTTTTCTTGATCGCAGTCGCTGTGCTACTACTTCCAAGCCTTGGAAGTGCACAGGTAATGCTGCAGAAGGCGGTTGTTAGTTCAGGTGGAAGCCAATCCTCAAACGGGACGATCAACGCCGGCTTAACGGCAGGACAAGCTGTTACTGGTACCGCTTCAAACGGGACCATCAATGCTCAACTTGGATTCTGGACTTCAGAGCAAGCGGCTTCTTCTAACAGCGTGTCCACAACGTCAGCCTCAGGGCTAACGGTCTCGACATGGCCGAACCCAACGTCGGACGTGATGAACGTCAGCCTAACGCTTGGCTCCGCGGCGAATATCGATCTTCGCCTCTTTGACCTCACCGGCAAAGAAGTGCGAACGCTACTAAATGGTCCGTGGCCGGATGGCTCTCATTCGGTAAGCTTTGATCTCACCGGTATTGCAAGCGGCGCATATATTCTCGCCGCACGGATACCCGGTGCATTGGTACAAAGCCGAGTAACGATCGTGCGATAATCCCCCTTTGTTACTTATTCTTGTCAAAAAGCCCTCCGCATTGCGGAGGGCTTTTTTGTAGCGCATGCTTTAGCTTGCGCTTTAGCTTGCGCTTTAGCTTGCGCTTCAAAAATGATACGATCCACTCACCATCGGTATCACATCGAAACTGGTGTTGAACACATATTCGCCCAACGTTTTCATGCTGCTCGCCCCTGCTTTGTATAGCGAAAAAACTACCGCTGCATCGATCGTGAAATCATTCTCAAAATAGCGGACCGAGAAGACCGTCGGCACGATACCAAAATCGCCAACGAAATAGAGTTCAAGCCCAACTTTGAGGTTCTCGCCAACGCGCATATCCCCTGCGGCACCGATGAACGAGTTCTGAGGATACGTTACGAAGCCCGCCGAATCGTTACTTTGCCACGCATAGCCACCCAGGAGCGTCAATTCCGATTCCCAGGTACCATAGGTGAAGGCCACATACGGGAATGCGATACGATTGAGCTTGACGACTTTCGAATACACTCCCTGAAATCCGGCTGCAGCAGTGAAGAGATCGCTTGCGAGCGGCGTTAGCTTGATACCGGCAGTACCGGCATTTACCGTCGTTGGCAAGAATGGCGCGAAGATTCCCCCACCGTTCAGGCTCATCCAATCGGTCACGCCGTAATTAAGCTGAAGCCCGGCGACCATATAATCGGAAATAAATGCATGACCTTCCCCGAATGCACGGGCAGTGGGAAGTAAAAAATCTTGCGAAGCCATTGGATCTTTTACAGCGACGTACGCTGAAGTTACGAAGCTTTCGCGTCGATCGCCCTCACCCGACCAGTTCTCAACATAATCGATATCTGGATACTTAAAAACGAGCGTACCGAAATCGGTTTGTAAGATCACATGGGCGCTATCGTCGAACAAATAACGATGGCCCGTAAACAGATTGTGATCTTTGGTTGCTACTCTCGAAAGGTCCGGTATCTTGGGTCGGGAAAGATATTGGGTAACGTTGTACTTCTGAGCGTCGGCTTCATTCTTCAAAGCGTCACGCTTCAGGTCATCCTTCTGTACGTAATTATACCGATAATCGATGACTCCCGTGATGCGCCGCAACGGAATTTCGAGACGGCCATACCGAGTCTCGGCGATGATGCGATCGGGTAACGGACGACCGAGTATATTGACATAAAATTCAGACGAGTCGTCGATCTGTAGCTTAACATAGCTATCGGGGGTGAGGTCCTGCGGGGCAAGCTGGGCAAAAGCCGGGCGTGTACAACACGAAATATAAAAAATGGAAAAGACCGCAACGACCGTTGGGAAAGAAAAACGCTTTTTTGAACCCATGCTTACCTATACTTTTAGACCACGAATTCGCTCCGGATTCTCTTCCGCGAACTGTTTCCAATTTTTCCACGACTTTTTTGCGGTCGAGCCACCGGAGCGCGCTGCATGTGTGATGGCGACGGCCAGTGCATCGTAGGCATCCGGCAGTTTCTTATCCGATTCTTTCAGCCCAAGCATTGCACGCACCATATACTCGACCTGGTCCTTCGAGGCATTCCCGTTACCGACAACGGCACGCTTGACCTCGCGCGGTGCATACTCCGCAGCCGTCACTTCTTTTAAGATACCTGCTAATATAGCAACACCCCGAGCGTGCCCCAGTTTCAGCGTCGATTGTACATTCTTATGATAGAAGGCCGACTCGATCGCAAGTTCGTCCGGTTCGACACGTTCAATGACAGCGGTAAGACGGGTAAAGATCGTGCGCAATCGCAGCGGCAGCGAAGCAATGCGCTTCGATTCGATCGTGCCATATTCTACCAGCGAGAGTTTGCTACCCTTCTGAAGAGACTCGATCACACCATAGCCGGTGACCAGCGTGCCAGGATCGATACCGAGAATTATCACTTGGCGTGTATGAAATGATGATTCATCCAGAACTTTAGAGCGATCGCAAGCTTGTGCGGCGTCGAAACTGTAATACGACGATCGAACACGTTATACTCTGCCTGTTCGATCTTATTCAACAGACGAAAATAGACAGCGTCCATGATCTCTGCCGGAAACATGCGGGCCTGATCTTCCTTTCGTAAGAAGGAGTGAGCTGTTGAATAAAACCCTTTTGCCCTGGATGCTTCGAACTTCATTAGCTCAACAAACCTGCGGTCATAACGTTTATGGAAGACGTCTTCATCGGTATAGCTAAACTGGCGAAGATCTGCCTGAGGCAGATAAATGCGGCCTTTTGCGGCGTCGACCGGGACATCGCGAAGAATGTTCGTGAGTTGGAGAGCGTAACCGAGGTTTATAGCATACTCTCGTGTTTCCTCTTCTTTATATCCAAAGACTTGTATCGAGATAAGCCCTACCACACTCGCCACTGCATAACAGTATTGCTGCAGCTCTTCAAAGGTCGTGTAACGGTTCTTGGTGAGGTCCATCTCCACGCCATCCACAAGGGTAAGAAGATATTCCTGAGGTATTTCGAACAGATTGATAGCCCCCTGTAACGCCAGCAAAATAGGATGAGAAGGCGCCCCAGTATAACACGCTTTCACTTCCTCTCGCCATTCGTTTAGCCGAGCACGCTTTTCTTCTTCACTTATAGTGGCTTCTCCTTCGTCTACGAGATCATCGGTATACCGACAAAAATCGTAAATGCGGTGCATCGCTTCCCGCTGCGCTCGCGGAAGAAAGGAAAACGAGTAAAAGAAATTGCTGCGTTGTGATGCCACCAGATTGGGCGATATTTTTCGTGCAACAGCAGAGAAGCCGTTAATATCCACGACCGGCGAAAAGGATCTGACTTTTTTCGAGCGCGGAAAGTTTAGGCCGCTGCCAAAATACTTCAGCACCCATGCGTCTAATTTTTTTTAGCATTATGTTAGCTCCGCCAAGTGTGGCGCGTAACTCCCATCGTAATCTTCCGTCGACGCTTTGGGGTAACTGCTTGCCGCTATCCAGAAGCTTGTTTATACGTTCACATTCGAAACGAATTAGCTCATCGCCACAAGCTGCAGTGGAAAGTTCATTATAGGATGATATATCGAACTGCTCGTAATCTTCTCTCGGGAAATAACAACGTCCGTTCTTTAGATCGTCTTGAGCATCCTGTAGAAAATTAATGAGCTGAAGTGCGGTGCATATGTCATTCGACCACTCGATCCGCTCACTATCCTTATAGCCGAACAAGGCCAGCACCAGTTGGCCTACCGGCTCTGCCGATCGTTTGGTATACCAGTGAAGGTCATCGTAGCTATCAAAGTGGACATTCCCTCTTGCATCGAATTCGAACGCATCGAGCAACAGATGCAGCAGCCCATAATCGAGATCGAACGTTCGCATTGTAGTTTGCAATGCGAGAAAAATAGGATGATGGGGCACAACATCATTCATCGCATCCATAAGCTGGCCGCGCCAGTCGGAAAGAAGTTGTAAGCGTTCTTCGGAAGATCGATGCGGCAGATCGACAAAATCATCCGCCGTTCTCATGAACGCATACAGTGCAAAGATATGTGGGCGGAGACGGCCAGGGATCAGTATCGAAGCAACTGGAAAATTTTCGTAATGACCGAGCGCTATTTGGCGGCAATAAGCATAAGCATCGTTTAGGCGCTGGTCTCTTTGAAACATGCCGAGAGAGCCAAACAAAAACGATTAAAGTTCAGTCGAACGCAAACTAATAGCGGTGTAGCTCGTTTGTAGCCGTGTCGCAATCCTTTATGTCGCCGTATGTCAACCAGATTTCTTGCTGCCATAAGTTTATTGTTAGTTCTGTGTGCATGTTCACACAAGGATTCAGCAAATTCCCAGGTGGGAATGGCCATTGACTCCACCAATGGAGGGACGATTTCCGGTACTGTTATTCTTGAGGGTCCATGTCCGGCACCACAAACATTTCTATGCGGCGATAACGTCGGATGCGACCGTGCCTCCGTTACGGCGCAGCATTGGATCGTAAACAACGGTAAGGTTGCCAATGCCTTTATCTATATTAAAGATGGCCTTGACAATAAGAAGTATACCATACCAACTTCGCCCGCCCTGCTCGATCAACGGCACTGCGTTTATAAGCCACACGTCATGGGACTCATACTCGGCCAGCCGCTGGAAGTCCTGAATAGCGATAGCACGTTGCACAATGTCCATCTAACGTCCGCATCTGTTGGCGAAAGCTTTAATCGTATCTTCCCGCAAGGTATGGCCCCGATGTCTTCACACTTCGAGACTCCAGGTATCAAGACGATCAAGTGTGATGTGCACGGCTGGATGAACTGCTACATTGGTGTCGTGCCACATCCCTTTTTCGCAGTGTCCGATTCGACCGGACATTTCGAGATCAAAGGGGTACCACCGGGCGATTATACGCTGGAATTGTGGCATGAATCCACCACCGGAAGCGACAATGCTGTCGTAGAAACAAAGAAGATCTCGGTCAAGGCCAAAGAGACGCAAAGGGCCGATTTTAGCATCACTGCACGGTAGCCCCAAAATGCTGAGGGAATTTCACCCTAATTTCACACGTTTTTCGCGCGCCTTGCAACGTATGCGTTCGCGGTCATCCTCGTCACGTCGGGCCGCATCATGAACGCCTCCTTTATTATGCCGAACAACTCTGCTACTGTCGGTATGGCCTCGTCGAACGACCTTCGATACAATCCGTGGCTGCACCGCTTTGCACTTCTGACCGCCGCCTGCTGCTTCCTCCTTCTTTTTATTGGCGGACTCGTAACCAGCCATCAAGCCGGACTTTCCGTGCCGGATTGGCCGACCAGCTATGGCTGGAACATGTTCACCTTCCCGATGAAGGACTGGATCGGCAATATCTTCTACGAGCACACGCACCGCCTATTTGCTTCGTTCGTTGGATTATTGATATTGGTACAAGCTTTTCTTTTACAGCGATATGAAACACGATCGTGGGTAAAACGCCTGGGATGGCTTGCATTGGGCGGCGTTATTTTACAAGGAATTCTTGGCGGAATGACGGTGCTCCTGTATCTTCCTCCAGCCGTTTCGAGCGCTCATGCCGGGCTTGGTCAGGCGGTCTTCTGCCTTTCACTCGCAATTGCAATGGTAACCGGTAAGCGTTGGGAAGAAACATCGACGAAGATCATCGAACCCAGTCGCTTTGGGGTGCGAATGCTTTCCCTTATTACAGTGATCGTTATCTTTACACAATTGATCGTCGGCGCCTGGATGCGGCATACGTTCTCCGGGCTTGCAATCCCAACATTTCCGCTCGCGCCAAATGGCGGCTTGGTCCCCGACTTTACGTCATTCGGAACTGTGATCAATTTCCTGCATACTCGCGTCGGTGCGTTTCTCGTTACACTGTTAACCTTCACGACAGCGCGAATTGTCTTTCGATATCATTCGAAGAATCGTCGCCTGGCAGTTGCAACACTTCTTGCAATGTTCTTATTAGGCGTCCAGATAACGCTCGGTGCCATTACGATCTGGACACAGAAAGCAGTAACGCCGACCACGCTGCATGTATCGTGCGGCGCAGCGATCCTGGGCACGATGACGTATATTATGATCTTAAGTTGGCATGTGTATGCGGCGCATGACGCTGGAAAAGTTACGACGACCGCTGCGATCGCAGGAGCTAAAGCATAAATGAATAGCGCAGCAAATCCGACACTTCCTGATCCGTCGCCATCCTTCGAATGGCGGCAATTGCTGCGCGATTTCTATGACCTCACCAAACCTGGCATCGGTTTTTATTCACTGCTTACGACGGCTACGTCGTTCTGGCTAGCATCGAAGACATTCGATCTGACGCTCTTCATTCATACCATGATCGCAACAGCACTCGTTACGTGCGGCGGCGGTGCACTCAACCAAGTGCTCGAAATGGATGTCGATGCGATGATGCGTCGTACAGAAAATCGCCCCCTTCCTTCCGGGCGTATGCGGCAGCTAACCGGACTTATCTTCGGCATTCTCTGCTCGATCGCGGGCGCTATTTATATGGCGGAATTTGTGGGTCCGTTGCCTGCCATCCTTGCGACGGCTACCCTTATTGGTTATCTTTTTATTTACACACCGCTTAAAAAGAAGACCCATCTCGCAACACTGATCGGTGCTTTCCCGGGCGCATTTCCGATCCTAATCGGCTGGGCTGCCGTCCGAAACGAGATCGGCATTGGAGGGTGGTCGCTCTTCGCCATTCTATTCTTGTGGCAAATACCACACTTTCTTGCGATCGCCTGGATGTACCGGAAGGACTACGCTCGCGCAGGGTTTCCGATGCTTACTGTGATCGACCCCGAAGGCACACGCGTGGCATTTCAGGTATTGAGTTATACATTGGCCCTCATCCCGGTTAGCTTTATGCCGACCTTATTGCACCTGACCGGTCCTGTTTATTTTGCTGGTGCAATCCTGCTTGGAATTGGCTTCGCGATCGCTGCCATCCGCACGGCAATGCTTCGCACGAATACTTCTGCAAAACAGCTTCTCTTTGCCTCGATCATCTATCTGCCGGTCCTCCTGGCGCTGATGGTGATCGATAAAGCGTAAAAGTGCTACGTTCTGAGTCCTTAAGTGCTTAGTATTCCCAAGGTTATGTAAGTTTTCTCTCTTGCGACCGCCATATCCGAACGTAGGACTCAGTATTATGACCAGGACTTAGCACGTTCGGCTTTTTCTCTTTCTTCCCGTTTGGCATTAATGGTGCTTATAATTTGCCATTGTACGGTGTCTTATTTAGTGGTGGAACTTCATAATTTTTCATTGAGGTTGCAGCTAAGGAGACCACCGACACCAGGTTGCAGCTTTCACTCTAGTACTTAGTACAGCGCCGCATCTCGTAATCATATAGCTCTGAGCACTTAGGAAGGACTCAGCACGGATCTATGTCGGAGACGCTATTCGAACAGCCGGGGCTCGTAACGGGTGGCCCACAGGCGCTCATCGACAATAGCCGATTTCTATTCTTTATCGGCTTGGCGGTGGATGCGATGATCTTCGCCGGACTCGTCGGAGCGTACTTTGTACTGCGCGGCGGTGCAACGACCTGGCCACCTGCCGATCTGCCTCATCTCCACACTGCCCTTGTGGCCCGTAGCATCATTTGTTTAGCGGCCGCAGCAATTTTGTTGGGAATCAGCGTTATCATGCAGAACCGTAATGCTCTCAAGAGTATGCGAGCATCTCTGCTCGTCGCGGTCATTGCACTTGCAGGATTTCTGGTCCTGAATGCGCTCGAATGGGAAAGCTTACTTTCCAATGGCATCCCTGTTCGGACGGTATTCGGCGGTATTTATTTTCTCGTTACGGGTGTGTTTCATTTACACATTCTTGCCTGCATGGTCTACATTCTCAGCAAGTACCGCTGGACTCTTCACTGGCGTCGTTATACACGTTCCGCGCTGAGTTACCTCCATCTTTCTTACTTTGTCAGCGCGATGCTGGTCATTTGGCTTGGCATTTTCGGAGTTATTTACCTATAGCATTCTAAATCGCACTGTCTGGGAGTGATTAGTGTTAAGCGGCTGAACGAAGTCGCTTGCATTATGAAGTCTCGTACTCTTCTTTGGGGTCTGTTCGGAGCTTCCCTCCTCCTCATTGTTGGGCTTTCCATCGCGAAATTGTCGAAGCCAACCAGAACGTTGGTCGATTATGGTGCCTTACCTAATTTTTCGCTTATCGATCAGAACGGCTCTCCGGTTACGCTCAAAAATTATGCAGGTCACATCTGGGTCGCTGATATGATCTTTACTCATTGCGGCAGCGTCTGTCCGATCATGACCTCGAAAATGTTCGCACTGCAAACAGCACTCAAGGACCAGCCCGATATTCGCCTTGCATCCATCAGTGTCGACCCGAAGCATGATGCGCCCGATACACTAAAGGCTTACGCGGAAATACATCACGCCGATCCGGCGCGATGGTCCTTCCTTACGGGCAAAACATCGGAGATCTATCGTGTGGCAAAGGACGGATTCCATCTTCCGCTGGACTCCGTCGGTGGAGACCAGGATATTCCGATCATTCACAGCCCGAAGTTCGCGCTCGTAGATACAAAAGGTCGGGTGCGCGGATATTATTACGGTATCGAAGATGAGGCACGAAAGCAGATCCTTGCCGATATCGACGTTCTAAAAAACGAGACAAGCGAATGACTGTAAGCGATCTTCCGGCTATCAATGCAGGACTTAACGGTGCCAGTGCGGTGCTTCTGCTCATCGCTCGTAATCGCATTAAGCATAAAGAGATCAAGCAACATCGGGCGCTTATGATCGCGGCGTTCTCAACCTCGATCGTCTTCCTCGTCAGCTATCTTGTTTATCACTATAATGCTGGAGTCATACATTTTGGCGGACAAGGACTATCGCGAACGATCTATTTCATCTTACTTGGCACACACACCGTTCTGGCTGCCGCCGTGCCGATACTCGCGACGCTTACTCTCATTCGCGGTTTACGGGCACGATACAATAAGCATGTAAAGATCGCCAAGTGGACCTATCCGGTATGGCTGTATGTCAGTGCTACCGGCGTGATAATCTACTTCATGCTGTATCAGATCTTCCCACATTACTCCTAACCACAGGAATAATAACAGAACAAAAGATCAGCTTTTCTTTTCGTACGCAGCGCAATACATTGCTGCCCACCACCGGCGTTCGAAGATCGGCAAAAGCCATTCGGGGCTGGCGATACCGGCATTCAGGTAGATACCTCGCAATTTCTTAAGTCCTTCCTGCCTCATCAGGAAATCAAGTTCGAACGAAGTGTATTGCTGTTTCTGAAACTTCAAGTACTCTCCTCTATTCGAGAATATCCTGTTGCGGCTCACAGTACGAATTCCAAAGATTATTCCCTCGAGTTTGCGAAGTAATCCGCTACGATTGGGGACACTGACGATCAGGATCCCTCCGGGTTTAAGAAATTTTGCTAACTTATGGATCGCTGCATGATCGTCTTCAACGTACTCGATCATGCTGAACGAGATAATTGCATCGAACGAGGCATCCGGTGAAGCAAAGTCTTCGATGGTAGAACATTGATACTGGACGTTCGATGGTATTTCTTCCGCGGCTTCGATCATTTCCGGCGAAGCATCGAACGCCGTAACCTGCCAACCTTTTAAAGAGAGATAACGGCTGAACACACCGCTTCCACATCCAGCATCCAACGCTCGACCAGGATTGCGAAGGAGTTGAGATAACAGTTGAGTAATTCGTCGGTACCGCCGATGGAAGCGAGGGTCCTCTTCATATAATGCGCTCCATTGCGGAGCTTCGGTGTCGAAGAATTCCTGAGTCTTCACTCGTCTTCCTCGCTGATCTGCTGGGTGAGCCGTTTCTTGAGTTCCGGTCTCTCGGCGAGTTCAAGCATTTCGCGCAAGTGCTCGTCCGAATAGGGATCTTGCTTTACCAATTTTGGTAATTCTTCCCTGCGTTTATCGATCGCAGCGCGTTCGAGCGCCATAATGGCCTGTCGGGCCTTTTGCACGTGCGGTTCTTCCGTTATCACATCATCCCAGTTTGCACTAAGATGCTCTTGCGTCATCCCGTAGGTCGTGAGCAACGATTCGAACTGGGGCTTGCCTCGAAATTCGTCCAGCAATTGAGAGATGGTTGGCAGATCATCCTCTTCTACTCGCTGGATAAGATAGCTAAGCAATTCACGCACGTGCGGATGCGCGACGAGATCGAGACCAAACTCCGTATCCTCGACCAGCCGCGCAACATTGACCGGATCAGCCAGCATTGCTTCGAGCAGTACGCCCTCCGAATTCGTTACGGCAATATCGTAATTGTCGTGATGCTCTTCTTCTTGTTCTTCTATTAGAGGGGCGTCGAACGAACGCAGTTTGCGTTCGGGTTCTTCGCGTTTGTTCGAAAGCAGTTTCGCGAGTTCAGCGGTAAGAAGTTGTTCGCTTAAATGAAATCGCTCACCGAGCTTCTGAATAAAGAACGCCCGTTTGAGTTCATCAGGTACTTTCGCGATGGTCTCGACGATCGAGCGAACGGCTACCGCCATTTGTCCCGGATCGCGAAAAGCGCCCTGCTCTTCGAACCACTGCGCTTTGGTCTCGATAAAACTCTGACGATGCTCGACGGCCGCTTCAAACGCGTCCTTGCCTTTTGCGCGAATAAAGCTATCGGGGTCCTCGCCGGCCGGCAGTACAACGGTATTGACATCAAAGCCCGCTTCGATCGCTAATTCTATCCCTCGGATCGCAGCATTCTTTCCCGCTGTGTCTGCGTCGAATAACAGGACCACCGAGGTTGTATACCGGCGAAGTAATTGCAATTGCTCGATCGTCAGCGACGTCCCACTTGCGGCTACGACATTCTCAATACCAGCTTGGTAGACTGCGATCACGTCGGCATAGCCTTCCACCAATATTGCAAATCCTTTTCTGCGGATGGCGTCCTTGGCCTGATAAAGCCCGTACAAGATCTGCGATTTGTGATAGACCTGCGTATCGGGAGAATTGATATACTTCGCTACATCCTTCGAACTTCCAGGCAATACTCTTCCGCCAAATCCGACAATTCGGCCAGTGGCGTTAAAGACCGGAAATATCACACGCCCACGGAAGCGCTCGTAATCATTACCTCCATCACGCCGGGCGACAAGACCGCCAGCTTCGAGCTTCTCGATCGAGAATCCTTTCGAGAGGAGGTGTTCGATAAGCCTACCCGGTTGCTCCGGTGCGTAGCCCAGGGCGAATTTCTCATCTATTGAGAGCACTTTCGGGCCCTTTGGATCCGATGCTTTCTTAATTCTGACCTCTATTCCCCGACCAGCTAAATATTCGCGGGCCTTGTCTCCTTCGGGGCTTCGAAGCGTGCGATAATAGAATGCCGCCGCTTCTCGAAGCATCGCTAACAGCGATTCTCTCTCGCTTCGGATCGCCTCATCGGCTTCTGCCTGCACACCTTCCAATTCGATGTTAGCACGCTTCGCTAACTTTTGCAATGCTTCCGGGAATGTGAGCCCTTCAACCTGCATGAGAAACGAGAAAACATCGCCTCCCTTGCCACAGCCAAAACACTTAAAGATGCCCTTATCCTCTAATACATTAAAAGAGGGTGTCTTCTCATTATGGAAGGGACACAGACCAATAAAATTACGGCCGCGTTTTTTTAGCCGAACATGCTCCGCCACGAGATCGACAATATTCGTCGCATCCCGAACGCGTTCTATTTGGTCGGAGGAAACTCTCACAACGTACCCAAGTATGTAGAGCAAACTTTAGTTTGCCAATCACTCCGCTTAGAATTTTCCACCCGTGGAATCGGTGGCGGTGGAATCGGCTTTAAACAACGGCTTTGTTTTGGTCGAGTCGAGCGCTGGCGGAATCGAATTCGATGGCACTGCATCGCTCGTACCATAAACAGTAACCATCACTGCGCCATCCTTTAACTCGGTATGATAGTATGCGAGCGGCTTTTCACTGGGACCTTTCAGCAGCCGGCCATAGAGATCGTACTCTGAGCCATGGCAGGGACACACAAACTTCTTATCCTCAATATCGTAGCTGACATCGCAGCCACGATGCTTGCATTTGATATCAACCGCAGTATACTGGTTCGGGCCTGTATGAACGACGATAATGTCTCGTTCCAGATCTTCGACCTCGAGGTGATAGAATCCACCGATCGGCTTTAGCTCAGGCGTGTCTTCCAAATTGAGCGGAATTTCGCGAACGTCCGGCGAAACGATCCGAGAGCGTACCTTTGCCGAGGCCTTTCCAATATCCGAAATGGAGTTAACAACAGCGAGCCCGCCGCTTGCGAGAGCAAGGGTTTCAAGAAATTTTCTACGGTCCATAGCGATGAGCTAACGCGGGTCTGGCGCAAAACGTCCTACGATTATGTTTTCAATATGCGAACTTTTGAGCTTGGAAAAAGCGCTTTCTCTCTCTAAATTGGATATCCGTATGATAAAAGCATTTGCTCTCTCCGCTGTTTTCATCGTTCTCTCTCAGATTACCTTTCTTGTAGAGCCTGGCATCGCTCAAACTGGCGGTCCCAAGATGGGTGAACCGGTCCAGCTAACTCAGGCGGTCGCGTGGGACGACTCGAACGCCGTTAAAGCGGCGCTTATGACCTCGCCCGAATCCCTCAACAAAGAGAATGAGGACGGTTGGACGCCACTTCATCAAGCAGCGTTCGGTGGAAAGTCGAAGGCCGCACGAGTGCTCATCGAACATAAAGCTGAGATCGATCCGGAAGATGGCGATGGTGAGCGGCCTCTTAGCCTCGCGGCCTCGAACGGGCATCCCGATATCGTTGCACTGCTGCTCAAACATGGCGCCGCTATTAACAAACCAAATCTGGTTGGCGAAACCCCATTATTCGAAGCAGCCGAGAACGGACGCTTGGAAAGCGTACGAGAATTGCTTGCCGATCATGCGAATCCAAAACTGGCACGTAAAACGGATGGCATGACCCCCTTGGATATTGCGGCGGAAGGCGGTTATAATGACATTGTAGTACAACTTCTCGAGCATGGTGCATCGGCGCGGGAAACCGTTCATGCTCCGGGCCAGCCGATCGATCGCTATACACCGCTTCACTTTGCATCGGAAGGCGGACACACCGATGTGGTAAAGACCCTGATCGCACATGGCGCCAACATTAATGCTAAGGGTGCAAACGGAAATTTACCGATCCACCTTGCTGCCACCTGGCGAGCGAACGATTCGGTGATCGACCTCCTCATTGCCCATCATGCTTCTGTTAATGCGCTTAATAAGTATCATCAATCGCCGATGCACTTAGCCACCTGGGAAGACAGACCGGGTACGGTAATAAAACTCATCAAAATGGGAGCGAATCCGAATGTTGGCGATAGCGCCGGCGATACACCGCTGCACCTTGCCGCGCACGCTGGTCGCATGGATATGGCACTGGGACTTACCGATCACGGTGCTAATCCGAATATACAAAATCGTCTGGGACAAACGCCGCTCATGTTTGCCGTGCAGGGTGGTTATGACGCCATTGTTGACTCCTTGCTCCATCGCGGTGCAAATGCAAACCTCAAAGATAAACAGGGCCGTACGGCACTTTACTATCTGCCAAAGGAGAACTTTGAATATCTTATACATTTGCTGACCACGCACGGCTGCGATCAGAAGTCCAAGGATAAAGAAGGGATGACTGCTTCCGAATTTTATCGCAAGAACAATGAGATGTCGGTCGTCAAGTATTTGACAGACCCGCTACACTGACGAGGTCGCCCGTCTTTAAATGAAGTCTTCTTCGCGTTCACCACAACCGATTCCAAAGCACGACCCTTACGCAGCACTACGCGTTCGGGATTTCCGTGTACTCGTCCTTACGCGTCTTGCGATCACCATCGCCAGCCAAATGGAAGTGGTGGTCGTACGCTATCAGGTATATGGCCTTACACACGATCCCCTTCCTATCGGTATCGCGGGACTGGTGGAAGCGATACCAGCACTGCTCGTCGCGCTCTTTGCCGGGCACGTTGCGGACCGTACCGAGCGCCGCCGGTTAGTTATACTTTCCCGCTCAGCGCTCATTATTTCTTCCAGTGGGTTGCTTGCGCTCTCATTCCTTATGCCGTCGCTCTATCCCACGACCGGCATTTGGCCCATCTATGCGATGATCTTTATTGCCGGCGCTGCCTCCGGCCTGCTCAGTCCGGCATCCTTCGCGTATAATGCAGAAGTTCTGCCCAAAGAGTTATATGCCAATGGAGCGGCATGGAATAGCTCGACGTGGCAAACCGGCGCGATCTTGGGGCCGACGATCGGTGGACTCATCGCCGGATATTTTAGCATCTCATCCGCGTATGTCGTCGATGTCGTACTCACGATAGTTGCAGCGTTCTCAGTCTTTCTAATACCACGCCGCCCGTTCGAACGGCGCTCGCGCGAAGAATCGAACTTACAAAGTATCGTCGCAGGATGGAAATTCGTATTCCGACATCAACCTATTCTTGGCGCTATCTCGCTCGATCTCTTCGCTGTATTATTCGGTGGTGCGGTAGCAATGTTACCGGTCTATGCTTCCGAAATATTCCACGTTGGCGCAGAAGGATTGGGCTTATTACAGGCGGCACCATCGGTGGGTGCAGTGTTAGTCTCTGTGCTTTTTGCGCATTATAAATTGCGTGGACGCGTCGGACAGCAAATTTTGTGGACCGTTTGTGCATTCGGCGTTTCGATCATCCTCTTCGCAATCTCGACCAATTTTTATCTCGCTCTTGCTCTTCTCGTGCTATACGGTGCAACGGATAGCGTCAGCGTGATCATTCGGTCTACCGTCATTCAGCTCATGACCCCGGACCAGATGCGGGGTCGCGTTGCAGCGATCAATAGCATGTTTATCATTACGTCGAACGAGATCGGCGCGTTTGAATCGGGCTTAGCAGCAAAGCTTATGGGACTCGTCCCGTCAGTGCTTTTTGGAGGTATTATGACGCTTATTACGGTTGGTGCGGTCGCCGGTTTTGCACCCAAACTTCGTCGTTTGAGGGGCGAGGACCTCGAATAATGCCTGCCCTATAGGCACTCCTTTTGCAAACACGATCTATAGGATAGTACGATTTCAGGATCGATTGCTACAGCACGAATGAGCTTCTAGCATATCGCTAAATCCTTAAAAATCAATCTTGTAAATCCTTTAAATCCAACAAATCCTGGTTCGCAAACACGATCTATAGGATAGTACGATTTCAGGATCGATTGCTACAGCACGAATGAGCTTATAGCAAATCGCTAAATCCTTAAAAATCAATCTTGTAAATCCTTTAAATCCAACAAATCCTGGTTTGCAAACACGATCTATAGGATAGTACGATTTCAGGATCTATTGCTACAGCAACGAACGAGCTTAGCAAATCGCTAAATCCTTAAAAATCAATCTTGTAAATCCTTCTAAATCCGATAAATCCTGGTTCTTATGTTCTATTTATACGCGACCGCGATCATCATTGGTGGCTTCATGGCCTGGCAGCGGCTGTTTCGAGGTCAACCGTATCCTTCGACGGGAATAAGTCTGCTTCATGCCATTTTTGCCATTACCGGTCTGGTCATAATGGTCATTACGTCGATCAACGATAATAATCGCACGACTCACTTTACCAATGCGATGATCGTCTTCCTTATTGCTGCCATTATCGGTATCGTTATGTTCTTTGCGTATCATGCCCGAAAAAAGGCGATTTCCACTCATGTGCTGATCGCTCACGCCGTCGTCGCGTTGATCGCTTTTATTTGGCTACTGGTCTGACGATCCTCGCACCGTAAAATTTTCTCAAATTCGTCTGTAACTTCGGCATCACTGCCGGGTTATTCCATTGCCTTTGCAATAAGACCTTGCCTTTGCAAACAAGAAAGGACGAATATTATGAGCGAGCGTGTCGTGCGATCAGTGAAATCATTGCAGATTTCCAAAGCTTTCGGTTTTCCTTTGTTCTTCGCCCTTTCCCTTGCTGTGATGGCGAACGGCTGTCGTACCGCTACGCAGGTACAGCCCCCGGTGGGGCCACCGACGAGTTTACCCTCGGCCGGCATTATTGGTATACAAGCCGGCGTAGTTAACGGCAACTCCGGCAATTTCTTCGTCGACTTTTTCGTCGTCGATTCCAACGGTCACGCGATCTCGAATTTGCCATCAAATTCGATCACGATCGTTGGTCCCATGGATACCACATTCGCACAGCTCGCCTGTGGCAATCTTACCTCGAGTTTATTCGGTCCCTACTCTGCAGAACTCCTGCTCGATCAAACTGGCAGCATTCGGCAGACCGATCCACTTAACTTACGTCTCATCGCGGCAAAGCTCTTCCTCGATGCGACCAAGCTTTTACCAAGTGCCGATGAAGTACAGCTATCCACGTTCCAGGATAGCCTGCACGATGGCACTTACCTCCATTCCTATGGTCCGTTCACTCATAATACCAGTGCGTTCGAGGACACCGTTGAGACGCTGGCGTTAAAGGTTGGTGGTGGTACACCGCTCTACGACGCAATGTATAATGAGACTGACTCCCTCGCACTCATGGGGCATAATACCAATAGGGCCCTGGTCGTTTTTACCGATGGCGAGGATAACGAGTCCTATATGTATTACCCGGGAGCGAGCCTTTGGGACGCTATTACTCATGCGGTGAATTCTAATGTAAAGATCTTTGCCATAGCATTGAAGACTGGGTTAGATACCGCCCTCATCAGTGCAGCAATGAACACAGGCGGTTCTGTCATGCATACGAATGACTCGCGGCAGATGGTCTCCTACTTTGCGGGACTTTCCAACGTCATTCGTGGTGGCGTGCAGTATTATCATTCACAATGGCATGTGTCACTGCCCAACAGCTACACCCTGCATGGGCAAACGGTGTCGAGCAGCCTTAAGATCAAACTGCCAGATAATTCGACCGTCGAAGCACCGTTCTCGGTGACTTTCAAGTAAGGTTGTAGTTAAAAACAGCGCGTCCCTCTACGAAGCAATCCCCTGGTCCGGGGTTGCTTCGTTTGTTTCACCCCTCCTGCATAGTGCCCCTGCATATTGCAGGAAGCACTCCTCTCGCTCCTGCATAATTCAGGAGTATTGCATGGCGACGTTGCCGATTTTGGCTCGTAATCGCCATTTTTTGCTCTGGCCCATTCCTTTATAGGGCTTTCCAACGTAGTTCACTCGATTTTTCGAAAACCGACTAACTTCCCATTCCATGAAGAAGAATTCTGTCTTTGTATCTATCGTCATTGTGGCCGCATTTATCGCCGCGGTGATCATTTACTCTGTGATCTTTGGCGCCTCATCTCACTTCTCCGATGCCGGTAAAGAGCATCCGAAGGACGTTATGGGTATCATCTATACTGGTGGTATCATCGTACCGCTCCTGCTCATGCTGACGATCATGGTCTTTACGTTCATCATCGAGCGCTTTTTCTCGCTGTCGAAGGCGAAGGGCTCGGGCGACATCAACAAATTCCTTCACAATGTTGAGACCCGCCTGAACGAAGGCAACATCGATGCAGCGATCGACCTCTGCTCCAAACAACGTGGTACGGTAGCGAATATCGTTCGCGCCGGTCTCGAGCGTTTCAAAGAGCTTCGCAATGAGAACCGCCTCGAAGCCGAACTCAAACTCGCCGAAGTAAAGCGCACGATCGAAGAAGCCACGATGATCGAGACGCCGCTCCTCGAGCGCAATCTGATCGGACTTTCGACGATCGCCTCCATCAGCACGATGGTCGGCCTCTTAGGTACGGTACTTGGTATGATCCGGTCGTTCCGCGCTCTTGGTGAAGCGGGCGCTGCCAGTGCAACACAGCTTTCTATCGGTATCTCGGAAGCGCTCGTTAACACGGCCTTCGGTATCTTCGGCGCTATCATCGCGATCGTGTTCTATAACTTCTTTACGAATAAGGTCGATGCCTTCGTCTATACGATCGACGAAGCCGCACTCAATCTCGTCGAGACGCTCAACACGCGCTTCCTCGCAGTGAAAGCCACTGCGTAAATAGTGGAAAGTCCTCAGTCCTAAGTCCTTAGTGACTTGGGGTAACATTGGGACTTTCATGCAACATTCACTTAGGACTTAGCACTCAGAACTTAGGACTAACCTATGGCAAAAGTCAAAATGAAGCGTCACGGCTTTAGGCTGGACATGACCCCAATGGTCGATGTCGGCTTTCTGCTACTGACGTTTTTCATGCTCACGGCGAAGTTCAAGCCGCAGAGCGACGAGCCGCTTACGATCCAGCTTCCGGTCGCACAAGCCGACACGACGAAGTTACCGGATGCACATATTGCGACGGTCAGCGTGGGTCTTAAGCCGCTCTCGGACGGCCGCACCGATACCGTTATTACGTTTGGAGTATCGGACGAAAAAGACCGCCCTGCTATCTTTAAGCCGCTCAACCGCGTCGACGATAAGACCGGCCAGCCGCTTACCGATCAGCAACTCATGATGAAAGCTGCCGTACGCGTTTCGAAAACAGAACTCGAGACGGTCGTGCAGCAAGCTCGTTTGCAAAACCCATCGATGCGCTATGCTATCAACGCGGATTCCGCCGTTAGCTTTGGGTCCATCGATGATGTGATGCACGCCTTACAGAAGTACGGTGCGACACGAATGAACCTTATTACCATGACGAAGGAGAAGAGCTAACCATGGCAGAAGTAGTTCAATCAGGAGGCCGTAAAAAAGGCAAAGGTAAAAAACATGCGCGTCTTGGCGTTCGCCTCGATATGACGCCCATGGTCGACGTGGCGTTTCTTCTGCTCACGTTCTTCATGCTGACGACGACACTGCTAACACCGCAGGTCATGGAGATCACCATGCCGCCGGATAGCAAAGTGCCGGTGCAGATCGCAGAGTCGAACTTGCTCACGCTCCGTATTCGCAAGGACCTTACGGTCTTCTGGAATATGGGCAGCGAGCCGCCGCAGAAGGTAGCAGAGAAAGATGTACCCGGAATTCTGAAGCAACATCTTCAGGTCAATCCGAAGCTTTCGACGCTCATCAAGATCGACCGCGATGCGAAGTACCAGACGCTCGTTAACATGATCGATGCACTGAACCTGACGCAGGCTCAATTAGGGCAAACGGAAAAGCGATTCAGTCTCGTCGCTATGGACGATAAAGATCACGAGCTCGTCAATAATTTGTAAGGAGGATAGGCAATGGCACTTAGTAACTTAGTATCGGAAAAGCTGGAGCAGTTCGGAGGTATCGACCTCAAGAGAAATTACCAAAAATATTTCTCGAACGCGCTCGGGCTTTCGATCGCACTGCACTTGCTGCTCGTCCTGCTATATATTGGCTGGTCGTGGTTTTCGAACGACGATAAGCGTGTACCACATATTCGCATTCACTCGATCGCCGAGTTAGCGCCGCCGCCTTCGACGGAAGATCATCCGGAAGAAGCGCAGCCCGTTACTCCGCCACCCCCGAGTGACGTCGTTCGCCCGAGCCTGGGCGTTCCGGTACCCGTACCGGATGCTATCGCTCCGCAGCTCACGCTGCCGAACATGAACGAGCCGACTCCGGCGCCGGTCACGAACAATGCTCCGGTCACTTCGAACGGTCCGGTCGATCTCCATATCGAGACGCCGGTCCAGGAAGCCGATCCGAGTCCGGATGAATTTATCGACGTCTCGGAAGAGCCGCACGAAATTCAGCCGCTCGAAAAGCTCGTGCAGTATCCCGAAGTCGCTCGCCGCAGCGGACTCGAGGGTAAAGTAACCGTGCAGGCGCTCATTGGTAAAGATGGTCACGTCGAGAAGGTCGAAGTTCTGAAATCGGACTACGATATCTTCAAGGACGCCGCTATCAATGCGATGAAGAGCGCGAAATTCACACCGGCACGACAGAATGGTACGCCACTCCGAATCTGGATCACGCGTACGATCAACTTTAGGTTGAACGGGAAGTAAACTCGATGGTTGAGAAGGGATTACACGTGGTAATCCCTTCTCACATCGTAAATGATCTGGTTGTATTCTCTCCACAATAACGAATTGAGGAGGCAGTTATGGCACTCAGCACGTTGGTTGTCGACAAACTGGAGCAGTTCGGAGGAATAGATTTAAAAAAGAATTACCGTAAGTATTTTTCCAATGCTCTCGGGGTTTCCATCGCCCTTCACCTGATGGCAATATTGCTATACGTCGGATGGTCATGGTATTTTACTACGGAACAGCGAACGATCCCTTCTTTCACCCATGATCCCGCGATATTCGTTGCTCCGCCATCAACGCAAGTCAATCCACCCAATCTTTCTCCGATCATCCCTGCACTTGCGCAAACAGTAATGCACCCAAAGTTTGGCATTCCTGTACCCATACCCGATGTGATCGATCCAAAGCTTACGTTACCAGATATTAACCGGCAATCATCGGTGATCGTCAATGCAAAGCCGACTCTCGACTTAGATAAGCAGAGCACTGCAAACCTGAATATTCAGCCTCGTAAAGCAGAGCCAGGTATTGATGACTTTATTCCAGTTTCGGTCGAGCCACAGGAAACTCAGCCGCTGGAACACCTCATCATTTATCCTGAGGTCGCACGCAGAAGCGGATTGGAAGGCACGGTTATTATTTCTGCGCTCATCGGAGATGATGGCAATATTCTTAAGATAGTGCCACAGAAATGGGACTACGATATTTTTAAGGATGCAGCTATTGCGGCTATGATGAAAGAGAAATTCACACCTGCATTGCAGGGCCGCACACCAGTGAGCGTGTGGATCAATCGCACTGTGCACTTCAAACTTAGCGATAAATAGACTATGCTCCCACCGAAAGCACCACGTCAACGCGATCGAATCGAACGGCCACCGAGCAAAGTAGTCGGTCTCATCTACCTTGTGGTCGGGTTTTTCGCGATGTGTTTTGCTGCCTTCGTATTGCTCGTTCAGGGATATTTAGGTCCGATCACAAATTTTAGGATCGGCTTTGGAGCCGTTATCGCACTCTACGGACTGTTCCGTATCTACACCGGCATCTCGACGATCCGCAAAGCGAATCAGTATAAGAGTAAGATCACCATTGCCGGAAGCAGCGCCGCTGCGCCTAAACCACCGCTATCCTAAACCACCGCTATCATGAGACGTCACTTCTATCTCACCGTAAGCTTGATCGGCCTTTTACTTGCCTCGTGCGGAAAGCAAGAGAACACGCAGATGAATGACAGCGCCTCGAATGAAACAGCAACGAGCGGTAACTTTCAACTCGTCGCGGACGAAGTGCTGAAACCTGTGATCGATAGCCTGGTGCACGGCTACATGAGCGAGTGCCCCGATGCCCACGTCACCGTAAAGTATGTAAGTGCCGGCGAAGCAGTGCGAGAACTGATGAATCACGAAGCGCGCGCAATTATCATCGATCGCTACATGACGGCGCAAGAGCAAGCACTGTTTGCGAAAGATTCGACCTCGATGCCGGAGTATAAAATGGCGGAGGATGGCATTGGCTGCATCGTTTCATCGTCGAATTTGCAGAGCACGATCCGGTTGAGCGATCTTAAAACGATGGTGAGTTCCGAAGGTGGCTCGCTGACGAAAATATTTCCCGCTTATCCTTCCAGCGTCGAATCGGTATTGGATTCCGTAGCTGGCACTCAGCAGACCAAAGGTTATCTTCAGCGCTACTCCACCACCGATAGCCTGTTAACCCGAGTAGCCGGCGATGCCAAAACGATCGGCTTTACCGGATGCGCCTGGCAGCATTACCTCGATGCGAAGAATGATACGAGCGTCAAATTTCTACCGGTCATTCCGCATGACCTAAGCTCGCAAGGCGTCTCGGAGCCGGTGTTGCTGCATATCGCCTACATTGCAGAAGGCGTTTATCCACTTACTACAATGGTGATGGGCTACACCTCGGAGCTTGCGAACACGGTGCCTCGCGGATTTTTTGCGTATACAATGACCGCACATGGCCAAACCGTATTTAAGAATTTCGGCATCGTTCCAAAAACGCAGCCGCTGAAATTGGTACCGGCTAAGTGATAAATTATTAACGGCACGTGCCGAAGAACTTTTGAAGTATTAGCGTAGACAGTATAATCGTAGACCACTGAAGAACATAAAGATAGCTGTGAAGAACGTACGTTTCATTATCTCTCTCTTATTCATCGTCTTGCTTGCAGGTTGGAGCCATACGGGCTTCGCGCAGGCGACGGACACTCGAGTCAAACAATCGCTTCGTCTTTTGGACCTGGGCAACGCACGCGAGGCAGAGTTCAACTTGCGGCAATTAGTACAGCAAGAGCCTAAAAATGCAGAAGCTCATGCGGGATATGCCCTCGCGCTTGTAGCGATGAACGATATTCCTCAAGCACTAACTGAAGCGCAAGCCGCCTTCGAAATTGACCGCCGTAATGAGTTGGTTCGTATCGCCCGCGGAACGGTCTATGGCAAGCAGGGCCGCATTCAGGATGCGCTTGCAGAATTTAATCAGGCGATCAAGCTAAACGATAAGGATATCGCTCCGCTCGTCGCACTGAGCAGTTATTACATTTCGATCGACTCGCTCAAACCGGCAGAGATCACTCTTTATCGCGCACAGCAATTGAACGATAAGGATGTTCGCTCATACATCGGTCTCGCAGAACTGTACGAGCGCCAGCATATTCCGGAGCTTGCGATCAGCCAGTATCAGCAGGCGATGAATCTCGATCCGAACGATGAGGCGGTGCACGCCAAACTCGCCGGCCTCTACCTGCGTACGCGCAAATACAATGAATCGGCGGAAGAGTGGCTCAAGGTCATCAAGATCGATTCGAATTATGCCGATGCGTACTATCAGATCGGTAATCTGTATTATCTCGCGAAGCAATATCCGGTCGCAATGAAATACGCGCAAAAGTATGCGCAATTGCGTCCGAATGATTTTGCCGGTCAGCTTTTACTGGCACGTACCATGACCGAGAGCGGACAATATAAAGAAGCGCTCCCCTCGCTGGAAGCTGTGAAGGCGTCACTTCCAAACCAGGATCTGAAGCAGTCTGCTAAGGACTCGCTGGCGAATCAAATACAGCTTCTCATGGCGCGCAGCTACTTTTATTCGCACGAGTATCCAAAATCGTTGGAGATCTACCGAGCAGCGAATAATCTCAATCCGATGGACTTGAGTTATTTCGGCACAGCCCTCGTCGTCTCCGGAGATACGGCAGGCGGTATTAACATGCTTCAAAAATCGCTCGTAGGTGATTCCCTCCGCACACCGCAGCAACAAATGGAAACGCAATTGGCTATCGTCAATCTGCTGTATGCGCAAAAGCGATACGCGGAGGCTGGTGAGTTATTTGCCGGGATCGCCGCGAAGAATCCATCGGTACAATGGTATCTTTCTGCAGGTGAAGCGTATGCCGCCGCCAAAAAACCAGATCTTGCCAAACAGTACTACGAGAAGGCATTGGCCATAGATCCAAACTCTTTGAAGGTGCGATACCAAATGGCATTCGACGAGCTGACATCGAACGCCGCCTCGGATACTGCGCAACAGGCGTTCGAAAAATTAGCCGAAGCCGCCAAAGCGGCCGGCCGTGCGGATACGGTAGGTCTCGCGGAAGGATTCATGGGATATCATGAAGCGGCCCATAAAGAATGGGCAAAATCAGCGGAGCATTTGGAGATTGCTGTCAAATCGCTCGAAGGGAGCAAGTCACCGTTCCTTCCGAATTTCGAATTGCTACTTGCGCAATCATACCACCAGCAGCACGAGTTCGCCAAAGCACGCCATTGGTATGAGGAAGTATTAAAGCTCGATCCGAATAACAAAGGCGCAAAGGAAGGCCTGGAATACCTGAAAGGCGCGGGCGCAGAAGAATCTCCTAAAAAGGGAAGAAAATAATTAGAAGTAAAAATTTGCGAAGCCGCTTATTATTAGGCGGCTTTTTTATTTGGCCGCACTATTTCCGATTGGTGCGGTTTTTTCATATCGATTCCTTACGAAACGATGGGCTTAGAACCGTTAAAGACCGACCAGGTGACCGACCAGCCGTTCGAACCGGATGAACGGACCTTCGCTTTTCTTTCTGGCTTAGGCCGGCATTTGATCCATGAGTTAAATAATCCGATCAGCGCGATCGCAAGTTCGATCTACCTCATTAAGGATATCATTAATACCGGCAACGGAACGGTATCTATGGAAGACATACAACCCTTCCTGGATGGTATTGAAGAAGAATGCAATGGCCTGAAATCCGTCGTCGAGGAATTTTCGAAATACGTTTCGACAAAGTCACTTATCCTGCTGCCGATCGACCTGGTCGAATTTGTTCGAGCTCGCGCGGCTGATCTTTCCCGGGAAGGACTATCCGTTACCTGCGATATTTCCGAAAATAAACTTATAACGGACGCAGATGCAGGCGCACTCACATTCGTATTGCGTTCGCTCGCGGAGGCCGCCCATTCTGCCAAAGCACGCCACATTACATTCCGGTTAGATAAACTCGATAGCTGCCAGATCGTCGTTGCAGACGACCGGGAGCCGAAACTCAGCGAAGCAGAACTTCAGGAGGTATTTTCGCCGATACCGTCGAAAAGCGCAACGCTGCCTCGTCGCACTGGCCTCGGATTAAAACTGCCTTTAGCAAAGCGTATCGTTGAATTACACGGCGGAACGCTCGAATTAAGCGATTCTGCGAGCAAAGAGACCGAAATACGGATACTGCTACCGCTACCTGCTCAACCGTCGGCATGAATCTTATAAGGTTTTGTTGTCAAGGAATCGGAATGGTGGTTGCTTCGGTCCGTCACGGCGATCGCCACACATAGAGAAGCCTTTGTAAGCTTGTAAAGCTTTTTTGTAGTCGCAACAATCGGAAATGGCAAATGTATTATTAGTGGACGACGAGCAAAATGTGTTGCTCTCGTACCGAACGATCTTAGAACGCGGTGGTCATCGCGTCTCGACCGCATCGACCGCGGAAGAAGCCCTGAAAGAATTTGAGGCAGAGGGTGCAGACGTTATCGTAACGGACATGAATATGCCCGGCCTTTCGGGCATCGATCTCGTCAAGCAGATCCGTCAACGCTCCCCTGGCACGGAGATCATCGTAATGACCGGAGCCGGCTCCGAGCGTACCGGTATTCAAGCTATGCAGGCCGGCGCCTACGATTATCTGCGCAAGGCGGACATTGTACCGGATGAACTCGTACTCTTAGTCGAGAAAGCAGCGGAAAAAAGCAGCCTGCAAACAGCGATCGCACTCCGCACGCGTATCGCCGGACTCCGCGAAGGCTTTGAAAATATTATCGGTGACCATCCGCAATTGCTGGAAGTATTAGGCATTGTCAAAAAGGTGGCGCCGACCGATTCCACTGTTCTTATTATGGGTGAGTCGGGTACTGGAAAAGAACTCATTGCCGAAGCACTGCACCTCAATTCTGCGCGTCATAATAAACCGTTCGTACCGATCAATTGCGGCGCCCTGCCGAAAGACCTTCAGGAGTCGGAATTGTTCGGGTATGTCAAAGGTGCTTTCACCGGCGCACAAACGAATAAAAAAGGACTCTTCGAAGAAGCGAACGGCGGTACCATCTTCTTAGACGAACTGGGCGAGATGGAATTGCCACTTCAGGTGAAATTACTGCGCTTTTTACAAGACCACAAGATCTATCGGATCGGTGACTCGAAGCCAATCATGGTCGATGTGAGAGTGATCTGCGCAACCAATAAGGACCTGAAGAAACTCATCTCCGAAAAGCGGTTCCGCGAGGATCTGTATTATCGCGTTAACGTTATTTCGCTTAACCTTCCACCGCTCCGCGAGCGCAAGTCCGACATCCCAATGCTCTCACAATATTTTGTCGAAAAATTTTGCGAGAAATTTGGCCGCGGAAGTTGCCAGCTTTCCCAGGAAGCCCTGGATGAGATGATGGCCTACGACTGGCCGGGTAATATCCGCGAGCTGCAGAATGTGCTCGAACGTTCGGTTATCCTTGCAGAAGGACCCGTCATCGGCTCCGAGCATTTCCCGAAGGACCTGACGGAGCCGCAGATCAGTGTAAGCGATATCCTTCGAGATCAACCGACATTGGATGAGCTTGAAAAGCGTTATATCCTCGAGACCCTCCACTCGATGCATGGCAATAAAGTGCTGACCTGTGAACGGCTGGGCATCTCAACCACCACATTGTGGCGAAAATTGAAAGAATACGGTGTAGCGCAGGAGGCCGGAGTGAAGGAAGAGGTTGCGGCGTAAATTTTGCCTTACGAGAAGCTGCAGTCTTTTCACACAATTATCTTTTACATCTTATGTGGTTCCTTATAGCACTACTCGTGGTTTTGTGGCTGATCGGATTCATTAGCTTCGGCTCGGCAGCATACTGGATTCACATTCTGCTCGTTGTAGCTATCATCCTCTTTATACTCAACCTTATTCGAGGCCGTCGCACGGTTGTATAGTACGATGGGCACCGATTGGTGGCAAAAGACCCATTTAACGGTTTTTTGCCACCCTTTTTCTGCTATAGAATTAAAAACGGAGGAAATTCTGCGTATCGTAATACCGTTTTCTCAGGAACGGCAGAGTTGGAATACGCATTGCTTTGCCGCGTAATACGGACGCTCCGAAACTCACCCGGACATTCATGGCAGAACAAGAAGTCGCTCCAGCACCCGCCACCGAAGAGAAACCCAGTTCCTCAGCCGTTGATCGCTGGGTCGGAGGCCTTGTACTCCTGGGAGGACTCTGGCTCTTTGCCGTTCGCTTTATAAAGACGCTGGGCCGACCGCCATACGAGTTCAAAGAGATTATCCGCCAGCTCAATGCGATCGGATTTCGCTCGCTTTCCTTAGTAACGGTCGTTGGCGTTGTCATCGGAGCCGTGCTTACGATGCAAAGCCGCCCGACGATGATCAAGTTTGGGGCGGAAGCCTTTATACCGGCCATGGTCGCCATTAGCGTGATGCGCGAACTTTCGCCGGTGCTGATCTCCGTTATTTTAGGTGGCCGTGTCGGAGCCGGTATTGGCGCTGAACTGGGCTCGATGCGCGCTTCCGAGCAGATCGATGCCATGGAGGTCGCTGCGCTCGATCCCTATAAATTGCTGGTGTTTACCCGTGTGGTCGCGTGCATGATCGCACTACCGGTGCTCACGATCTATGCGGACCTGCTGGCACTCGTGGGCTCCTGGGTCGTCGAAAAGATCGAGGCCGGCATGACACTGAATCACTTTATCACCAGCGTCGTAAATAGTGTAGAATTCAGCGATTATCTGCCCGGCATCGTCAAAACGATCTTTTTCGGATTTACTATTGGTATCGTCGGGTGTTACGAGGGGTATAACTCCTCTGGAGGTACAGAAGGTGTGGGCCGTTCGGCGACCGATGCTGCGGTTACCAGTTCGCTTCTCATCATCGTGCTCGACGTCCTCTTCGTTAAGATCACTCTCATGCTCTGGCCATCGTAAATGAGTCTGTTCCATCATCATAAAAAAGAGGTCCATCCGGATTCGGGGCCACTCTTGCACATCGATCGTGTATCGATCTCGTTCGATCGGCCGGTGCTTCGCGACGTCTCGTTCCAGGTACGGCATGGCGAGACCGTTGCGCTCATGGGAAAAAGCGGCACGGGCAAGAGCGTTTTACTAAAGCTCATTGTTGGGCTTTTAAAGCCAAATGCCGGTAAAGTCGTGTACCGCGATAGGGATGTCACAACGATGAACGAAGGTCAACTACTGGCGTTGCGCTCCGAGATGGGATTCTTGTTTCAGGGAGCGGCTCTGTTCGACTCCATGACCGTCGGCCAGAACCTTGAATTATTTCTTGTGAAGCATACCGAATTGAGCGCCCCGGAGCGCGAACAAAAGATCCTGGAAACGCTCGATATCGTCGGCCTGCGAGACGCAGTGGATAAGATGCCTTCGGAGCTTTCAGGCGGCATGAAAAAACGCGCCGGCTTAGCCCGTTCGATCGTGATCGAGCCAGACCTGATGCTGTACGACGAACCGACCACCGGTCTCGATCCGCTTACCGCCGCTTCGATCGCGGAAGAGATCGTAAGTTTGCAGCAGCGTTTGGGCATTGCATCGCTCGTCGTAACACACGATCTTCCTACCGCCTTTACTGTTGCAGATCGAGCCGTCGTGCTCAATGAAGGGTTCGTCGTATTCGATGGTACGCTCAATGATTTCGTCTCCTCGAACGACCCGTTCCTTCGAGAATATCTCTCTGCATCACAATTGGACCGCGCACGTCACGATAAGATCATCAAAGCCATCGAACAACATTCGGCACCACAGGAGGTAACGGTATGAAGCGCAAATCGGTACCGTTGCTTAAGATCGGCATCTTTGTACTGGCGGCGTTTGTCGTCCTTATTATTTTTATCTTCTATCTTGGAAGTAAAGAGAAGCTGTTCTCCTCTACGTCAGAATTGAAAGCGCGCTTTTCGACGGTGAGTAATCTTCGCAAAGGAGCGGAGATCGATCTTGCTGGTATTAACGTCGGCAGCGTAACGGATATTCGCTTACCGCGCAATGCTCGTGACTCTGTCACCGTAACGCTAAAAGTACTCACGGATGCGCTCAAGCTTATCCATACCGATTCCAAGGCGGTCATCAGCACGCAGGGCCTTATCGGCGATAAAGTAATATTTCTTACGATGGGTGGCGATTCGACAGCGGCACTTCAGCCGGGTAGTACGATCGAAGGTGTTGCCCCTCAGGATTTTTCAAAGATCTACGATACACTGAGTGCCGCCGTCTCACAATTCGATTCGCTGGCCCTTGCAGCCACGAACTTTGTGCGCCACATGCAAAGCGGCAATGGTACGATCGCGCGGCTTGTCAATGATGACTCGTTGTACGAGAATACGAACCAGATGATGGCCGAAGCACGGCAAACGCTTGCAGCCGCTCATCAGTCGGTCGATCAACTCAGTACCAATTTCAGCAAACTTTCGAACTCGGCTAATGATATTGTCGAGCGGATCAATCGCGGCGAAGGATCCCTCGGGAAATTGCTCACGAAGGACGATATCTACGAGAATGCTCGCAAAACATCGGAAAATCTTATTACGTCATCGTACGACCTTCATGATGCCTTAGCCAAGATCGCACTGGGTTCCGGTCGGTTTGCCGAGGTCATGGAAGGACTCAAGCATAATTTCTTAGTCAAAGGATATTTCGAAGACCGCGGCTACTGGGACGCACCGGAATTCGAAATGACGATCGATCGTAAGATCGACTCTCTAAATCATCTTCGGGATATGATCGAAGGTCGCCAGGCGGCGAAGTCGTCACATTAATAGTTCGGTCCGTGTCATATAAGTAGTTGACCGCAGGCCTGTTAACAGGCTCAGCAATAGAACGGTGTTTACAAGCCTTCGCACCAAGATTCTCACCGGATTTCTCCTGGTCATTGTGATCGTGGGAGCTATCGGTGCATGGGCCGTTGTCAATCTCTCCAATATTCAGAACAGCACCGCGGACGTGCTGCAGGAGCGATTCGAGATTCTGCGGTCTCTCAACACGCTCGACACGTCCACCAGCCACCTGCGTTCGAGCGCTACACGGCTGCTCTTAACACCGGACGATCCCGATGCCGCCAGTAAATTTAAGCAAGCCGAAGCTGCCAGCGCTGCTGCTCTTTCCGGCATTTCGATGAGTGCCGGGCCACTGACATCGGATCCGGCGCTCTACCGGTCACTGTACCAGATCTCGCATCTTTCAACGCTGATACGTAATGAGCTGAACTATCAACTGCAGTCGATCCATCCTATTGCTCCGAACGATTCGACGAAGCCAACCGAATCACTGGAAGTGCTGCAACAAGCCCGCAATGAGATCTTTGTCAGTGAGATCGATCCCCTCTTCGATAGTCTAAAATCTCGGTTGGATTTTGTACAGGGAAGCTACCTGACATCGCTGGGGGCGCTCTCGAAAGTATCGCAGGACGATGGGCGGCGCATTCGCACTAACGTGATCATTTTCGGCACCGTTGTAATACTCGTCTGCGTCTTCTTCTCTTTCCGGTTCGCCAGTATCATCGTACTACCGATCGTCGAGCTTACTACAAAAACTCAGCGGATCACTGCCGGCGAGCTCAATCAATTGGTCGTCCCTCGAACGAACGATGAGATCGGTCGATTGGGCGAGCAATTCAATGTGATGGCACAGCAGCTCAGCGAATTCGAAGAGTTGAACCTGAAAAAGATCTTAGAAGAGAAAGCCATCTCGGAATCCATCGTGCAGTCGATGGATGACGCGCTGATCCTTATCGATCGCTATGGTACGATCCTTTCGATCAATCGGAAGGCGCAGGACCTGTTCGAGCTTACCGATGTGGAAGGCCGAAAATGTCTCGATGTTGCGAAGAACAAACCCGCACTGGAGTCACTCTGTGTTGCAGCACTGAAAGGAAGCTGGCGCGAGCGTAATCGGAGCGAGATCGTCGAGTTCTCACGGGAGAATGAGAAGCTCTATCTCACGCGCGATATCATTCCGATCCAATCGGGCGACCAGCAGGGCACCGTCGCATTTCTGCTCGTGCTGCGAGATGTAACTCAAGCGCACGAACTGGAACGTATGCGCTCGGATTTCGTCGGCATGGTATCGCACGAGCTTCGCACACCGCTTACCGCTATCCGAATGAGCGTGGACCTACTGGGCGAGCCTACACTTGGTCCCCTCACCGATGTGCAAAACCAATTCGTGCAAGCGATACGCGAGGAGAGCGAGCGGCTTCTCCGTATCGTAAACGATCTCATGGACCTTGCACGTATCGAATCGGGTAAATTCGAAGTACGCTCGAGCAAGATCGAACTTCAGCCATTCTTCGAGCATCTGCTATTGCCATTCATTGCCCCTGCTCAGGAAGCCGGAATTCGGCTTCGTACCGAGCTCGACCCTGGTACTCCGATCGTCTATGCCGATCCCGATCGGCTGAAGCAGGTATTCGTAAACCTTATTTCGAACGCCATGCGATATACTCCCCGCAACGGAGAAATACTCATCGGCGTAACGACCGCAAGTGACCAGCCGGGCTTCGCGAAATTTATCGTCCGTGATACCGGCAGCGGAATTCCGCCGGAATTCGTCAATAAAATTTTCCAGCGGTTCGCCATTCGCTCCAAGGACGCCAAAGCAGGTACTGGCCTCGGCTTAGCAATTGCTAAGGAAATTGTTCAGGCTCATGGCGGGACGATCCAGGTCCGTAGCGAACTGGGCCGGGGAAGCGAATTTTCTTTTACAATACCGATCGACGAGCATTCCGGAGCAACACTTGGTCAGACCACGAGCGGTAATGGCGCAGGCAACGGCTCGGCGACCGATGAACGGATAAGTAATAGTGGCACACCGTCCTCCAAAGCCGGAGGCGAATCATCTACTATTTTTGCATAACGGATGGCCGTTTAAGCTCAGCCGTAGTACGACGTGCATAGGCGGCTTATAGAGTGAACGATAGCAGTTTGAAATATGACGCGAATGTTTCGTGACGTTATAAACGATGCTCACAGTTTGACAGTAATGAGTGCAGTCTTTTCGGCCGAAGCTCTTCCTTCTGCCGTTTCTCCTACTCAGCCGAGCTCTGCTACCGTCACCAGTTCGACTAAAACATCACCCATGCAAAAGCGCCGCATCCTGGTCGTTGACGACGAAAAGAATATTCGGTTGACCGTTCAGCACTCGCTGCTTGCCGCCAATTACGAAGTCGATTCCGCCTCGGATGGAGCCGAGGGCCTCGAGAAATTTCGAAGCGGACATTACGACCTCATCCTGATGGACCTTCGTATGCCGCAAATGAACGGTATCGAAATGCTCCGGGAGATCCGCGAGCATGACAAACATACCGCCGCGATCGTTATTACCGCCTATCTTACGATCGATACACTGCTCGAAGCATTCTCACTCGGCGTATCGGATTACATTCGCAAGCCGTTTTCGCCGAACGACGTCCGTGAGATGGTGCGCCGCGTGATGTCCCGCGAGAAATTAGATACGCATGATGCCAACGGCGCGGCTGCGCCGAACCTCGAACTAGCGCGCAAAGCGCTCGCTGACCAGGACCTGCCGAAAGCGCTTGAATTTGCAGAAGCCTCCGTAAAGCACGATACGAATAATCCGGACGCACACGCCTTTTTAGGTATTCTCGAACATCTTTCCGGAGATACGCAATCGGCAGAGCAGGAATTTCAGGAGGCGCTTTTGCTCGATCCGCAGCACCAGCTTAGCCGGGATTACCTCTTCTGGCGGCAAAGCCATGGCAAGGGATAATCGATCACCCTTTACCGGCTCTGGCGGCGTCATCCCGCTCGTAAACTGAGCATTATTTCGCCATAACTATGGTTCTTTTAATGTGAATGGCAGGCTGATCTGCCATCCGTGTGTGTCGTTCGTGTGTTGTAAACCTCTGCGCTCAATCGGTCTCTATGATCCGTTCGAAGTGCTATTCCTTTGTATTCGCCGGCGTACTGCTCTCGCTATTCGCGACCAATGCTCGCACCCAGATATGGAAACGGATCGGCAATCTCCCACCGTGGACCGACCTGCGCTGCGCTTACTTTTGGGATACAGCGCATGGCGTCGTTGGCGGTGTAGGATGCCTCTATAATTACAACAACGGAGTCTGGACCGAAGGCCATTACCCGGAAGCGATCGATACCATTAAATCTTTGCGACTGCTCGATGGCTATAGTCTCTATGCCGGAAGCGGAGTCACCTGCATTTGGAGATCAAGCGATCACGGACTCAACTGGCAGAAGACCTCTGCACTCTATCCACACGCCGACGATATTAATATCACATGGAATGGACTGAAAGGCATTAACTCCCGAGGCATCGGGATGCGGAGAGGGACGACGTTCGCACAAAGTAATCCTCGCTCAGCACAGGCCATGATCGCTTGGGAAGACACCGTGTATACGGATTCCTCTTATGATGGTGGTGACTCGATCGGCCTGTACCCACTCCCTACGTCGTGCGGCTACTCTTGTATTGCTGATACTTGCCAATTACTCTATTATGTAATATCCGAAGGCGCTGAGCCGATCCTCTTCAAAGATGAGAATGACTCATGGATCCCTATCTATGACTTTGGAAACGGCTTTAACGACGTTCTTGCAGGTGGCGACCGTGGCGTAATGTACGTGCAAAGTCGCAAAAGTATTTGGCGCTCGATCTCCGGAGGCGTTAGTTGGGAAAATATCGGTGGACCCGGCTTTAGTATGGGCGATCGCCGAATGTTCGCATTCGGGCAGTACAATCGCTATCTCATCGTGTGTGATAGCAATGAAGTATATCTGTGGGATGGCGGGACGAATTATCTTCCAACCGGACCGCAGCCACGTGTCCTTTATACACAGGATATTGTCGATACCGGCTGTACGCTGCCAGAGGTTACAGTTACCCTTTCACCGCAAAGTTACACCGATACCGTTCGCCTTCACGCCTACACCCTCGACAACTCCACGATCGAGCCGGTGGATACTACGATAATTCTTCCACCTGGGAATACTCCGGTCGTTATACACTATCGTACCTCGGTCCCGTATCAGCAGTTTAGCACTACATTTTATTTTAAGGATACCGTAACAGGCCGGTACAACTGCGGGCCATTCAAGTATGGAGAAGATCGAACGATCAATGTTAGAATGCCGAGCTATCTCCAAAACATTCTGCACGCTCGCAGTATAATAGATACGACCTGTTCACTCGATACGATGACCGTGTGGTTCGACATGACGACGAACCCCGACACCGTCCGCATACACGCCTATACCAACGATGGCCTGTATATCGAGCCGGCAGATACGATGCTGATCGTCCCGATCGGTACTGGCCGCTATCCGATCAAGTACCGCGCCCAGTTGCATCCCTATCAATTCGCATCCACATTCTATTTTGATGACACGGTGACCGGCGTTTATAAGTGTGGATTTTACGAGTATGCCACAAGGGACTCATCGGTCGTGCATTTGTATCCCCCGCCGGCACCGGTAAAATGTTCGCTCAAGACGCCGCTCAAGATGAGTACGTGTACCGATACGAAACTGCCGCTCGTCGTTAAAGCGCCGCATACCTGCGATATGCTCCGTATCGATTCCATTACCTGGTGGGATAATACGCTCAAACCGCAATTCGATCATTATCCACCGGAGACGTTAGGCCCAGATGAGATTGATACCTTCTGGGTTACGCTCTCTGCGCTCGCACCGGGCATCTACAATAATGTTTATTATGTGCATGGTGTGCTTACGGTCGTACCGCAAAAGTATGACACTGCTCTTACGCTTTCCGCGATCGCCGCGCCTGCTCATAATGACGTTCGCGTTTCGGTAGCGCCGAATGTATCGCTCTCCAATTGCCACGATTCGCACGTTCCACTGGTCCTGCACGGGCTCTCCTGCGATAGTGTCTTCTTCATGAGTTGTACGCTCACGGTCGATCCACTATTGCAATACACGTCGAATATGACGTTCAGCCGTATGCTTTCTTCGGGCGCTGCTGATACAATGCTCCTCACGTTTCCGCCGCAGGACCTGAACAAGAGCACGATGATCTACGCTCGGTTCAAAGGTATTTACGCTGGCACAAGCATTACCTTCGATACCACCGTCTCCATTCAAGTGCGCTTCTCGAGTTCGGCAAGCATTCTTATTCCCGATCAACCGGAGCTTGACCTGGGAGATGTAAGCTTGTGCGCGGCGCCAAAAGATACCGTCGTCCCAATTCACAATTTCGGATGTGACACGGTCGTAGTGCGTGGCGATAACACAACGTGGAAGGCTGGCTGGAGCGCAAGCGATCCCACCTTCCCTATTGTATTGCCGCCCGATAGCGGATTTTTCGTGCGCGTTCGCTTTACTCCGCAAACGGGCAGCGCGCCGAGGCAGTACGTCACTTTCACATTCGATGCTCCCGGTAAACCGGGCGAAACGAGTGTTGATATGATCCTCAATGCTTCGACGAGTTATCCCGCCGCCACGTTTGCGTTAACCGGTACCTCGCTCAATGCCGGTGCCCTTTCCTCGTGCTTTGGCGATACGACCATTTCGACGAGCATATCGAACGTTGGCTGCGACACGATGGTGATCTCGAACGCGCAGTTGAATGGAGACGCAGCATTTGCTATTGAAGTGATACCTGATTCGCTGATCGCGGTAAATGCCAGCACAGCTTTTAAAATACGATTCGAGCCGCGAACAAAAGGCATGCACTCCGCCACGCTTAGCTTCCACGTTCAAAGCAAGAATGGAAACGATGCCGGCCGTGACACCACAATAACGATCGCAGGTATCGGTACAGCTACACCCTCCACCGTCTCGCTTCCAATAACGAGCATAACGTTTCCGCAGCATATTGCCGGCTGTGAAAACGACTCCGCAACGATCTCACTCACGAATACCTCGTGCAAAGCGATCGTCATTGATTCTGCAATACTCACTTCCCCCTCCTTTTCAAGGAGGGGGCCAGGGGGTGGTCCCGTGGGAGATACACTTACTCCCAATTCCACCTGGGTCACCACTCTCCTCTACTTGCCGCAGACCATCGGCGATAATTCGTCATCCCTTCGCATCTTCTATCATGGCGATGATGGCACTGAACACGACACAGCGATCGCGTTGAATGCGACCGCTATTGCGCCGCCCTCGCTGGCTGTCTATTTACATCCCGGAATGCTTACGGCGAAAGATACGGGACACGTCCACATTCCCATCTATGCTATTGGTACCGGCGGAACAGCCTCGCTACAATCGCTTGCGCTTCGCTCGATCTCCTTCCGGCTTTCGATGCCAGCCGATCTACTCACTCCAGTCGCCGTTACATCGACGCTTGATAGTGGGACGCCTACGCTTCTCGCCGATCGCAGTGGTGCAAACATTAGCATACCTTTGCCCCCATCGTTTACGCCAACTACGGAAACCGAGATCGCTCGGCTCGATTGCGAAGCATACCTTACGGACGTTATGTCGGGTAAGGTCGCACTTTCGGGCGTCGCAACGGAGCCAGCACCATCCAAATGCTATACGCTCACATCCGACACGCTCACTACAATGACATTCGCTTACGCGCCCGGCTGTGATGATACGCTGCTTTCGCGAGTGGTCAACGAGAGAATTTTTAAGGTCGAGAGCATTGTGCCAAATCCGGCGAAGAACGAAATTTGGGTTCGGATATTGAATTTTGGGGATCCGGTGGCGGGAGATCTTTACGATGCGCTTGGACATCATGCTCTCGGTGTATCGGATGTCCGCAGCACATCCATACCCGTTACCTCACTTCCATCCGGCACCTACTACCTGCGATTATCGAGCGGCGGCCACGTCACAACACGACGCATTGAGATAGAGAAATAAGTGGTCCATTCACAACCTGTTTTTAGAACGCTAATTGTAAACCGGCGGTGCTCACGAAGCCATCGCCAAGCTCGATACCACTCGCACTTTGAAGGCGCCAAAGAAGCTGGGCATATAATTGAATGTGCCTGATCCCAATACTGCCAAAGATAAAAAGATCAGCAGCAAGAGGATGAAGTGGCCTTGTTACGTTGACTACGCTGGTGTCGGAGGAGAAGTACTTGTCAATGTAATCAGCCCTGGCGCCAAAACCATAAGAACTGCTTAGCCATGCGGAATCTTCAAAACCTTTGCTCACGCGACTGATATAACCCTCGAGAAAAAAACGACGAAATTTACTCAGGCCCTGCGCTGAATCCCGTATCTCGTTATTAAAAGGATCATGTACCCAATAATTATTTCCAAAGGAGTGCTGTCCCCATCCGTAGCCTCCTATTACAGTAGGAATTAGATTGTCGCGCAACCAAAAATGGCCGAGAGCCAAAGAGGTCATATTCTGATCCGTATTACCAGCACCTGACCATGGCTCGTAGGAAGCAGATAAGAGAAAATTTTGAGGAAGCGAATAAGCTCCTTCGAAGTAGAAGACCTGATGTGTTGAAAAATCGAACTGCGCGTTTACTTGATTCGGACCCGTGAATAAAGGCGTTATTACAGGGTCAACGAAATAGGAAGTACCGCATGACGACAGTAATACGATAGTGAGCACGACAAGGGTAAATAGTAGAGACGATCTCACTTACGCGCAATCCTTTGTCTTAGAAACCAGAACCACTCAATGGAATTCTTGCTAATTGCTTCTTACTAAGAGTATCGGAAAATACGAGCGTATCAACGTAGGCAGTTCGAATTGAAGGACAGAACTGAACCCGCACTGATACTTCGGTACTGTTCGGTATTGGATTAGCTAGCAACAGCGAGTCCGGCATCGAAAATACTGTGCTCGATAGAGTCCATCGCAGTGTCACTGGTGAGTTGAAAAGATTGGTAATAGTGATCGATTTGGTAAGACAACCTCCAGTGGTTGCTGTGCCAAAGTTTAGCGCACTCGGTGTAACGACCAACCCTGAGGGTAAATTAGAGTCTATACACCCAGACACCATAATAAAAGCGATAACAATGTATGCTCTTCTTAGTTGACGGGCTATCGGCATAGCAAAGTCGGTAGGGACGTGCCTTCGGCACGTCCAGCGTGAGGAATGCCGAAATGCTGTCACATGCTCAATCATAACGCTCTGATGTCTTCTTGCAATTTACAAATCCTGCTGCCCGCAAATTCATCCTGTTGACTGACGTTATCTAATCCCCACGGTGGACGTGCCAAAGGCACGTCCCTACTGTTTCACAATCTTTCGCACGATGATGCCATCTGCCGTTATGATCCGAACGAAATAAGTAGAATGCCGCTGGTTATGTTGTAAGATCGAGCGGACATCCTTCTCGTACTTACAAATATCCTTATAGTCGCGAAAGTTACAGAGTCCAAGAATCGACTGAAGGCTTGCATTTTGTCGAATAAGTAAAAACAGCATATTATTGGAACCTTTATTGTATTTTTAACGTTTTAATTTTCTCACCAAATTCCGGCGTTCCTACCTTATTATCGCCGGATATACACTCTGCTCATTGAAAATCGCGATTTATCATCAATTTTGATTTCGTAGAATCATGCGATTCATGAAAACCAAACAAAACACAAAGACATAATTTTTCGGCATTTACCGTAAAACGCTTCATTTTGGATAACAGGCATAGGGAAAGATATAAGAAGAGTTAACGTCTGTGAATGTTGGGTATTCAGGAATTTTACGGAATTTTGAAGGCCTTCCTCGAAAAGGCTGTAAATCGAGTAAAAACAGCCACTTCCGAATGATGGCACATCTTTGAACCTCTTGCGTGGCGTCGGAGGAATAGTACGTCTGATTGCGTGCTAAACTCTCTTCGGAGCGAAAGTCGCTCACGTCGCTACCTGTTTCTTTAAGAGGGCTGAGGAGAAGCCAGTTGATCCGCGCAACGGA
>Ga0070738_10001112_pt1 | contig 60466 bp, 53 predicted proteins | sample Coa_R2_2_FD_66446 | JGI IMG/M metagenome (GOLD analysis project Ga0070738, IMG submission 66446) | Surface soil microbial communities from Centralia Pennsylvania, which are recovering from an underground coalmine fire - Coalmine... | ecosystem: Environmental > Terrestrial > Soil > Unclassified ... | reverse complement strand
TGCTGGCGAGTGCTTGCGCGGCGCCTGCAGCCTTCTCGCGTTTGATGAGAGGTTCGATCTGCGCCTTTACTTCGTCGAGCGTTTTCAGGTGCGCATCGTGGCGATCTTCCACTTTGATGATGTGGAAGCCGTAGCTACTTTGCACCAAACCGCTCATCTGACCTGGCTTTAGGCTGAATGCCGCCTTTTCAAACTCAGGCACGGTACGGCCACGACCGATCCATCCCAGTTCGCCTCCCTGGCTGGCGCTTCCAGGGTCCTCGGAATACTTCTTCGCCATATCAGCGAAGTTCGCACCAGCCTGCAACTTCTTCAGAATGTCTTCTGCCTTCGCTTTCGCGTCGGTAACACCCTTCTGGTCGACCTTGCCGTCGGGACCGGGCAGCGGAGTCTTGATGAGAATGTGGGAAACCTTGACTTCTTCAGGAACACGGTACTCGTCCTGGTGCTGGTTGTAGTAGCGTTGCAGGTCTTGCTCGGAGACCTGAATGTTGTCGGCGAGCTTGTTGGTGTCGACAACGACGTAGCGAATCTGCCGCTTCTCGGGAATGGAGTTCGTGTACAGATTCTTATTGCTGTCGTAAAAGGATTTCAGTTCGGCGTCGGTGGGATGAATCTGTTTCTCTATGTCCTCAGGCGTGAGGACGGCATAGTCAAACTTGATCTTTGTGTTGTCCTTCTTGTAGGCGGCCTCTACTTCGGCTGGCGTGACTGATACCGGGGCGACAACAGCAGCACGCAAATTGCTAATGGTGAGCTGTTCCTTCACGCTCTGTTCGAACTGTGCCACCGAAATCTGGGCGCGGCTGGTAATGAGGTTTTCGTAAGCTTCCTGTCCAATGAACTGACCGTTGGGAAAGAACGTCTGGCTGTAGACGCCATGTTCCAATTCGTCGCGCAACTCGGCATCAGTGGCCTGCAGTCCGAGGCGTTCGGCTTCCGACAGGATCGCTCCTTTAATGAGCAGTTGTTCTGCGGCATTCTGCCGCAGGAAACCCATTAACATCGGCGGGACCGAGCGTCCGCCAAACTGTTGTTGCGCGATTTGGCGCGCCATCTGGTTGATGTCCTGGGTAGTGACATCCTGGTCTCCGATGCGGGCGACCACATCCTGGCCAAGAGTACCGAAGCCGAGAGCGTCACCGAGGATGCCGCCGGGGATGAGGGTAACTACCATGGCGCCGCAAATGATTACGAGAAGCCCGCCGAGTACGATTTTCTTGGTTTTCCCGGGGGTTTGAAGGAACTTGATCATCTTCTAGAAACTCCAGACGTTGTAGGCGAAACTACGATTATAAACCAGAGACTTCATGAACGTTTGCGGAGGAAATCGCGGCAAAGCCGCTTTTGACTTGCCATCCAGCATTCCAGATAATCTTTTTATGGATCTTTGGGAAGAGATCGTGAGTCTGCGGCGGCAGGGAAGACGCGGAGCTCTGGCGACCATCGTGAATGTGCGCGGCTCGATTCCGTCTTTTCAAACGGCGAAGATGCTGGTTCGCGACGATGGCTCGATCGTTGGCACCGTGGGCGGCGGATGCGTCGAAGCCGACGTCTGGCAGGCAGCTCGCGAAGTGATGGAACAGGAAAAACCTCGCTCGCTGACTTTCAATCTGAACCAGAATCCGCGGTACGACACCGGGTTGGTCTGCGGTGGAACTCTGGAGATCTACGTGGAGCCAATTCTACCTGTGCCGTTGATTTGTCTGTTTGGCGCCGGACACGTCGCCTACAACGTTTACAGAGTGGCGCGAACTGCGGGTTTCGACGTGGTGGTGGTCGACGATCGTGAAAGCTATGCCAATGCGGAGCGGTTTCCGGAAGCGCGCGAAGTGATCGCCGAGGATTTCGAAAAGGCCCTTGCGCGCATTACACCGAACGGAAACACCTACATCGTGATTGTCACTCGCGGGCATCGCGACGACATGCGTGTGCTTCGTTGGGCGGTGCAAACGGAGGCGCGCTACATCGGTATGATCGGGTCCAAACGGAAAGTTCTGACCATCTTCAGGGAATTGCAGAACGAAGGGCTTGCACCAGAATTATTCGAACGGGTGATGGCGCCGGTTGGCCTGGAAATCGGAGCGGTCACACCAGAGGAGATTGCGGTTTCGATTGTCGCCGAGTTGATTGCGTGCAAGCGTAATGCGGAGGGGAGCCTGGCTCACAAGCGCTTCGCCACGCCGCGTGCCTCGAACCAGGAACTGGGCCAGGAATTGCCGCCTTCGCCATCGGCTGCCAAGTCCTGACGGCCAGCCGACCGTGTACCGTCGAGAGGCATGAGTGCCTTTCCAGTAACCAGCAATCGCTGGTTTTCCCCTTCGTCCCGCACTAATATCTGGCACATTGGCAAGCATTCTGAAATCGTGGGTGGTCGTGTGTCGGGTCTTCTGAAAGCCGGCGCCGCACTCGTGTTTTTGTCCGGCCTGACGCTCTGTTCGCCGTCCGAGGGGCAGAATCAGGCAGCGCCGATATACTCTGGACCGAACGTTCTGGTGAACGGGCAGAAGTCACTGGCTCATGAAGTGCTCCCCGGCGATCTCATCGAAATTCCCGCCAACGACAAAGTGGTGCTGCAACCGAGTGGCGATGAAGTGCATGTCGAGCCGCTCTCCTCGGCCGCGTATGTGAATGCGAACCTGATCGAGTTGAGGCAAGGGACGGCCAGCGTCAGCACGAAAACGGGAGTAGCGGTTCATGTGCATCATTACACCGTGCAGCCCATGGCTGTCCCTGGGAAACCGCCTTACGATCGATACGAAGTGATGTGGGCTCACGACGGCGGCCGGGTTCGCGTGTACGAAGGCGAGGTCAGCGTGAGCGGTTGCGAAAAGAAGATGACGGTGGCCAAAGACCAGATTGCCGAGTTGGGTCGTGATTGCAAAGTCGGCGCTTATCTGAGAAGCCCAGGTGGCTTATGGGAAAAGGGGACCTGGCCGGTATCGGCGGCCGCAGTAAGTTTTCCTATTCTTTGCTATTACGAATGCAATCCCGCGGGTAGCCCGGACGGAAGTGGCAATGCCTCTCTAAAGACGAGGCCCTGATCGCTCTCGTACCTTCGGCCCGATCTGTTGTACAGTCTCGCGAATTTCACTCGGTTGAGTGTCTTTGATAAGGTGATATGTGAGTCTTGGGGAGGAAGCGCAGGGTGTCCGGTGATGCCCCCGGTCTTCAAAACCGGTGAGAGTCAGGTTTGTCCTGGGTCTGGTCGGTTCGACTCCGACACGCTTCCGCCAATACACGCTTCCACGACGAGCTTTCAACCCAGGTCAGCCCAACAGAAGGGCGAACCTGGGGCACCAGCTTATCTCTACTGCTTACTCGCCAGTAAATACATTCCCCAGGCAGCGATTGTGCAGACGTCGGGGATGCGACCGTCGCGCAACATGGTCTCAAACTCAGCGATCGGAATACGGTGGAGTTGCAGATCGTGCTCCTCGGGATCGGGCGTTTTGTCGCTGTGCGTCAGTCCGGTTGCGACGAAGATGTGCATCTTCTGATTGGCGTACCCGTAAGCAACATAACTGGTGCCGAGGAATTGCATGCGATCGGCGATCAGTCCTGTCTCTTCTTTCAGCTCGCCACGCGCAAGGACTTCGGGTTCGACGTCCCGGGTTTCCCATCCGCCTTGGGGAAACTCGAGGAGCCGTTGCTGTACGGTGTAACGAAACTGTTCGACCAGGTACACATGATCGCCGTCAAGGGGAATGATGATGGCGCAGTCTTCTTTGTCGACGACGCCGTAGATTCCTTCGACGCCGTTATCGCGCAGAATGCGATCTTCGCGGACACGAATCCATCGATTGCGATAGACCTCGCGCGTTCCCAGTGTCTTGATGCTCATGCGGAAATTGTAGAGCCTTACTGTCCCACTCATGCCGGAAGAAAGCGTGGGCCATGGTCAAGAGCCAGGCGCGGGCCTGAAGGCCAACGCAACAGCCAGCGAGGCGCCGGCGCTACGTACGGCTGCGAGAACGGCGGGATGTTCGAAAGCTGATGCGACGTAACTGTATCAGCGCTTATAGCCGATTTTGCGCAGGAACTGTCTGCGAGTTTCGACATCCTGGGACGTTTCGATTCCTTTCGGCGACGAGCCGTCGATTACACCCATGATGCCGCGGCCCTGCTCCGATTTTGCAACTATCACCTGAAGCGGATTGGCGGTCGCACAATAAATCGAGCAGACTTCCGGAACGTTTTGCAGCGTGTTCAGTAAGTTGACAGGATAGGCGGAACGAATCAGGAGAACGAAAATGTGTCCGGCAGCGATCGCCTGAGCGTTGCGGATCGCGACAGCCTTGAGTTCGTCATCATTGCCATCGGCGCGAGTAAGGCACGGCCCGGACGCTTCGTTGAAAGCGACGGCGAACCGGGCCTGCGGAACTGTGTTCACCACCGCTTCGTAAATATCCTCGACGGTTTTAATAAAGTGGCTCTGACCGATGATGATGTTCGACTCGGCGGGGACTTCTACGGCGACAGATTGCAATTCCAGCATCAGGTTCTCCTTCCGGAGCTAATCATAATAAGGTGTCGGGCGAAGCTGAATCGTCCCATCTGTTCTTGGCCGCGCTGGGGATGAAACTCATGGCCCGTTCGCTCAGTGCGGTGATGGTCAGGCTGGGATTTACGCCAAGATTCGCGGAGACGACCGAGCCATCGCAAATGTACATGTTCTTGTAGCCAAAAACCCGGTTGCGTGAATCGACCACACCCGTGCTCGCGGAAGTTCCCATTGCGCATCCTCCCAGGCAGTGCGCCGTACTGGGGACGTTGAAGAGAATTTCCGGAACCATGCTCATGGCGACGCCACCCGTGAGCGCTGCGAATTTCTGCGCGAATTCATTGGCTGCCGGGATGTAGGTCGGCACCTTCTTGCCGCGGCTGGAAAGGAATTTCCGAAATGGCCAGAACCACAGCCGTTTCCAGCACATGTCGATATGCCCTTCCAGGGCTTGCATGCAGAGAAGGATTACACTTTCCCGCGCCCATCCGAACGGGCGAAAAGCTCTGAATGTGCTGATGGGGTGGCGGATGGTCGAGAAACAGAGATTCCTGATCCAGCCCAGGATGCGAGTCGGTCCGGGGCGGCCGCCGGTCAGTAGTGTCGCGAGGACGCTCATGGCATCGGAACCACTTGGATAGCGCACGGCTTCGATGTGTGTGTGCTCGTCAATATAAATCCCTGACCCGATGGCAATGCCTTTGGAAAGATCTTCCTCCGATTTGGGAATGCGTACGCCGATCAGCGATTCGGAATTGGTGCGCACAAACTTACCGAGTTGAGAGCTTATCGCCGGCAGCGAGCGTCTTTCTTTCAACTGAAAGAGCAACTCCATAGTTCCCAACGACGACGCGGAGAACACCACGGCGCGACAGGTGAACCGGTGTCTGCGGAGAGCGAACGGAGATGTGGAAGGAACCGTTTGAACCTCGTACCCGGCGCTCCCATCGGGCGTTCCCGCGAGTGGCTTCACATCGACCACTTGTGTTTCCGCGAAAACCTGAGCGCCATGCTTTTCCGCCAGATACAGGTAGTTCAGATCCAGCGTGTTTTTTGCGCCGTGGCGGCAACCCATCATGCAGCCGCCGCAGGCAATGCAGGTGGTGCGTTCTGGACCCTCGCCGCCGAAGAACGGATCGCGGACGAGTTGTCCGCCGGGCTCTCCCTCTGGCGACTGAAGCACAGCCGCGTGGGTTCGGTAATAAGTGTGGCCGACCCCAACGGCATCGGCAACTTCTTTCAGTAAGTGATCGGAGAGGCCGAGAATGCGGTTCTCGATAACACCAAGCATGCGCGAAGCAATGTCATAGTATTGCGGCATCTCGCGCTGCCAGTCGGCGAGACCAGCCCACGATCCCATGTTCCAGACCTTGTCCGGCGGCCTGAGCATGGTCGTGGCATAGGTGATCGAGCCTCCGCCGACAGCGCAGCCATGCAGGATGGTGACGTGGCGGAAGAATCGCATGTTAAAAAAGCCGCGCAACGCGAGCTTCGGGCGCCAAAACCAACGGTGAAGAGACCAGCTCGTCTTTGGCAGGTTGTCGGGATTCCAGCGGCGCCCCATTTCGATAACTGCGACGCGGTATCCCTTCTCCGTTAGACGATGGGCGGAGACACTCCCACCGAAGCCCGAACCAACGACGATGAAGTCGAAATCGAATTGCTGGCTGTCGTTCATCAACGCCACAGCACTTCACGCTTGTATGAGCATATGGTATTGCGACCTTGAGTGAAGTTGGTCGCAAATTCGGAGTGCCCTGCTGAGTTGGTCCCCTAATGGGCTGCGGAAAAACCAAGAATGCAGATTCCTCGAGCACTCAAGTGCTCATGACAAGAGTAAAGAATTTGTGCCACGTGGCTGAATTGGTGGCGGAAAAAGTCGAATTCGTGGTTGGAACAGGGATTCCTCGCCGCTCGATTCGCGAGTCTGGGGTGAAGCCCAGACCTACGTCGGCTCGGAATGACAGAAATAAAAGAATTCGGCCGGCGTGGCTGAAGCCACGCCCCTTCAGAACCTGTTAAGGGGAATTTCCGACAAGGCTGGTTATCACCTGTTGCAATTGTGGTAGCACAACTGCCGGATCACACAGTTGCCGGGCGCGGGCTGGACCGGCTTCGCCAAGCGATCGCCGCAGCGCGCTATCAGAAATGAGCCAATCGAGTTCGGCCGCGAGCGTTTTGAGGTTGCCGGGTTCGACCAGCACGCCGCAAGTTGGGTCGACAATTTCCGCGGGTCCTCCCATGTTGAATGTGACAACGGGCAATCCTTGCGATAAGGCTTCGATAAACACAATTCCAAAAGGTTCAGCAGCACGATTCGGCTGGCAAAAAATATCGGCGGCGGCGAGTACGCGGGGAACATCGCTATGTTGCCCACCGAATGTTACTCGATCGGCGATGCCGAGATGTTTGGCTTTTGTTTTCAACGTTTCCAGGTAACTGAGTTCTTGGGGGCGTTGTGCTCCGCCGATAAACCATATCTTCCAGGGTGCGGAAGTGCGTAGTCGGGTCGCCGCTTCGAGCAGCAGATCGTGTCCTTTCCAGGCTTCCATGCGGCTGACCTGCACGATCGCAACGGTATTATCGGCGGTACCGAACTCAGCACGGATCTGGCGGCGTTCCGCGGCAGACCAATGTCGTCGCTGGATCTCCACTGGGTTACGAACGATCTGGCGAGCAACACCTGGAAACAGCTTCTCAACTGACTCATTGCTGAACTCGCCATTGCTGATGACAAGGTTCGGAGCCGTTCTGCTGGCCCACCGTTCCAGCCAATGCCGGCCGTCATAGTGATCGTGCGCCCAAAATAGCTCCGGCATTCCAAGTCCCTGAATTACAGGAGCGAAAATGGAATGCGTCCAGGTTGAATGGCAGACTACCGCGTCATAAGTGCGCATGCGGAGGATGCGAGCGAGTTGCCGGCGCGCGCGGATCAGCGAAAGAGGATTTCGGACCCGTACTTCGGGCAAGACATGAATGGGTTGTTTCAGTGCCGAGAGTTCCCCTCGAAAAGTTCCGGAGAAGCAAACGGCGAACTCGAATCGGAGGTGCGGAGCAAATTGCAGATTACGCACACAAGTGATGATGGCGCGCTCAATTCCCCCGAACAGATTGCCACTGTGCAGGTGCAAAACGGAGGTCTGCCGGGAGCAATCGCGAGCGGCAGCGATTGCGCGAAAGCAGCTACTTATTTCGGCGGAAGCGCTCAACGTGCATACATTGTTACAAATCACTAGAGTCGACAAATCGGAATCAAGGACAGGTCTCTGAGAGGTAAACAAAACAGCTCAGTACATGCCTGTGCATTGACCCTGCCGGGCAAACACGCCAAGAATAACTGCTGGTGACTGCGATTCCGAACACATTGCGTGATGGAAGAGAAGCTATGAAGCAACTCGACACCATTCCTGCAGAAACTGTCGAGTTGGCGGCAACAGAGGATCCGCTTCGGGCCTTCATTGCTCCTGCACGTCAGCGACGTGGCCGCATTCTGTTCATCGTCGAAAGTGGAACGGATGTTCGTCTGGTAGAAGGATTACAGGAGATTTCCGATCTCCGCATCGTTGCCCGCAAGATAGAGCAAGGCAGGGAGATCAGCCGGGTTCCTTCAGTTCCGGTGGAAGTAGCGGTGGGACCGAGTTCACGGGTGCGATTCGCGGAGCTGGTGTTTCGTATGCTCGTGAATGACAGGCATGACTACGACGGCTGCCTCGTGCAAGGCTACGGAATGGCGGCGGTGGCGGCGAATGCTGCCGCAAAGATCACCGGCAAGCCCACACTCATGATCGTGTGCTCAGCGATCGAGGAGTATTACCGCTGCCGACTGCAGGCGAAGGACGAGGGCCGCTGCTATCGGCGCGCCGAAGATTATGCCCTGCGAATGCTGGCTCGACTGAATGCGCGGGCCGGGGGGAGTTACATTGTCCTCAGCCAGCACCTCGAATCTGTGGTGCGGTCGCACGGATCACGTTCCGACGTTCGGATCATTCCACTTTATGGCGTGGACACGACCATTTTTCAGCCCACAGAATCGAGTCGTGAGTTGCTGAGAGGCAGGCTCGGATTGCCGACAAATGGGTCGCTGATCTTGTCCAGCAGCCGGGTGGCGCCTGAAAAGGATACGAGAGCGTTGTTGCGGGCCATGCACCTGCTTCGCGAGAAAGGTCGGAACGTTTGGTTGCTGTGCCTGACTGGAAAACATCAAGAGTTCCTGGCGCTGGCAAGAAAAGCTGGCATTGCTGACCGAGTGATTGCCGTTGAGGCAGTTCATCCGACTGCGGAGTTACCGGCGTACTACCAGGCTGCCGATGTTTGCGTTCAGGCCAGCCGTGCCGAGGGATTGGGATTCTCGCCGCTGGAAGCACTTGCATGCGGCACACCGGTGGTTGCAACAGCCGTGGGCGGACTTCGGGAGACCATAATCGATGGAGCAACCGGCTGGACGCACCAGCCGGGGAACGCACAGGATCTCGCTATCAAGATTGCTGAAGCGCTGGATGATCCTGAAGAAGCGAAGCGGCGCGCTCTGAATGGACGCTCGATGGTATGTCGAGAGTACGAACGCAAGAAGGTCTTTCGCGAGCTCGCAGAGTATCTGGAGAGCGCGCTGGGTGCGGGTAGCTAACGCCTGGCTCAGGGCGAGCTAGCGAGGCGCTAGCGCGCTGTCCACCCTCCGTCGATCACAATCGTATGGCCGGTAATCAGCGAGGCTGCCGGTGATGCGAGGAATACGACCGCGCCCGCAACGTCCACGGGCTCGCCAATGCGATGCAGGCCAGCAATGCGCTCGATCACATCTTTCTCGAATGCAGGGTCGGACAGAGCCTCTTGTGTTCCAGGAGTGTGAATGAAAGTGGGCGCAACAGCGTTCACAGTGATGTTGTATTTACCCCATTCGACTGCAAGGCATTTCGTAAGGTGAACGATGGCAGCCTTGGTCGTGCAATAGATTGACTCGGTCGGTAACGCCACAAATCCCGCCTGCGAACTCATATTGATGATGCGGCCGCTCTTTTGCCGGATCATGACCCGTCCCGCGGCTTGCGAGGCGAAAAATGTCGCCTTGAGGTTCACCTGCATGGTCAGGTCGTAGTCGTTCTCGGTGACGTCTTCGGCCAGATTGCCGGGAGCAATGCCAGCATTGTTCACAAGTATGTCGAGCCGCCCGAAGTGCTTCACGGTGTCGTCGACGGCACGCGAAATCTGGTCCTGGCGAGTGAGGTCCATCTGCAACGGTAGGGCTCGGCGGCGCAGGCCAGTGATCTTGTGCGGCAGGTTGCCGTCGGCTTTAAGATCGCGCAAGCCAACGGCGACATCTGCTCCGGCATTTGCAAGCGCGAGCGCAATGGCATGGCCCAGGCCGCGCGCAGCCCCGGTTACGAGCGCAACCTGACCGGTCAAGTCGAATCGAGGGAACGTTTCCATGGTCGGTTTTCCTGTCGGTAATTTTTGAGTATAGCGGCTTGTGCAAATCCGTCATTGCCAGCAACAGCCTCCGTGACCACTTGGCGGAGAAGACCGTCAGGTTTAGAGGGGAAGAAGCGCGCAGATTCTTATTGACATATTGTACTATAGTTATAGTACAATAAGCCGCGGAATGAATTCCCGGCGTGCCTCATTTCGATTTCGGCTCGATCTGCACAGCGGCGTTCCCGTCTATCGGCAAATCATCGATCAGGTGCGGGGCGCCATTGCCTCGGGCTTGCTTTCGGTAGGAGACCAGTTGCCTACAGTTCGGCAGCTCGCGGTCGACCTTTCGATCAATCCGAACACGGTCGTTCGTGCGTACCGCGAACTTGAACTTGGCGGTCTTCTTGAAACGCATCAGGGCACGGGCACATTCATAAGTGTACAAAGGCTTTCAGATGGCGAAGGCGAACGTAAACGGCAATTGGCGCAGATTGTGAGTGATTGCATCGCGCGTGCAGGCGCGGCGGGATTTACCGTTGACGAGTTGATTCAGGAATTACGCGCAGTGAGTCGCGAACCAGTTCGCAGGAGATGAGCGTATGACAAAGATCGCAGTTGCTCCAATCAATGGTGTGGCAGTTACCGCTTGCGCGGTTTGCATTTCAGCAGGGGCTCTGGCAACGGCTGCACTGCACCATCCGGCGCCGATCATCTCAGGCATTCTGGCCGGCGTATATCTCCTGTTTGCCATTAAAGTGGTTCGACAGTGGGAGAAGGTCGCGCTTTTACGGTTGGGCGAATATGTGGGATTGCGCGGACCGGGGCTCTTCTTCATCCTTCCGGTAATTGAGAGCCTAAGCCCGTTTGTGGATCAGCGGGTTCGCGTGGCCAGCGTCACGGCCGAGTCGACGCTTACGCGCGACACCGTTCCGGTCAACGTGGATGCGATCGTCTTCTGGATGGTCTGGAACGCGGAGAAAGCAATCCTTGAAGTCGAAGACTTTCTCGAGGCGATCAATATGAGCGCGCAGACGGCTTTGCGGGAATCGATCGGCCGTCACGAATTGGCCCAGATGATTACCGAGCGTGAAATTCTTGGCCGGGAACTGCAGCACATCCTCGACGAAAAGACGAATCCATGGGGCATCACGGTGCAGTCGGTGGAGGTGCGCGATGTGCGCATTCCGCAAGGTCTGGAGGACGCGATGTCGCGCCAGGCGCAGGCCGAGCGCGAACGGCAGGCGCGGATCATCCTGGGACAAGCAGAAACTGAAATCTCGGATAAGTTCGTACAGGCAGCGGCAGCCTATTCGGAAAATCCAACGGCGTTGCATCTTCGCGCCATGAACATGCTGTACGAGGCCATCAAAGAGCGCGGATCAATGGTGATCGTGCCTTCTTCAGTGGTCGAGACGATGGGACTAGGTGGCACTTTAGCTACCGCGGCCGTGGCGAAAACGCAGTAGCAAACCACACGGAAAGCGGAGGGGCTTGTGAATTCGCAATCGACCTCAGGTGAAAGGACGCTCGCAGGTGCCGCATTTGCGTTGTTCGCGATGGCACTCGTCTTAAGCGGTGAGGCGGCAGCGCAGAAGCTGGAAGTTGGGCTCCATGTGGAGCTGCCATCGACAACCAGTGCCACCCCGATGCCGGAGGCGGACAAAGACGATGCCTTTATCGTTACCGTTGCAGAAGACGGCAGTACCTATTTGGGAGTCGAGCTGATCAGTGTCGGTGGCTTGGAAGAACAGATTCACAATGTTATTCGATACACGCCATCGAAACAGGTGTACATGAAGGGTGACATACATGCGAGCTACGGTGAGATTGCGAAAGTGCTCTCTGCACTGCACAGCGCCGGCGTCTCCAATATTGTTCTGCTGACGGCTCAGGCGCACATCGCGCAAGCTCAAACTGCGGTTCTGCCGCAGGGCATCAGGATAGGGGTAGATTCGGAACATCGACCTTCGGGAGGGGCAGTTGTCGTCCACGTCCTCAGTACGGGGCGGCAGAGCCCTGTGTTTATGCTGAACGACAGCAACACCACCTTAGATCAGTTACGACGCGCCTTGGCGGAACAGTCTGGTGGCCGAAGCGACAGAAGTGTACTCGTCAAAGCCGATGGTCAGACATTATTCGGAGAGCTTGTGCGAGTCATCGATGCATGCCACTCAGCCGGAGCGGACGTCACACTCCAGACGCTTTTCTTATGAAGTTCGAGCACGGCCCGTAAGCGATGTGGTGCGGTGACCCTAACAGTTTTCGCAAGCTGCACAAACCTGCTGTACCGCGAACCGACTGATTCCCGATTTCTTGCCAGCGGGATTTTGCCCGCTATCGGACACATTGGCGTGGCAGTATCCTATTAAGGTGGCCCGGTGCGCGAGACTTCCAGCGGCGGACAAGGAGTTCGTACAGATCATTGACGCCGCGTTCGCCGATGCCGCCCAGCGGAGCGGGGAGTGGCTGCTGTGTCGTCCAGGGTGTACCCAGTGCTGCATCGGCGTTTTCGAGATTAACGCACTTGATGCTTTACGGCTGAAGGGAGGGCTGGCACAGTTAAGACGAACTGATCCTGAGCGCGCCGAGCGGGTTCGGGACCGAGCGCTGGAATCCGTAAAGCAGTTGAGTCGTCAGTTCCCGGGCGATCCAAAATCTGGCGTACTGGGAGAAGATGAGACGTCTCGTGCGGTGTTCGAAGAATTTGGTGATGACGAGCCGTGCCCGGCACTCGATCCACGGACCGGGAGGTGCGATCTTTATGAATACCGCCCGATGACGTGCCGGGTCTTTGGTCCACCCATTCGATCAGAAGGCGGATTGGGCACGTGCGAGCTATGCTTTGAAGGTGCTAGTCCGGAAGAGATCGCGGCCTGCGAGATGATAGTCGATCCCGACGGCCTCGAAGACGAGCTACTGCGCGAAGTCAATGATCCGGGCAAGACGATTGTAGCGTTCTGTTTGAAGTAGCAGTCAGCACTCAGCAGTTAGCCAGGAGGATGCCTTCGCTTCCCAGAAGCGCAACTCTGGCTGTCAGTGGCACTCCCTGCTAATTACGAATTGCCAATCACTAGAACCGGTTTCACGAGCGGATTCCGGCAGGGGCGCCAGACCTCCAGGGCTAAAGCCCTACAATCTGAAGTTCGGAACGGCGCACTGAAGCCGCGCCCCTTCAAATCGCATTTAAGAAACCAGCTCTACTGGCTACTGCTCTCCTCACGGCTCCAGATACTCGTTCTTCTTCAGGTGTTCGGCGGTGTAGTCCTCGACCTGGTTCTCGTAGACGAGTTCGATGTGTTCTTGGCAACTGGGTTCGCCGTCGACCATGGTTTGAGCCGGCTGACGACAAATAACGCAATGAAGTTTCTCCGCCTGTGCTGACATTTGCATCTCGTGCTTGCGCACGAGCCTCCGTTATTAGTGTTTTAACTGGGATGAATTGCAAATTCGGTGATGACGGGAACAGCGAAGCGTGATTACCGTTCCGGGAATGTCTGCACGATGTAAACAATTAAGAATCTGTCATTTGCGCAACCTGGCAATTCAATTTAGTGTTAAACAACAGGGTACAATCTTTAGCTGGGTGTTGGTCGAGCAGTTATCGTTTGCGAATACAGCTCGCAGGAATATTGATTTGCTTTTAAGCGCCCACAAATGTGGAGGACACTTTGCGCTCGTCGCAAAGCTCGTCGCTATTGCATCCTTCATGGGAATCACTCTGCCGATGCTGGCGGGCGGGTCCATCACGGTTTCTTTAAGTGTCGTCGATGAAAAGAATCAACCGGTTGCAGGCGCGCAGGCTCAAGTCAAATCGCGAGACAAAGTCGTTGCCGACGCGGTAACCGATGCAGCGGGAAGGGCCACGATTTCCGTCGCAACCGCCGGCGACTACACCTTGAGTGTTGCCAAGAAGGGGTACCTTGCCAACGAAAGCTCGCTGCAACTGACGGAGGGTGCAGCTCCGCAAGAAATAGATCTCATCCTTGCGGCGGCAGGTCTGAGCGAACAAAAAATTGAGGTGAATGCAACCGCGTCAAGTCCCGTGACCGAGGCTTCAGCGAGCACGACGACGCTCGACACCAAGCAGGCAGCGCAGACGCCCACAAAGCCTGCGACGCTGAGTGAATCTCTTCCGCTGATCCCCGGAGTGATCCGGGGGACGAATGGTACGGTGCAGATCGCGGGAATGGGCGAGAGCCATAGCGCGCTGCTGGTGAACTCGGTGGATGTGACGGATCCGGCTACCGGACAGTTTGGCTTAAGCATTCCGATCGACACAGTGGAGACGCTCTCGGTGGCAGAGATGCCGTATCTTGCGCAGTATGGGCGATTCACCGCAGGTGTTGTCTCGGCTGAGACGCGGCGGGGCGGCGACAAGTGGGACTTCAGCCTCAACGATCCGTTTCCCGATTTCCGCATTCGCAGCGCGCACCTACAAGGCGTTCGCGACGCTTCACCGCGCTTCAATGTGAGCGGGCCGTTGATTTCAGACAAAGTATTCTTTTCGGAAGGAATCGAATACCTCCTCTACAAACAGGAAGTGTTCACGCTTCCTTTTCCAGTTAACGAAACCAAGTCGGAAGCGGTGAATTCGTTCACCCAGGTGGATGCGATTCTTACGCCGAATCAAACGCTGACCGGCAGTTTTCACTTCGCACCCCATAACCTGCAGTACGTCGGGCTTAATTTCTTCAACCAGCAGCCTACGACTCCCAATGCGGATTTGCAGGAGTACACCGGAACCATGATTCATCGCTGGCAGATCGGCGGTGGACTGCTGCAGAGCACGTTTGCGACAACCAGCGACGCCAGCGCGGTGCAACCGCAAGCGGTTGGCGAAATGATCCTGACCCCGACGGGAAATCAGGGCAACTACTTCAGCCAGCAGACGCGCGGCGCAAATCGGCTGCAGTGGATCGAGAACTGGACTCCGCATAACCTGCGCTTTCTTGGGACGCACACCTTGCAGATCGGATCGGTGATCGCGCGCAGCGAGAACGAAGGAGATTTCCACGCCTCGCCTGTCCTGATCCAGGATGCAAGCGGGCAACTGATTCAGCGCGTCGACTACAGCGGTGGAAATCCGTTTGCGATTTCCGATGTGGCGCCGGCCGGGTATGTCCAGGATCACTGGATGCTGAACAACAAGTTTGCGCTGGATGCGGGCATTCGTCTCGAGTCGCAAAGCGTGACGCACACCTTCCGCAGCGCGCCACGCGCCGGCTTTTCGTGGAGTCCGAATGCAAGCTCGCGAACGGTGATTCGAGGTGGCGCAGGGGTCTTTTATGACTACGTGCCGCTGAACGTGTATGCGTTCAACAGTTATCCGCAGCAGACGATTACGAACTACGGACCAGGCGGCACGGTGCTCGGATCGCCCATTACGTATCTGAACCTCATGCAGCCTGCCGGCATGAGCAACTTTCCGTTCATCGATCGCGACAGTCAGAACGCCGGCAATTTTGCCCCTTACAGTGTTGCTTGGAACGTGGAAGTAGAACGCGCAGTCATGAGGGAAGTGGTGGTGCGTTTGAAGTATCTCCATAGTTCAGCGAATGACATGATTACGCTGACCCCGGAGACCCTCAACGGACAGAATGCTCTGTTGCTGGGTTCGTCTGGCTGGGCTCACACGCGGCAGATAGAGTTTACGGCGAAGATCGGCGCGGAAAGCAAGCGGCAGTTCTTCTTTTCCTACGTGCGCCAGCACGCGCGGGGAACCGTGACGGATGCAACCAGTTACCTGGGAAATTTTCCGTTTCCGGTTGTGCGGCCTGGGATGACGGCAAGCATGCCAAGTGAAGTTCCAAATCGTTTCTTGCTGTGGGGCGCCTATGCCCTCCCAAAGCAAATTAGCGTCATGCCCAAAGTGGAATTGCGGGACGGTTTCCCATATCAGCCAACCGACGTCCTTCAGCAGTATGTTCAAACGTTCGGGCCGCAGCCGCGTTTTCCGCGCTACTTCTCACTCGATATGCGCGTGTCAAAAGAGGTACAGGTCGGAAAGCATCTGGTGCGCTTCTCACTCAGTGGAATCAATCTCACCAATCACTTCAATGCGCTGGACGTGCACTCCAATATTGCCGATCCGATGTATGGGACGTTCTTTGGAAACTACCATCGGCACTTCCTGGTAGATTTCGATTTCCTGCATTGAGCCTGTTTCCAGACAGAGGCGCAGAGAATATTTAGATTGCATCAAACCGCGCGAACAGCGACCGGGGAGGCCTCTGCTGGTATGCGTAGAGGTTCGACGGAGGCGGAACTTCGTGAAAGCCGGCGCGCTCCATGCCAAGCTGCGCTTCACGGCTGCGCATGAAGGTATTCCAAACGAACTGGCTGCGGGCGTTTTCTGCCATCAGCATGCTGATGCCGACATCAATGCCGACCACGTCGGAACTTGCCCAACCGGTCAACGGGTTGAAGGCGTCTACGAATCCATATCTCTTCCAAATCTGGTGTCCGTAATAGCCGCGAAGGTTACGCAACACCGAAGCCGACTCGGCAGGGATAAAGGGAAGAGATCCTGCCGATGCGGCGGGCACGATGGTGCCGTCGATCGGCCCAAGAACCGGCGGTCCACCCCAGGCGACATATCCTCTGCTGGAATCCGACGAAGTGATTCCCCATACTTCTCCGGAATAGCAAGGGAACTTTGAGCTGAGTTTCTGGCAGAAGTCGCGGTGCGCCTGAGAAGCCAGAACGGAGTTGCCGAAGTAGTCAGTATGCTTGTCGCGTTTGCCGCGGAAATCGAACCACGCATGCGAGAACTGGTGAATGAACAATGGCGCGTGGGAGGAAATGTAGCGATAATTGTCGTACACCAGCCAAGGACGTTGAATGTCGTTCCAGCATTCTACGGGGATCGGGTGCCGCGGCGAACCCAGGGCGAGAAGGTACAGCATCATGGATTCGCTGTACTCGCTCCAGCGCAGTGGGCTAAAGCCGAACTCCGGAGTCCACTCGAGGGCGAACGAGTTGCCGTCGTTCAGCATCCATGTCCAGTCCACACGCCGATAGAACTCATGTGCTTCATGGCGGATTTGCGAGTCGTGGAAGTACTCGCGGCAGGTAAGTACGCCGCAGAGCAGGATCGCCATATCGATGGGAGAAATTTCCGAGACACCGTAGCGATTGCCTGTGTGAATGTCTACGAAGTGATAGAGGAAGCCGTTTACCTGGTGGGCTTCGGTCAGCAGGAAGTGCAGAGTGTTTCGAACCCGGTTGGTGATTTCCCTGGGATTTCCATAGTGACGGCGGTGGCCGATGCACAAAGCGGTCAGGCCAAAGCCAGTGGCGGCAATACTGCCCATCAGGCGTTTGTCACCGCCCTCGGCGAGGGCACGGTCGCGGACTAACCCGGTATTCGGATCCGATTCGTTCCAGAAGAAATCAAAGGCAGCGCGCTCGAGGTCGTCCAGAAGCGCGGAGTCGATCTCCGCGGTGACGGGGTCGTCGGGTAGGAACAAATCTGATGCCATGCTCTTCCCGGCCAGAGGAATAACCAGAGCACCTGTCAGACATGTTCTTAGAAAATCACGTCTTGACGAAGTCATTTTTTCAGTAGCGCGCAAAACTTACCTGAATTAATGCTCCAGAGAAGCTGCTGGATTCGCAAAAACTTCCAGTTATGTAAGTCCAGCTTGCGCCTCAGCACTTGAGCAGTATCGCCTGACTCTGCTTAATGTCTAATCAGGCAAACTGCTTAGGGGTGTACTGAAAGTACACGGGCGAAGGAAACGAAAGTGCAGCGACCTAAGTCGCAGGTGTAATGAGGGGAGGAAGGGGGCTGGAAGGCCGACAAACTATAATAATTGTTCCGGCATCTCTCATTGGTAAGGACTTCGGCTGGGGCTAGTTGTGCCATGCGGGGCTTGATCCCTCCCGGAAGTCTTCGGCGTCGTTAGCGGCTCTCATTTATATGTCAAAAAAAGGCAGTTTCTGGGAAAGCTGGCAGGAACGGCTGTCTGCACTCCGTAACGTACCTCCCGTCCTGAAGATCGTGTGGGACTCAGGGCCTGGGGTGGTCACGTATGGACTGATCGCGCGCCTTTTCATCTCAGTACTGCCCGTTGGTCTTTACTGGATTACGAAGCTGATTATTGATGGGATCGTCCACCATGCCCCGGGCCGGCACATATGGGAACTGGTGGGAATCGAGTTTGGACTTGCCCTGCTGATCAGCGTTCTTTCCCGTTCGATTGATTATTCCGACACGCTACTGGCGGAGAGATATACGCGTCACGTCAGCATCCAGGTAATGAAGCATGCGTCGGAGCTGGATGTAATTGCCTATGAAGACCCGGTTTTCTACGACCGGCTCGAACGCGCCCGCGTACAGGCGACAGACCGGCTGGCCATGATCCAGTCACTCGGCCGGCTGGTGCAACAGGTGATCACCGCGATCTCGATGTCAGTGACAATCATGGCGTTCTCGCCGTGGCTGATCCTCCTGCTGATTGCCGGCGTGGTGCCCGCATTCCTGGGCGAGAGTCACTTCGCTTTCTTAGGATATGCGAAAAATTTCCGCCAGACGCCGATCAAGCGGCAGTTGGACTACCTAAGGGTATTGGGCGGCAGCAAGGAAGCCGCAAAGGAACTGCGACTATTCGGGCTGAAGAATTTCCTGACCAACCGATTCACGCAGCTCGCGAACGGCATTTACGAAGAAGATGTTGCGCTGGCGCGGCGCCGGCTGGTTGCTGGCGGTTTGCTGTCCATCATTGGCACACTTGGTTATTACTTAGCCTACGTTTTTGTAATCTGGAAGACAGTAATAGGTGCGTTCACCCTAGGCACACTGACGTTGCTGGCTGCAGCCATTCAGCAGGCGAGCTCGAATATTCAGCAAACGTTCTCGACACTGGCGGGAGTGGCTGATCAGGCACTTTTCCTGACTGACCTGCTGGCCTTCTTCCAGATGCAGCCAACGATCCGGTCGAAGCCCAATGCCTTGAAGGCGCCACGGCCCATCAAGCGCGGATTTGAATTTCGGAAAGTGTCATTCAGCTACCCCGGCAGTCCGCGATTGATTCTGAACCAATTGGATTTCCATTTGCAGCCAGGCGAGCGAGTTGCGCTGATTGGCGAGAACGGTCAGGGCAAAACGACAATCGTCAAGTTGATAACCCGGCTATACGACCCGACAGAAGGACAAATCCTGCTGGACGGAGTGGACCTGCGAGAGTACGACTTGGAGGATCTCTATCGGGAGATTGGTGTCATTTTCCAGGACTTCATGCGCTACGAGATGACGGCGCGCGAAAACATCGCTGTTGGCCGCATCGAAGACATAGAGAACGTACCACTCGTCAAAACCGCGGCTCACAAGAGCCTGGCCGATGATGTGATTGCAAAGCTGCCGAACAGTTATGAGCAAATGCTGGGCAGGCGCTTCGAAGGGGGAGTCGATCTGTCGGGAGGCGAGTGGCAGAAAGTTGCCTTGGCGCGAGCGTATCTACGAGATGCGCAGTTACTCATTCTTGATGAGCCAACCGCCGCACTCGATGCGAAGAGCGAGTTCGAGGTCTTCCAGCGTTTTGCGGAGTTAACAACGGGAAAGATGGCGTTGTTTATCTCTCATCGTTTTTCGACGGTTCGAATGGCCGACCGGATTGTGGTGCTGGAGCAAGGCAAGATCGCAGAAGAAGGGAATCACGATCAACTTGCCCGAATGGGCGGGCGTTACGCAGAAATGTTCGAAATGCAAGCTGCAAGTTATCGCTAGGAATCATTAATGCCCAAGAATACTCATCTGGAAATAGCGACTGCGGAAGCTGAACGGCTGCCTGAGCATGCGATCCACGTCGAGTTAGAGCTGTCGTTGTTGCGAGCGAAAGGCGCAGAACTGGCAAAGCTGCTGGCGTGGATTCCGAAGACGGTATCCTCGGATTCCTTCCAGAATCGCTTCAATGCGATGGAGAAGGCCCTGCTGCCGGTTTTCCCAGAGTTGGACAAGGTCAATGCAGACGAACCCTCCTCGGAGGATTTTCGCTGGCTTCATGACAACATCCGGCTCGTGATTGCCTCAATTCAGGACACGTCCTCGGCCCTGCAACTCCTGCGCAAGCTTCCCCATGTTCGTGATGTGAGTGGAGCGATTGTTCCGCGAGTTGCCGCCATTGCCGATCAGTTCATCCAGAGTGCAAATCTCGAATTCAGCGATGAAGGCTTTTCTGCATTTGTGACGGCGTTTCAGGAACACTCGCCGTTGCAAATGGCGGAGTTGTGGGCATTGCCGGCAGCATTGAAGCTTAGTTTGCTGGAGCAGATCGCGCATCGCGCTCCGGAGGTGCTGCGAGATCGCACGGCAGAAAACAGGGTTGGTGTGTGTGTGCGAAGTCTTCGGGATGCCGGACAGGCGCCCTGGAAGGATATAGTCGAGCCACTGGTTTGTTTCGACCAGATTTTGAAGCAAGACCCGGCAGGCGCCTACGCGCAGATGGATTTTCAAAGCCGCGAACTATATCGAGACGCCGTTGTTGAGATTTCCGCACATTCCGATATGAGCGAAGTGGAGGTAGCTGGTGCGGCGCTGGAGTTGGCGAAAGATGCTCGGCATTGGTCGCACGCCAATCCGCGACTGGCCATGCGGCGCTCACATGTGGGCTACTACCTGGTTGCCGAAGGCGCCACGTTGTTGCACCGTAAGGCGGGATACAGGCCGGGGCTGGGCACGCAAATCCAGATGATATTGCGGCGGCACCCGGACGAATTCTATCTTCCCGCGATCGAATTGCTGACTTTGGGCATCATGGCTGCAATCCTGCGGCCTCTGCTCAGCAGTTCCAGTTCACTGGCACTGGTACTGTTCGCCATGGTGATTGCGGTATTGCCATGCTCCCAGAGTGCGACGGAACTGATCAATTATCTTGTCACCACACTGCTGAAACCCAAGATTCTGCCAAAGCTGGACCTGTCGGACGGCATTCCCGACGAATGCCTCACCATGATCGTTGTTCCGACGCTCTTATTGAACGAGAAGCAGGTACGACGGCTGGTAGACGATCTGGAAGTCCGGTATCTCGGAAACCATGATCGCAACCTGCATTTTGCTTTGCTGACGGATCTGGCGGACTCGCAGGAGCCGCCCAATGAGGACGATCCGCTGGTGAAACTTTGCAGCGATTTGATTTCAGCGTTGAACGACAAGTACGCGGCAAAGAATGCGGGCTCCTTCCTGCTCCTGCATCGGCACCGCATCTACAATCCGCGCGAGCAGGTGTGGATGGGTTGGGAGCGCAAGCGAGGAAAGCTGCTCGATCTCAATAAGCTGCTAAAGAACGAATACGACAGTTTTCCGGTGAAAGTTGGCGATCTGTCGATCCTGCCGCGTGTTCGTTACGTGATTACGCTCGACTCCGATACCGAACTGCCTCGAGGATCGGCGCACCGCATGGTCGGCGCCATCGCGCATCCACTTAACCAGGCAATTATCGATCCTGTCAGAAACGTTGTGGTATCGGGATATGGAATTCTGCAGCCGCGCGTGGGCGTGAGTGTGCAGAGCGCTTCCCGCTCGCGACTTGCCAATATCTATTCCGGGCAGACTGGCTTCGATATCTATACCCGCGCGATTTCGGACGTTTACCAGGACTTGTACGGCGAAGGCATTTATACGGGCAAGGGCATTTTCGAAGTCGAGACGCTGCACCAGGTTCTCAATGAGCGCTTCCCACGTAACGCTCTGCTGAGCCATGACCTGATCGAGGGCGCCTACGCGAGAGCTGGACTGGTCACCGACATCGAAGTGATTGACGATTATCCGTCGCATTACAGTGCCTATAATCGCCGGAAGCATCGTTGGCTGCGCGGTGACTGGCAAATTGCCGGCTGGCTGGGCTCGCACGTAACGAATGAAGCGGGAGAACGCGAGCGTAATCCGATTTCAATTTCGTCGCAATGGAAGATTCTCGATAATCTGCGACGCAGCCTTGTCGAGCCAGGGACCTTCCTGTTCCTCCTGTTGGGATGGTTTGCGCTGCCGGAACCGGCACGTTACTGGACCATTGCGACCGTCATCATCTTATTCCTGCCGTCGTGGTTCCACTTCCTCTTTACGCTGGGCCGAGCGTTGGCGGAACGAAGCATAAACGTGGCGCTGGACGCGGTCAGCGGATTGTTTACGGCTAATGTGAATGTGCTGCTGACGTTGACCTTCCTTGCACACCAGGCGCTGCTATCGCTGGATGCAATTCTTCGGGCGCTGGTGCGGCGCTTGATTACGCGGCGTGGATTGTTGGAGTGGGAGACGGCTGCGCAAGCGGAATTAGGGCATCAGAAGCGAACTGCGGTCGATGTATATCTGGACTGGACGCCGATTGTAGCGGTTGTACTTGGCCTGGCAATTTACTACTGGCGTCGCGAGTCGTTCTGGGCCGCGCTCCCGATCCTCATTTTGTGGGCGTTTAGCAAGCTTGTTTCCAGCTGGCTGAACCGGTCGCCGCGAGCTCTGCGGAAGGAAGTTTCGAAGACGGACGAAATGTTCCTGAAGCAGACTGCGTTGCGAACGTGGCGGTACTTTGCGGAATTCAGCACTGCCGAACATAATTGGCTGGTTCCCGACAATGTGCAGGAAGATCCCGCGAAAATTGCGCCTCGCATTTCGCCGACGAACATGGGATTCCTGCTGAACGCAAGGCAGGCGGCTCATGAATTCGGGTATCTGACGTTACCTGAATTTGCCGCTCTGAATGCGAGGACGTTGCAGACGATGAGAAGTCTGGAACGCGCCCATGGTCATTTCCTGAACTGGTACGACACGCAAACCCTGCAGCCTCTGCCGCCGAAATTTGTTTCATCAGTGGATAACGGTAACCTGGTTGCGTCGCTGTGGACGCTGCAGCAAGGTTGCCTCAACCTGCTTCGCAAACCGCTGTTGCAAGCGTCGCTGGCGGAAGGAGCTTTTGACATCCTGGTTGCATTGCGCGACTTGCGAGCGTGCACCCGCCGAAATGCACGGGTTCTGCAGCGCGGGTTGCGCGGCGCCGATGCATTGAAGTTTGCGTTTTCCACAGAGGAAGACTGCTTGAGTGAATTGGAGGCATCCGCGGCGGGACGGCCGCGTCCGGCGGATGCAGTCTGGTTTGCGGCGGAATTGCGCCGTCGTGCAACCTCCATACGCGAGGCGGTCCGCGATTTCACGCCCTGGCTGCTGCCGGAATTTGCATCGCTACGCAAGGAGCAGGTGCTGGCAGCCAGTGACTGGGAGAACCTGCCGGCGTTGCGGTCTATGCCCGAGTTCATCGAACGCATCGAGGCACTGGTGCGCATGACAATGTTTCGCACGGGCAGCTCCCCTGAGCGTCAATCCGCGGTTCAGCAACTGGCGGCATTGCTGGCGCAAGCTCGTGCCAACGCCATCCGGCTTATTAATCAAATCCGGTCGATTGCAAACCAGGCCGGGGAGCTGGCAGACGAGATGGATTTTGGAATGCTGCTTGATCCGCGCCGTAAGCTTCTTTCGGTTGGCTATGATGCGGAGGTTGAGAAACTGCATTCCGCCTGTTACGACCTGCTCGCATCGGAATCGCGCATCGCTGCTTTTGTTGCGATCGCTAAGGAAGATATCGAACAGGATTGCTGGTTCCTGCTTGGCCGAACGCATACGGTTGAAGATGGGCGTCCCGTGCTCGTCTCCTGGACCGGCACGATGTTTGAATACCTGATGCCGGCGCTGTGGATGCGCTCGTATCCGAATACGCTTCTGGATCGTTCACGTGCGGCAGCGGTGCGGGCGCAGCAGGCATACGCGACACGCAAGGGCGTTCCATGGGGAATTTCCGAGTCCGCCTATTTCAAGCTCGATGAGGCAGGCAATTACCAGTACCACGCGTTCGGCTTGCCGGGACTTGCGCTGCACAAAGATGAGATGAAGGCTTTGGTCATCTCACCATACTCCGCGGCACTTGCGCTTGGCGCTGTCGGTTCGGAAGCCGTGAAAGACCTGCGCCGCATGCATCGCGAGGGCTGGTTTGCTTCCTACGGATTCTATGAGGCAGCGGACTTTACGCCCTCGGCACGGCGTTCGCGTTGGCACCGTTATGAGCTAGTGCGCTGTTGGATGGCGCATCACCAGGGCATGACTCTGCTTTCGATCACGAATTTTCTGCGTGGTGGGGTTGTGCAGGAGTGGTTCCATGCCGACCCGCGCGTACAGGCGAGCGAATTACTGTTGCATGAAAAACCGGTTGCTCATGTTCGCGCCGGACGGGCCGGATTGAGCGTCGCAACTTCCTGACGCGAGTGGGTTCGAAATTCCGAAGATTTGGGTCCCTGCGCACTGCACCATCATCCAAGATGCTTTATGTTAATGAAGGTTTGGGATTCCGCATGGGTGTGTCTGGGAGTCGTACTGCTCGTGGCAAATGCAAGTGCACAGCAACCCGCGGCCGATTCGCCCAATCCACCTCCGCCCCAAGTCAAGCAAAACAATCCCGATCAGAACGGCCAGAAACATAAACCCAGCAGCAACCATATCTTCTGGGTTATCCCTAACTACCGCGAGGATGAAGGTCGCATCTTCCGCCCGCTAACACCTGGCGCGAAGTTCAAGGTTGCATTTCAGGATTCTTTCGATCCTTCTGCATTCCTCGTGGCCGGCGTGTTTGCAGGAAGCTCCGTACTGCAGGGGCAGTATTCATTTCACGACGACGGCGTCTCTGAATTTGCAAAGTATTACGGCGGAGCATTCGCTGATCAGGCGATCGGCAATTTCATGACGGAAGGCCTTTTCCCCACATTTCTTAAGCAGGATCCTCGATATTTCTACTTAGGCAAGGGACACGGGTTTTGGGACCGGACCTGGTACGCGCTCAATCGCGAAGTGATTACCAAGGGAGACAATGGCCACGCCCAGTTGAATGTTTCCGAGCTGGCTGGCAACCTTGTCGCTGCCGGTATTTCCAACGCGTACTATCCGGCAGCAGATCGGTCGTTCAGCAATACTGCTTCAAAATGGGGACAGCAAATCGCTCTTGATGCTGCCTTCAACGTGATGAAAGAATTCTGGCCGGACGTGCGCGACAAGCTCTTCAAGCCGGCCGCGACAGCTCCGGCACCAGTGCCGGCCCATTAGGTTCTTTTTGAGGCACCAGGATAACCATGTACTACCTTCTGAAGACTGAACCTTCTGAATACTCATTTGCTGATTTGCAGCGCGACGGAACTACAGTGTGGGACGGTGTGACAAATCCGGTGGCGTTGAAGAACCTACGCGGAATGAAATCCGGCGATCACGCCATCATCTATCACACGGGAGACGAGCGCACGGCAGTGGGGACGGCGACGATTGTTTCTGTCGACGCAAGCGATCCGAAGAAACCGATCGTGAAGATCAAGGCAGCTAAGCCAGCGCCCAGCCCCAGGCGTCTGGATGAGATCAAAGCGAACAAGCTGTTTGCTGATTCGCCGCTGGTACGGCAGGGACGGCTCTCCGTAGTCCCGTTGAACGAAGCACAATACAAGTTCTTAACGGAATAGAGGGGCGAGGCAGATGTCGCCGAACAGTGCCCATGTTTAAAGTGCGTGCGACTTTCAACCGAGGTTAGCGCGGACAGGAAATGTCCGCGCCACACAAGAAAATACTGCTTTAGCCGACCGCGTTCGCGGTCGCGCAGAGGCAGTGCGCGGACGAGGGCATCCGCGCCATAAGGCTTACATGATTGCCGTCGGCGGTGCCGGTTCTTCCGGACGTCCTGCGTTTGCCAGGGGCACCCGGATCATCACGAAAATCAGCGCAGCGGCAGCGATGACTGCGGCAACGATCGGCGGCGATTTCAGTAACTGTGGCGTATTCCCGCGCCATACACCGGCTATCACGAGGCCGCAAAGCGCTTCCCCTGCGATAAGGCCGGATGCGGTGAGCACGCCGGCGTTGTCGACACGTGCCTTCTGAGCGTCATTCAGGCCGCGACGGTCGCGCATTTTGTCCGTTATCCAGCGAATCAGTCCACCGATGAAGATGGCGAACGTGGTCCCAACCGGGAGATACATACCGACAGAGAAGAGCATGGGACTCTTCACTTCCACCATAATTAGCGCGAATCCCATAAGAATGCCGACGATCACCAGTGGCCACGCCATGTTTCCGCCGACGATGCCTTGCGCGAGCATTGCCATCAAGCCGGCCTGCGGCGCTGGTAGCGCGGCGCTGCCGAAGTGGTAGGCGCGATCAAGCACGGAAAGCGGCACAAAAAGCACTAGAGAGGCGACGATAATGCCGAGCATGTCGCCCATCTGCATTTTCGCGGGAGTACCGCCGAGAATGTGACCGACCTTCAAATCCTGGAGCATCTCTCCAGCGACAGCGGACGAAACGCAAACGACTGCTGCGACGCCCAGTACCGCAGCGACACCTCCGATCCCGGACACACCAAGCGCAACCATCAGCAGCGCTGCCACAACCAGCGTGCAGAGCGTGAGACCGGAGACAGGATTGTTCGAGGAGCCGATCATGCCGACGAGATTTCCGGAGACAGCGGCAAAAAAGAAGCCCAGGATGACCATGACACCGGCAGCAACCAGCGCACCAGAGATCACCTTCGTGCTGGTTAATGTGCCTGCACCGTTGATGAAGAAGTAGTAGAGCGCAATCATCGCCACAAACACGACGGCCACACCGAGGAAGACGATCTTCGAGCTCAGGTCGCGCTCGGTTCGGTCGGTGGCTTCGTGCGCCTGCGCCGATTTCTTCAGGTCGGAAATTGCGCGGGAGATGCCAGCCATCAACTGTTTGCGCATGCGGAACAGCGTGAAGCAAGCGCCAACGAGCATGCCTCCCACCGCGATCGGCCGAACGATAGAGAAATATACAGAGTTGGCCAGAAGCATCCAGGAGACCGGTTGTCCGGGAGGCATGGTTGCCTGAATATAAGGGCCGATGGTGAACGTCAAGAGTGGCACCAGCAATCCCCAGGCGAGCAGGCCGCCGGCAAAGTTCAGCGCGGCGAGACGCGGCCCAATGATGTAACCCACGCCGAGATAGGCGGGGCTGATATCGGGAAGCGAGAAAGTCGTCGCTCCCCCCGTAATTGTGGTCGCGACGTTCGGATTCGTGGACGTGCGCAGCAGCAATCTCTTCCCGAGCGCGCCGATGTTGATATTGCTGAATGCATTCTGGTAACTGAACACGTTCAGCTGTCCGAGTGCATTGACCAGGGCGCCGAATCCCATATTGGCGAACAGGATTTTGGCAGCGCGACTGCCTTGCTGACCGGCTTTATGGATTTCCGAAGCGGCGACGGATTCAGGAAAGGGAAGTTCAGGATCTTCCACCATCACGCGTCGCAACAGCGTCACGAATAGGATTCCGAGCGTTCCGCCAATCACCATCAGCGCGACACATTGCCAGTATTTCGCACCGGTAAGACCAGGCCAGAGACCGGCGAGCACGAATGCCGGGATAGTGAAGATGGCGCCTGCGGCCACAGATTCGCCGATCGACCCGATGGTTCGGGTAATGTTTTCTTCCAGCAAAGATCCCTTAAAAAGGCGCAGGATCGACATTCCGATGACCGCTGCAGGATACGTTGCAGCGATTGTCATGCCGGCTTTCAGGCCCAGATATGCATTGGCAGCTCCAAGAATGCCCGTAAGAAAGAGACCAAGGATGATGGCGCGGAGGGTGAATTCCGGCATTAGCATGCTGGCCGGGACATAAGGCTTGAACTTGGTCGGCGTAGGAACTTGAGTTTGAGTGCTCATTCAGGGTCCTCTGGAACGAGAGTGGGTTGCGAAACAACCCCGGGTCCTGGCTCTGAACTCCGGGCGATTAAAGCCGCGAAAGTGTCGCACGTGCGCGCCATGCGAGACAAGTACAAGTGCCGGCTTTTCAAAACGCCGCCGGGAATTCGACCTCTCGCGTGACAGTTAGGGGAATTCTACGCGCAAACGAGATGCACGCTTGGACAACAACTTTTGCACCGAAAATGTGGCAGAGACGATTGCGCTCACTTCCAGACCGCGACTATACTGAACAAGGATGATGATGCTTCCCGCATAGGGCGGGGGGCCAGCGCCAGGAGGGTCGTCTTCAGCAGTATTGGTGACCTAAACCCGGTCCGGGGGAATGGCAGGGAAGCCATGCCGCCCGGGAAGGCGCAAGCCGGGCCGCATCCAGAGCGGTCTCCGCAACAGCGCCAGCAGGGTCCAGAACGAAGTGCCCTGCTCGTCTCCAGCCTGCGTTACACCGCATCCAGCCTGTTTAGCGTTTTCTTCCCCTCCGATTGCCGCATTTGTTCGCTTCCACTGACAAATATTTCGCGACTGCCGGTTTGCCCAGAGTGCCTGGACACGATGGCGCGCTTTCAAGGGAGGACGTGCGCGATCTGTGGTGAACGGATGTTCAGCTTTAGCGACGAAGCAGGGGAGCAGCTCTGCGGTGAGTGCCTCGCGGAGCAGCCAGCGTTTCGAAAAGCCTCAGCATACGGCAGCTACGATGCCGGCTTGCGCGAACTAATCCACCTGCTGAAGTACGATCGAATACGCACTGCCGCGCGAGTTCTCGGGCGGATGCTTGCAGAAGCAGTTACGGATCTACGCCAGGAGTTCGACATCCACGACGCGGTGGTGATCCCGGTTCCATTACATTCCAGCAAGCTCCATTCACGCGGGTTCAATCAATCTGAGTTGATCGCCGAGGCGGGGCTGAAGGGTGCTCCGGAGTTGCGGGTGATGAAGCTGCGTCCGCAGCTGTTAAAGCGGGTCCGCGCGACGGAATCGCAGGTGGGATTGACTCGTGAGCAGCGTCAGGCGAATGTGCGTGGCGCCTTTGCGGTGACCGTGCCAGACGAGGTTCGTGGCAAGAACATCTTAGTTGTAGACGACGTGCTCACCACCGGCACCACGGTGGGCGAGTGTGCGCGCGTATTGCGCAAGGCAGGCGCCGCAGGCGTCTGGGTGGCGACAGTCGCAAGAGTTATGAAACCCGAAATGACAGCGGCCCTGGAGCCGCTCGAAGCAGAGGAGGCGCTGGCGATGTCGGCGCATGCGGGCTGAAGGATGGCAGCGAGAATCCACAATTTCGCACGAAGTTTTTCGCTAACGAGCACAGATCCGCAGACCACTGCTTATCGGGGAAATGGTCGGGGAGTTATGAATCAGCCGGTCCTGGTTTTGAACGCGTCCTATGAACCTATCAACGTGTGTGCCGCACGCCGTGCGATCGTGCTGGTACTGAAAGGTGTCGCGATGGCGGAAGAGGTCGATGGTGCGCACCTTCATGCCGCCCGCATGGCAATGCGTGTGCCGTCAGTGATTCGTCTGCTTGAGTACCGTCGCATTCCCCACCAGACGAGAGCGTTGTCGCGCAAGAATATACTCCTGCGGGACCGCAATTGCTGCCAGTATTGCGGGACGATCCTGGCTTCGAGTGAATTGACTCTGGACCATGTCATTCCGCGCTCTCGCGGCGGTAACTCCAGTTGGGAGAACCTCGTCGCGTGCTGCCATCCCTGCAATCGGAAGAAGGGGAATCGCTATCCGACCGAGGCCGGTATGAAGCTGATGCGGGAGCCTCGACCATTCAACCTGCATACCAGCCGGCACATCATGCGATTGTTGGGACACTCTGACGAGAAGTGGCGGAAGTACCTCTTCTACTGAGCTAACGCGCCAGCCGAAGCCGTTCCTGCATCGCACACCTCGCAAAGTTTCGTGGCTGCACGGGCAAGCTGTTGCCCGATAGCTGGTTTCCGATTACCAAGATTAGGTAGCGGTATTCCACCCGATCGGCCCCATTTTTTGGCAGCCGATCTCCTTCTATATTTTTCAATTACTTACAAAGCGAATTTTTCCCTGAAGCTGGAACGCCAACTGCATCTCTTCTTGCGCGCCTTCGCTCGATTGTGCGCTGACACACCCCATCAGGAGTAAGAATGCCGGAAAGCGTAATGGATCAAATTGTTTCAGAACTGAAGCGCTCGGGAAGCAGCTATTACCCCGGCCGTGGCGAGCTACGAACGGTACGGGTCGTGGGTCATACCCCGAAGGCTGACCATTACATTTACGACATCGTGATCGATTTTGCCGACAGCAGCGAGCGGCTTGCGGCGAAAGTCTATCGTTCAAGCAAGTGCGGGACCCAGGGCGCTCGCAACACGGCAAAAGTGGAAACCGAGAATCTGCGCCGGGTGTATGGAGTTTTCGAAGAGAAAAAACTGAATGGCGTACCGCGTCCGCTCGGCGATTTCACCGAACTGGGAGCGGTGGTTACCGAAAAGATTACTGGGCTTCCCCTGCAGTCGATCATCATGAAAGCGGCCTTGCTTCCGGGATATGCCGATCACGGATGCCTGCAGGTGGCAGCGCGACAGACCGGGTTATGGCTCCGCAATTTTCATCGTTGTACGGCGAGTCTGCCGCAACCCTTCGACGCTAACCAATTGCTCCTGGAACTTGAAAAATTGTGCGTCAACTGCAAGGGCGAGGGACTCGATGACGAGGCGATCCGAACCATTCTGAGCGGGGCACGCGCAATCCTGCTGAGATCCAAAAAACTGCTACCCAGTTCGGCTGTGCTGAACGAATTCACCCCGCTGAACGTGATCGTAACGGAAGAGGGCATCGGCATCTCGGATTATGCGCGCATGATGCCAAGCGGAAGTTCCTTCCAGGATGTCGCACAGTTCATGGCTTCCGTGGAGGCGCTGGAAAAATACCCGTTCTGCAACCGTACCATCACGAGCCAGGTGCAGGAAGAGTTCCTGCAAGCTTACGGCGTAAACGAAACCGAAGAGGCGATGCTGCGCGTTTTCAAAATGAAAGCCTTATTGGGAATGTTCGCGCAAGGCCGCAATGGAAAAGAGAGCGCTATTCGGAAAAAAGTAATGTGGGCGACCGTGATGAAGCGCTTCATCCAGCAAGCTGCACAACGGTCGATGGCACCCGCGGCGTAGCGCGGACGGCCCCGTCCGCGCTAACCCCCCTTCGTTGTTCCCGGTTGATCTTTATTACTTCGGCGCTGGTGGCGGTCCGTCGCCCGTGTACACCGGCTGCTGGCTGCTCGGAGATGCCTGTTTCGGAGTGCCCTGCGGAGCGGACTGCGCAGGAGCGGGCGATGGGTTTGTTTGCGGCGCTGTCGGTTGCGGTTGCTGATTGTTGGGGGCGGAGTTGATGTCCTGACCCTCGTAGGTAATCTTCACATTCGATCCGAAACGTTTGTAATTCTCGTACTTCACGATCTCGCGAACGTGAACGTCGCCATTGGAGAAATGTAAGGTGTCGTCGATCTTTGTGAAGGTTGGAAACCAGAATTTGCGTCCGGTTCCATCCTGTGAATCGATCTGTTCGCGCCAGGTGGTAAATTCGGGAAAGAGGTTCTCTCCTCCCCGGCTTCTGATATCCGGTACGTTCTTACCGCGCGTTTTCACGATCTGGAAATCGGTGTCGTCAACCCAGATTCGTCCTTGGAAATAGCGCTTACCCTTTTCGATTTTTTTCGGCGCTATGTCAAAGACGTAGGTGTTGAGTTCGTCTTCCTGCTGCTGCCCTACATAGAGAATGTCGTACTCAGGAATTTCATCGGTGGTGAGCACGAAAGGCAGACGATGCTGAATATCGTCCATGTCTTCTTTCGTCATGGAAATGCGCTCGAGGGTCGACTGTGGGGCAAAAACAACCTGCTCGGTGCGTTTCCCCTGCGGATCGAAGAGCACGTCGGTAACCATGCGGTACTCCCCGTCTGGCGAGCCGCCGTCGTCCAGCGTCTGCACCCGCACGTCTTGCCGGTACGTGTAGTTTTCACGGGCTGTCTTGAATTCTTTTTCCTTGGCGGCGAATTTCTGAATGATTTGCTCGGGAGTAATGCCGCCTTTCGGCGGATCCTTGCGAATGGGACCTTCGCCGCGCTCATCGGCGCGGAGACCAGGCGTGAGCAGGGCCAGAAGGAACAGAAGCAGGAGCACACGAGTGCTGCGCGTTTCCATAGCTTCTAGTGTAAACGCAAGCGCCGGAAGTTTGTTTTCCAACTGCCCCAAAACATATGTATTAGGCCGAAAACAGTCTCCGTCGAGGGTTGCTGTTGCAAGTCCTAGACTTTTCTCCGTTTGGCCCGGTAGAGTTACGGGTTTGCCCAGGAGAATGGCTTCATGATCCGTCGCCTCATCACGTACTTAGTCCTGTTCAGCGGGTTCGGGGTTGCGCAGGCCAAGCGGCCTTTTACCTTCGAAGACATGATGGCGTTAAAAAGGGTGAACGAGCCGGTACTTTCGCCAGATGGCAAGTGGGTTGCCTTCAGCGCGACTGATGTGAATCTCGAGAAGAACACCAAAACGCCACATCTCTGGGTTATTCCCGCCGCCGGTGGCGAGGCGAAGCAGCTCACCTCAGGACCGGGAGAAGATCGTCCGCGGTGGTCGCCGGATGGGAAGAAGCTGGCTTTTCTATCGGATCGCGATGGAGCGCAGCAGGTATGGGCATGGGATTTCGATCCAAACACAGTGACATTGCGGGGAGAGCCCACGAAGATCACCTCGATTTCGACGGGCGCCGATGGAGAGATCTGGTCCCCCGATGGATCGACCATCCTGTTTACGTCAGAGGTGTATCCGGATTGTCCGGACGATGCGTGCAACAAAAAGCGCAATGAGGAGAGAGCCTCTTCGCCTGTAAAGGCCCAGATCTGGACGCACCTGTTTTATCGGCACTGGTCGAGCTATAACCTCGGGAAGCGGACGCATATTTTCGCAGTGGCCGCGACCGGGGGCGTTGCGCGCGATCTGACGCCGGGTGAACACGATGCTCCACCATTCTCGTTGGGCGGGCAAGACATGTATGCCTTCTCGCCGGACGGGAAGGAAGTGGCGTTCACCAGCAACATCGACGAGGTTCCGGCGGCGTCGACGAACAATGAGATCTTCATTGTGCCGACGGCAGGTGGCACGCCAAAGAAGATCAGCACCAGCCCGGGGAGTGATTCGACACCGCTTTATTCGCCTGATGGCAAATGGATCGCCTGGCGGATGCAAAAGCGCGCTGGTTACGAGAGCGACCGGTTTCGCCTGGTGATCTACAACCGGCAGTCGGGTGAGATAAAGAACCTGACGGAGGGCTTTGATCGTTGGGTAGAGAGCTTTGCGTGGGCGCCGGATTCGCAGCGCATCTTCTTCACAGCCGAAAATCGAGGCGACGCCCCGATTTTCCGATTGCAAGTCAGCGCGAGCCCAGGGACGGTACCTGAAGAAGTAGTCGCTGGATTCAATGACAGTCTTCAGGTTGGTCCTGATGGCAGCCTGTTTTTTGACCGGATGACGATAGCTGCGCCCAACGAGATTTACACAGCAAAGCCGCAAGGCAAACCTTGCGATGCCACTCCTCCCGACTATGTTGATTTGAACTGTACGTCGGTGACGAATATAGCAGCGCTGACTCATCTCAATGACGGCGTTCTCTCCCAGGTCTCCATGCAGCCGCTCGAATCCTTCTGGTTCACCGGCGCGAGCAAAACCAAAGTCCAAGGGTTTCTGCTCAAGCCGCCAAACTTCGATGCCCACAAGAAGTATCCAGTGAAATTCCTGATCCACGGCGGACCACAAGGCGCGTGGGGCAATGACTGGTCCTTCCGCTGGAATCCCGAACTGTTTGCGGCAAATGGCTACGTCGTCATCATGATCAACCCGCGCGGCTCGACCGGATACGGGCAGAAGTTCATCGATGAGATCAACGGCGACTGGGGCGGCAAGCCGTATGTCGACCTGATGAAGGGCCTCGACTACGCGGAGCAGAAGTATCCGTTCATCGACAAGACGCGCGAGTGCGCTCTGGGCGCGTCGTATGGTGGCTACATGATCGACTGGATTCTCGGCCACACCGATCGTTTCAAGTGCCTCGTCTCGCATGATGGTATGTTCGACACCATCTCGGCATTCGGTTCAACCGAAGAACTATGGTTCCCGCTATGGGAGTTCCAGGGCACCCCCTGGACTAATCGCAAGACCTACGAAAAGTGGTCGCCGAATAACTTCGCCACGAAGTTCAAGACCCCAACGCTCGTTGTCCATGGCCAACTCGATTACCGCCTCGATGTCTCGCAGGGCCTTGAGTTGTTCACGTACTTGCAACTGCTGAAGGTGCCGTCAAAGATGCTCTATTTCCCAGACGAAGGCCACTGGGTGCTCAAGCCGCAAAACAGCAAGTTGTGGTATGAGACGGTGAACGGGTGGGTAGATGAGCATGTGAAGTGATTTGCCGCAGCAACGGCAAGATGCTACTGACTCTCTGCTTTCTTCAGTAGTGGCTTCAGCGCCTCCGTCGTAATGCCGATTGTGCCGCCGGAAAAACCGTCGATATAGGCTGCGTTCACGGCGATTACTTCGCCATTGGAGTTGAACACAGGTCCGCCACTTCCGCCTTGCGCTGTGGGCGCGTCGTAAATGACTTTTTCACCCACCAGGTCGCTGACGTGTCCACAAGTGGAGGAAGGCCGGATCAGATCGTGCTGCGCGAGATCGGTTGCAATCTCGATGGCATCTTTCTTGGAGGCGAGCCGGCTGAATACATTTCGCGGTGATTTGGCGAGCATGGCAGAGACGCCGAGGGGATATCCCACGACTACGACGGGATCTCCGGGTGTGGGCTTGTTCGCCGCGAGCGCGATGGGGTGGATTCCTTTCATTGCGGCGGTCGGGAAAAAGCGCGCTACCGCGAGATCCTGGTCAGGCGATACCTGTACGTCGAACAGCGGAACGTATTTCGCCATGGTCGGGAAAAATGCGATGATCCTTTCAACCCTGGGCTTCTCGCCACTGCTGATGCGTGCTTCGTCGTCCGGATCTTCGTACCACGGTTGCACGACATGCCGGTTTGTGGCGATCAGGCCGCTTCCGATTACGAATCCGGTGCCGGAAACCCGGGTGCGATGTTCTGACTGCGCCGAACCTGGAACCTGGAAGCTGTAGACGCTGTAGATGTAGCAGATGGAATCGCGGTGCTGCTGCAGCACCAGTGACGGCATCGCCTGTTCCTGGTGCAAGCGGTTGATTTCCGCAGAAAGGTGGTTGACCTGTTTCTGCAGATTTTCGGTGTCGGGGTGTGCGGGAACGAGTTGAATTCCTAATAGAAGAGCAAGGAAGGTTGGGGCGACCAGTTGGATCAAGCGCGACATGCATCACCACCATCGGGCCTAAACACTCGCGCGAGATCTGCCGAGCCGGACGCCGACGAATCTACTTATTTGTTTCGCGCCGCTGGTACAGAGATGCCTAAATAGCAGGGAAATGGTGAGCTCGCGAATACAGTCGAACAAATCGGGATGGAGAGCCCGGCTGACAAAAATCGCAACCGGGCCAGTGTGTTGACCTTCTATTTAGCCGCCTGTTTCGCGATGATCTGGTCTTTGATCTTGTTATAGGTGGATTGAGGAATGACTTTCTTCGTAACCAGATCACTTTTTGACCTGTAAGGGCGGTGATCGATGATCTTCTGTGAATACGCTGCGCCGATGCCGGGCAGATTGTCCAACTGCTCCTTGGTGGCAGTGTTGATATCCAGCTTCTCGGTGGCGGGCGCAGCCGACGCCGCGCTCGGTTTGGTCGACTTCTTTGAACTGGTTTGGCTGAAGACCGGCGAAGCAAGGCTGAGTGCCAGCATCAGCAGCAGAACAAGGCGGGAAACGGAACGTACGTTCTTCATTACGTATTCCTCCTGTCTAAACTGCGCGGGTATTGTAGCTGAGGTGGTAGGAAGCGGCTAATTACTGCCCGCGTTGGCCGACGCCAAGCAACTCGCTCATCTCTTCGTACAAAAAGCCCTCACCCGGGCGATACGGCTGCACCCACTGGCCGTTGATGACAAACTGAGGAATGGCACGTTTTCCTGTGCGGCGAATCACTTCGTCGGCGGCGCCGGGAGTGTGCTCGATATCGATTTCGCGATAAAGGATGTTGTGTTGGGCCAGGAAGCGCTTGGCTTCGCGGCAGTCGGGGCACCACTTGCTGGAGTAGAGGAGCAATTCCATGTGTCTCTTTATTGTCGCAGAAACGGTGCAGATTGGGAACATCTCGGTTCTCACACGATAGCTGTAGTTTCAGCAGGATAAGCCGCTTCGCCAGAGATTGCCTTTCCCTGAAGTCTACTGCTAAGTTGCTATACTGCGGGCGCAATTGTGGTGAAAAGTTTGTGACGCCCGACGGTTCGATCCCATCAGGTAATGTACCGCTTAACCCAACCCAGAGGACCCTATGGATCGCAGAGCCTTTCTTGCGGTTACCGGAAGTGCTGCACTTGCCGCAACACTAAAACGGGAGGAGATGTTCGCGGATACTTCAATCGCTGCAGTTTACGACGGAGCGATGGTAATCGATTCTTCGTCGGAATTGGCTGATCCTTCCGAAGGGCTTCCCCTTAAGCAAGCCGCATTGAAGGCGGCGGCTGAGTCGGGAATCACGGCGATCAATTGGACGGTCTCAATGCCCAGCTTCGAGGCGACGGTTCCTTACATAGCATTCGTGCAACAGATCGCAGAAGCGTATCCGTCACAGTTCATGTTGATTCGTAAGCAGGCCGACCTTGCAGCGGCAAAGAAGGAGAAGAAGCTCGGCTTTATTTTCGCGTTCCAGCATCCGCAACCATTCGACAGCGACCTTGAGCGCATTACAACGTTCCGCCGTCTCGGAGTGCGCATCATGCAGCTTACTTATAACCGGCGCAGTTTGCTCGGCGATGGTTGTCTGGAACCAGCCAATGCGGGGCTGAGCAAGGCTGGTCAGGAAGCAATCGCGAGGATGAATGCGGAAGGAGTTGCCGTCGACCTGAGCCATTGCGGTCACAAAACGACTGCTGAGGGAATCGCGGCGTCAACGAAGCCTCCTCTGATCACGCATACCGGGTGCAATGCTGTTCACGAACATCCGCGCAATAAATACGACAGCGAACTGAAAGCCGCAGCCGACAAAGGCGGCATGGTCGGCCTTTATCTCATGCCTTACCTTGGCGGCGCACCCAATCAGCCATCGAAAGAGTTGGTGATGCAGCACCTGGAGCACATGCTAAAAGTGTGCGGCGAGGATCATGTGGGCATAGGCACCGACGGTGGGATCGAGAAGGTAGAGCTTACGCCCGATCAGGAAAAGGCGTTCAAAGAAGACGTAGCGCGACGCAAAGCCGCAGGAATCAGCGCGCCGGAAGAGGACCGCTATCCCTATGTTCCGGATTTCAACGGGCCGAGAAAGTTCGAGCTGATTGCTGGCGAGTTACAGAAGCGCGGGTATAAGGGCGCGACGATCGAGAAAGTGTTGGGAGGGAACTGGTACCGGGTGTTTGGAGAGGTGTGGGGCTGATTGCTCCGAGCCGGGGGTGAGATACTCATTCCGCACAAAGCGAGGAATCGCTACCTAAACAACCTTGCCGGAATAGGGCTGTCTTGCTGCGTTCGACATGACAGCCAAAAAAGGAGTCGCATGCAGGTACGGCGTTGACCAGCAAGTGGGCTATCCGTCGATATCGCTTCGCACGCCAAATCCCCATGCCTTCAGCAAATCCTGCGGGACGTACTTCGAGTCTTTGTTCTTCAGAACCCAATCGCGGAGCGCCTGGGAATCTACATACTCGTGTGGAGACAATTTAAGTCGTCTTACGATCTGTTCAAAGGCACTGGGAGCTGCGGTGACTGGTGCCACTTCCGGCTTACCCCAGTTCGGATTGCCACGACGTTTTACCATGAATACTCCGATAAGAATACTTTCTATTGATAGTACCTAATTTTCAGGGTTTCCGTGTAGTTGCCGCAAGACAGCGTACTCTCGTCACGTGACTAACGCCGAAGTTGCGGGCTTGCCTGCATCTTGCCGATAATGGAGCTGCTCATGAGAAAGCAAAATCGGCTGTTTCTCTTGCCCGCAATTCTTCTGGCAGTGATCGCTGCGTCTGGTCGCTCCGCTGCCGCAGACATTCCAAACTCCGCTCTCGTTCAGCCAGAAGAACTTGCGAAAATTCTTCAGAAGAACTCTGCCACCAAGCCGCTGATCTTTCAGGTCGGATTTCAAAAGCTCTATCAGCAGGCGCGTATTCCTGGTGCGGAATATGTCGGCGCCGCAAGTCAGGCTGAAGGAATCCAGCAACTGGAAAAGCGCGTGGCGAGCTTGCCGAAAAACAAGGCCATTGTTCTTTATTGCGGCTGCTGTCCCTGGTGGCACTGTCCAAACGTGCAACCTGCGTATCAGTTATTGCACTCGATGGGTTTTACGAACGTGAAAGTGCTCTATATCGCTCAGAACTTCGGTGCGGACTGGGTGAGCAAGGGCTATCCCACCGAGAAGGGGGAGTAGCTTGCCCAGGAAGCTGCTTGTCGCTCTGTTTATTCTTGCGATTGCCGTTGGCGTCTATTTCGGGTTCCGGCCGCGCCGTCGCACTCCAGTCGCCACCGCGGCCGCCGGCAACACGGCCACACTCGGACCTGCACCCGACTTCACGCTGAAAGCCATCAGTGGCCAGCCCCTCACACTTGCTGATTACAAAGGAAAAGTCGTGCTTCTCGATTTCTGGGCCACATGGTGCGCGCCGTGCCGCGCTGAGATCCCCAAACTGGTCGGGTGGCAGAAGCAATACGGCCCGCAGGGACTGCAGGTGATCGGCATTTCCATGGACGACAGTGAGAAACCAGTGCCCGGATTTGTGCAGCAGTTTGGAATCGATTACCCGGTGGCAGTTGGGGACGCTAAGCTGGCCGATGCCTACGGCGGTGTGCTCGGTTTGCCAGTAACCTTCGTCATCGGACGCGACGGCCAGATCTATCACAAGCACGTTGGCGGAACAGACCTGCCGCAGATCGAGGAGGAGTTCAAGCAGTTGCTGCAGAAATGAAGAATACGGCGCTCCACTCGACCACGCTTGTTTGTCAGCGTCCCCAGCCACCAAAAAGGTGTGGAATGCTTGTTTTACCGATTTCGATGGAATGTCGCCGAATATGTCACTGGAGGCCCATTTTTCTGACCAATGACATTGACGGGCTGATACGTGTATTCGACGCTATCGAAGACGAGTGTCACCATCTGTACCGGCTGCGTATACAGACCTGCGATGTTGGCAGCCACGTGAACGGATTGAATGCGCACGTTGGTCATGTGAATCGAAACCACTGCCAAACCTGATGTCACAGCCTGCAGGTCTGCGGTTGCGAACGTCTGCCGCGAATTGGCAGACTGCATGAGGGTGACGCTGCTGGCATCATCAGGAATCGTAACCGTGAGCTCTGGCGCCACACCGTGTTGTGTCTCTGCCCCTTCCGGCCCCCAGGCAAATGCCAGTGCGTTGTAACTGCCTTCGTAAGCCCCAGGCAGGCCCGCGATCTGTAGCGTGATGCTGAAATTGGCTGCCAACGCCGGAAGCGCAGTCAGCGTGGCGACCGCAACCCATAGCGCAACACAGAACCGCGACGACTTTAGAAGAAAGCTCATAGTCCTCTCCAAATGAAGGGTGTCGATATGCCTTGAGGATCGCCAATAACGCGAGGCACGATGCTGGCGTAAGTTTAGCCGGGGAGTTCCATTTAGGGAAGGACGGTGAACTTCGGTGTAAACTCCGCGACAGCCTGCCAGCGATGCACACATTCCTCCCGCAGCTCGGCCGCGTCCTGCTGACGCGAAACAGAAGCGCCGAGCTTCGCTCAGAATGACCGCAGGCAAGGAATCCGTGGGGTGGCGCGGGCCATAGGCCCACGCAAGAGCCGACGATACTCGCAAGGCAGAGAAAAAGAGGAATAGCGCAACAAAAAGCTGGGGAGCCTTGCGGCTCCCCTTTTGCTTCATGATGTGGATTTTGAACCCACCTTAGCCGCAACGGACGCGGCGAAGGTGAGGCTCCAGCCTAGTTGCTGTAGAGCAGCACGCCGTCCTGCTTCTCTTCGCCGACAGGGCGATAGAACAACTGCTCGCCTTCTCGGTAGACCTCGATGAATGCAGGCCGCGTGGTGATGGTCCCCTGGATCAGCGCCTCGCTGAGTGGGTCCTCGATGTACTTCTGCAGCGCGCGGCGCAGCGGACGTGCTCCGTAGCTGCGGTCGGTGAGCGTGCGGTCGAGAATCCACTTCTTCGCGTCTTCGGTCACGGTGATCGTGATCGCCTTCTGCGCGAGGTTCTGGTTCAGCTGGCTGACCATGAGCTCCAGGATCTGGATCAGGTCGCCTTCCGTCAGCGCGTTGAAGATGATGATCTCGTCCAGGCGGTTCAGGAACTCGGGGTTGAAGGTGCGCTTCACCTCGTTCTTCACGAGATCTTCGACCTTCGTGCCCACTTCGCCTTCCTTCTCCTCTGCCTGGAAGCCGAGACCGGTCTTCTTCTGCAGGTGCCGGGCTCCGATGTTGGAAGTCATGATGATGACCGTGTTCTTGAAGTCCACGGTGTTGCCGAGGCCGTCAGTCAACTGGCCGTCTTCAAAGACCTGCAACAGGATGTTGAACACATCTGGATGCGCCTTCTCGATTTCATCGAGCAGCACCACCGAATAGGGCGCACGCTTTACGCGCTCGGTGAGCTGGCCACCCTCTTCGTAACCCACATATCCCGGAGGCGAGCCGATCAGCTTCGAGACCGAGTGCTTTTCCATGAACTCGGACATATCGAAGCGGATCATCGACTTCTCGGTTCCGAACATAAATTGCGCCAACGAGCGCGCCACTTCGGTTTTGCCGACGCCGGTTGGTCCAAGGAACAGGAACGAGCCGATAGGCCGGTTCGGGTTCTTCAGGCCAGCGCGCGAGCGGCGGATGGCGCGAGCCAGAGCTGAAATTGCTTTCTCCTGCGAGATGATGCGCTTGTGCAGCTCTTCTTCGATGCGAAGCAGTTTCTTCGACTCTTCTTCCTTGATCGAAGTAACTGGAACGCCGGTCCAGCGCGAAACCACGTCTTCGATGTCTTCGCGGGTGACTACGCCCGTGGAGGATTCGTCGAGGTGATATTTCTCGCGCAGCAGGCGAAGGTTCTCGCGTTCTTTCCGTTCTTCATCGGAGTAGAAGCGCGCCTTCTCGAACTCGTGATTCGCAATGGCGTTTTCCATCCGGTGAACGATGAACTTGATCCGCTTCTGGACTTCAGTGATCTCCTCGGGGAGCGAAGTCTGGCGCAGCTTCACGCGCGCACCGGCTTCGTCGATGAGGTCGATTGCCTTGTCCGGCAGGAAGCGATCCGGAATATAACGATTCGAGTGCGACACGGCGAAGCGGACGGCTTCGTCGGTGTAAGTGACGGCGTGGAACTTCTCGTAGCGCTCTTTGATGCCGGCCAGAATCAGCACAGCATCGTCTTCCCCCGGAGGTGGAACTTTCACGGATTGGAAGCGGCGCTCCAGCGAACGATCTTTTTCGATCGACTTGCGATATTCGCCCGGCGTGGTTGCGCCGATGCACTGAATTTCGCCGCGAGATAGCGCCGGCTTCAGGATATTGGCGGCGTCGAGAGATCCCTCGGCTGAACCCGCACCCACCAGCGTGTGCAACTCGTCGATAAAGATGATGGAATTCTGCGACTCCATCAGCTCTTTCATGATGGTCTTCAAGCGCTCTTCGAACTGACCGCGGTACTTGGTTCCGGCCACGATGAGCGACAGATCAAGAGCAAGAATGCGCTTATCGGCGAGAAATGATGGCACGTCGCCGTCAGCAATGCGTTGTGCCAGGCCCTCGACGATGGCAGTCTTACCCACTCCCGGTTCGCCGATGAGCACAGGGTTGTTCTTGGTACGGCGGCACAGAATCTGTACGACGCGCTCGAGTTCCTGGTCACGTCCGACGAGAGGGTCGAGCTGGGTATCCATAGCCGCTTGCGTCAGATCGCGTGAGAATTCGCCGAGCAGCGAAGACTCGCGGTTCCGCTGCGGTTGCGCTTTTTCCTGGGTCGTGCGCGCCAGTTCTTCGCGCACGCTGGACAGACGAAGTCCACGTTCGTGCAGAATTTCGGCGGCGAAGCACTTTTCCTCGCGCAGCAAGCCCAGTAGCAGGTGTTCAGTGCCAATATGCTTATGTGAGAGCCGTTCCGCTTCTTCGGCCGCGTAGGCAAGCACCCGTTTGCATTCATTGCTGAGGGGCAGGTCTACTGAGGTCGAGACTTTCTCCCGGATCGTAGTGTGGCCTTCTATCTGCTTCCGAATCGATTCCACGGAAGCATGGGACCGTAAGAACCGATTGGTCAGGGCCTTATCTTCGCGCAGCAAGCCTAGCAGCAGGTGTTCCGTTTCGATATACGGAGAGCCAAACTGGCTAGCCTCGTAGCGTGCGAAGAAGATCACGCGCCTGGCTTTCTCGGTGTACCGTTCAAACATTGAGTCTCCCTCTCCTAATGACCCCAGGGGACGATGACTTCTCGTCGCCAGCCTCTGTGTTCTTACCCACCCGCTGAAAATCACTCAGCGGGAACCGTCTTTCCAGCAAACCGGCTAATCCAACAGCAAACTCGCGGGTGTTACCTCCAATAGCTGTTTCCGCTCCAACCGGAATACCCGGTCGCAGCGCCGCGCGAACGCGAGATTATGTGTAGCTATGAGGGAGGTAAGCCGATAGTCGCGATGCAGCCTAGCGATCAATTCAAATACCGCCTCGGCGGTCTGGTTGTCGAGGTCGCCGGTTGGTTCATCCGCAAGGAGCAATCTTGGCCTGGTTACCAGGGCGCGTGCAATCGCCACGCGCTGTTGCTCACCCCCGGATAATTCTCCCGACCTATGGTGCGCTCGATCGGATAAACCGACTTCCCGCAACCATCTACTTGCTTCCTCTTCGGCCTTTCCGCGGTTCATTCCTCTCATTAAGAGAGGCATCGCCACGTTCTCCACCGCATTGAATTCGGGTAGCAGATAGTGAAACTGCCAAACGAACCCAATCTCCCGGTTCCGGAAGCCGGCCGCGGCTTCTTCGGAGAGCGATCTCAGCTTTTGTTGGGCGCAGTATACGTCACCTTCAGAAGCGCTATCAAGCGCGCTAAGGATATGTAATAAGGTACTTTTGCCGGCACCCGACTGACCTACAATCGCGACCAGTTCACCCTCGTAAATCTGAAAAGACAGGTTGTCAAAGATCACGAGGTCGGAACTGCCGGAGCGGAAAACCTTGCTCAGCTTTTCAGCGCGCAGAACCTCGGTCTGTTCAATTGGATGCAGGCTCAACTCCAAAGGTGCAGATTCCGCCCATGCCCGTCCGTGCCAGCCACTGAAAACGCTGGCTTTGCGACGAAGCACACATCTAGATTAGACCACACCAGCGCGTCAGTTGCTTCGCCATTAAAGCGATACGGCAGAGGCGTGCATAGGCTACCGGCTTTCGGCTTTCAGTTTGAGGAAGCTATCGAGCAATCTCTCAAATCGGCTTTGAGCGCGTGCGCTTTAGAGAGAGTCCATTGCTCCACCCGCAGGCTACTCGTACCTCAACGCCTCCGCCGGATATACCCGCGAGGCGGAAATTGAGGGATAAATGGTTGCAATCAGCGATACCCCGATCGAAACCAGTGCCACAATGACGCCGTCAATTGCCCTGGGCGCAAAAGGAACATAATCGATGGAGTAAACCTCAGGGGAGAGCGAGAGGAAGTGGTAGTGACCACCCGCCCAGGAGGCTAGATAACCCACAATCAGCCCCAGAACCGTCCCGATCATGCCAATCAAGAAGCCTTGGGCGATGAAGACATTACGGACCTGCTGGCGCCTGGCGCCCATCGAGCGGAGCACGGCAATGTCTTTAGTCTTCTCCATGACCATCATGATCAATGAGATCAGGATATTCAGTGCCGCCACCATCACAATCAGGCCAATGGTAATGAAAGTAACTACCCGCTCAAGTTTGAGGGCGTGAAAGATAGGCCGGTTCTGCTCGATCCAGTTGGTGGCCATGTATCCGGGCCCGGCTGCCTTGGCCAGTTCCTCGCCGACCTGCGGGGCCTGATAGATGTCATCAATCTTGAACTGCAAGTCCGAGATAATGTCGCCGAGGCCAAACAGTTGCTGGCTGGCCCGCAGGCTGGTGAATGCCCATCCGGCGTCATAGTCATAGAAACCTGAGTTGAAAATCCCCACCACGCGAAACCGCTGATATTTTGGGACCAGGCCAAACGGTGTCAGATCTCCCTGAGGACTGGTTACCAGCACCTGGTCGCCAACCTTCACGCCGAGCCCGTCGGCAAGATCCTGGCCAAGAATAATGGGTGGCATGGCCGCGATTCGTGCCTGAACGCCTTCCAGCGAGTCTGGAGAGTGCGCTTCAGCAACTGGCGCTGGTGACTTCTCCTGATCCGGGGCGAGTGCATCGTCCGAGCCGCTCTTGATGGACTTCAACAGGTCACTGACTTTGTTTTCATACTTGGGAACGATGCCCTTTAGCTCGGCTCCGCGAGCGCGGGCACCGCGGGAGATCAGGACGGGATCGTACATCGTGGGAGAACCGGCAATGATGTGCGGCATCTTCGATAAGCGTTCGAGAAGCGGCGGCCAATCCCTAATCCCGTCGCCTTCGATGCGGATCACATTCACGTTCGACATCGACCCAAGCAGATGCGTTTGCAAGTCCTGTCGGAAGCCGTTATTGATCGCCAGGGCGATGATGAGCGACGCCACACCCGCCGCGACTCCAACGACCGAGATCGCGGTGATGATACCGATTACAGCCTGTCGTCTTTTCGCGCGGAGATACCGCGCGGCTATGAAAAATTCGAATCGCAAGATCAGTACTTAGCAGTCAGCAATCAGCACTCAGCCAAACCGCTTTCATGAGTATACAAACCGTCTTGTGACTGAGCCACTTGCGCGGACAGGAGTGTCCGCGCCACACAGCCCTCAGGCCGCTGTAAGAATCAGCGGGCCTTCCTGCCGCACCACAATGGTGTGCTCGAAATGGGCTGCGGGCGAGCGATCCTGCGTTTTCAAGGTCCAGTGATCGGCCGCCGTATAGACTCGTCCTGTTCCCGCACAAATAATCGGCTCAATCGTCAGCACCAGTCCTTCGGTGAGAATGGTGTTCGCGGAAGGATCGTCGAAATTAGGAACAGTCGGGGCTTCGTGGATCGTGCGTCCCACTCCGTGTCCGGTCAATTCGCGAATGACGCTGAAGCCCTGGCGTTGGACCTCGGCCTCCACGGCGCGCCCGATTCGGCGAATGCTCACACCGGGTCGCGCCTCTGCCAATCCGCACTCGAAAGCCGCCTTTGCGCAGGCCGCCAGTTTGCGGCGTGTGTTGTTCGCGCCTTCTACGGCAATCGTGACCGCCGCGTCCGCGACGTAGCCGTTTTTATCGGCGGTCAAGTCCAGGCTGACCAGATCTCCAGGTTGAATAATGCGGGTTCCGGGTAAACCGTGAACAGCCTCGTCATTGATGCTGACCATCAGATGACGTGGATATCCGTAGACTTCCCGTGGCGTGGCTTTCGCGCCCTCTTCCCGAAGCATCCGCTCACAGGCATCGTCGAGCGCGGCCGTGGATATGCCTGCTGAGACGAGTTGGGAGATTTGGACCAGCACCCGGGCCACAATTTTGCCGATGCCGCTTAAGCCTTCGAGGTCCCGGAGAGACTTGATGGACACGTATGTTCACTCCTGTCGATTCCAACCGGCGCAGCTCGTACCTGCGACAGGCTACCCCAAAAGAGGAAACTCACCAGAACCTGGGCAGAAACGCTGGCACTTCGCGGCGATAGACTAAGTACTGCTCGCCAAACCTCTGCTCTAATTCTGCATCTTCCATGCGAATCATGACTGCTCCTGTGAGTACGGCAAAAGCAGCCAGTGCAAACATGGCAACTCCCCCAGTTCCAATCGCCCATCCCAGCATTTCACAGAGATGCCCGCAATAAATGGGATGCCGCATGCGGCGGCGAATGCCGGAGATCACCAATACCTGCTCATGCCGATCGATTTCGATTTCGTGTTGTCCACTGAACTGCAGCGGAGAAAAGCCTTGCCTGCCGCGTGAATACAGGAACAGTCCGCTGAAGATCAGCAATACGCCGGCAATCCAGGCGAGCGGAGTCCGGTAGAGAAAAAGGTTGCGCCATGGCCAGCTAACCGCTCCGATGCAGATCCACATCCCCACCCAGAGCGGGAGCACAGCCTTGTACGCGGGGTGCCCTTGCTTCTTACGCCGCCGCCACCACGCGATGTTGGGATGGATAACGATCCAGAACAACGGGACGGTGGAATACACCACGCACAAAATCCACCCCACGGTTCGCAAGAAAGCCATCAGTAGATTGTAGCCACTGGAGCCGGTGCCGTAGTTTCAATCGGCACTATTACCGTTGCTTATGAGTGCATCTTTCAGGCGGCAGGTCGTCTTATAAGCAAGGAGTCTTATTTTTAGAAATTCGAACGATCGTTCAGAAAAACGATTGACTAACGGCAAAAAATGGGGATAATCACGGGTCGGTCTGGGCGCTAGCGACCGACTGGGCGAAAACTTCATATGGCCTCATCGGCCTATCCGCACTGACGGAGGATCCACCAGCGTCTTTGGGATCCTCCGATTTCTTTTGCACTCCATTACTCTCAGCCATGTTCCACGGTGGTGGCAGGTCTCTTCGGCAGCACTACAGCTTGGGTCAATTTGGGTTAGCATGAGCGCGGGCATTGCTGTGCCCGCAAACACCTGAGGTGAGAATGGCTCTCAGTGTTGAGGTGGCAGGCCGGACGGACGTCGGCTGCGTGCGTCTAAAAAACGAAGACGCATGGGGCTACGACGCCGCATGCGGAATCTACGTGGTCTGCGATGGAATGGGCGGACAAGCGGCTGGCGAAATTGCGAGTCACCTCGGAGTGGAAGCGGTGCTGGACTATTTTCGCGAGGGACGCCGCGGTGGGAAATATCCCATCACGCTGGACCTGGTAGATGGATTGTCGGAGCGAGCGAACCGACTTGGCAATGCAATCTTTCGGGCGAACCGGATGGTCTACGATGCAGCCGCACGCGATCCTGAAAATGCTGGCATGGGAAGCACCATTATTTGCGTGCTGGCGGAAGAGGAAGGCGTTTCCTTCGGTCACGTTGGTGACAGCCGCATTTACCTGGTGCGGGCTGGAGAGATCCGGCAGTTAACCAACGATCATTCGCTAGTGATGGAACAGGTGCGGCGCGGCATGATGACGCTGCAGGAGGCGCGTACCTCGAGCATGCAGAACATCATCATGCGCGCCTTGGGGACGGAACCAACGGTGGATCCGGACCTCGAAGACATTACGATCCAGAGTGGAGATGTGCTGGTGATGTGCTCCGACGGGCTGACGCGTCATATTCCGGACGAGAGCATTTGCGACGTGGTGGTGCAAATCGCGGATCTGAAGGCAGCCTGCGACATGCTAGTGGAAGGCGCCAACGATGCGGGCGGGGAAGACAACATCACCTGCATGCTGCTGCGCTTCAGGAACGATTCTGCTGGCCGAAACGGGCAGTAGGCGATCGCGATCAGGAAGGAACGACAATGGCGAAAGTACATTTAAAGTTCGGGCAGTCGGTGCTGAAAACATTTGATCTGCCAGATGGGGCGAGCCTGAAGATCGGGCGCATGCCGGACAACGATGTGCAAATCGACAACCTGGCGGTTTCCGGTCACCATGCGCGCATCCACTGGGATACCGACCATTTCGTCATCGAAGACAACAACAGCCTGAACGGTGTTTGGATTGCCGGTAAGCGCGTGCCCAAAGCCACGCTATATCACGGGGAGGTTGTGCTGATCGGCAAGCACAGCCTGGGTTTTGAAGACGAAGCGCGGCGCAATGTGCCTCGACCGGCAGTTGGGGAAACGCACGTGGAAGCCGCTGGTATGCAGACCATTCAAGAGACCGTAGTGCTCGGATCGAAAGAAGGGAAGCAACAACTCGCAAAGCGGATTGAAGGCGCGGATGGCGGCGAGTTACCGGCACCGATGAGAACTCCGGTCGGCGTGTTGACGGTGGTCGAAGGCAAGACCGACCAGGATCACTACATGCTGAGCGACGATCTGAATGTGATTGGGAAATCCGACATGGCTTCGATTCGCCTGAAGGGATGGTTTGCTCCAAAAGTCGCCGCGGTTGTGAATCGTCGCGAGGGGAAGTACTTTGTTGCGCCATCGGAGAAAGACGTGAAGCTGAAAATCAATGGCGAAGACGTCAGCGCCCAGCAGGCTATAAACGACGGCGACACGCTGGAAGTAGCAGGGGTGAAGATGGCCTTCTCGCTGGCGGAGTGAAGGGGTTCAGATGTGGCGCTACTAATTGAAGTCATCGTCAATAGCCAGAACTCGCAAGCGTGACTAAGACATTTTCGCGCCGAGTGAGCGGCAACGTAAGAGGACACTCTCCGAAGCTCCCGAGGAGCTAAACATGCGCCAGCCGCAAGACCCAATCCGAGGTTAGCGCCGAACAGCGCGTCCTGAACATGGGGCACCATCCCGCATGTATCTTTGGCGCGTGCCGTAGGCCCACACAACAGCCGGCGGGACGCCGACGCTACATAGAATCAGAAGTTCCTATCCCGATCCGACCTGAACTGAATAATCCGTCGCCGATCGCGTTTCGAGGGGCGACCCTCCGGTGCGGGCATGTATTGCTTCAGGGCTTTACGTTCTTCGGTAGCTTTCAGTCGGGCTTCGCGGCTGGCGTCGGTCTCGCGATAGAGTGTCTGCGCGAGGGAGGCTGGCCCGCGAACTTCGCTGAGCTGCAGCACTTCCACAATGAAGTCTCCGCCTTCAGTGCGAATCTGAAACAAGTCCCCGACTCGCACCTCACGCGCGGGTTTCACCGGCATGTTGTGCGACTGAACTCGTCCGAGTTCACAGGCCTTTGAAGCGAGAGCGCGCGTCTTGAAAAAGCGGGCAGCCCAGAGCCATTTATCGATGCGCATAAAAACAGTTGCTCAGTCTATCAGTCCTCAGAAGTCAGAAGCGGCCACTCTCAGAGTCTTTTTCGGCTCTGTTTCGACATGCGCGGTTGTCGCGATTTCGGAATCTTGCCAACCCGCGGGTCGCCGGCAATCACTAGTTCGCAGGCGCGAAGCGCCGCCTCTTCGAAATCGGCTGAGTCGGCGGGAAGCACCTGCCAACTCGTGACTTTTTCCCCAAGCAGCGCGATGGAACGCATATTCGGGAACTCGCGGCGCAAGCTGTCGTGGTGTTCGTGTGTAGTTGCGAGCCAGACGCCATTGTCGCCAGGGTAGGTTGCCTTATCACGCAGGATGAGCGCAATTTTCTCTCCGATGTAGACGGCGGTACAGCCGAACATCGGACGCGTAACAGGATCTAGGGATGCGAGAGCATCAAGTACAAACGCGTGAGGCAGGGCCTTGCGGTTCTTAAGGGCGAAAGGATCAGGAGCAATCAGGTTCGTTTTGCGGCGAGCCTTCTTCATCGCAGGGCCATTCTAGCGCGTGGGTCGAAAAGCGTTGCGGCCTCTCAAAAACGTGGGCAGGTCCGACATCGACCTGCCCTGGTGTACGTCATGAGAAAGAGATTCTTCCAGCTACAACGAGACGTTAATTGCAATATGCACGCCGGGATGGCTACGGTTGCAGAGATAGTAGCCATCGTTCAGGTAGTCGACGTAAACGTCATCGGTCTGATACCAGTTGGCGGCCCAAGTTTCCGGCCATGGATCGATGATTGCAAACCAGAAACCACCATAGTGGAATCGGGGCCGTCCATCGACCACGACCATGGGGGCACCGTAAACGCGGAAAAAGTGTCCGCGCCCGAAATGCTCGTGGAAGTCGCGGTCCGGGATGCGATAGCCGACATATCCACCGCGTTCGCGCCACGAGTGGTGCTCACGTTCCCAGTGATGCGCACGTTCGCGCGCCCAAACATCGCCACCACGCGGATGTGGCGGCTCGTAATGGTAGTCGCGCACATGCTCGTCGGCAGGACGGTAGTGCGGTTGATGTGAATCTTGCCGGTAGGCCTGCTGCGGAGGACGGACATCATGCCGTGCTTCGGGCCGGTAATCGTCTCGACGATCGCGATGCCCTTGAGGAGCCGGGCGGCCGTGGTCTCTGTCGCCCTTGTCAGGATGATATTGTGCGCTGCCGCGGTGATCGTCGCCGCGATCGTGCTGGGCGTAGGCGATACCGGTTGCCAGCGCTAATCCGAAGACGGCGGTGCCAACAATTGCTGTTTTCATGTAAAGACTCCGTAAAACCAGAAGTCTAGGGGATGACTCCGCCTGATCCTAGTTACGTTGGTGCCGGGACCACATGATTCCGCGCTCCAGTGGCGGATTTCCATGGTGGGACGCTTGAAGTGTTACTTGGTGTGCCGGCAGAAATGAACTCAGTTTGGGGGCTTCCAGCGGCTCGATCGTGATGTGCTGTTTCGCCCGTTCGGTTAACCGTTTCGCAAGATCCGGCCACTGCTGGTAGGCTTTACCGCCCTGCTGCAGATCGGCCTCGGTAACTCCTGTTACCGCAAGATTTTCCCCGTAGATGATCATCAGTTCTTGGCGCTTTTGCGGATCGAGCAGATGTACCAGGCGCACGTACATCATCCAGGAAGGCATTTGGTAGCCCTTGTTGTGAACCAGCGACTCGATGTGCTCGCGGTCAGAACCAGCCTCGAACTTCTCGTCCGCTGGCGGCAATTCAATCCGTACTGGTGGATCGCGCTCCGATACGATTACGTTGTGGTGTACCTTGCGCTCAGGCTGGGTACTTTGAACGTTGAGCGATGTGACGAGAAGGAACGCGAGAAATATCCGGAGGAGCAAGAATACCTCTGACTTGGGAGACGATTCTAGAACAGCGGGCAGGAAAGAGCTCTCGACTATACTGCGGTTCGGAGGCATGGATGGCAGGAGAGCTCGCAGGCGCAGGTTTGAGCCTGGCTGCAGCCGCGTGCTGGGGAGCAGCCGACTTCAATGGTGGCCTAGGCACCAAGGGCGAGAATCCGTTTGGCGTTGTCGTGATCGCGCATGGAATCGGATTACTCTGCATGCTTGCCTCGGCGCTAGCCGCAGGCGAAGGGGTGCCATCGCATCGTGCGCTCATATTCGGTGCCGCAGCGGGAGTTGCCGGCGGACTCGGCCTCGCTGCTTTGTACCGCTCGCTGTCGGTCGGCAAGATGGGAATCAATGCTCCGGTTGCTGCGGTGCTGACAGCAGCCCTACCCGTGGTCTGCAGCTTTCAGATCGAGGGATGGCCGACATGGATCCAGTTGGCAGGATTCGCTATCGCGCTGGTCAGCATCTGGCTGATCGCAATGCCCGCAGGGGAGATCGGGCGACCCAAAGGCCTTGGGGCGGCTGTGCTGGCCGGAATTGGTTTCAGCGCGTTTCTCGTGCTCAGTAAGCAAGCCGCTGTGGAAGCCGTGTTCTGGCCTTTGGTGATTGCGCGCATGACGTCGATGTCAACCATGCTGCTGATCTGCGTAGTTGCGCGGCGGCCGTGGGTTCCCGCTCGTAGTGCATTGAAGTTCATTGCTGTGGCAGGCGTGCTCGATTCCGTGGGCAACGCGCTGTTCGTTGCCGCGACTCGACACGGGCGCCTCGATGTCGCCGCTGTGCTGTCTTCCTTGTATCCTGCTACGACAGTTGTACTCGCTCGTCTCGTGCTGAAGGAACGAATGTCAGCGTTGCAGACAACCAGCATGGCCGCGGCAATCGTTGCCGTGCCGCTGATCGCGGCGCGGTGAGCGTTCCGTACCCGGTCTCCTTTCATTGTGAATCAGTGGTTCCCTTCACAGTCTCTTCACGTTTGTAACGCAACTTAAAAACTTTCTTCAGGTTGCGTTCACATCCAGCTGTTTGACTTTCCTGTACTGCAGGGTGAATTCCTCAAAGCCGCAACATGGCTGCGCCGATGAGGTTTTCGCCGAACACAACCAGAGGGGAGTCGTATGCTGCGTAATCAGAACCGTTTCTTCGCTTTCCTTCTAGTGCTCTTGGTCGGCGTCGCTTCCGCGCAGGAGCGCAGAGGGATTGTTACTGGCCGCGTTATGGATGCAAGCCAGGCTATGCTGCAGGGCGCACGTGTCCAAATTGTGCCCGGCGATCAGGTTGTCGTATCGGATGCGAAAGGGCAGTTCACGATTTCAGGCCTGGCCCCAGGCAACTACACAATCAAGGTTTATTATCTCGGATTCGATTCGCTTTCCAAAGAGATAACGGTTGCGGGAGGGCAAATTGCGAACGTAGATGCGGTCCTGGAGGTGGCGAAGCATAACGAGCAGGTTACCGTCACCGCCGGACGGCAGTTCGGAGAAGTAGAGGCTCTGAATCGCGAGCGCACGGCCGACAACATTTTGCAGGTGCTTCCGTCGGAGGTGATTACCAGCCTGCCGAACACCAACGTCGCAGATGCGATTGGGCGACTGCCAAGCGTTTCACTGGAGCGCGATGAGGGTGAAGGCAAATACATTCAAATTCGCGGCACAGAGCCACGGTTGAGTAACGTGACGGTAGACGGAATTCATCTGCCTTCGCCGGAAAATGTGCGCAATGTGAAGCTCGACGTGATCCCGGCCGACCTGGTGGATTCCGTCGAACTCAGCAAGACGCTCGCCGCCAACCAGGACGCCGGCGCGATTGGCGGATCGGTGAACCTGGTGATGAAGACGGCCCCGGATTTTCCCTACATCAATATTGTCATGCTCGGTGGATACACACCTATTTCGAACGGCCGCTGGAACGATCAGTTCGCGGGTACTGTGGGCGAGCGTTTCGGCAAGCAGAAGAAGTTCGGGGTGATGTTGGGCGGCAGCTACGATTGGAATCAGCGCGCGATTGAAGACCTGGAGCCAGGGCAGGCGGCGAATCCGATCGTAGGCGGAGGGACGTATCTTGGACCAAATACCGAAGATATTCGCCAGTATTTGTATAACCGCACACGCTATGGATTCGGCGGCGGGATCGACTACAAGTTGGGCGACATGTCATCGGCATATCTGCGCGGGCTCTTTTCGCGCTTTAACGATTATGGCCAGGATTGGATATACACGCCGACGGCTGGAAATTTTCTCTCGCCGACAACAACTGACAACACAGGAAGCATGAGCTTCACCGACATCTACCGTCAACCCGAGCAGCAGATATTCAGCCTCAGTGCCGGAGCGCACCAAGTTTTGAGAACCTATTTGCTGAACTATGAGCTTGGCCTGTCGCAGGCGAAATCGAGTGGCGGTTATCCGCGGGCCAGCTTCAACGGTCCAACAGGAATTGCTTTTGGAGCGGATGTGACCGACCCGTTTGTGCCGAAGTTTCCGGTGCTGAACGGCGTGAATATTAACGACCCGACGACGTATGCCCTAAGCAATTTGAATTTCCAGAACGACAGCACATTCGAACGCGATGTGGTGGGAGCGGCCTCGATGGCGAAGCAGTATTCGCTGGGATCGCACTTCAGCGCATTCGAGATGGGGCTGAAGATTGCAGACGCGCGCAAGACGCAGAACTACGACGAGTCGTCGTTTTCTCCGAATACAGGCAACATTCTGATGAACTCGTTCCTTACCTCGTTTAGGAATACAAATTACTACTTCAACAACTTCAATTATGGACCGGTTACGAATTACAACTCCATTCTGGCATATTACAACGCCAACCCAGGGCAATTCTCTGGTGGTCCAAATCTTGCAGCGAATCTCTCGAATGATTTCGACATCAGCGAACGCATCTACGCCGGGTATGCGATGAATACAGTGACGCTGGGCAAGTTCCGCTGGCAGATGGGGCTGCGCGTCGAGTCGACGCAGGATTCCCTGCTCGGAAATATCGTAAACCTCGACAACAGCGGCAACTTTGCATCATCGGGCCCGTTTCCGGCGAATAACTCCTACACGAACTTCTTCCCGAGCACTAACCTGGCGTACCGGTTGAACGACGACACGATTTTACGTGCAGCGTGGGGCATGGGAATTGCGCGTCCGAACTTTGGCGATCTCGCTCCCTACGTTACGTACGACCCTACCTCAGTACCGCCGGTGTCAGCGGGGAATCCAAACTTGACGCCGACTCACTCGCAAAATTTCGATCTGCTGGTTGAGCGGTATCTCAAGCCGGTGGGAATCCTGCAGGGTGGTTTCTTTTACAAGTACCTGACGGATCCGATTTACGTCGTAACCACCACGCGCGCGATCGCCCCCTATGCGGGTTCTCAGCAGACACAGCCAGTGAACGGTCCCAGCGCGCATGTCGCGGGGGTGGAACTAAGTTGGGCGCAACCTCTCCGCTTCCTGCCCGGCGTGCTCAACGGCATGGGCGTTCGCGCGAACTACAGCTACACAACCTCGCAGGCAAGTTTCCCAAGTGGGTTCGGGCGCACGGATAGCCCAGCACTGATTCGCCAGGCGCCGAACAACTACAACCTCGATTTTACTTACGACAAATGGGGCATTTCCGCACGCATGGGATTGACGCATAACGATGCGTATATCTGGTCGTACGGTTATCAGGACGGCGCCACGGGCGGAATCAATGGCCCACTCGGCGACACCTACCTCTATCCGCATACACAGGTAGATGCCCAGGCGAGCTATCTTATCCCGAACGGACATGGGCTGAAAGCGCTAGTGTCAATGCTGAACCTGACCAATGAGGTGTTCGGCTTTTATAACGGGAGCGAACGCTATCCAATCCAGCGTGAGTACTACAATCGTACCTTCTCGTTCGGCTTGCAGTGGACCTATACGCCGGCGAGATAAATTCCGTTGTCAATGCAGGGATTCTCGACCCGGAGCCGTAGATCCAACAGAGGATCGTTCGGCTCTTCGCTCGAAGTGACTGACGCAGACGCTCCGTGGCGTGCGTGATACCCTAATTCGTTTGTCCGAGGGTAATCGCGCTATGGAGATCAGAACGGTCGCGGTGGTGGGCGCCGGAACGATGGGCAATGGCATCGCCCATGTATTCGCGAAGTCGGGATACTCGGTGACTCTGTGCGATGTGGAAGACCGCTTCCTGCAGCGCGCACTCGAGACCGTCCGCAAGAACCTGGAGCGCGAGGCGAGCAAGGGCAAGATCAACGCTGCCGACAAGGATGCGGCACTCGCCCGCATTCGCACCACGACAGATCGTGAGTCGCTCGGTTCCGTTGATTTTGTAATAGAAGCTGCGACGGAGAAGTTCGAGATCAAAGCGCAATTATTTCGTGATCTAGACCGTATCTGCCCTCCCGAGATCATCCTTGCCACCAATACTTCTTCCATTTCCATCACCAAGCTGGCAGCTCTGACGAAACGGCCACAGCAAGTCATCGGTATGCACTTCTTTAATCCCGTGCCGGTGATGAAGCTGGTGGAAGTCATCCGCGGCCTGGCTACCTCGCAGGAGGCGTTTGAAAGAGTGCGCGAGCTGGCAGTGAGATTGGAAAAAACTCCAGTAGAGGTCAACGATTATCCGGGGTTCGTATCCAATCGGGTGCTGATGCCGCTGCTGAACGAAGCGATGTATGCGGTGATGGAAGGCGTGGCTACACCCGAAGCGGTAGATGAAGTGTTTAAGCTGGGAATGGCGCATCCCATGGGTCCACTCACGCTCGCTGACTTCATCGGACTTGATGTTTGTCTCGACATTATGCGCGTGCTCGAGAGCGGGCTGGGCGATCCGAAATACCGACCCTGCCCGTTGCTGGTGAAGATGGTGGATGCCGGTTGGATGGGCCGCAAGAGCGGACAAGGATTCTACAAGTATTGAAGAACGAAATGCAGACCGCAAAGGGTGCAGGCCAGAGTTCCACGCAACAGCCGGCGGGGACCCCCGCGCTACAACCGCGTGACTGGCCGTACTGGATTGTCGGATCGATGCTCGGGGCGATCACGGGCTATTTGCAAGTCCGTGTGAAAGACCCGACGCTCTCTGCGGTTCTGCTCGTCGCGTTCAGCATGTTTTTGGCGTACATGCGTCCTCGGCGGCCATGGCGCTGGGGATTACTGACGGCACTGTGCCTTCCGGCAGCGGAGCTGCTCGCCTATCTGACACGGGAGCATCCGACGCGCGCAGCGATTTACGGCTCTTTCGTCGGATTGGCGCCAGCGTTGGCAGCCTGCTTTGGTGGTAGCGTGATTCGTCGCGCGGTGAACACCCTTTTTCTTGAAAAGCAGCCCTGATTCGTTAATCGGTGCCAAAGCGTTCTGCTTAATCCCGCAAAATTCCTATTTCTGTGTGCTTCTACGTTGGTTCCGCAGGATACAATCAGTATCACCATTCACTTCAGAGCCCAACTTCTCATGTCAGCTAGCGGTCGTTCGAAGTCTGTACTGCACCCTCCCTGCGATGATGCCATCAGCAAGACGTCACTGCGCTCGATCCTCGACAACTCGCCGGATGCCGTCGCGCGGTTCGACCGGCAATTGCGCCATCAATACGTGAATGCTGCAACGGCGCGGGAAAACAATCGTCCGGTTGAGGATTTTTATGGCCGAACCATGGAACAACTTGGGCACACCAACGAGATCTCGCAGCTGATCAATCAAAATCTTAAGGAAGTGTTTCGAACCGGAGAAGAAGCGACCTTCGACGTATCGTTTTCCGGGCCGCATGGACTTAGGCTGTTCCAGTGCCGCATGGCTCCCGAAAGAAAGTCTGACGGAAGTTTCGATTATGTAATCTGCTTCAGTCGCGATCTCACCAAGGAACGCTTGGCGGAACGAAAACTGGTAGATGCCGAAAAGTCCGAAGCGGTTAATCGCGTGCACAACGAGATCGCGCATGAGATCAGCAATCCGTTGCAGGGGCTCCGGAATACTGTTTACCTGCTGAAGCACAGCTCGTCGCCCCAGCAGGCGCAGCAGTCGATTGAGCTTGCCGACGTTCTGTTGAGCCGAGTAGAAGCGCTGTTGAAGCAAATGCTGAACGCTTCAGAAGAGCTGAGCCTCCCTCTGGACCGAACCGCTTAAGCACGAACTCGCTCTAGGCAATATCCCCCGGTTACAACTAAGTCACTCCCTTCCACAAGGCAAGTTCCCGTATGCTGCGCAACATGGCAGCATCCATCACTGTGCTGGCGAGCGGAAGCCGAGGAAACTGCTCGGTTGTTTCCAGCGCACGAACCAAGATCCTGGTGGATGCCGGCCTTTCGGGCCGTGAGACGCTGCGCCGAATGCATGCGGCAGGTGAAAACCCAGCGGAGCTTTCCGCCATCATCGTGTCTCATGAGCACTGCGACCATGTTTCTGGGGTTTATCAACTTTCGCGCAAGCTGAAGATCCCCGTATACATGACGGGCGGTACGCATCAGGAATGGCGGCGTACTGAACGCGATCGACGACAGGATCAGAGCGTGCTGGACCGGTGTGAGCACTTCCAGGCCGGAAGGAGCTTCGGGATTGGCGACATCAGCGTGCTGCCATTCACGATTCCGCACGATGCTGCTGATCCCGTTGCGTTTGTGTTCCGCGTGGAGGGCGTGAAACTCGCGGTAGTTACCGATCTGGGATATATGCCGGCGAGCATCATGCAGCATATTCGCGGCTGCGATTTTCTGATGATCGAGTCGAATCACGATCTGGAGATGCTTCGCGTTGGGCCGTATCCGTGGTCGGTGAAGCAACGTGTCCTGAGCCGCCTCGGCCACCTCTCTAATGACGCTCTCGCAGAATTCCTGACGACCGACTATGATGGAAGTGCAACTTACATTGTGCTGGCGCACTTGTCGGAGCAGAACAATCATCCCGAAGTTGCGCGCACAGCAGCCGAGCGTGCCCTGGCAGGTCATCGCAGCCTGCTCAGTAATCGGTTGCTCCTGGCGCGGCAAGCGGAGCCTCTTGAGCCAATCAGGTTTTAGGTCCGAATGAAAACACAGTGCGTGGACAAGGTAGTCGGGGACATTCTCGCGAGCTGGCGATACGATATCTCCCACCTGGCGCCGGAAATGAGCGCCGATTACGAAGCGCACTTCGCCGAATGCGAGCACTGCCGTAACCGCCAGCGCCTGCATCGCACGATTGATATCGGGCTGATCGTGCTTGCCACGTTTTCTGCGTTCTTGTTTTTACTTGCATTTGCCGTCATCCGGCATTTCGAGCCTCGGCATACGTTCATCTTCGAACTCATCTCGCTCGTAGGGTTTTCGTTATCAGCACTTATCTGGCTGATCGTGGCGGTAGCGACGCCCGCTCCCGTGGTGATGGTCGATGTAGCAAAGATGGGGGCGCGCCGCGTACATGATCGACTTCCCGAGGAAATCCGAAATCGCATACCGGAACAGGTGCGCGTGAAGATTTCGAAATAGCGATTCGCTTGCCTGCCCTCAAGAGCTGGCGGTTCAACACATTCTGGCTCAGGGTTGCCTTGATTCGAGGGAAGCGGGGACCACATTATTACGCGTGGCGCCATCCAACTAATTAACCCGGACTTCGTGAGACCTTGTGCCGCAGAGTTTCTGTCCGGGCATACGAAGGAGGATTCATGAAAGTGCAGCCACTCATCCTGACCCTGGCGCTTAGTTTTCCTCTGGCGGTCTTTGGGCAGACGGCAGCCAGCACCAAGACGAATGAGCATCTATCAACCACCGATCACGAATTCCTGCAGAAACTCGGCAAGGAAGATCAATCGGAGATCGACATCGCGAAGATGGCCGTGAAGAAGTCTAACGATCCGCAGGTTCAGCAGTACGCGAAGAGCATACTGTCGGCCGACCCGAGCATGGAAGAGCAGGCGAAGACCATTGCCCAGGATGCCAAACATCCTATTGATGCCAACGTAACACCGCAGCAGAAGGCAGAGTACGACCGCCTGTCGAAATTGTCAGGTCACAACTTTGATCATGCGTACATCAACTACGAGGCTACCCGGCAACAGGAAGACGTAGCGATGGTTCAGCACGAAATCAACAGCACCAGGAATGAGAAGGTGAAAGCCTTCGCGCAACAAGAAGAGACTCCAGTTCGAAATGCAGCCGAGTTGGCGAAGAAAACTCAGCCGCAGGTCGCACATGAAATGTCGGCTAAGAAGTGACGATCATCCCACGTTCTGGATGTTGAGATCGGCCCCGTGCGTGAAGCATGGGGCCATTTTGTTTCGTCTGCAATTTCCTTTCATCTCATCTGCTTGCATAATCTAGTTGGTTTCTCCAGGAGATCCGGATGCGTAAGTGTCTCTGCATTTTTGCCATTTTCGTATTTCCCGTTCTGTTGCTGGCCCAGCGTCCCGACTTGACCATCGAATGGGCAATCAATCACGGCCCGGAAATCTCACGCGTTCCCGACTTCATTTGGCTAAATGATGGAACGGCGATCTTGTACGACACCAATAAGGCTGAAAATGAGCGCACCTTCGAATCCGTGAATCCGCGTACGGGGGAGCGGCACCCGATCCTGAACATGGCCGCGGCTATCGCTTCGCTGAGCGCGCTGAATCCGAACATCGGTGTTGCGGCGGCGCTGGACTGGCCGGACTCTTTCGACCGCGCAGGCAAGCAGGCATTGTACGAGTTGGGAGGGGATGTGTACGTCCTCGATTTCGCGAAATCGAGCTTCACTCGCATTACTAACACTCCCGAAGAGGAGAAGGATGCGCAATTCTCGCCGAATGGCAGGTTAGTGTCATTCGTGCGTAGCAATGATCTTTATGTTTATGACCTTGCGACTGACAAAGAAACGCGGTTGACCCATGACGGTTCGGAGAATCTGCTAAATGGAACTCTCACATGGGTGTACTGGGAGGAGGTATTCGGGCGCAAAGACCTGGGCTACTGGTGGTCTCCGGATTCCAAATCAATCGCATACCTTCAAACCGACACCACTGGAGTACCAGTGAGCACGTTCGTGGATTTCGAACCGCAGAATCCCAGGATTCTTCACCAGGTATATCCGAAGGCGGGCGAGAAGGATCCGGTGGTTAAAGTGGGAGTGGTGGGGATCAACGAGGCACGCACGGAATGGATTTCCATTCCGCAGCCGTTCGAATGGCTGTTGCGGGTGAAGTGGCTGCCGGATTCGCGGCGCGTAGCCGTCGAGACCATGAACCGCATGCAGACAGAACTAAGGCTTTACTTTGCGGACAAAGAAAACGGCCAGGCTAAACCTGTCCTCACCGAGACCGACCCTGGATGGGTAAATGTGACCGACGACCTGTACTTCCTCGCTGACGGGCAGCATTTCCTCTGGGCCTCGGAGCGCGACGGCTACATGCATCTGTATCGCTTTGCGATGGATGGAACGCTGGTAAACAGAATTACCAATGGAGATTGGGCGATTGCGTCTTCCGGAGGAGTGGCCTTCTGGGTCAGACAGGCGGTTACCGGCATCGACGAGCAGAACGGCTGGATTTATTTCACCGCGATGAAGGATTCGTCCGTGGAGCGCCAACTCTATCGAGTGAAGATCGACGGCAGCGATCTGCAGCGCATTTCTCAGAAGTCGGGAACGCATGGAATTGAGATGTCGCCTGACACGCGTTTCTATTTCGATACCTTTTCCGACATTCGTACTCCGCCCGGGGTCACGTTGCACGCATCGAGCGGCAAGCGAGTCGCGACATTTGCGGCGCCCAAGACGCGACTGCTTCCAGCGGGACTGGTTTATCCCGAACTGACAACTATTCCTGCCTCGGACGGATTCCCCATGCCTGCGTCGATCCTGAAACCAGCGAATTTCGATCCGCGAGAGAAATATCCGGTGATCTTATACATCTATGGCGGGCCCTCGGCCCCCGTGGTCGAGAATGAGTGGCCGTACTCGATCCTGGAAAGCGTTT
>Ga0070738_10001110_pt1 | contig 60528 bp, 58 predicted proteins | sample Coa_R2_2_FD_66446 | JGI IMG/M metagenome (GOLD analysis project Ga0070738, IMG submission 66446) | Surface soil microbial communities from Centralia Pennsylvania, which are recovering from an underground coalmine fire - Coalmine... | ecosystem: Environmental > Terrestrial > Soil > Unclassified ... | reverse complement strand
CAGGCACGCTGCGAGTTCTGTTTGGCCATGGGTCAGTGGCTCTGCATGCTCTCGGCTACGCGGTCTGGTCGATCGAGCAGGAGTTTATCCTGAACTCGTTCTTTTACATGCTGCTGGAGCGGTTGCTGGGAAACACCCACCGGACCGCTTTTCTGGCGGCATTGCTATTTTCTTTTGCCCATATCCCGAACCCCATCCTGGTGCCCGCGACACTACTGGGTGGATGGCTTTTCGTTGAGGGCTTCCGCCGGTGGAGGAATATCTATCCTCTTGGGATTGCGCACGCAGCGTTAGGATTATCGCTCGCCGTCACAGTACCCGACCCCTGGATGCACCACATGCGCGTGGGATTGTCGTTTTTTCGCTTTCACATACATGTGTAAGCAGTAGGCGAGGTTGACCGCAGGTTATCGCCGGCGTAGAAAGTAAGTAAGTACTTACACATGGGTCATCACGTCCGTATCTCGTCGGAAGACCGGCGGCAGCAGATCATTGAAGTGGCCACCAGCCTGTTTGCTCGTCAGGGATTCGAGGGCACAACCACGCGGCAGATCGCCGAGTCCGCCGAGATTAATGAGGCGATTATCTTTCGCCACTTCTCCACGAAGGAGGAGTTGTACTGGGCGGTAATTGAGGACCAGTGCCGCATCCGCGCGGGCCGCGAGAAACTAGAGCAGGCCCTGGCCTCCGGTGGAGATGACGAGCACGTCTTCATGACAATTGCGCGCGAGTTCCTTGCCCGTGATGCCACCCTGCCTCGATTGCTCCTGTTTAGCGCTTTGGAGCGCCACGAGCTTTCGCAGCGATTCTTCAAGGTACACGTGGCCTCTTATTACGAAATCCTGGGGGATTACATAAGGAGGCGCATTTCCGAAGGCGGTTTTCGAGAGGTGGATCCCATTCTTGCGGCGCGAGCTTTTTTCGGAATGCTCGTCTATCACTTCCAGGTACAAGAGCTATTTGGCGCCAAGCACTTCTATAACATCGGCCTGGAGGACACCGTAAAAACGTTCGTCAATATTTGGCTGAAGGGGATGAGACCCTAGGAAATCAGTTGATCGGCAACTCGCCATCGGGCGATTTAAAATCCGAGATCCGAATGCGTGACCCTCAGTCGCGTGCGCGCTCGTACTGCTCCGGCCACGCGATTTTCTGGTGAACAGCCCGCGCTGCATGCAGCGGCCAGTAGGGCTGCCTGAGGAACTCGCGAGCCAATAACACAGCGTCAGCCTGTCCGGTACGAATGATCGTGTCCGCCTGCAGCGGAGACGTGATCAGGCCAACCGTGCCGGTCAGAATTTCGGCTTCGTGGCGAATCCGCTCGGCAAATTGCGTCTGATAGCCGGGGCCAATGGGGATGACGGCATTTGGCACCAGCCCACCAGAAGAGCAGTCCACGAAGTCCACGCCAAGCGGTTTCAGCCTGCGCGCAAGTTCAACGGACTGGCCAATATCCCAGCCACCCTCGACCCAGTCTGTCGAGGAGATTCGCACGAACAGCGGCAGAGTCTCTGGCCAGACCTCGCGGACAGCGGCAACGACCTCACACACGAGGCGAACTCGATTATCAAAGCTCCCGCCGTACTGGTCTTGCCTCTGATTGCTCAGCGGAGACAGGAACTCATGTAGCAGGTAACCATGAGCCGCGTGTATCTCTATAACGCGAAAACCGGCTCGTAGGGCTCGTTGTGCAGCCTGCTTGAATGCTGCCACGGTTTGCTGAATCTGTTCCACGTTGAGCTGCTGCGGGACCTGGTATCCGGGAGCAAACGCCAACGGGCTTGGCGCCCAAATGGGCATCCAGCCTCCGGCGTCCGGGCCCACGGGAGATCCGCCTTTCCAGGGCACGGCAGTGCTCGCCTTGCGCCCCGCATGCGCAAGTTGCATCCCTGCTACTGACCCCTGCGAGTCGAGGAATCGTACGATGCGTGCGAGGAAATCGACGTGGGCATCCTGCCAGATGCCCAGGTCTTGCGGGCTGATGCGACCTTCGGGTGTTACTGCCGTGGCTTCGGTGAAGACCAGGGCAGCGCGACCCACAGCGCGGGAGCCGAGGTGTACCAGGTGCCAGTCATTGGCGAATCCGTCTTCACTGGAATATTGGCACATTGGCGAAACGAAAATACGATTCGGGAACTGAAGAGAGCGGACGGAAAGCGTTTCGAACAGGCTAGCCATGAGAAGTTCTTTCGGAAAGATAGTCTAACGGAATCGCGCGTATCAGCCGATTCAGTACACGGAAACCGCTGAAAACTCGCTTGAGAGCTGCTGGCTGTCGAAACGGCCCGGCTATTTTCGCGAGAGTTTTCAATCGTTTGGAAAAATGCGCGATTTTCGTCGGCTCCCCCGATTGCCGCATCCGACAAAGTGGGGTAACTTATTGTTGGCTTGCGTGACTGGGGTGCGCTATGCCCGTACTTTTCCTGACTCTCGCTGCTCTGATTTTCTTTATCCTCGTGGTTACGGCCCTTGCTATTGCCCAGATGGCGGAAAGAAGGGAATCGCGACGCCTTTCGCTGTACATACCGGGACGTCCGTTCTGTGTCATCTGCGTTGCTCAGGCGTTCGAAGAGGATTCCGCAATTCTCTGGGAGACTCAGGTACCGGCTCTGCAGTCGATCTGTACCGGCGGCAGTAAGGGTGTAACCGTGGACCGGGTTCGCCGAGCCTACAACGAATCCTCGAAGCGCTATCCTGAGCTGTATGATGGGACCAGTTTCGAGCACTGGCTCCGCTTCCTCGCTGACGCCGAATTGATCTGCATTGCTGACGAGAAAATATCTATCACTCCTCAGGGCAGACAATTCTTGAAATATCGAATCATTCCCAAACCGGCCGTGGCCGCCTGAATTACAAGCGCTATTCCACGAATACCGACAGCCGGACGGGGATTTTTAAACGCTAAATCAATCTCTCTTGATTCCGGCGGCTTGCGTTCACGATAAACTCTGGCTGTGAACGGAATTGCCAGGTCGGCAGGCAAATTGCGGCGCGAATTGAGCGTTCGCGGCGAAGCTTACGCGCGAAAACACAAGCTTCCATATTGCCTTAGTTATGGCGAAGCTCCGGTGGTAGTTTTTGAACCCTCGTCTGACTACCATGGGAATTTCTTGCCAGAAACTTTTCGAGCTATCCAGCAGAATCCTGCATGGATGCGGCGTCTGAACAAAGTGCATACGCAAGCGAAATCGACTCTGCCGAAGAATTGGGATCATCGCTGGTGTGAATTGGACTCGTGCAATAGTTCCGACGCGTTGCTGATGAATATTTTTTGCCATCCGCAAACTTTCGCGGATAGTCGCCTTATGTCATTTCTCGGGATTCAAAATGGCGAAGTGCCAGAATTCGGCGTGCGTGTCCGCGTACCGATGCTGGCAGAACGGAGCGATCGGACAGAAGTCGATATGATCATTGGCGACTTAATGATTGAGGCGAAGCTGACGGAGACTGACTTTCAAACCGCAACCCGGGAAAAGGTTGACCAGTACCGTGACTTCGCTGTCGTCTTCCATCGCAAATCACTGCCTGGACGGCAGGGCCGTTATGCGGGTTACCAGCTAATTCGAAATGTCCTGGCTGCTCACGCATTGGAAAAGTCTTTTTGTGTGCTTGCCGACGAAAGGCGTCCCGATCTGCGCGAGCAGTGGTTTGCAGTGATGAAATCCGTACGAAGCGCTGAACTGCGCACACGCTGCAAGATGCTGACCTGGCAGGAACTCGCAGAATTGCTTCCCGAGCGTGTGCGCGAATTTCTCGCTGGGAAATACGGTATCGGAGCGACCCGGGAACTCACCACGACTTGCAATTGCGAGCATGAGAATGTCTGAGCACTGCAATCATTCATGGCTGCTGACGGATTTGTATGAACTCACCATGTCGGCGGCATTCTTCGAGAACGATTGCAATCCGACAGCCAGCTTTGAGCTTTTCGTTCGTAGTTTGCCGCCCGAACGAAAGTATCTGCTGGTCGCCGGTCTCGAACAGGCGATGGACTTTATTAGCAACGCACGATTTACGGGAGCGGATATCGAGTTCCTCCGCGGCCTACCCGTATTTCACCAGGTGCAGCCGGGCTTCTTTGAGTACCTTCGCGACCTCCGTTTTACCGGGGATGTTTGGGCTGTCCCCGAGGGAACTGTTGCGTTCGGGGAGGAGCCGTTGTTGCGGGTTACGGCGCCGATCATCGAGGCACAATTGCTCGAAACTTATCTGATCGCAACCATTACCTACCAGACGATGGTTGCGAGCAAGGCGGCGAGAATCGTTTATGCTGCACAGGGCCGTGAAGTGGTGGAATTTGGTACGCGCAGAGCCCATGGTCCCGTGGCCGGAACCACAGCGGCGAGAGCTGCATACATTGCGGGATGTGCGGGAACTTCCAATGTCGAAGCCGGTGCACGCTTCGGCATTCCTACATTTGGGACCATCGCGCACTCATTCGTGATGGCTGCGCCAGACGAAGAAGAGGCGTTCGAGAGGTACTCGCGAGTGTTTCCCGATAGCTCGGTTCTGCTGCTCGATACCTACGATACACTTGCGGCAGTCGATAAAATCGTCGCTGCAAAGCTTCAGCCGCGCGGCGTCCGGCTGGACAGCGGCGACTTGGCAGAGCTTTCGAAGCAGGTGCGCCACAAGCTCGATGCCGCAGGCTTGCAACAGACAAAAATCCTCGCCAGTGGCGATCTCGACGAGTACCGCATTACTGAATTGCTATCTCAGGGCGCGGCCATTGACGGATTCGGTGTTGGAACTTCGCTAACGACGTCGAAAGACGCGCCATCGCTCGGCGGAGTCTACAAAATCGTCGAGGTTAAAAATCAGGAGGGGAAGAGCTACGTTGCCAAATTCAGCGAAAACAAAATGACTTATCCCGGAACCAAGCAGGTGTTCCGTTTCAGCGATCGCAACGGCACCTTTACACATGATCTGATCGCATGCGCCGGAGAGGAGTACGCCAATGCGGACGAGCTTGTTGAGCCCATGATCAATGCCGGAGCTAGAATCTCAGAACAGCCGCCATCGATGCAGGAGATCCGATCGCGCGCTCGGCAGCAGTTGGAGCGGTTACCGTCAGAGCTGCGGGCGACGACAGGCGGTGGTAAATATGAAGTGCAGTTCAGCCAGGAATTACAGCGCCTCCTTCAACTGGCCAGGGATCACGCGCACGCCAGAGAGCATTCTTCATTGCATTCCAGATGAGAAATAAGGCGGTTGCTTGCGGCAGCGGAACAAACGTGCCGGGAGGATGTTCAACGGCTCAAAGTCCTGGTCGATTGATGGGAATGTCCTTCTCAAGTCTGCCAGAACTGCTCGCGTGTACTGATAAACCACAAAGAGGCCGTCTCGCGTTAGCACCTGCCTGGTCTCCTGAAGGATGAGTTTGCGCGTCTCTCTGGGAAGCACGGTATAAGGTATGCCCGAGAGGATGCAGTCAGCTTGCTGCAAATGCATTTGTTTCAGTAGCGCTCGAACCTCAGCCGCTGAACCGTGCAGCACGTGCAAACGTGGATCGGAAATCGATTCCTGCAAATAGCGAACGAAATCTGGGTTGAGTTCAATAGCGACGAGGCGCGCATCGGGGCGCAGGCGACCCAGAATTTCGCGGGTGAATGTCCCTACTCCCGGTCCATATTCCACCATCAGACGAATTTTTCCCCAATCCAGGGAGTCGAGTACCCGACGGATAAGAAACCGGGAGCTGGGTATCACCGAGCAAAGCATTACAGGATGGCGAAGAAAATTTCGAAAGAAGAGGCTGGCTGAACGCAAAGGACGACGTGACTGTCCTAATGCCACTTCCTGTACAACATCTCTCGCCGACAACAGGTGCTCCATTTCCCGTGAGGTACGGCGCCTCACAGAGTTGTGAAACAGGTTGGATGCAAGCCGTTCGCCCACGGGGAGCTCTGGATTTCCGGACGGCAGTCCGTGTGGTAGTCTGCAGCAACACTTCTACTACTCACCGGACCCTAATGCTATGGAAACTCACGAAATCGAAGAAAAGATCGAACAAGCTAGAGAGACTTCCGACAAGCGTATTGGCCTGACAATGGCTATTGTCGCCGTGCTGCTGGCCGTTGCTACCATGCTCGGCCACAGAACGCACACGGAAGAGGTGCTGATTCAAACCAAAGCTGCGGATCAGTGGGCCTACTATCAGTCGAAGAATACCCGCGCGTCCATGCACGCCGATTTTGCGCTCCTGCTTAGTGCGACAACAGGGAACGATAAACTCGCCGAACAGTTTCGTACACGAGCCGAAGAACAGAAGAGCGGTGCTGAAGAGGTTAAGACCAAAGCGGAAGAACTGGAGAAGGAGACGGGTGCTACTTCCAGGAGAGCCACTCAATTCGATACTGCTGAAATATTTCTTGAAATTGCGATCGTGCTGAGTTCTATCTGTTTGCTTACCGGGCTGCGTGTGTTTTGGGGAGTGTCGTTTATCAGCAGCCTGGCTGGAGTCGCTTTCCTCGTATTTGGCCTGGTGATGCGTTAGCGCAAGGCACTTCTCAGCCGCTCGAGAGTTTCGCTACATCGACATCGAAACGGCTTTTGGCAAACTGAGGCAGAGCGCGGCTCCGCCGGCTACTCCGGCATCGTGGCCGTATTTCGCGTGCACGATGGGAATCTCGGACGCGCGCTGATTGATAGCCCATTTGGGAAACGCACGTTCGATGTGCGCGAACCAATCTTTCATCAGATCGGTAAGTCCGCCGCCGAACACCATAACTTCCGGTTCGATCATGTCGACAATATTGCCAATCCATGCGGCGAGCATGTCGGCGGTCTCTTCCAGAATCTCGGTTGCCAACGGATCACCGGCCTTCCACGCCTTGCCGACTAGCTCCGCAGTAATGTTGTCGATCTTGCCGTCGGCGAGCTCCAAAAGCAGAGCAGCAGCCTGCGGTGCGGTCACGGCTTTCTCTTTTGCCCGGCGGGCTACGGCGCGCCCGGAAGCCAGCACCTCGATACAACCAGGCTTCCCACAACCGCAAACGTAGCGGCTACGATAGTCGATGGTCATGTGGCCACCTTCGGCGGCTGCGCCAGTTCGGCCGTGAAAGATTTTTCCGTCGAGAACCATCCCCGTGCCGATCCCGGTGCCGAGAGTGGCGTAAAAAACGTTTGAATAGCCGCGGCCGGCGCCCCAAATAGCCTCTGCCAGTGCGGCGCCATTGGCGTCATTGTCGAGAACCACCGGCGAGTCGTAATGTTTCTGAACTTCCTGCACCAGCGGGTAATTACGCCAGCACGGATTGTTGGGCGGATTGATGATCAAACCGCGCTTCGGATCGAGCGGGCCGGGAGCGATAAGTCCAATACCAACTACATTTGCGTCAGGGCTGAAGGCGAGAGCGTCATTGATGGCCATCAGCACAGCGGAGAGGCCTTCTTCGGCACTGCCGCGCGAGTTCATCGGGTTGCGGGTCTTAAATAGGATTTCACCCTGGAGATCGACCAGTCCCGCGGCGACCTTTGTTCCGCCGATATCCACACCCAAAAGGCTGTCCGACATGAACTCTCCCTGACACTCGTCCAGCATTGCTACCTAACTACATAACTAGGACTATAAAGTTTGCTGCTGGCTCTGGCAACTACTTTAAACGTTTTAATAGGCGAATGGAACGATCTTGTACCCTGAGCACCATTGAATCAAGTTCCGGCAGTAACGTATCTGATACATGGAAGGACGAACACTCCATGCTGTTTGAGGGAAACGAGCGCAAAGAACTAGAGAGGAAGATGAAAGCCGAAGGACGGCTCCCAAGTGGACAGGCTGCAACCCTGAAGTGGCCAGTCCTACATTACGGCTCCGTTCCTCGCTTTGATCCTCAGACGTGGGATTTCAGAGTCTATGGAACGGTTGAAAGGCCGATCCGGCTGACTTGGACCGAGCTCAACCAACAGCCCAAATGCCAGACGACGAGCGACTTTCATTGTGTTACTCGGTGGAGTCGATTTGACAATCATTGGACCGGTGTCCTCGCGAGCCGGATCTTGAAACTCGCCGGTATTAAGTTAGAAGCCAGGTTCGTTCTCGTCCACGCCGAGCAAGGCTACACTGCCAATCTGCCCCTCGAAGATTTACTGCGTGGTGGGGTAATTCTCGCAACTCACCACGACGGACAGACACTCAGCGCGGAACATGGCTACCCGCTGCGGCTCATCGTCCCGCATCTGTACGCGTGGAAGTCCGTAAAGTGGGTAAGGGGATTTGAGGTGCTCGAGAAAAACGTTCCTGGCTTTTGGGAGCAAAACGGTTATCACATCTACGGGGATCCGTGGAAAGAGCAGCGCTTTTCGGACTACTGATTTGGAGCTTATCGTTTCAAGATCGGATTATATCCATCCGCCGTCAGACGCGTCCGCATGGCTTCCGCATCTTTGATATCCGCAAACGGTCCGACCTGCACGTGAAAAAGCTTGTCGCCAGTGGCGTCCGCCACGAACACCGGGTAGCCCTTTTTGCGGAGCGCACCAACCAGAGCGTCCGCGTCTTCCTGTTTGCTCACCGCCGCGATTTGAACCACATAACCCGATGCCGGCGCGGCAGCCTTGGCGGGTTCAGGTACCGGAGTGTTATCCGCGGGGGGAGCGTCCGTCTTCAACGCGGTTTTTACCGGCTCTGCTGGAGGCGTGTCATTCTGCTGCGCTGCAACAGGAGCAGGCCGCAGGATGGTCGCTGGCGTTGTCTTCGCAACTGCGGGGGAACTGTTATCCGTATCGGGAGTCTCGGTCAAAGTTACGCCCGACTTCACGGAATTGCGTCCGATGGAGAACCCGAATGCAAAAAATACGGCACAGAGCACAACCAGCCCGAGGAAGATTCCCAGCAGTTTGCCGGTTCCAAGTGTTATTTCCGTGTCCTGCGATTCGGTCATTTGTTGTTCTGATATCACTTCGCACCCGCCTGGTTATTCATCCGGTCCGCGATGCCACGAAAAGCATCGAGCAGATCCAATGGCAACGGAAACACGATTGTGGTGTTCTTTTCTACGCCGATCTCGGTCAATGTTTGTAAGTAGCGCAACTGAATCGTCATTGGCTCGGTGGCCAGTTGATGCGCCGCGTCCGTCAGCCGCTGAGAAGCAGCAAACTCGCCCTCCGCGTGGATGATTTTCGCGCGCTTCTCGCGCTCCGCTTCGGCCTGCTTCGCCATAGCGCGCAGCATAGTTTCGGGAAGGTCGACCTGCTTTACCTCAACATTTGTGACTTTCACGCCCCAGGGATCAGTGTGCTGGTCCAGTATTGTCTGCAACCGCAAATTGATTTTGTCGCGGTGCGCCAGCAGTTCGTCCAGATCAACTTCGCCGAGCACTGAACGCAAGGTCGTCTGCGCAAATTGCGAAGTCTGGTACATGTAGTTAGAAACTTCATTTACCGCACGCCGTGGATCGATGACACGCAGAAAAATAACCGCGTTCACTTTTAGCGTCACGTTGTCGCGGGTAATGATATCTTGCGGAGGAACCTCCATTGCTTCCTGGCGAAGCGACACCCGCACCATGCGATCGATAGGCGCGAAGACGAGGATGATTCCCGGTCCCTTGGCCCGCTCATAAAGCCGACCTAGCCGAAAAATCACACCGCGCTCGTATTCAGCAAGAATTTTGATGGAGCTGAGCAGATAGAGAAGGATGATCGCAGCCGCAATAAAGCCGAAGCTAAAAGGCATGATGGCGCGCTCCAAGTTATTAGCTTACGCGGATTGTAGCTCAGGAAGGCAGGCAACGTATGTGCCAACGGTACGGGGAACCGCCGGAATCAATGCTGGGGCAGGTTCTATGGCCGCAGCGGTTCCGTTGCGTGGGCGGCTCGATTGGCTGTCACCGGTTCGACTGTTAGCTTTAGGCCATCGATGGCGGTGATCCGGACATGGTCGCCGATTTTCAGCCTGGGATCGCCTACAGCATTCCAAATTTCGCCGCGAATGAAAACCTTTCCCTCCGGCGTAAACGGTTGCTGGACGACGCCCGTTTGTCCCAGCAATCCTTCTTCTCCCGTGGTGACTTTATTTCGTCGCGCACGCAGGGCAATACTCATAAGGAAACTCGTGATTGCGCCGAGCGGGATGCTCACTGCTAGAGCGGTCCAGACGTGTACCCGTAACTGCGGAATCGGCGAATCGACAAGTAGCAGCGCGCCAATGGTAAGGGACACAATGCCGGCAATCGTTAGAATTCCATGGCTGGCAAATTTGGCTTCCAATGCGAAGAACACGAATGCCACGAGAATCAGGGCAAGAGCCGTGTAGCGAACTGGCAGGATGTTGAGAGCGAAGATTGCCAGTATTACAAAGAAAAAACCTACCACCCCGGGAACAATCGCACCGGGATGATTGAACTCAACGTACAACGCAAGCAGTCCAACCGCCAGCAGTACAAACGACATGTTCGGGTCCATCAGGAACGAAAGTATCTCTTCCTTCAAGGTCATATCGAACGGCTGAATGGAGTTCCCGGCTGTATGCAGCACGAGTTTTGATCCGTCGAAACGCGTGATTTCGCGGCCGTTCAGCTTCTGCAGCAGGTCTTGATCGCTGCTGGCAACTACGTCGATAAGATTGTCCTTAAGCGCCTCCTGATCGGTGAACGACTTGGACTCGCGTACCGTGCTTTCCGCCACTGGAACATTGCGCCCTCGCTTGGAAACGAACGAACGCATGAAGGCTGCTGCGTCGTTGGTCACTTTTTCCTTCATCACATCGTCCATTTTTGCCCCGCCCATCATCACTGGATGTGCGGCTCCGGTGTTCGTGCCGGGCGCCATAGCGGCAATATCAGCGGATTCGAGTATGAAGAAACCTGCTGAAGCTGCGCGGGCACCGCTCGGTGCGACATAGACGATGATGGGAACCTTTGAGGCGAGTATGTGCTGGACGATATCGCGCATCGAGGTCTCCAGCCCTCCCGGCGTTCGCAGTTCGATCAAAACTGCGTCAGCATTATGCGCTTCGGCAAATTGTATGCCGCGGTCGATGTATTCAGCACTGATCGGCTGGATCGTATCGTCTACGGTGAGACGCACGACTTCCGCGCTCGCGGTTGTACAAAATACAGCAGAAGAAATCAGAAGTAAGAAAACGATGATGGATCGGATTGTGGCTCGCATGTGAGCCTCCTTCGGACGAAGGACTAGTTCTTTACGCTCGACCTGTCGTCGATGCTGCGCTTGAGTTCGAGAGCCGCGGCATTCGATGGCTCTAGGCCAAGCGCGCCGGCAACCTCGGAAGCAGCTGCGTCGAGCTTATTTTCCTTCAAATGGATACGCGCCAGCACCAAATAAGCATCGATGACAGGCCGTTGTTGCAGAGCAGCACGCGCCTCGCTCACAGCTTTTACCGGGTCGCTGTTCTCGAGACAAACCGCCATGCCCGCGTGAGCGGAAGCATCCGAGGGATCTGCTTTCAGAGCCTCGGCGAACTCCTTTTGCGCTTCCGCAGGGAAGCCGCGTTTCAGGAAGTCGTTAGCTCGTTCCAGGTGAAATTCCGCATGCCGTCGAGGATCGCTTTGCGCAAGGCGAGTTTCCGCAGCTTTCTGAATTTCCAACGCCAACTGCTTGTAGGAGGTCTCGTCGTAGTTCAACTTGATCCGCTGTAGGGGAACTCGCGCCGCCGTCGTGATGGTCGCTGTCTGTGCAGCCTTTACCGCTGTGCCCGGCGGGGGTGCGATGCTGGCCAGCAAAGACTTCGCCTCCGCGTCCGACGGACGCAGATTCAGTACCTCTCTCAACTGCCGCGCCGCGGCATTCATCTGTCCGGCACGGTAATATGCAACACCCAGATTGAAATGGTAGTCGGGATCGGTCGGATCGGCCGTAACTGCTTTTTGCAGGTAGTCGATTTCCGCATGCTTGCCGCGATGTCCGGCCGCGACTGCAAGATTGTTGTAGACCTCTGTCAGGGGAAGCGTGTCAGCCAAATACTGGAACGCTTCTTGAGATTTCGCGTAGTCGCCTTGGTAGTACTCCGAGAGACCATAAAAAAAGGCAGCTTCGTTTCCGTGTGGGCTTGTCCTGGGAATCCGGGCAAACCATGATGCCGCAGAATCGTACTGGCGATCGTCGTAGTAAGTATGCCCGAGTTGCAGCATAGCATCGTAGTAGCCGGGATCGAGCCGAATTGCATCGCGAAACCGTTTGATCTTTTCGGCATTCGACGTTGCGATGGTCCCCCGAATGTAATTTTCGAAAGCATCCAGCCGGAGAGGAGCAGACCGATTGACGAAATCTGCCTTCTTCGGCAGATCGAAAGTCTTGATCTGCTGCAGCAGGTCCCAGGCGAGCGCATCCTGGATGTCGAGCATGTCTGGAAGCGAGCCCGACTCCGTCACTTCTGGAGTAAGGTGGAGGGCCTTCATATCCAGTAGCTGCGCGTGCGCGCGGAAGGTCTGGCCGTCGTAGTCGTATCGGCCGAGCACAACGTAGTCGACGTCCATTTGCTCGGCAATCTGGTAGAGGCTGATGCGCGTCAGATGCGCGGTCAGGGGAATGCCGGCCCGGTCGTAAGCATACGCACGATCTTCCCGCGGGACGAGGTAGAAGCGGCTCGAAGCCATTCTCGGTCCAAGAACTTCCGGGAACGACTCGGAAATCCACTCCAGCCCGGGAGCCTTGGATTGATTCTCGAAAGGAAGCACCAGAAGCGTGTCGGACGAAGTACTAACAGCGTCGGACTCAGAAGACTGCGCCCATACACTGCACGCGAATACCAGTATCAATAGAAAAAAAGCCGAGTTTCTCAAGACAGGATGATTATAGCGGCTTCGCGCCAGACTATCGTTGATGCATAACCTGCGTATCGCTGTGGTTACTGGAATGTGATACGTTAGCCGGTTTCGCCGGAGGCAATCATGAAAGCCGTGCGGTTCCACGAGTTCGGCGGTCCCGAAGTGCTGAACTACGAGGACATCCCAGAGCCGGAAATTCGCAGGGATCAGGTATTAGTACGTGTAAGAGCCTGCGCCCTCAATCATCTCGATCTCTTCGTGCGCGGCGGATTACCTGGGGTCAAATTGCCGCACATCAACGGCAGCGATATAGCCGGGGAAATCGCGGAAGTCGGGGAGTACGTCACCGGGTTCCAAAAAGGCCAGCGTGTCCTGCTGGCGCCCATGGCCTTTTGCAATCATTGCCCAGCCTGCGTTTCCGGCCAACAAAATTTCTGCCCGGAATTCACCGTGCTTGGCTACCGCAACGACGGCGGAAATCGCGAACTGATTGCGGTCCCGGCGGTCAATGTGATCCCCATCCCCGACTCCCTGACATTCGAGCAGGCCGCGAGCGTGCCGCTGGTTTTTCTGACTGCCTGGCACATGCTCGTCAGTCGTGCGCGGATTCGCCCGGGCCAGAGCATTCTGGTGCTTGGCGCCGGATCAGGCGTGGGTACCGCCGCGATCCAGATTGCGAAGTTGTTTAGCGCGACTGTGATCACCACGGCCGGAGACGAGCGCAAGCTGGATCTCGCGCGCCAGCTCGGCGCCGATTTCACCATCGACCACTATAGGCAGAAGATTTCAGAAGAAGTGAAGAAGATTACCTCGAAACGCGGCGTGGACATCGTCTTTGAGCACGTGGGCAAGGCCACCTGGGACGAGAGCATGAAGTCATTGAGGCCGGGCGGCACCATCGTAACCTGTGGCGCGACTACCGGTCCCGAGGTTAACATGGATCTACGGTTTCTCTTCTCGCGTCAACTTTCGTACCTGGGGTCGTTCATGGGGAACATGGGCGACCTGCACAGCGTGCTCGCAGAAATCTTCAGCGGCAAACTGAAACCAGTTGTAGCTCGAACCTTTGCCCTGAAAGAAGCAGCGGAAGCACATCGCTACTTGGAGAGCAGCCAGATGTTCGGAAAAGTCGTGCTGGTCGTTTGAACAGTGCGCGGGTGGCATCATAATAAGAGATTAGGGGATGGCTTATGTGCAGCAATTTCGGAATGAATCTCCATCCTGAACGGCCTCCAGCCAATATCGAAAACAGCATTTTCCATGCGATTGCGCGATGGGTTGAGCGCGTTCGCATCGTCCTCTACTGGCGACGCAACCGGCAGCTCTTTTGGACTGAGTTGCAGTCGAAACAGTAGCTCACTCATCTCTTCGGACGAATCAATTCGAAGCGATCGCGAGTGCGGCAATACCAGTCCGGGGCAGCCATGCGTCCAATCAGGTACAGGTTTTCACTTCGAACCCGCCGCTTTTCGATGTCGAAGAACTCATCCCGTAAGTGCAGACGCTTAATCACCCCGATGACGACCCGGTTCCTGCCGATTGTGAGGACCTGAGATTCATTGCACTCCAGGCTGGCAGGCGCTTCGGCGATCCGCGGCGTTTTGACCAGTGACGAATTGGCCGTATGCAGCCCGGAGCGCGCCAGTTCACTAGTCCCGTATGGCAGCGGTGCTGCGCATTCATTCATCGCATCGGCAATGGCTTCGTCCACCAGGTTCACTACGAATTCGCCGGTTAACTGAATATTGACAGCCGTGTCCTTGGGACTGCCATCGTCGCGATCGCCCGGAGCAATAGCCACAATCGGTGGATGTGCGCCCATTAGATTGAAGAAGCTGAATGGAGCCGCGTTCACGTCGCCCTGCGGACTGATGGTCGTGACCAGCGCAATTGGACGAGGCGTCACCAGGCTTGCCAGGATCGTGTACGCACGATCCGCATACTGTTTTTCGAGGTCCAGTTCCATTGCTTAACAGTAGCATCTGCTCTGGTTCGTGTGCTGGATGGACGTTTGTGCTGACGTCCATGGGACCTTGAGTCGATTGTGTGGCGCGGACATTCCTGTCCGCGCTCGACGTGACACTCTCAAGGCTGTTTCGCTTCATTCATAGCTATCTTCTCCGTCGACCCGGGCAGTTGCGCTGACGCAGCCGGTTTCGCCGGGGGCGGATTGGGGTGAGGCTGGTTGAAGGCGTACTGATGCTCTGCCTCGGTGAAAGAGGATGTATCCTCGTCGCGAAGTTTGGCCAGCAGGAACTGCGCGAGATTCGGGGCTTGTTCTTCCTTGGGTGGAGGAGGCGGAAAGACTTCGCGATCGGGACAGAGCAGGTTGGTGCTACTGAGCTGGAGAGCCCAGAGGAGTTGGCCTGCGGTTTTGTTGTCGATGGCGTTGTGGGTGAGAGCACGCATGATCTGGATGATGCAGGCCTGGATCGAAGCCGTGTTCTCGGCGATCGGGAGGCGGAAGCGCTCGGCGCCGGGCATGCGGTCGCGTTCGTAGAGAAAGTTGTGAAAATGGCAGTATTTCTGATTGCGCATGGCCGTCTGGCGGCATTGCACGCCGTCGAGTTTCATGTGCATGCACTGATTTGCGCCGAAGGCGCCCTTACCGGGTTTTGGTACGATTTTGATCATAAGTTCCTAAGCGTTACTTCTAAGTAACACCACCCTCCCCCCTCTGCAATCGGAAAACAAAGGGTTTACGGGGCAGTCTGTCTGTACATATCGCATGGCGAAGGGTTTAAGGCCGCTATATCGCATAACAAAGGAGTTAGCGGATCCTTCGGCTTCGCTCAGGATCTGGGCTGCGGGCTCGCACGCCCGCAAAACGCCTTGAGTTGTCAGAAAGAGGTACGTGGTGATGGTCATATTGTATCTAGAAGATATGTATTGTTATGCAATACATTTCTTTTAGAATACAAGCAAAATCGTGAGAGATTCGATGTGCGGTGCAGGAATGGGAAGAGGGTGGGTTAAGTGCTTTGGAGTGAGTGGGGATGATTCGTCTCCCACCCACGCCAAAAGAAGGCGAGGGTGGGGCACCCTGCGTTTCGCACTTCAGATTTTGGGAGAACTAACAAACCGCAACAGTTTCGGATTCCACCTCTGCCACAGGAAGGCCGAGATGGGGCACCCGCCGCGGGACGCCTGCGTTACTCACTGGATGTGGCGGCGGATTCGGAGACGATCGGATATTTCGCCAGCTCGCGGACGATCTTCACGGTTTCGAGACTGACGTGGATGACCTGTCCGATGAGGCGGACGATGTATTCGGGGTCGTCCTCGCGATTGGGGTCGTTGGTGATGCCGCTGCGCTTGTCGGTGGAGACCTGGTACTGGTCGACGATCCATTCGAGGGTGGAGCGGTTGCCGAGGCGGTATTCGTAGGTCTCGGGCGGAATGCCGCCGAGGGTGAGAAATGAGTTGTAGGTCAGGGTGGATTTGTCTTTGCTCAACTTCATCTTTTCCACGCGGAGGTTCAGCTTCTCGTTGGGATTCTCGATGCGTTGGAGCGGGCATTCGGGCTGCTGCTCGTAGTTGACGTGGAGGTCGGCGAGGGTTTTGCCGGCGGCTGCGAAAGCCCAGAAGACCTGCCGGTTATCGAGATCCTTCGTCCCACCTCTGCCAAAAGAGGGCAGAGATGGGGCACCCTCAGTTTTGTCATTTTTCACCGCAAGGGACGCGGAGGCAGAGGTTTTTTGCTTGTCATCACGAGCGCCCGCTTTTGGCGCGAGGGATCTGCTTTTTTGAAATGCAGTTCCCTCACTCGAACGCGGGGGATTCGCCGCGTTCTCGTTCGTGATGACAATGGAACTGGGTGGCCCATTCAAGCCTTCGTTTGGCTTGAGTGGGGTGGTGAAGTAGCCGTTGGCACCCAGGAATGGGATGCGGGGGAGTTCGCGCTTGAGGTTGCTGGATGAGCATCTTTTCGACGGCTTCTTCCGACAGGTTGGGATTGATCGCCTGGCGGCATAGTTCGTAAAACCCGCCGAAGCTCTCGCGGAAGCTGCGATTCGATTTCTTCTCTTTGTCGATCAGGTCCTTGGCACGCTCGGCGATTTCGGGGATGCGCTCCTTGAATTCGGCGACGGCTGAGTCCCATTCCTCGTGGTCGGGCTCGCGGTACTCGAAGAAGACCCTGAGGAGTTCGGCAAGGTTCTTCGGGGCGGTGATGTCTTCGTTCAGACCCTGGCGAACGCCGTGCTGATAGAGGCGCCTGAAAAATGATGTTGGAGGTCGGAGAGCCCTTGTCGATCTTCGACTTAATCTCACGTTCGAGGTCGTCGCGCTCGTCCTTGGCTTCCCAGAAGCCGCGCCGCTGTTTCCAGTAATCGAGCAGGGCACCGTCAACGATTACGCGGTGAGCGCGATCTTTGGTCTTCGCAATGGAGTATTCGGGAACGAGCGTCCAGTCGAGGCGCTTCGAGTAGCCGCGCAGGACGGCCTGGAAGGCGCTGCGGACGGCCATTTCGTGGTCAATGTGAAGCTGGCCGTACTGGTTGAGGACGGTGTAGTAGTCCTTGATGATCTTGTCGGCGGGCTTGATGTTGAGCTGGGTCACGGTCTCCTGAACCCAGGTTAACGCCAAAAGACGGCGCGAACCTGGGGCACCAGTCGTTTCGAGTTTCACGTTTCGAGTTTCACGTTCCCACCTCTGCCAAAAGAAGGCAGAGATGGGGCACCCTCAGATTTCACCCACCCACGCGCCAAAAGAAGGCGAGGGTGGGGCACCCGCAAATCCTCTATTGCGAGATGCGTAGATAGAACAAACGCTCGAAAGAGTTCCGCACGGTAGCTCCTAAGATTTTCGTATCGTGTGCGGGGGTCGGCATCCTGAATGTTATACAAGAAGCTGGTAAGCTTCGTAATCTGTACCTGCAAGCGAATTGCCCTTGATTCGAAGTTCGACCTACGCGCGCCAATTGTCATGATTTCGAATCGTAAATCTTACTCACTATCGGTGCGTATTACTTCGTCAGGTTCTGTCGCAGGAAGCGAATCGCGTTCCCGCTGCGATCCCTAAGAATTTCTTCATTGAATGGTGTGATCGTACAACATGGACGGTTGGCGAACACGTTGTTCTGTGTACCCAGGGAAACATCTGCGTATCTTTGCCAAATGCATAGATGGATTCGGCTTCGCCTCACCATGACCCTGAGGTAAGGGAGATTGCGTTCTCGGCTGGAAATCCAGTGGTAGCCGTAGACAAACAGCAAAGAGTGATTGCCGAACGTGACACAGTGCCGGGCTTCACTGCGGCTTCCAGTCACCGGGGGTCATGCTGACGCGGAGCCTGAGCATGCGAAGGGGAGCGGAAGCATCTATGTATTTCCCAAGAGAGCCACGACCCGGTTACGTGTACATCATGAGCAACCGCTCCAAGAAGCTGTATGTCGGAGTGACCAGCAAGCTCGAGTTGCGAGCGTGGCAGCACAAGAACCACGTCTTCGTGGGTTTCACGAGCAGGTATCTGTTGGACCGCCTGGTGTACTACGAAAAGTTCTCCAGGATTGGAGCCGCGATCGATCGGGAAAAGCAGATCAAAGGCTGGAAACGAGTCAAGAAGATGGCTCTGATCGTGAGTATGAATCCGACGTGGCGAGATTTGAGCGAAGACTGGGGCAAACCGGCGAAGAAGATGACGGGACCAAAGCCGGAAGCGAATACGTAGCTGCAGTACGCGCGACTCTCACAGGCCGTATCGCGCAAAGAAAAACCGTCCTGGCGGGGCGGTTTCTTTCACCAGAGTACAGCCTCAGAACTTGAGAACGATTCCGGTAGAAGCGCGTACATTGCGGCTTGTTCTTACATTGTGAAAGTCGGTCTGGGCGAAGGCTGGTGTCATGACGAGGGCCAGAAGAGCAGCACAGCAAAATAGCTTGCGCAAGACATTCCTCGGATTATCGATCTGCCGGCTCCGGATCATCGGCACCCACAGACCATGGTGATACTGCTGTACACATCACTTATGCCCGCGTCGCCGGAGCATCTACGAAGGCAGGTTTGAGCGTACTCACGGTGAGCTTTCGAAGTCGACTACAAGATTCACCAGTCGGTGTCAGCAGTTTCCATTTGCAGACATCTTGTGCTCACGGGGATGAAGAAGCATGGCGGCCGCGTCTGTTAAAATAGAACTCAAGATGGCATCGCAAGGACAAGATCGTCTAGACAACCTGGTGGGCGCGAAAGATGGCATCCACCGCTCCGATTCGGTCACATTTGGAGATCCCGTGCCGCAGGGCGTCATCCTGACGCAGCTCGACAAAGTCGTGAACTGGGTCCGCAAGAGTTCAATCTGGCCGATGACCTTCGGCCTGGCATGCTGCGCGATCGAAATGATGTCGATGGGCGCTTCGCGCTTCGATATCGCCCGTTTCGGAGCCGAAGTATTTCGTCCTTCGCCACGGCAATCGGACCTGATGATTATTGCTGGACGCGTGTCCCAGAAGATGGCGCCGGTGATCCGGCAGCTTTGGGAGCAGATGCCGGAACCGAAATGGGTGATCTCAATGGGCGCATGTGCGACGTCGGGTGGGGTGTTCAACAACTACGCCCTGGTCCAGGGCGTAAACCAGGTGATCCCGGTCGATATCTACGTTCCCGGATGCCCGCCCCGCCCCGAGCAGCTGATTTACGCGATTACGCTGCTTCAGGAGAAGATTATGAACGAGCGCGGTTCCTTCAAGCAGACGTTGAACCTGGCATAAAATCGGAACTTACGAATTTCCACAAACGGGTAGCTTCGGCTACTCGTTGTCATTTAATAACCCCTTCGAATTCAGCAAGGCAGCGGAACTGACACCGATTTGCATCCTATTGACCACGTCGGCCTTCTCTGCTGATAGAGAGCTGCTGGCATCGGGTATTCAGTGCGAAATCTACTTTCACTGGCAATTGGCGTTTTGGCACTTTCGTGTGCGCTGTGGGCGGGAGATCTGCGGCGGATCGCGATGGTCGATCTCCCGGGAGAGCCCGGGTTCGACTCCATTGCGATGGCCAATGGCAATCTCGTAATCGCGCATTCCGCAGCGAATACGGTTGACATCTTCAACATGCCTCGCCGACGGCTGATTGCGCAGATCAAGAATATCCCTGGCGCGAGCGGTGTTGCGGTAGACGCGCAGGGCGGCCGTGTGTATCTCAGCAGCAAAACATCGCCGGGCATTTACGTCGTTGCCATGCACGACTGGAGCGTGGAGAACACGATCCCAACGGATGCTCCGGTAGACACGATGTTGTTCTCGGCTTCGGCCGGAAAGCTGTTCTTGAGCAGCGAAGTCGCGCAGATCATTACTGCCGTGGATGTAGCTCACGGCAATTTCCAGCAGAAGCTGAACGTACAGGGTTTGCCGCAGGGAATGGCCTTTGATCCGGAACAGAAGCTGTTATTCGTAGCGCTGGGCGACCAGGCGCAGGTGATCGGAATCGATCCCGCGATGCAGATCGTGAAGAGATTTGCGTTGCACGGTTCTCAACCCACGGGAGTCGCATTCGACGTCGCCGAGCACAGTCTGTTCGTTGCCGTGCGGTCGGCAGTAGTCGAACTCAATGCCGCAACTGGCGCTGAAATGGGGCGAGTGACAGCGGAGCCCGGTGTCGACTCTTTGTGGCTCGATGGCAGCAGCCGTACCCTTTATGCGGAGTCCGGTCACAAAGTGCAGGTCATCCGGGTGGCCGGCGGACGTCTCGCCGACGCGACCGAGAGCAGCATCGACGTGCGTGGCGAGGGCTTGGCGTTCGATCCATCTACAAACCTCGTGTATGTGCCGGGCGGACGCGAAGGCAAATCGAAGCTCTTGATCCTGAAACAACTGGGAACACGCAATCAGTCTTTGGCACAGGAGAACGAGAGCGGTCCACAGGTTGCGACGCGGTAAGTAGGTTGTAAATTTTCCCTCCTAAGTACATTTGAATTCCTGCGAAAACTGGACATTCATGATAGAAAAGTTGCATGCACTCGAATTTGGGCACGAGTCCGGCAAGCGATGGCCGCGCCATCGTCGCCCAGGCTCCATGTCGCGTTGATCTGGCCGGTAGCACCCTCGATCTGTGGCCGCTTTACCTGTTCCATCCCGGCGCTGTCACGGTGAATTTTGCAGTCCCAATCATGACCACTTGCAAAATCACCCCCCAGGCAGGAAAAGCCATTCACCTGCGTTCGCTGGATCACAAGAAGGAAGAGCGCTTTAGCGATCTACACGCTCTCTTCAAGGCAAGAAAGGTCAAGCACTCGCTCGCGCTGCAACTCATCAAGCACTTTCGGCCGGAAGAGGGCTTTCTTCTCGAAACGAATTCAGAATCACCTGCCGGCGCCGGTATCGCCGCGTCTTCGGCACTGATGATTGCAACAACAGCAGCGCTGGCAAAACTCACAGGCAAGAAGCTCTCGCTGGAACAGATGCGGGTGCTGGCACAGAACGTCGAGGCGCAACTCATTAAGGTGCCCACCGGATGCCAGGATTATTATCCGGCGCTCTATGGCGGTGTTGGCGCCATTCACTTGACCATGGAAGGAATTGTTCGCGAGTCGTTGCCGGTTCCCTCCGAGCAGATCGATTCGCAGTTTCTCTTGGTCTACACGGGGATGCCACGACATTCGGGAATTAACAACTGGGAAGTTTTCAAATCGCACATCGCGGGCGATAAGAAAGTCGTCAAGAATTTCGGGCATATTTCATCCATCTCCAATGCAATGCACAAAGCCTTGCTCAAGCTGGATTGGGATGAAGTCGCTAGATTGATCCGGGAAGATTGGAAACTGCGCCGAAGCAACTACGAGAGGATCTCGACGCCGCTCATCGACAAACTTGTGGCGGTCGCCGCAAAAAGCGGCGGACGCGCCGCAAAGGTATGTGGCGCTGGTGGCGGCGGCTGCGTGATCTTCATGGTCAAACAGGGAGCCAAAGAGCGTGTGATCGAGGCGCTCCGGATGAACGGAGGCCAGGTGCTGCCTTCGAACCTGTGTGCGCAAGGATTAACTCTGTCCGCAGCGCGGGCCGCGAGCGCATAATGCACTCCTAATCACATGGATTTGATCTTGGGGGAAGATGGCCGGCTCCGTAGTGGGTGGCGCTTTCTTCTGTCAGTTGTTGTTTTTTTCTTTGTTAACGGCTTCGCGATTGATGTGGCCAATACTTTGGCCGGACCGAGCGACCGTAAATTCGAGCTGTTCTATCGTCCTTTTCTAGCCATATTCCTTCTCGCAAGCTTCAGCGTGCTATTGAAACTGCTTGATCGCGTGGAAGGCAATCCTCTACCTGCCATGGGGTTGAGGAGATGTCATTTCGCGAAAGACGTAGCGGTCGGAATATGTTTAGGCGTCGTGATGGTAGGACTGGCGGTACTGCTTCTCGCGCTGGTTTGCCACATCGAATTTCAGGTCGTTCTCAGCGGGCATTCCGCCAAGCTTGCTCTCGCAGTGCTTCTTATTTTGGCGACGGGCGCGATGGCTGAAGAACTTGCCTTTCGGGGCTACCCGTTCCAGAGGCTGGTCGAAGGCACGGGCACTATCGTGGCGCTTATCTTAACGTCAGTTCTATTCGGAATCGTTCACCTGAGAAACCCGCACGCTTCGGTGGTGGGTGTGATTAACACGATTGCAATTGGGATTGTGTTCGCGTTGGCCTACTTGCGAACGAGGTCGTTGTGGCTGCCATGGGCGCTGCATTTTGGATGGAACCTTAGCCTTGGACTCCTGTTTGGACTTCCGGTTAGCGGTCTGAGGGAATTTGGCGTTGTAGTGCGGGGGACGGCGACAGGCCCGGCGTGGATAACCGGCGGGGCTTACGGAATTGAGGGCGGAGCTGCGGGAACTCTGGGGATTGCGGCGGGATTGGCTTTTGTTTTGTTAATGATAAAACGGCGCCTTGAGCCACCGATCCGCTTTTGTCAGGAATTGACGCCAGACGAGAGAGTGTCCCTCAGCATCCAAGTGAGCGAAGGAAGCGGACCTCCTGCGGCGCGTTAACTACGGCCACTGATTTGGACGTATAATCGCCGCAGCAGCCGAGACAAAGTTATGATCCAGCGACGCGTGCTCGCTCTCGTAGTTGCTCCCTTGGCGTTCCTGCTGCCATCGCTGTGTGCCGCTGGCGATAATCCGCCCCAGACAACGTCAACTTCGAAAGTAACCCAGGAGAAGCTTACGTCCCAGGGGAGAATCGCTATTATCCGCGGACTGGGCGCAGAACTGGCATACGCGCGTCGGCCATTTCCCTTGGGAAAGACAGGAGTGACGATTAAGAACGGTGTCGTCGCCGACGAACAAAAAGTATCGATGGCGGTTGCCGCCTACGGGGTGGCTATCAAGCCTGGCGATCAGGCACGAATCACGCAGATTGTATTCAAGCCCAAGAGCATCATCTTCGAGCTCAACGGTGGCCCGGAACGAAAACAGAAATGGTATGAGCACATCGAGATCGACGGGATGGGCGGCGCCTACAGCCCAGCCCAGAACATACCACCTGAGCAGTTGAACATTCATGGAAGCTACGTGATGTTGGCCTTCGACAAGCAGGTGCCGAACGTCAGCCCGGAAGAGGTTAAGAAAACACTCGGAACGGTACTCAATTTCAATGCGAGATCTGCTTCGGAAGCTTATCTGGATACGGTTCCGCCAAAGGTGAAAAAGGCGATCACCACACACCAGGTATTGGTTGGGATGGATCAGGACATGGTGCTGATGGCATTGGGACGGCCTTTCCAGAAGATTCGGGAAAAGGATCCGATCACCGGCAACCAGTACGAGGAATGGATTTACGGCCAGCCTCCACAGGAAGTGAAGTTTGTGCGCTTCATTGGCGATGAAGTTGTTCGCCTGGAAATCATGCAGGTGAACGGGCAAAAGCTGGTGAAGACAGAAAAAGAGGTCGACCTCAAGAAGCCCACCGTCGATGTCGCGCAGCAGACCAATCAACCACAGGTGGTTCCGGTGAACCGGCCGTCTCTACGCAGGCCGGGAGAAGATGGACCGGACGAGAATACTGGAAGCGGAGGGGCGGTATCGACCCAGCCTTATCCTCAACAGGTTCCGACGAACATGCCTGGCGGTCCAACCGGTCCGGACCCCAACGCTCCGCAGGGTGGAGGTCCAACTCCGCCAGTAGCGCAGCCACCGCCAATGCCGGTTCCGACTCGAACACAGACGTCCACACCGGATGACAACGGTCCGCCCATGCCAGGCGGCCCGGGACCCAATTAGTCGCTAGCGGCTCAGTTGGCGACTTTAAGCTGTGCCTTTACACTTAGAAGGTGAAGATAGCGCTCGGCCAGATCAACACCACAATTGGAGATTTTCAGCGAAATACAGACAAAATCATTGATTACTCCCGGCGAGCGCACGCGAGCGGAGCAGATCTGATCCTGTTTCCGGAATTGAGTGTTTGCGGGTACCCGCCGAGAGATCTTGTCGAGCGCCCCTCGTTTGTCGCGCACAATCTCAAGGCACTGGATAGAATTCAGAAGGAAACTGCCGGTATAACTGTCGTCTGTGGCGTGGTCACGCCTGCGAAGGTAGAAACCGGTAAATCTGTCGTGAATTCGGCGGCCGTGATTCGCGATGGCGCTCTCGAACTATTGCAATCGAAGGTATTGCTACCCACCTACGACGTCTTCGATGAATCGCGAAATTTTGCGCCTGCAACCGAGCAAAAGCTGTTTCAACTCGACGGCCAGCCGGTGGCCCTCACAATCTGCGAAGACGCGTGGAACGACAAGAACTTCTGGCGCAAGCGGCTTTATCCATTCGATCCGGTAGAAAAATTGGTTCAGGAAGGGGGAAAGCTTCTGCTGAACATATCGGCATCGCCCTTCTATGTAGGAAAACAAGAGCTCCGGAGGGAGATGCTGGCCGCTTTGGCGCGGCGCCACGGCGTTCCCGTCGCGATGGTGAACCTGGTCGGAGGAAATGACAGCCTGATCTTCGATGGCTCCAGCATCGCGGTGGATCCCGGCGGAGGGGTGATTGCGCAAGGCAGGTCGTTCGAGGAGGATTTGTTCTGCTTCGATACCGAGACGCTGACCGGCGATGTTCATAATCAGATCAGCGGGGAAGAGGCTACGGCACTTGCTGCGCTGGTTCTGGGTACGCGCGACTATGTTCGCAAATGCGGATTTCAGAGAGTCCTGGTTGGATTGAGTGGTGGAATCGATTCGGCATTGACCGCGTGTGTTGCAGCGGAAGCACTCGGAAAGGAAAACGTGATCGGCGTAGGCATGCCGAGCCCGTACTCTTCTCGCGGAAGCATTGACGATGCAAAGGCGCTGGCGAGCAATCTTGGCATTCAGTTCGAACTGATTCGCATTACCGATATCTTCGACTCGTATCTCAATACGCTCCGCCCGGTGTTTGCAGGTCGCGATGAAGACGTTACGGAAGAGAATATACAGTCGCGCATCCGCGGAGCACTGTTAATGGCTTTGTCCAACAAGTTTGGGGCCATGGTGCTGAGCACCGGCAACAAGTCCGAACTGGCAGTTGGCTACTGTACGCTGTACGGAGACATGTGTGGTGGTCTCGCCGTAATCTCCGACGTGCCCAAGACCATGGTCTACCGGCTCGCCAAGTATGTGAATTCGCAGAGGAATGTGATTCCACTTGCCACGATAGAGAAGGCGCCATCGGCGGAGCTTCGTCCCAATCAGACGGACCAGGACACGCTGCCGCCGTACGAGGTACTGGACAAGATTCTCGAAGGATACATTGAAGCTAATGATTGCGCGGAGCAAATCGCTGCGGAAAACGATTATGATCTGCCTCTGGTCAAAAATGTAATACGCATGGTGGACCGTGCCGAGTACAAGAGGCAGCAGGCTGCGGTAGGGTTGAAGATTTCCGAAAAAGCATTTGGTGTGGGTCGCCGCCTTCCGATTGCGGCGAAATCTGACGTCTGAAGAATGAAAGGAAAACATGCGTAAGGTTTTGCTTGCGACGTGGGTAGCGGCGCTCTGCAGCGCTATGGCTATTGGTCAGGCAGCCGAGACAGAAACAAAAGGAACCCTGCCGAGTCGAGAAGTCGTCGATTCGTTTCTGCACCACACATTTGGCTACGACCCCAATATCAAGTGGGAGATTTCGGACATCAAGCCAGCCGAGGATCCTGCTATTTCCGTGGTCAGCATCGTTTTGCGGACACCCCAGGGCGGGCAGGAGATGAAGTTGTTCATAACTCCTGACCAAAAGTACGCAATCGCAGGGGATATGCTTCCTTTTGGATCCAATCCGTACGCGCGCGTCGCAGATGAATTGAAGCGGCAACTTACCGGCCCGGCGCGTGGAGCGACAGATGCGAAGGTCACGATTGTCGAGTTTGGCGATCTCCAGTGTCCAGCTTGCCGAGCAGCACAAGCGACCATCGATAAATTGATGGGAGACGTTCCTACGGCACGCCTAGTCTTCCAGGAGTTTCCACTGATCACGCTGCACAAATGGGCATTCGCTGCAGCGAAATATGGAGAATGTGCGCGAGAAGAGAATCCCGATGCGTTCTGGAAGTTCCAATCGTTGGTGTACGACAACCAGTCCTCGATGGAGTCGCTCGACGAAGATCAGGCAATCCCGAAATTAAAGGACTATGCGGTGCAGGCGGGAGCGACCGCGGCCAAGGTGGACGCGTGCTTCAATAATCCGGCAACAGCCGCGAAAATTTACGAATCCATGGAGCTTGGCAAGAAAATGGAAGTTACCTCGACGCCGACCTTGTTTATTAATGGACGCAAGGTGCAGAACGTCACCGGAATGCCGTATGAGGTGCTGAAGAATCTGACCGAATTCCAGGCTCAGCAGTAAGGCTATCGGCCGATGGCAGTGGGTGCCAACCAGATTTCGTCGTCGGAGCGATGTGCCGGTGTGAGGATGTAGGGTGTGACTACGATGAGCAGGTCATCATCCTGCTCGTCGGTTTCCCGGGTTGAGGTTGCATAGTTCAAGCCCGGTATATGAGCGATGCCAGGAATTCCCGTTAGCGTTTGCACTTCTTGCTTGGAAATAAAGCCCGCTACCAGACCGGATTCTCCGTCTTTCATTGTCAAGTTGCCGGAGTACTCACGGTTTGCAATCACCGGGACGCCGTTGAAGCTCTGAGCCGTGAGCGTCCGGATCTGCAGTTCGAATTTGAGACTAACCGTCGCATCCGCCTGAATCAGGGGCGTCGCTTTCATCGTGATTCCAAGGTCCTCGTAGTTGAACGAAGGGAACGGGGCGATATAGCTGTTGTTCGCAATTGCGTTGCTCAGGGCAGGGCTGTTGTAGATTGGCGAGTAGCTGGCATTCAGAATCGGATAACGGCTGCCAATGCGCATGGTCGCGGGTAAATTCTGGGCTGCGCGTAACGTGAGATGGTCAAGTTCCCGGATGTCGGAGTTGTTCAGGGAGAAAGTTGCTGTTGCCGGATTAATCGGCACAGCGAAAAGGGTTTTCCCGCCACCAAACGTTGCAAACGGCGTATTTAACAGCTGCTGCAACTGCGACTGGTTCTGTGATTGTGCCAGCAACGCCTGGAGTGCCGTACTGTTTGCTGCATTAATACCGCCATTTGCGAAGAGCTGGTTGATGAGATTCTGAATGTTACTGCCGCTCCCGAGAGCCGCCAGCGCAGCGGCACCTACGTTAATCGCCTGGAACTGAAGCGGAAGACTGACTCCCATGGTTCGCGCGAACGTGCGGTCAATTTGAAAGACCTGCAAGTCCAGCATCACCTGCGGCCGCTTCATCTCGAATGAATCAAGAAAGCGCGTCGCAGCCATTACCGCGGAGTTTTCCCCGCGCACCGTGATCGTCCCGCTACCCTGCTGCGAAGTGATGAAGCGGAGATTGAAGATGGTGCGCAGCGTGTTCACCATGTCCTGAAGCTCTTGCGGCGTAGTGACATCAGACAAGTAAAAAGTGCGCATCGTCATCTGGTCGAAGCTGCGATGCTGTTCAGGAGTATTCTGCAACACGATAAGCTGGTCAGGGGAAAACGCAACCCAGAAAGTATTTGTCGCGTCTTCCAGAGCGTGCATGGCTGCAAAGAAGTCGGCGTTCTCGATGTCGAAGTGAATGGAACGCGACTGAACCGAGTCGTCGACGGTAGCCCTGATACCGTATTTCTGGCAGACCTGCGGAATGATGTCGCGGGTGGTGCCGCGAAGGTGAAAATCAAAATATCCTGGTGCTGGCGCGAGAACGATTGGGCGTGACTGGTCGGTGAAGGTTATGTTCGCAAACGAAGATCGTGGTACGTCAGGCTCTGCGCTGTGAAGTTGCTGGCTGGCAACTCTGCTTTCAGGATCCAGCGCGAGCGCTGCCCGGTATTCGGCAGCAGCTTGATCGCTCTTGCCAGAGGCGAGCAGATCATTACCCCGCCGGATATGCTGGGCTACGAGAGCCTGGCGCAGCAACTCCGCTTTCATGGCGTAGGTGCTATCGGTTGGAACAAGGCGGTTAGCCTCGCGTGCCGCCTTCAGAGCTCCTTCAATCTTGTGCTTATGTTCGAGCTCTTCAGCTTTTTTGTATTCCTCTCTTGCGCGTTTTTGGTTGGCTTTGGAAACCTCGGGTGGGCAATCAGCTCCGTTGCACACTGGAATGTTCGGATGCTGGCCGAAGGACAGCAGCGAGAACATCAGGAGACAGCTAAGCAGGGCAGTCCGCACCAGAGTCATTTTACAGCTCCGGCCAGCATGGCTCACGGCTGAGGCTCCGCCGCGAAAGCGCGAGCAGATCGCTGCAGCACTCAACGGAAAGATCGGGGCTCAGGGCGGCCAGATCGGTTCTGGGGTAAATTCCTGTGGCAACAGAAATTATGGGAATTCCGATCTCCCGGGCCGCGGCGATATCTGCGGGAGTGTCGCCGACAACATAGGCTTTTGATTTCGGACCGAGCTTATCCCTGACCGCCTGCAACGAATTTTCGAAGATATCAGATCGCCTTTCATTCACATCGCTAAATGATCCAAAGCTAAAGTATTGCTTTAGGCCGCTAGCGGTCAGCTTTGCCCAGGCAATGCGCTCGAAATTTCCGGTTACTATGCCGAGCAACTTGCCTTTTGTATGGAGCGACTGCAGCAGCTCGGGAATCGCGGGGCACAGATCAGCGCGAATCTCCGCCTGCTTGCTTTCGACCTCGTCCGACATCTGCTGGATCAACAAGGGAAGTTTCTCCTCGAAAGCCGTGTCCGAAACCCCTGCACGGCGAACCACGGCGCGAAGAATGCCGACGTCTGTATTCCCATGAACGGGAACTCCTTCGAGGCTTGCATCGATCCCGAAGTGATCTTTCAGCGCATGGAGGAAAGCGTAGTAGTGGACACCATCGCGCGTGTTGAGCAATGTTCCGTCGATATCGAAAAGGTAAGCGTCGGCTGCTAGCCAGTTGAAGTGGTAGGAATCGGAGCTCATCGGGAACTTAGATGCGCAACGTGAGCAGCCGACCGTCAGCTTTCGCCGATCATGATGCGGTCGATGGAGTTGGCTTTCCCGGTCGTTTCGTCGCAGTCAATTACCACGCCGCAGAACCTTGGATCTCCGGTCGCCGCCTCCCATCGGGCTGGAAGGTTTGTCAGAAAGCGCTGAATCACGAGTTCTTTTTGAACGCCGATGATGCTGTCGTATGGGCCGGTCATGCCAACGTCGGTCTGGAAGGCAGTGCCTTTCGGCAGAACCCGCGTGTCCGCTGTGGGCACGTGGGTGTGGGTACCCAGGACGGCGGTGACGCGCCCATCCAGGTACCAGCCCATTGCGACTTTTTCCGAGGTAGCTTCGGCGTGAACGTCCACCAGGATTACCTTTGCCGTGATCTGCTGCAGGAGGTGATCGGCTATGCGAAATGGATCATCGTTGCTGGGAAGGAAGACCCGGCCCTGAAGGTTAATGACTGCATAGGAAACGCCGGCCCGAGTTTTTCCTTGATAGAAGCCGTGACCAGGTGTGCCTTCAGGATAATTGGCTGGACGGATCAGCCGCCGTGCGGGATTGCCGTTGGTGGCCTGCTGCATGTAATCGATAATCTCGCGCTTATCCCACACGTGATTTCCTGTGGTGATGACACTGATGCCCTGCTCGAAAAGCTCTTCTGCGATTTGGGGTGTAATTCCAAAACCCCCGGCAGCATTTTCCCCATTCGCGATGATCAGATCGACCCCGTTCTGAGCGACAACCTCGCCCAGGTGCTGCTTGACCATGGTCCGGCCAGGTCTGCCGAAGATGTCTCCGATAAACAGAATGCGCACGAACGCCCCTTGGAAAAGTACGATGGTAACACGTGCGAATTGGCTACCTGAGCTCGGCGTCGATCAGGAAGTCGTAATTACCGGCCGGATTCAGGGGCAGATTGGTGACTCTGGGCGTGTGCACCAGAACATTATCGAGGTACCAGAGGTCAAGATAGGGAAGATCTACAGAAAGAATCTTCTGGAGTTGCGCATAGATCTGCTTGCGCTTGGCCTGATCGGTTTCCTTCCGCCCCGCGGCAATCAGGGCGTCTGCTTTGGGATTGAAATAGAACCCGCGGTTCTGGCCTTTGGGAGGGAAGTGGTCCGAGTCGAAGGCGTACTCGAAAATGTCGGGATCGTCGTTCCCTCCGATCCACCGCAGCGTGTACAACTGGAAAGCGCCCTTCGTGACGTCTGCGAAGAACGTAGCGAATTCATACGTACGAATGTCCAATGCGATGCCTACTTGTCGAAGCTGCTGCTGGATGGCGGCAGCAATCAGGCGTGGATTCTCGTCGGTAGAGGTCTTAAACGTGAGATGGAAACGCACGCCGCTCACCGGCTTGTATCCGGCCGCGTCCAGTAGCTGCCGAGCTCGTTCGGGGTCGTACGGATACTTCTCCACGTCGTCGCTGTACGCCCAGGAATTCGGCGGCAGGATGCTGTTCGCCGGACGAGCCTGATCGCGCCAGAGGTACTGGATGAGCGGACGGCGATCGATGGCGTAAGCAATCGCCTGGCGTACGCGCACATCCTTCAGAATCGGGTCGCGAGTGTTGAACGCCATGTAGCCAAGAATTGTCCCCGGCGCCTCTTCGACTTGCAATTTGGTGTCGCGGCGAATGGTGTGGACCATGTCGGCCGTAAGCGCGTTGATCGCTATATCTGCGCTGCCTTTGCGAAGCTCAAGTACGCGCGTGGTTGTGTCGGGTATGACGTTGAAGACGATGCGCTGCACGTGTGCCTTGGCGCCCCAATAATCAGGATTCCGCTCCAGAACGACATTTTTATCCTGCGCCGCGCTGACAAAACGAAACGGCCCCGAACCCACTGGATGCGTGGTCATGTCGCGCGTTGAACCGTAAGGCACGATGCCGATGGCTCCGCCCGAGACATTCCACAGCAGGCTCGCCCATGGTTCTTTTAGATGGAAGATTACTGTGTATTCGTCAGGAGTGTCGATGTGATCGACAAAACGGTAGGAGCTGGCTTTCGGCGTCAAAATTGTGCCATTGAGGATTGAGTCAAAGGTCCACTTCACATCGCGAGCAGTGAGCGGCAGACCGTTGTGAAAGCGGACTTCATGACGCAGATGGAAGACATAGGTCAGGGGATCGGGAATAGTCCAACTGATGGCGAGCGAAGGCTGCAGGTTGAAATGCTCGTCCCGCCGGACAAGCGCGTCGAAGATGAGTTCGTCAAGGCGCTCCGATTGACCGTCGATTCCAATCCGAGGGTCTAGGTTGTTCGGGCTACTTTCGATGATCATCACCAGCGTGTTGGTATCAGGTTTGCGAGAGCAAGTACACAAGCTCAACAGGAGCGTGGTGGCGAGGAGGCAATGGAGAATCTTGCGCAAAGCAATTCTTTACCACAGAGTACGGTTACAAATGCAGAGAAAAACTAAGGGAAGCTGATTTTACCGAGGATGGCAGGATGCACCGCGCCGGTTGCAGAGGGGATATTGCCGGGCAGGCGAAACCAGGTCTCATAGGCTAGCAACGCAAACGCTGCCGCTTCTTTGGCATCCGACGGCATGCCATGGTCGTCCGTACGTGCGATTTTCAGACCGGCCAGAAGTTCCGCGAGCATGTTCATGAGTGTCACGTTTTTCGCACCCCCGCCCGACACGATGATTTCGCGAAACGGAAGGCGTCGGTGTTTTGGCGTAATGGCCTTCATCCCCGGCAACAGATTGCGGACCGAGTACGCGATGGATTCTGCCGTGATCGCAGTTGCGGTCGCAACTACATCTTCTTTCGCAACTTTCCCGCAGGAGCGAACGAAGTCGGAGACGAACTCGCGTCCGAACTCTTCGCGGCCAGCGGTCTTCGGAGGTTTGCGCCGGAAGAAAGGGCGCGATAGAACTTCGTCGACTACACGTTCGAGAACACGTCCGCGAGCGGCAATCCGCCCGTCACGGTCAAATGACTTTTGAAAAAGTCGCTCCACCACCGCATCGATCACCATGTTTCCAGGGCCGGTGTCGAAAGCGACGACATTTTCAGGACGAGCAGCCGAGGGAATTGCAGTGAGGTTCGCTATTCCCCCGATGTTCTGCACGATGCGTCCCCGGCGGTAATGCCGATAAAGGATGTAATCGAGAAAAGGCACGAGCGGGGCGCCCTTTCCTCCCGCAGCCATGTCCGCCGGACGGAAGTCGGAGACGACCGGCACCCGCGTGTGTTGCGCCAGCACGGCTCCCTCTCCGGTTTGCCAAGTGCACGAAATCTTTCTTCCGAGGTACGGTGCGGCTTCGCCCTGGTGGTAGAGCGTTTGTCCGTGACAACCGATAAGGCTGATGTCGATCTTGTGTTTCTCAGTCGTACGGATGACGGATTCGGCGTAAAGTTCGCCGAGGAGAAAGTTCAACCGCGCCAGATCTGCGACGGGAACTTTGGCGTTCATGAATGACAAAATAGTGCGACGGACAGGAGCAGGGAAGGCGTACTCCTCATGAGCGAGGAGTTCGAGACGCGTACGAAAACGGCGTCCGCGCAGACGGACAATAGCCACATTGATCCCGTCAGCTGAGGTCCCGCTCATCACGCCAGCGACGATCAAGCGGTCCTCACTGCGTCGGCATCGTAGCGAATTTCTTCCGTGAACTCCCAGATTTTTCGCCGTAACGAATCGATGCTCTTTGCCGACGGAGGCTTTGGACGACGTTTCAGCTCGCCTGCCTTTTTCTTCATCGAAAGCACATGCGCCGCCGCGGCGCGGACCATTTCGGCAAATCGCCTGTCCTTCTCAGCTTCACGAAGCACGGCTTCGTAAGTGCGAGACACGAGCTCCTCCTGGCGGCTGACGATGAACATGTGGCATCCGGCCCAAATCGCTTCGACCGCTGCCTGATCGACGGGGAGAGCTTGTTGCACGCCACCCATCTCGAGGTCGTCGGTGACAATCAGCCCTTTGTAGCCGATCTTCTTGCGGAGAATATCAGTCACCCATTTACGCGAAATCGACGCCGGTTTGCGATCTCCCGACACGGCTGGATAGGACGCGTGGCATACCATCACGAATGGCAATTGCCGCTTGAGTTCGCGATAAGGATACAGATCTTCATTCCACATCCGTTTCAGCGGCTTATGGATCTCCGGCATGCCCTTATGGCTGTCGAGATTGCCTTCTCCCAATCCGGGGAAATGTTTTCCGCAACTGAGGATGTAGCACTCATGGAGACCGCGCAGAATCTCGCGCGCGCCGACGACAACTTCCTTCGGATCGGCAGAAATCGTGCGCGAGGTAAGCACGCTGCGCGAAGGTGGAAGCTGCAGATCGAGGCACGGCGTGAAATCAGTATTGAAGCCAAGCGTGCGGCATTCGGCGCCAAGAAGCAAGCCGTGCTTGCGCAGAAGTTTCTTCTGGCCGGCAGCGGCGACATCCGCTACCGACGGCATCGGCGCGATGAGATCGCGAAAACGGTCGACGGTGCCACCTTCGAGATCAACAGAAAGAAACGGAGGCGTCTTCAGGTAGCTATGGCATTCGCGATTGAGAGCGTATGTCTGATCCGCCGCTTCGAGATTGCGCCGGAACAGGATGACCCCGCCCGGCTGCAATGTGGAGAGCATCATGCGAAAGCGAACCGAGACTTCCGTTCCTTCGAACCCCATGATCATCAGTTGTCCGACGAGCTGCCGAAGTTCCGTAGGAGATTTGAGCGCCATGGTAAGCAGAAAAGTGTAACGCGAGAGAGAGGCAACTGTCGTGCAGAAGCGTGCATTGAGTGTTTACAAGCAGCGAATCGATGAGGATCGTGGACAAGGGAAACGAGTCCCAAAATGAATTGTGAGACTCCACCGTCCTTGCCAAATAGTCGTTTGATACGCGAAACAGAGCGCATACGCTATACAGGTTGAGGGCTCCTGAATGCGAGCACGGCTCCCGCACGGACTTTTCTCTCAGGCTACCACGCAAGTTATTGTTTTCCTTCTGCTGGCGAATACCTCCTATACCCGGACAATTACTTATCTCAGAATCGATAGGCCCACGCTTGAGAAATACCTTCGCAAAGCTCCCGCGGAAGCGGACCGCCCAAAGACCCTGAAAATACTTTTCCGCCATGCGGGTTGTGATCCCGACAAAATAAGGGAACAGCCAGTTACGGGAGAAGTCGTACCGAATGTGACGTGCGTTCTACCTGGCACGCAGCCAGAAGGCACACGCCGGACGATTGTGATTGGCGCCGCGTTGAGCGATCACAACTTGAACCAGAGTGAGTCATCATCCTGGGTTACGCCCATGATGCTGCGACTGCTGGCTGAGTCGGTCGGTTCCGTGCCCCATCAAAATGACGTCGTGTTCGTTGCATTTGCGGGCAGCGATGAAGGCAAGACCGGATTCTCCTGGTATCTGGATCATCTGACCGCGAAGGAACGGAAGAACATTAGTGCGATGGTTTTCCTTAAATCGATCGGCATTGGCTTTCCATCATGCTCTGTGGCAAAGGCCGATGCGAACCGACTTGCCGACTATGTAACGACCGCTGCAAGAACCTTGCAGTTGCCGTCGCCGCCCGCTTTACCGCAAGACGAGTTCCAGGTACAGGAACTGGATCACTGGCGCATTCCCGGGGTTGTCTTCAACTCACTGCTGACAGAAGCCATGATCGACTACTCGCTTGACGGCGAGCCCCATCTGAAGGCTCTGGATGCTTCCGTCCAACTGCAGCGGGTGGATCAATCCTACAACCTGCTTTGTGTATATCTGCTATACCTTGATGACCTCTTCGGTCCGAAGCACCGCAAAGGAATCGACGCTTTCGGGCCAGAAATTCAGTTAGATGTGCGCGAGCAGCCTGTTTGAGCCGTGTGCCGCTGGCCAATTGCGGGAAGCCATACCGCGATCGAACTTCATTGACTACGACGGACAGTGCTCGCTCGATATCGCGATCGACGTCGTCCTCTGCGAGTGCCGGGACAAAAGCGGCAAGCGTCAAGGCGACCAGAAGCGTGATTTGCAGGATTCGCAATGCTCGCCTATACCACTGGATCTCCATGGACCTCTACCTCGCGCGCGTCCACACCCAAAGCCTCCGGCCTTGGCAGGCGACCTGTCCAGTTGGCCCATCCCCAGAAGAGGGCGGTCGAGGAACTCAGTAACCCGGCCACGGTGCCAATGGTTCGGGCACTGTAATGTGTGGAGGCAATTCCGGCGCCCATCATGGAAATCATCATCATGCTCCAGGTCAGCGCTTCCATGGTGGCGAAAACGCGCCCGCGATACTGGTTGGTGACCGTTCTCAGCAGATAGGAATAGTTCATGACCGAATTGATCGCGATGGCCGTGCGCGACAACGCAATGAAGATCAAAGCCAATTGGATTCGCGGCATCCGGCTGAAAAGAACGTATGCGCCGCCGTGCACGATGTAGTCGATAAAGACGGCGACTTTGTAGCGCTCGAACGATAACCGCCGGCCCAACCAGTTCCCGAGGACCCCTCCGATCAGCAACCCTATCCCGGCACAGCCCCAGATCATGGCGATGCCGGCAGCTCCGGCATTGAAGACAACTTCGCCAAACAGGGTGAAAAGAATCTGCGCTGCTCCGCCTCCGGTGGCCCAACCCACGGCGAGCAGCGCGATCGCGAGCACCAGCGGGACAGAGCGCATGTACCGCAAGCCCTCTCGGTATTCATGCCACGGCCTAACGACTTCGGCTTCCGTCAGGCTTTTGCGTTCCGCGCGGAAGGCTCTGCCTTTCGGCGCTTTCAGATGCCAGATGGCCCAGGCGGAAAACACAAATGACAAAGCGTTGAAGACGAATGCCCAGGTGTAGCCGATAGCGATCACCGTTGCGCCAAGGAATGTGCCGACGGTAAGGGTGGTCCATTGCGTCGTCTGGGTCAGGGAATTCGCCGTGTGGAGTTCGTCATCGGTGGTAATTGTAGGCAGGATGGCCGAGCGGCCCGCGGTGAAGAAAGGCGATGCCAGCATCAGCAGCGCGCTGAACAGGTACAGTAACCATATGTGCCGGCCACGGAGCACAAGAATGAAGCCGAGTGCCACCACGGCGCGGATGAGGTCGCTAGCAATCATGATCCGCTGGCGATCAAAACGGTCGAGGAGTACTCCGGCCAGCGGGCCAACCGTTACGGCAGGAACGGCGCGCGCCAGCATGATCCCAGTAACCACCAGCCCCGAATGCGTCAACGCCATGGCAAGTGCGAATACGGCGATATTGTTAAAGTTATCGCCGATTTCGCTTACAACCTGGCCCATCCACGTGTATCGATAATTCCGGTTAAGGCGTAGGAGGATGAAAAATTCGCGCATGGGACGAATGTGTCTCCTTCATCTTACCTGCGCAGCCGGTCGCCTCTGTACAATGTCTCCTCAGAAGAAACGGTTCTGTAACCGGGATTCTCGATGGACTCTCCCCAGATTCGCCTTAGCAACAGTCCCAGTCCTTCCCTGGAACTCTCCCAGGAGGGTATGCAGGCAAATCTGCGCAAGCGCTGGAAATATTTGCTGCCGGCAGTCTTTGTCACGTACAGCCTGGCATATCTCGATCGGGCCAATTTTGGATTTGGCGCGGCTGCGGGCTTAGCAACCACTCTTCATATCACGGAAAGCGACGCGTCTCTGCTTGCCGGACTGTTCTTTCTCGGCTACTTCGCTTTTCAAGTGCCCGGCGCCGTACTGGCGAGAAAGTACAGTGTGCGTCGCGTCGTATTTGGCACGCTTCTTCTCTGGGGATTGTTTGCCGCATTAACCGGAGTCATTCGTACATTCTGGCTTCTCGCCGTCGACCGCCTTTTGCTCGGGGTTGCGGAAAGCCTGGTCTTTCCCGTCATGCTGCATCTGCTGACGAACTGGTTTACGCGTGCGGAGCGCTCGCGTGCCAATACGCTCCTGATGCTCGGCAATCCGCTTACTCTGTTGCTGATGTCACCGGTCACCGGTTTTCTGATCCAGAAACTGGGATGGCAAACAACCTTCATTGTGGAAGGCATTCCTTCTATGTTGTGGGCGTTCGTCTGGATTGCCTTTATCCGCGACCGCCCAACCCAGGCAACGTGGATCACACCGGCAGCCGCCGAAGCCCTGGAAACGCGCCTGACAAAGGAGCAGATCGGTATCGTACCTGTTGGCGTGCCTTACAAGGCATTCGTCCGACGCGATGTTGTCATTCTCGCAATCCAATACTTCTTCTGGAGTCTTGGAATCTACGGATTCGTGCTCTGGCTCCCGACGATTGTGCGAAAAGGCGCCGTCGTTTCGATGGCAAGTACCGGGCTGCTTACTGCTATCCCTTACCTGGCAGCGATCTCGCTCATGCTCACGGTTTCGCACTTCTCCGACAAGCTGCAGAAACGCCGCCCCTTCGTGTGGCCCCTGTTGCTGATGTCCGGGGTTGCGCTGACCGGCTCGTTTCTGCTCGCAGACGTCAGCTTCGCTCTCACATTCATGTGCCTGGTGATTTGTGGTGCAGGAGTGTATGGACCTTACGGCCCGTTCTTCGCGATGGTACCCGAGCGATTACCGCGCAATGCCACGGCGGAGGTGCTAGCCTTCATCAACAGCGCCGGTGCGCTTGGCGGATTTTTCGGCAGCTACCTGGTGGGCCTGCTGGAGGCGATCACTGGAAACGCGCGCGCTGGATATCTCTTGATGTCCTTTTCTTTGATAGTGTCTGCAATCCTGATTTTGTTTCTCAAAGAACCGGCAAGATCGAACGGCACAGCTGCCCTCCCTAAGTCATGACGAAAGCAACTTCTATCACCGATGCGCAAGTGCTTGAGAGCGAGGAGTCTATTTTTCGCGAAACGAAGACACACGCTCCCGGACCGCAAGGCTCGTTGCCGATCACTCCGGAAATGCTGCTGACCCAACCCTCCGGGAATCTCTTCGGACTGAGCCAGAACGCCGGTATGGGATGGGAGTCCGCGCGCGTGCTCGATCCTGAATTTCTCATCCTCAGCACGCACGGCGGTCTCCGCGCAGAGGATGGGACGCCGATTGCTCTAGGCTTCCATACCGGACATTGGGAAGTGGGTCTGCTCGTTGGCGAAGCCGCGCGCGAACTCCGTTCCCATCGCGCCATTCCATTCGCAGGAGCTTGCACCGATCCTTGCGACGGCCGAACGCAAGGCACCTCGGGCATGCTCGATTCGTTGCCATATCGCAACGATGCGGCCATGGTTCTGCGTCGCCTGATGCGCTCGCTTCCCACCCGCAAAGGCGTAATCGGCGTTGCCACCTGCGATAAGGGATTGCCGGCGATGATGATGGCGCTTGCGTCGAGCGGGGAACTACCGTCAATCCTGGTGCCCGGCGGGGTGACTCTTCTGCCAGAAATGGGGGAAGATGCCGGACGGGTGCAGACGATCGGCGCACGATACTCCCAGGGGCAAATCACGGCCGAGTACGCCGCCGAAGTGGGATGCCGCGCCTGTGCGACTCCAGGCGGTGGATGCCAGTTCCTGGGCACGGCTGCGACTTCGCAGGTGGTTGCCGAAGCTTTGGGACTGTCACTGCCGCATTCGGCGCTTGCGCCCTCGGGTCAGCCGATCTGGCTGGACGCAGCAGCCCGTTCTGCGCGGGCAATGCTCCGGATGACGCAGCTGCGGGTCGGAACATCTGGCGTTCTTACAGATGCCGCCATTCGCAACGCGATGGTCCTGCACGCAGCGTTTGGCGGATCCACGAATCTTCTCCTGCATATCCCCGCAATCGCCCATGCCGCTGGATTGCGCCGTCCCTCTGTCGCGGATTGGACGGCCGTGAATCGCGCTGTTCCCCGACTTGTGGATGCACTACCGAATGGGCCTAGCAATTACGCAACTGTGCAGGTATTTCTCGCTGGGGGCGTGCCGGAAGTCATGCTTCACCTGCGGAGGGCGGGACTTCTGGACTGCAGCGTGCGCACGGTCACCGGCGAACCGCTGGATGAAAACCTCAACTGGTGGGAGCAGAGCGAGCGCAGGAGGGCGTTAAAACAGAGGCTTGCCGCCTTGGATTCCATCAATCCAGACGACGTGATCTTTTCGCCTGACTCGGCCCGCAAGCGAGGGGTTACTCCTACGATCTGCTTTCCCGTAGGCAATCTCGCACCGGAAGGCAGCGTGATCAAGAGCACTGCCATTGATCCCTCACTGATCGATGACCAGAATTGTTATCGCCATACCGGCCCGGCTCGTGTCTTCGTGACGGAAGCTGCGGCAATCGAGGCGATTAAACGAGGATCCATAGCGCAGGGTGATGTTATCGTCCTGATCTGCGGCGGGCCCGCAGGCGCCGGTATGCAGGAGATTTATCAGGTCACGTCTGCTTTGAAAGCGCTGCCGTACTGCAAACACGTGGCCGTGCTCACGGACGCTCGTTTCAGTGGTGTATCTACGGGCGCATGTATCGGTCATGTCTCGCCGGAGGCGTTGGCTGCAGGTCCGATCGGGCGAGTCTGCGAAGGCGATATCATCCAAATCGTTATCGACCGAAACGCCCTGCACGGTACGGTGAACTTCATTGGTGAAGGGAACAACAGATTTTCCGCAGATGAAGGACAACGGCGGCTTGCGGCACGCGGCGCACGCAAGGATCTAGCACCTCATCCCGATCTTCCCGCCGACACGCGGCTTTGGGCTGCCCTCGTGCAGGCAAGCGGTGGCGTTTGGGGTGGCTGTGTTTATGATGTGGACGCGATCACCACCCGCCTGCAACGAGGTGCAGAGGAAGCTCGGAAGTAGATGGGCTGTACTGGACTGTGTAAAAGTACTTCTGGTCGGACTCTAATCTGTGGAACGAGGCAGTTCGTTGAAACTCTATCGCACGACGCAAGGCGCATTAGTAGAACAGGACGACGACGTTTTTCTAATCTCCACGCTGGCGCAATCCCAAGAGTGGGACGAATTGCTATGCGATCCGGACCTTCACAGCCGTGCTCGCGCAGCACTGAACAGCAATGCGCGAACAAGCCTCGATCCGGCAACGATTCTTGCGCCTGTCGTGAGCCAGGAAGTGTGGGCCGCAGGGGTCACATATTTTCGAAGCCGCAAGGCTCGCATGGAAGAGAGCAAAGGTGCTGGCGGAGGAGACTTCTACGATCGCGTGTACTCGGCGGAGCGTCCGGAACTGTTTTTCAAAGCCACCGGTCGGCGAGTGGTCGGGCACGGTACGCCTGTCCGGATTCGGTCTGATGCGAGGTGGTCTGTTCCTGAGCCGGAGCTGACCTTGTTCGCTAATTCGCGCGGTGATATCGCCGGCTTTACCATTGGCAACGACATGAGTTCGCGCGATATTGAGGGTGAAAATCCTCTTTATCTGCCACAGGCAAAAGTCTATGACGGCAGCTGCGCCCTGGGTCCCTGCTTATTGTTGGGAGATCCTCCGCCCCGCGAGACCAGCATTCAGCTCGAAATCGTGCGGTCAGGAAAGAAAGCGTTCGCCGGCAGTACCACCCTCGCCGAACTGAAGCGCGAGCTGAAAGAACTTGTGGCATTTCTGTTTCGCGACAACAGCTTTCCTCAGGGCGTGTTCTTGATGACCGGAACAGGAATCGTACCGAGCGATGACTTCACTCTCGCGAGTGGCGATATTATTCGCATCACGATAGAGGGCATCGGCACGTTGGAAAACCAAGTCGCGTAAGTGTCACACGCGCGTCAACTCGCCATTCACCATACGCATGATTCCCAGCGGATTGGCATTCTGCAGCTCCGGGGGGAGAGCTGCATCGGGGAAGTCCTGATAACAGACCGGCCGTGCGAATCGCAAGATGGCCATTGTCCCAACTGAAGTGGTGCGGCTGTCGGAGGTAGCTGGGAACGGCCCACCATGCACCATTGCATGACAAACTTCCACCCCGGTTGGAAATCCGTTAAACAGGAGGCGCCCGACCTTGGTTTCCAAAACACGGATCAGCTCTTGCGCTCGTGCGAGTTCTTCGTCGGTGCCATGGATTGTTGCCGTCAAATGGCCGTGCAGCTCCTTTGCGACCTTAACCAGTTCCTGCTCCGCACCGTAATGCACCAGCAAGGTTGTGGGGCCGAAGACTTCTTCGCTTAATTCAGGGTTCTTGAGGAATTCCTGGAGCGACACTCCGAAAACCGCCGCTGCGCCTGCAGCACAACTTGGCTCAATGGCAATATCCGATCGCGCGATAACTTGTGCCTGCCCTTTCGCCACCCTTTCCTCAATGGACTTGCTATAGCGGTCGGCGATGTCGTGCGTCAACATCCCATGCTGTCCAAGACCGCGTACTCCGTTCTGCAATTCCTGTATGAACTCACTGCTCGCCTGCGGAACAAAAACCATGCCGGGCTTCGTGCAGAACTGACCTGAACCCAGAGTGAAGGAGGCTTGCAATCCGTGGGCAATTTTGGCGCCACGTTCGCGCATGGCGCCCGGCAAGATAAACATAGGGTTTGTGCTGCCCATCTCTGCATAGCAGGGAACTGGTTCTGGCCGGGAGGCGGCGATCTGCATCAACGCGATCCCTCCGCGCTGCGATCCCGTAAACGCGATCGCTTTGATGACAGGGTGCTTCGCTAGCGCTACACCGATCTCAATCCCTGCGTCGAATAGCAACGCGAAGACTCCGGCCGGCAGCCCCGATTCCTTTACCGCGCCCCGTATGACCCGCCCCACAAGTTCGCTGGTGCCCGGATGTGCCGGGTGTGCCTTCACGATGACCGGATTTCCTGCCGCTAATGCCGACGCTGTGTCACCGCCCGCCACCGAAAATGCCAGCGGAAAGTTGCTGGCTCCAAAAACTGCAACCGGGCCCAGCGGGTGCAGCATGGAGCGTACGTCCGGACGGGGCGGTTTTCGTTCACGGTCTGCGGGATCGATCCGTGCATTTACCCAGGAGCCCTCCTCCAGCACCTCGGCGAAAAGCCTCAGCTGGCCCGTGGTGCGCCCAAGTTCTCCTTGCAATCGCGCGAGCGGCAGTCCCGATTCCAGGTTGGCCCGCTCGACAATCAAATCCCCCTGAGCCGCGAGTCCGTCCGCAATTCGGCGCAAAAACGAGGCGCGCTCGCGCCCCGAAAGCCCAGCGAAGACTGGAAACGCCACGGCCGCAAGCTTTGCCGCCTGTTCTAAGTCATCCATAGTGGCCGAATAGAATGCAGGCTCCAACTTTGTTCCATTGGCGGGATTTCTCCCGTTAAACGCATCTCCGCGCCGCGTTGACGCCTGTTCTCCTACCAGTGAAACGCCAGCAAGCTCGAGTTCTTTCGTCGCCATCCAGTTACCTCATCCGCAACCAGACATCATATAGGTAGCCGCACCTATTTGATGCGCGACTGCGTCGCTTGAACTTTCATTATCGAAACCTGTGCGGCTCAGTATTCCCGCAATTCTGATCCTCATCTACAATTGTTAGTTTGCTCCGTCGCGAATAGATCAGTAAGGGCGCACACATTGGCAATCAGCAAAAAACCAGAACGACTGCCGCTCGCGAATAAACGCATCATCGTGAGCCGTGCAAAGGACCAGGCGAGCATTCTCTCTGACACACTTCGAGCGCTGGGCGCCGAAGTGCTGGAGATTCCATTCATTGAAATCCGCCCGCCGCAATCCTTTGCCGCACTCGACAAGGCGATGGCAGGAATTCTGAACTACGATTGGTTGATCCTCACCAGCGTAAATGGCGTGAAGATGCTGTTTGCGCGAATGGCACAGCTCGGAAAATCGGAAGCCGATCTGCTGCATCTGAAACTGGCTGCGATTGGCCCGGCAACCCGCAAGGCAATCGAACTTCATGGACTGCCGGTCGATGTCATGGCAGAAGAATACATTGCTGAATCGCTGGTCGAGGCACTTGCCACGCAAGTTACAAAGAACGAACGCATTCTCCTGGCGAGGGCCAAGGTCGCTCGCGATGTCATTCCCAGTGCACTGCGCGAACTCGGAGCGCGTGTCGACGTAGCGGAAGTTTACGAAACCATCCTGCCGGAAAGCTCGCGCAGAAAACTCGAGCAGGTGCTTTCAGAGGCGGAAAAGCCGTATGCAATTACCTTTACAAGTTCGTCGACGGCCAAAAATTTCGTCGATCTTGTCGGGGAAGAGCGCGCCCACTCCAATCTTCTTGACGGCGTGAAGCTTGTTTCCATTGGACCGGTGACGTCCGATACTCTTCGCGAATTAGGACTTCGCGTGGATGCCGAGGCGAAAGAGTACACGATCCCCGGACTCCTCGAAGCTCTGGTTGAATCGACTGAATCATAAGTGCCGCGCTCCATCCGGCGTGAATCGGGTTTGAAGGGCGCGGCTTCAGGCACCCATACAGCCAGATCAATTTGTGGGCTAGCCCCTGCGGGAAAACCCCGTGGTCCGGATCTCCCTAATGGCATGAGTGGTGCCAAAACAGAACTATTGCAGAAGGACGGGCTCAAAAACTAGTAAACCGATTTGTTATTTTCTGAAACGTTTAAAAAACGCGGGCGCCAGGTATCGTGTTGCGACCGAGCAGAGTTTCCTCCGAAGTACAAGACCTTTTGATCGCGGAAAGAAGTCGGCGACACAGTAGAAGCGCGGCATTCTGCGCTAGCCTCACAGGATGGACACCGACAATTTTTCGGAGCTGCGCGAGAGTAGCAACTGTCTGCTGCTCGGTACGGATTTGACACTGATCCAGGAGTTGCGTTCCTACATGCAGGGCCTGCAGATTTCATCGGCAATCTGCCTGGATCCGATCGCTTTTCCACGCATGCTGAATCATGGCCGTTATGAAGGGATCGTGGTGGACTGCCATTTGGGCGACGACGCTTTTGTTGCGATCGAAAATGCGCGCCTCAGCCCTTCAAACCGCCGTTCCGTTATCCTGGCCATCACCGGCTCCGGAGAACACGTGAAGAAAGCGTTCCTTGCCGGCGCCAACTTTACGCTCGATGCGCCGCTTTCACCCGACAGTGTTCAGCAATTGCTGAAGGCAGCTCATCAAATCATGCAAAATGAGCGCAGGAAATATACGCGGCGCGCGTGTTGCGTTAGTGCTTCTCTGGAGCGCCCGGCTCAACCTCCGTGTCACTGCCAAACGCTCAATGTGGCCGAGGGAGGTATCTGTGTTTTAACAGATCATCCACAGCCGCTGAACGACAATGTCACCATCAGTTTCCACTTGCCCGGGGATTCAATCGAAATCCGTGCCGATTGTCAGGTGTGTTGGAGAGACGAGCAGGGGCGCGTCGGTTTGGAATTTCTGTTCATGACAATGCAATGTAAGGAGCACCTGCAAAAGTGGCTACAACGGACGGGAGCAGCAGACTAAGATTCGCTTGTCACTGTATCAGCTCACATCCGCACCCCGGGGAGGGCACCTGTACCTTGATGAAGTCGGAGATACGCTTCGCGGCATCCAGCCTGTTGTCGATGTGTTCGAGGGGGCTGCCCTCTTCATCATAAATCTTCAACTGTGCGCTCCCGCCATTCCGTTTGACGGCATTGGTGATCTGTTGCAAGTCGCCCGGTGATAGATTCGGGTCGTTCGCGCCGGCAATCGCCAGCAACGGTGTATTTACTATTTTTGTGACGGAGATCGGATCGTCACTTCCAGCCCGCGATTTCATATCGGGAGCTACCGCCACCGCTGCAGCCCATTCGTCTGGTGATTTCACTATGGATGCGAGCGTGAGATATCCGCCATAGCCCCGCCCCATCAGAATGATCTTTTTCGGATTCACATACCCGTTCTGCTTGATAAAGTCGGCCGCAGTTGCCGCATCCTCAGGCCGGTCCGGAATAACGACAATGTATCCCTGGTTCACCATGTACTGCAGTAAAGCACGAAACGAATTCTGAAATTGTGTGTCCGCAAGATAGATCAATGCCGGATATTGCGCGTTCTTGATTATGTTGTGCGGCACATAGACGAGCGCGTGTGCACCCGTGTTCGGAAGCTGAACCAGGGTAGGTGAGACCATATCCTCCGGACGCAACCCGGCTACGAGAGAATTCGTAATCTGGCGGGAGCGGCGAGTTGACAGATCGTAAACCCAGAGGTCATCCGGTGCTGTCGGACCGCTGTACCTGTATAGCAAATCATTGCCTGATTTCGAAAAGGCCGTTGCGGAGCCAGCGAGCGAATCAACGCCTTCTCTCGCCGGCAGTACCTGCGTCTGCTTCGTCAGCAAATCGTAAATCACAATTGTTTCAGTGCTGTCTCGTCCTAAGGTCCACGCGGCGCGCTTGCCGTCTGGAGAGAAGCATCCAGCCTTTGCCGTAGTTTTCCCGTTCGACAGCCAGCGTATCTGTTTGCTGGCTACATGGAGAAGTCCGACACGGTCAGACGCGCCTTCATTCGAGGTGACTAGAAGGTTTTTTCCATCCGGCGACCACGCGGCTGCCGAGTAGCGATGCTCTCCAGTGTGCGGCGTCAGATTTGTCGATTTGCCCGTTTCGATATCCACCACGAACACGTTGGAATCAGCGCCTGATGCCTGCGTGTAGGCGATCTGCTTTCCATCTGGCGACCAGACTGGCCTGGAGTTGACAACGTCCTTCGATGTGGTGTTCGTCAGCTTGCGGACTCGCCGCGTTAAGACATCAAGAGTGGCGACCTCCTGCGCCGCCCCGCTTGCCTTAACCGTGATCGCCAGCAAACGTCCGCGGGGCTGCCAACTGGGAGATTCTTCGGAAACCTCGGGCGAGTTCGTCAGATTGACGACGTCACCGTTCCTGGGCGAGGCCACAAAAATGTCCCACTGCTCATTCCCGTCTTTATCAGACTGAAACGCGATCCACTGTCCATCCGGAGACCATGCAGGTTTGGTCTGCCGCTGATCGCTGATCGTGAGTTGCCGCGGCCATCCGCCGTCTGCCGGCACGATCCAAAGATTGTCCCGTCCGCTGATGTTCGTTTCGACGACGACGCTTTTGCCATCTGGAGACCACGAGCTTTCACCGATCGAACGCGTCATCATGAACTTGTCGAGCGCATAGGTAGTCAGGTCGGCAACGTTAGTGCTGACCAGCAGTTTCGGATCGGTGATCGCTTTGGGAACTGCCGCCGGTTGTTGCGCAAAAGATGCGATTGCCAGGAAAGCAGGGAAGACATAGCCGAAGGATGAGCGCATCCATGACATTGTAACCGCGGCCCTCCGCTTTCGATGGCTGTCCGTCGGCATTGGGTGATCTCTATGGGAGCCTCATAAAGTCACCTCCGGGTGTTCGGAAATACTGAGAACATTTCCGTCCGGATCTTTGAACCACGCCACCTTCGCTCCGCCAGGTGCGGTCCAAATTCCTAACTGATCCTGCGGCATGCCTGGATAGCGCTCGAATGTAACGCCTGCGGCCGCGAGTTCGGAGACACGCGATGTTATATCTGTGACGCGCCAGCCCAGAGCCGTGCCGAATCTCGCTGGAAGTTCTTTTGCAATCACCAGGCGCAGCATAATTCCATTGGCATTGAAAACCAGCGCAAATGGAGGCTCTTCGCTCAGCAATTCCAACCCCAGCGTGTCCCTGTAGAAGTGTTTCGCGCGAGCAGTGTCTACGATAGGGACGAACGCGATGACGTCAAAATTTGTGAGTGGTTTTTCGCTTCGCATGTGAGCATGATCTCCTCGACTGCGTGATGGCGCAAGCATGTTATTGCGACATAAACTATCGGTTATGCGACACAGTGCCATCCTCAGGGAATATGACCCTAAACGCGGTACATCGATAGCAACACTCGCATACGAGTACCCGAAGGGATACGAGGTCGCAGAACACGCCCACGGATCGGATCAACTGATCTATGCCAGTCGGGGATTAATGCAGGTGTCGTCAGAAAAGAGCACGTGGTTTATTCCGCCTCAGTTCGCATTGTGGATTCCTGCGCGAAAGCGACATCGACTGCTAATGTCCTCAGAAGTTTCCATGCGTACACTCTACGTCGTACCCGGACTGGTTCGCCGCTTTGGCAATTGCTGCTGCGTTGTGCATATCACCGGGCTTATGCGCGAGGTGATTCTCGCAGTTGTAGCATGCGCTCAACTACGCACCAGGAATGCGTACGAGAACGCGCTCGCTACCGTCCTGACTAATTGCCTGGAAACGGCGTCTCCGCTGCCAAGCATGGTGACAATGCCAACCGACGAACGCGCGGCGAGAGTAGCTCATGCGGTGCTGGCACAACCAGGCGCAAGTCGGAGTCTTGCCACCCTCTGTGCTCAAGCAGGAGTAAGCGTCAGAACGATTCAGCGGCTTTTCCGCAGCGATCTCGGAATGGATTTCGACTCGTGGCGGCGGCAGGTTCGGCTCATGAAAGCAATTGAAATGCTAGTAGCTGGAAAGTCGGTGAAGCAGACTGCTTTGGAAGTTGGTTATCTGCAGCCCAGCGCCTTCGTGGTGATGTTTCGTGGTGTTTTTTGCATGACTCCTAAGGTATGGACTCAGTCGCTGCGAAGCGAAACCGCATTGTCCGGAGGACTAGATGAACAAAGGACGACTTGAAGCCTTTAGCGACGGAGTTCTTGCCGTCATCATAACCATCATGGTGCTGGAATTGAAATCGCCTAGCCAGCCCACGCTGGCGGCTTTGAGGCCATTGCTTCCGGTTTTCCTGGCTTACCTGCTCAGTTTCATGTACATCGGAATCTATTGGAACAATCATCACCATCTACTCCATGCGACTCAGCAAGTGAATGGTGCGACGCTGTGGGCCAACTTGCATCTACTTTTCTGGCTGTCACTCGTTCCGTTCACGACCGCTTGGATGGATGAGAACCATTTCGAGTCATGGCCGGTCGTGGTGTATGGTGCTGTTCTGTTGTTTGCAGCTATTGCTTATTTCATACTGGCAAGAACTCTCATCAAACTTCATGGACGAGATTCAAGTCTAGCAAGATCAATCGGACGCGATAGAAAAGGGAAGATCTCAATCTGGATTTACGCTGTAGCGATTCTGCTGGCATTCGTACGCCCGTGGATTGCAGGCGCCGGCTACGTCGTCGTGGCGATTATGTGGTTGATTCCCGATCCGCGCATCGAAAGAGGAGCACGAGCCGAAGTGAAGAGTTGATACCAGCTACTTCGCATTCTTGTGAATCTCCACGGTGCTCCAGGTCTTATCAGCGGCGTGACAGAGATTTTCGAGCGGGCAGTCGGCGCATTTCGGATTGCGTGCGACACAGAGTGCGCGGCCATGCAAGATGATCTGGTGCGAGAAAAGGATCCACTTGTCGCGCGGGATCACTTTCATCAAGTCCTGCTCGATGGACTTTGGCTCTTCATTCCTTGTCAGTTCCAGGCGACGCGAGATCCTGTGTACGTGGGTGTCGACGACCACGCCTTCGGCTTTATGGAACCATGTGCCGAGGACCACATTAGCTGTTTTGCGCGCCACACCGGGCAGGGATAGCAGTTGGTCCATGTCGCTCGGAACTTCTCCACCGAAGTCGCTGACGATCTTCTTGGCCGCGCCGACAATTGACTTGGACTTATTGCGGAAGAAGCCTGTGGACTTGATGTCCGATTCGAGTGCTTCGGGTTTCAGTGCGGCAAAGTCCTGAACGGTCGGATATTTCCGGAATAGTTCAGGTGTAGTCATGTTCACCCGGGCATCGGTGCATTGGGCCGACAGGATGGTCGCCACCACCAGTTCCCATGCGCTGTTATGGTGAAGAGCGCAGGTCGCACGCGGATATGTCGCGTCGAGGCGTTTCAGGATTTCATTCACGCGCTCTGGCGCGAGCGGATTGTATCCAGCAGGCAATTTCCCAGGGTTAATTTTGGACTTTGCCGGCCTCGATTTTGAAGGCACCATCGATGCTTTCGATCTGCCGCCGTTCTTGGATACTTTCAACGCAGGAAGCTGCGCTTTGAGGGCCGCTTCGTGTCGTCCAGTCTTCGCGGGTTGTCGGGGAATCACGCCACGCGCCATCAGCCTAGCCGCTCCAGCATGTCAGGTATCGTGGTGCGGATGCAGGTGAATCTCGGCGTGTCATTCGCCACGTAGTTGTAGTTGTCTACTTCCCGCAATCGCATTGTCATTTCAATGCAGTCCTGCAGGCGATCCGCCTCGGCGGAGATCAGAAATTCATTATCATCCAATCCGAAGGAATACATGGTATGCATATGCATGTTCGGAAACTGATCGACCAGCTTCATTTGCTCATGCACCATCCTTTGCCGGTCTTCAAACGGCAGTTGATACCAGGAGCGTGCCTTTGAGTACGGATAGACGATCATATAGCGATGATTGCCTGGACGTATGTAGCTGTGCATCGATTGTGGGTTATCAGCTTCTTTACCGATCAGGTACTGAGAGCGGCGCGTCATCGCCAGATAGGAGTGCGACACCGTTAGATAGCCACCCATCGCAGTTCGCATCATGTCGGAATGCGCAGAACTGAGACAGTCGAGCGAATAGCAGATCCGCCAAAGGAGCATATCGCTGTCGGCGCGAGTGCCCATAGTGGAGTAGCTCAGGATACGCATTTCGTTATTCGCCCAGCGCTCCAGGGCCTCTTGAAATTCGCGTTTCTGTTCGGATCGCTCTTCGACCGGCAGTTGTCTCCAGTTGGGGTTAACCTTCAAGAAGCTGAAACTTACGATCTGGCATTTGGATTCGGTTTTATCCGGCATGGCCTCGTTCCCCGCATGATTCTACTCAAACTCAGATGTTTTGAAATCACCAGACGAATCTACTGCCCGAGTTACCAAGTTGAAACACAACATCCGCGCGCATTGACGCGTATCACCGTGACCGTTACCCTTGCTGCATGGCCGTAAAAGCGATTCAACTGGGTCAGGTCTGGCGAAGCGAGGCCGACGCCCAGAACTATCTGGTCACCAAGGTTTATAACGAGGTGTTTACGCAGTTCGTCACTCTACGGAAGGCCGACAGCACGGCAGCCAGCACGGCCAGCATCCGCATTAAAGTCGAGAAGACCAAGGACGGAGTTACGTTGCCCGGTTACGTCTTCACCCAGGATTCGGACAGCTTTTGAGATCATCGAAAGGGAACTACGCTAACGCCGAATGATCTCGCGAGTGATCTCTGTACTCAGCATATACATCGTTGCCGTGATTTCGAAAGGTGGCTATGGCGGCATTCTGCTGCTGATGGCGATCGAGTCGGCCTGCATCCCGCTGCCGTCGGAAGTGATCATGCCGTTTTCGGGATACCTCGTTCACACCGGTCGCTTCAATCTAATCTGGGTTGCCACCGTTGGCGCGGTTGGATGCAATCTCGGGTCACTCGTGGCGTACTACATCGGTTATTACGGCGGGCGGCCTTTGGTTGAGCGCTACGGCTCGTACATCCTGTTGAGCAGGAAAGAACTTGATTGGGCCGACCACTTTTTCGCGCGATATGGCGATCGAACTGTCTTCATCAGCCGCCTGCTGCCTGTGGTGCGGACATTTATCGCGCTTCCGGCAGGGATCGCGCGAATGCCGCAACTGCGCTTTCACATTTACACATTTGTCGGATCATGGCCATGGTGCCTCGCGCTGGCCTACGTCGGCATGAGATTGGGAGAGAAATGGGATACCGATCCGCGTTTAAAGATGTGGTTTCATCGCTTTGACGCGGTAATCGCAATTGCTCTGCTTGCCGCTGCGGCATGGTTTGTCTGGTCGCGATGGAAGCACCGCATGGGGGCAGATGCTTAGCGAAAAAAAAGTGGCTCGGTCTTTGGCCGAGCCACGGTTTAATTCGAGACTATTGCATCTCACTGAATCGCCAGCAGCAGGTTTATGCAGTAGCTTTCAGCTTGCGACGCAGCATTCCTGCCACTCCCGTAATGCCAGTTCCCAAAAGTAGCAAGGATGAGGGTTCCGGAACGGTGCTCACGTTGATGGTGCTGTTCGCCGTGCCGGAGCCGGCCATATCGATGACATATTCGACGGTCTCCGAGTACGGTCCGCTACCGACGCTCAAGGGCGAACTCTGGACGTAGGTGCTGCCCTGGGCGTTAAACGTCGCAGTACCGAGCAGCGTTCCGGTGCCGAAGATGGCATTCGAAGCGTCCAGGTACGTATTCTCGGTGACCGAAGTGACGGCGCCCTGAAACGCGTTGGTGGTGAATCCACTCAGCAACTCGTTCTCAGGAATCGGGGCCGTCAAGTCCGATTGGGTCATCCAAACATCCAAGGTTCCGCCCGCCGAACTGCTGGTGTTTACGGAGGTGGTCTGGAAGTTTGGTTCGTTGATAAACGGAGATCCTTCAGCCGTGATCATATTCAGCGTGAAGGTTCCAAAGGTCCCACTGTAGACGAGCGAACCGGTTGTCGTCGTGTCCACCGTGGTGATTGAACTGCCTTGCTGCAAGCCAAGACTTATCGTATCGGCTTTGCTCATGGGTACCATTGCGAATACGACCGCCAGGGCCATCAGCAAGCGCAGCGAGTTTGGAGCCCTTGTCATTTTTTTCTCCTAGGGAAACAGCCGTCTGCCCAGACTGCACAGTCGTCCTGCAACCTCCTTGGTGCAGGTCACTATCCATCGTGAAATTACAGGGAATTGTTACGAAGTTGCAGTTTTATGCAGCCAGGCGCGATGTTGGTTGCAAAAACCTGCACACCATGTGATACGGTTTTCGTCACAATTCGGAACTGGAGCGCAGGCAAACCGGGGGAAGGCTGGGTGTCGCGCCGCCCGAAGATAGCTATCTTATTGAAATTACTTGGATGGGGAAGTTTTGTTCGGCTCGGGTTCCTGCGCCTTTAGAGGCAAGGCACTGTTCCAGATAGCACGATAGATTTTCCAGGTACCGTCCGGCTGCTTCTTTAGAATGCGCATGATGTTGTACATCCTGTCGACTTCCGGGCCTGGGTTCATGGGCGACACGCGAGTTTGTACCGTGCCGTACTCGTAGGCATAATCTCCGAGTACGCGAACCTCCTGCCAATTCTGCTCGTACCCAAGAATCTGAAAATCAGCCAGGGCCTGGGCCTCCTTTTCGAGAAATGCCTGGTTGGCTTCCAATCCGCTAATCGCCGAATGGTCGGGCGGCATGGAGACGATGTCCGTGTCCCAGAGCAGCGCAAGCGCGCGCACGTCGAGTCCTAGATTCGCTTTGATCTCTTTGTCGTCCAACTCCTGGATCGCTTGCCGATCCTCAACAGCCGCGCCTTGTTCTTGGCGCGGCATCGCACGACGCCGAGAAGCTTGCCCCTCGCTCAGAGAGGTAGCCAGCAACAGAAAACAAAGAAGGAGCAGGGAAGAAAAACGCATCGCGGTTCCCCTCTATTCGCAAGCTTGGGATGCTTTCCCGACTGTACAAGGTACTAAGGCGCCGAGGCGCTGCCATGCGTCAGAGCAGCAACCGATCCACCTTCTGGACTCTTCGGCAAGACATTGTGGGCGATTCCCTGGTAGAGCGCATTGGCGATCCGATCACGATACGCGCTCGTCCGAAGTTGCTGTTCACCGGCTTCGCTGCTGATGAACGAGATCTCGGCCAGCACTGCCGGCATCTGCATATCTCGCAGCACGACAAAAGGTGCCGTTCGAACACCGCGATCGCGAATCGAAACCTGCTTCGTACTCAGGTTCTGAATCAATGCCTGCTGAACAGCCGCAGCAAAGCGCCGTGCGCGATCGGAAGAATCTGTACCTCGGTGGCCGTCGTGCGTCACGTTTTCAATCACTTCCGAGGAAGATTTGAAGTAATACGTTTCTACTCCATTGACCATCGGGAATTGGCTGGAATTGGCGTGAATAGAGATGAAAAAGTCCGAATTCGCCTTCTTTGCCACGGCACTTCGGTTCTCGAGGGAAACGTAGTGGTCGTCTTTCCGCGTATACAGTACGTGCGCCCCGAGGTTCTCCTCGAGCAATTTACCAAGTCGTTTCGCCACATCCAGAGTTAACCGTTTTTCTTCCAATCCATTGTGACCGATAGTGCCGGTGTCGCGCCCGCCGTGACCGGGATCAATGACCACCGTTAATGCGTGAGGAGCAACCGTGGACTCTGGTTCGGGCGACGCCAGGGTAGAAGTAGGACTGGACACGGATCGCTTGCTCTCGAAGTCGATCACGAGTCCATCGGGACTCCTAGACTCTGTTGCCGTATAGGACAGCGGTTGCGCGAGATCAAAAACGATTCGTGTTGTGCCGGGTTGCAACAGGCCCACCCGGATCCGCCGCAACAGGTTGTCATTGATGTCGAACGCCTTGTCCTTAGGACCGCCGAACTCGAAACCATGCAGATCGAAGTAAATGCGTTCCGGATCGTGCAACCGCACCGAGTCGTAAGTCACCTCTTTACCGAAAACGATGGTTACCATGGCGCGTCCGTCCGACATCCAGTAGCGGAGGCCAGGCATCAACGACCGGCCTAGTTCCAAGCTTCCCGCAGGGGCGGTCGAAGGCACTGTCTTGGTTTCAGGCGTTGCAGGCTTTTGCGTTTCCGTTTCGGGAGCCTGCATTTTGATAGGCGGTGCATGGTGCCGCATGTAGTAGCCGCCGCCAAGAGAACCCAGCAGCAACACGAGGAGAACCGTGGTGATCAGCGCGACGTTGCTGCCATCGTTTTGGATCAGCGTGTCATGAAAGACTTCTTCAGTCGGAACAGGCGCGGGTTCAAGTTTTATGTCCGGGGCAATCGCCTTGCCGGGTGGTGTGGGTGACGGAGCTCGAACTGAAACCGTAGCTGTTGCTTTGGGTTTCAGCGGCGCAGCATCTGAGCCCTTGATGGACGCTCTTATTTCGGAAGCGCTGCCTTCATCAACGGGACGTGGCGCTGGTTCCGGTTCCTTCTCAACTATTGCCGGCGCAGATGATTTGATCGTTTCCACCAGCACGCGCGGCGTGATGGCCTGCAGCAATGGTGATTGTTTGTGCAGTTGCTCTAGAACCAGTGCGGCAATGTACCGTAGCAACTGCAAATCGCTGGAGGCGAAGTGCGAGGGACGTTCGGAAAACAGTCCGAGGATGCCGATGAGTTCGTCCTGCGCCTGCAGAGGTACGTACAGCATTGAACTGACGCCGAGCGCACGCGAGGAGATTGGGTTCACACGCGGGTCGCCGGTTGCGTTTACGCAAAGCACGCTTTTGCGTGTCCGCGCGCATTCCGCTGCGAGTCCCTGTTCGAGTGGCACGGAGGAACCCATTTCCGGAGCAATACGACCGCTGCGCGCAACGCAAACCATTGCTTCTTCGGTGCCCAGTGCCAATGCCGCTCCCGATGCGGCGGTCAGATTCTGAGCGCTGGCAACGATCCTGGTCAGGGCGACATGGATTCCTTCACCCTCATCGGCATCCGCCCTTTCTCGAGCAAGGCGGGAAATCTCACCACGAAGCTTTTGATTTTCCTGCTGAACGGTAAAGGCAAAAGCAAGCAAGGCCTGAAAGAAATCCCAATCGGGCAATAACGCTGCCGGCGGCCTCATGCGGACGCGGTGGTTAGCTCGATATTGGGGTCCTTCGTTCCCGGCCAAGTTATTCCTGCTGCCTTCTCTTCGACGAGTAAGTCTCAGGACAGGTTTGTTGCTCCATTATTTGCGAGTAGCAGGTCGGTTTTCAAGAAGAAGCGGAGGCTGTGCATGCTTTGTTACGGGGGTGACCAACAGCCACAAAAACACCACACCGCTAAGTGCAAACGCGGATGGACTGAACTGCTGATTGTGCTATAGTCCCTGAATCGAGGCGAGCATTCGCATGAAAACCGTGTACGAAGCACTTCGCGACCTATTACGCACGAAAGAGCTTGAAATCAAGCGCCTGGAGAAAGAAATCGAGGCATTGCGCATCGTCCTGCCCATCGTGGCCGATTCCAAGGAACAGGTGGATGCGGAAGAATTCCGTCCCAAACAACCCTTTGTCGTAGAGGGGGCGGCTACCCCCAAGGCGCCCGGGTATGTCAGCCCGGAGCTTGAGGCTGTGTTGGCTAAAACGCCAACACCCAATGCCCCTGCCGCCAATGCTGCCGGGGATGTAGTGAAACACCGCACCAGCTGGCCGTAAACCGGATTAGATTGAAGCTAGGTAGTCCCGCCCTTTCCCGATAAAAGTGGGTAAAGGGCGGGGTTCGACGACCGGAAGGCCGCTCCCTCCTGTTCATCTTTGACCAACAGCCCTCTCGGCATCGTTACGTCCGTAATTTGAAGCAGTTACGGGCCTGGCCTTACGATTCCTAAAATGCCCCATCGGAATGAGGAACGGACCCCCCTGCGTCTGACCACCTTGGTGTGGGGTATGGACGGCAATGGGCACGTGTTTATGGAGCAGGTCCAGACGCTCGATATCTCTCCGCTGGGAGCACGTCTGAAGGGTCTCACGCACACCGTTGCTCCGGGTGCGATCCTCGGTGTCCAAAACGGGGACAATCAGGGACGATTTGAAGTTGTATGGGTCGGAGAAACCGGTTCCGCTCGCGAAGGCCAGGTTGGTGTTCGCTGTGTGCAAGTCGGCCAGAATATCCGCAAAACCATTCTCTATATCGACGATCAGGAGCACGAACTGGATCGTCGCCGTTCCATGCTCGAAGCTTTCGGCTACGGCGTTCATACCGCAGCCAGCGGCCGTGACGCCTTCGAGCAGCTCGCTGGATTTCATTTTCATGCAGTCGTCATGGATCATCCTTTACCGGATATCGATACTGCGGACTTCATCGATCAGGTGAAGCACCGCCAGCCACAGGCGAAACTGGTCATCCTGTCGGCATTTCCGGGCAAGCTGCCAGAGCGGGCGCTGGCGCAATCAGATGCATTTGTGCACAAGGGCGAGAATCACAATCGCCTGGTGCAGACGATGGAGCAGTTGATCGGTCCGGGTGCGACGTTGAAATGGCCGATCACACGGACCCTGCAACGCTATGCCGTTGTCGTGCCGCTCACCGTAAGAGTTTTGCGTTCTGGCGTGAATGCCACCCTGCATGGAAAGTCGACCGATCTCAGCGAAGGCGGCGTTGGCGTGCAAGTCGAGTCGGGAGACTTGATCCCGGGCGAAATCGTTACGGTTGAGTTCAGCCTGCCGACATCGCGCAACGCGTTGAAGATCTACGGCACGGTACGCCATCGCAAGATCGATGACTACGGAATCGAATTCGTGAACATGAGTCACGATCATCGACAAGCTATTCGCGACCTTTGCGATGTCCTGGTGCCGATGGATGTGCCGCAGTAAGCGGGCTATCCGATCTGAGTGAACTTCTCCACCATTTTCTCGTAGCTCTTCCAGGGCAATAGCGCTCGCATCCAGAGTGCCATTTTGGCATCGGTACCGATCACATATCTGAGCTTTGGGTTGGGATGGTCGGCCACTTTGCCGATCAGGTGCGCTACCGCCTCCGCACTCGGTCGGCCTTTATCGCCGTTTTTCTTTACAAATTCGGAGAATCGCTGCGCGCGGGCATGATTCGGTGCACTGGCGTCCATCGCCAATTTCCCAATCTCCACGTTCCGCACCCAGATGTCGGTTTCGAAAGCTCCGGGTTCTACCAGCACAACACGAATACCCAGAGAACGCAGTTCGATGCGCAGCGCTTCACTCCAGCCTTCAAGCGCAAATTTCGATGCTGAATAGCTTCCGACCACGGGTTGGCCTACCCTGCCGGCGATTGAGGTCACCATGATGATGCGTCCAGATTTCTGGGCTCTCATGAACGGAATCACTTCCTTCGTGACCGCCACGTGCCCGAAGAAATTCGTCTCAAATTGCTTGCGGATTTCATCGAGATACAAATCTTCGGCGAATCCGGCCATCGCGAATCCAGCGTTATTGACCAGCACATCGATGCGCTGGTGATTACGGATGGTCTGTTGCACCGCGTGGCTGATAGATAGCGGCTGGGTAACGTCCAGTTGAGCTACTTCGATCCGATCGCTGATCTTTGCCTCGGCCGCTGCTTTGTCCAACCGCTCACGACGCGATGGATCGCGCATCGTTGCGATGACGTGATAATTGCGGCGCGCAAGTTCGACGGCGGAGAGCAGTCCAATTCCACTGGAAGAGCCGGTAATGAGGGCGATTTTCTGCATCGGAGTCTCCCACGACTTCACGGAATACCTGCTGAATGACTGACAGACTGATGAACTGAGAGACTGGTCGACTCACAATCTTCTCAACTCCGTGTGCTGTCATTGCTTTTCTGCTCTCGATACGAGAACATAGATCGTTTTGCATCATCATTCTGTTTTGATAGGGAAGTGCTTATGGCATCGCGGCAAAGTTCTGTTTCCAGCAAGAGTTCGAGTGAAGGAAGTGAGATCGCACCGGCAAAAGGCAAATTGGGAGTCATGATCCCCGGTATGGGTGCGGTGGCGACGACCTTTGTCGCCGGCGTCGAAGCGGTACGCAAGGGTCTGGCGCAACCGATCGGATCGCTCACACAAATGGGTACCATCCGGCTTGGTAAGCGCACCGACGCGCGATCACCGCAGATTAAAGACTTTGTTCCTCTCACCAAGTTGAACGACCTGGTTTTCACCGGGTGGGACATATTCGAAGACGACATGTATTCCGCTGCCTCAAAGGCCGGCGTGCTTGAACAGGAGCTGCTCAGCAAGGTAAAGCCTTTCCTGAAATCAGTGAAGCCGATGAAGGCCGTTTTTGATCATGAATACATTCGCAACATCGACGGCCCGAATAAGAAGAAGGGCAAGTCGAAGATGGATCTAGCCGAGCAGGTCCGCGAGGACATTCGTTCGTTTCGAAAGAGCAGCAAGGCCGACCGGCTGATCATGGTCTGGTGTGCTTCGACAGAAGCATTTCTGAAGCCGAACGACATCCATGGTTCGATCGAGAAATTTGAGAAGGCTCTCACCAAGTCAGATCCGAAGATCGCGCCCTCGATGATCTATGCCTATGCTGCTCTGAAGGAAGGTGTGCCGTTCGCCAATGGCGCACCGAACCTGACGGTCGACATTCCTGCAATGCTCGAGCTTTCCCGTGAGATGGAAGCGCCCATCTGCGGCAAGGATTACAAAACTGGTCAGACGCTGATGAAGACCATTCTGGCGCCCGGCTTTAAAGCGCGTCTTCTGGGCATGAGCGGATGGTTCTCTACCAACATTCTCGGCAATCGCGACGGGGAAGTTCTCGACGATCCAGCATCGTTCAAGACGAAAGAGGAGTCGAAGCTCTCGGTATTGGAGTACATCCTGCAGCCGGAACTGTACCCAGAGCTTTACGGGAATATCTGCCACAAGGTGAAGATCAATTACTATCCGCCGCGCGGCGACAATAAAGAAGGGTGGGACAACATCGACATCTTCGGATGGCTCGGCTATCCGATGCAGATCAAAGTTGACTTCCTTTGCCGCGACTCGATTCTCGCTGCCCCCATCGTGCTCGATCTCGTGCTGCTCCTGGATCTAGCGCAGCGTACCTCTTCGCTGAAGGGACTCGGCATTCAGGAGTGGTTGAGCTTCTACTTCAAATCTCCAATGACGGTGCCCGGACTTTACCCGGAGCATGACCTATTCATCCAGTTGATGAAGCTGAAGAATACGCTGCGGCACCTGAAGGGCGAGGACCTGATCACGCATCTCGGGCTCGAATATTACGACTGAAACTTCGATTGGTTTGAGAAAGCCCGGGCTTGCTCCGGGCTTTTCTATTTCTTAAATCTGCACCGCAACAGCAGCACTCCTGCATCTTATCTTTCCGTGAGATCTCTGCCACTGGTTGTCCTGTTCGTTTCCGTCCTGGCCTTTGCGGTCTCCGGAACTTTTCGAGGGTACCTTGCCGAAGACCCGGTACCTGACGGAGCCAAGCGCTGGGTTTACCTCGAAAGCCGAAACGGGTCGGTTCGTCGAGTTGAAATCTCTCACGCTGCGCTTAGTTATGGAGAAGAGGTACGGCAGAAACGGCATCCTGAAAATGCGTCCGACGGCCTCAGAAAAGGGGCTGGCATTCGGGTTACGGCTTCCCAGGACGAGTCCGGAGAATGGGAAGCAAGCACGGTAGAAATTATCGAAATGCCTCCCTCACAGGAATAAACTGCCGAGCAGGCGCAACTTTCGCGCAAATCGGGAGTTGCTACTGGAGGGGAAATGTCTCCAGACGTGGCCCTGTTGTGGGACCTGTCTGAACGTCTCCGGGTGCATCCAAATTACGACGGGAACGCCGTATAATAGAGAAACCCCGCAGCTTGCGATCGAACCCGCATAGGGAGCCGGATATGAAGTCACGTGCGTATCTTCTCACTTCACCAGTATTGCTTCTGAGCCTTCTGCCTGTGGCAGTGGCACAGACTAGCCAGACCCCAGCAAGTACGCAGCCGGCTCAGACGCAAACCGCGACGACCCCGCCTGCCCAATCGCCTTCCCCGTCGACCACTCAGCCTGCAGCGCCACAACCAGCAGATACCTCCTCTGGTCAGGTTTCCGCTCCAACTGACTCGCTACCCCCTGCTCCGGATCAGACAGCGGACAACAACAACAAGCAGGACAAGAAAACCAAAGAGAAGCGGGACGGCGGCATCAACGATATTGATGACATTGGCAACCGAAAGATTGGTGGTGGCAAGGGCCTAGGCAACTGGTATTCGCTGGAGAAAGAAATCCAAATGGGCAAGATGTATGCCCAGCAGGTTGAAGCCAGCGTAAAACTGGTGCAAGATCCCGTGGTAACGGAGTACGTCAACCGTATCGGCCAGAACCTGGTGCGCAATTCCGACGCGAAGGTTCCTTTCACGATTAAAGTTGTCGACTCCGATGAGATTAACGCGTTCGCACTACCCGGCGGATTTTTCTACGTGAATTCGGGCCTGATTCTCGCTGCCGACAACGAATCCGAGTTGGCCGGCGTGATGGCGCATGAGATTGCGCACGTCGCCGCCCGACATGCGACTCGTCAGATGACGCGAGCACAATACGCAAACTTTGCAACTATCCCGCTTATCTTTGTTGGTGGCGGAATCGGCTATGCTGCGTATAACGCGATGAGCCTGGCTCTGCCGCTGACATTCCTCAGCTTCTCGCGTGAATTCGAGGCTCAGGCCGATTATCTCGGTCTCGAATACATGTACAAGACCGGATATGATCCGCAATCCTTCATTGCGTTCTTTGAGAAGATTGAGGCCAAAGAGAAGAAGAAGCCGGGCACGCTGGCAAAGGCCTTCTCGACGCATCCGCCCACGCCGGATCGGATCGAGAAGTCTCAGGAAGAGATCGCCAAGGTACTTCCGGCACGACAGGAGTATGTGCTGGATACGTCGGAATTCGATCAGGTGAAAGCGCGCCTGGCTGTTCTGGAGAATCGCCACAAGATCATGGATCAGAAGGACACGAACCGCCCGAGCTTACGGCGTACATCTTCTACGACGGACAATGGCAGCGGCAATTCCGGTTCGACGAGCGGCGATGATCGTCCGACCCTCAAAAAGCGCGACGATTAGCCGGTTGTGGGCTTATCTTTCAGCTGACTCGCCCGCTCGCTCGAGCGGGCGAAGCTTTTTGCGCGACTCAATACAGGGTGCTACGGATCCGCTCCGATAGGGCTTTGTCGTACTCCGGCCCTCCCTCTTCACCTGCGGTGGCATCGGCGAGCATTTGTCCAGCGGTTG
>Ga0070738_10001102_pt1 | contig 61067 bp, 54 predicted proteins | sample Coa_R2_2_FD_66446 | JGI IMG/M metagenome (GOLD analysis project Ga0070738, IMG submission 66446) | Surface soil microbial communities from Centralia Pennsylvania, which are recovering from an underground coalmine fire - Coalmine... | ecosystem: Environmental > Terrestrial > Soil > Unclassified ... | reverse complement strand
CGCATCACAACAACTCCCGCAAGCTACCGAGATCAGTGAATCATCTTCTTCGGTCCGATACGACGACTTTTTCAACAACCTGCTAGAGCGATTTCCGTTCAGATGGAACCGCGCCCGCACAGTTGTCCCTTGTCCCATCGCCCGATGGGCGCGGTTCCATCTGAACGGAAATGCGCGCACGGGCGATATTTGTTGCAACAGCCATATTCTGTCCGGCCGAGTCCGGCCGGACAGAATATGTTCTAGGCGACCGAAACCCTTTGCAACGCGGCAGGACGACCCCGCGCAGTAGTAAACGTGTGATTGAGCGTTGTGGCTGTGATCAGGCGTGAGGGTCGTGGACCCAGAGATCCTGCAGATGCAGCCCGTCGGGTGCAAAGTCGTACACCGCCGCCAGTTCCGGCATCGGCGTGTGGGGCACGTCGGCCGCCGGCAGGCCGAGCCCGTCCATCAGGTTGGCCAGCAGCACCAGCGGATCGTCGACCATCAGGAGCGGTTGGTCGCCCGACACAAAATGCTCGACCACGTGGAGGTCGCTTGCCTCGCCGAAAATACGATCGAGCGAGGCGCCGAAGGCGGCGGCGTCATGGCCGGCCTCGGCCCATGGCGACGCCGGCGAGGGCGTCTGCGCAAACGCGATGAGGGGTCGTTCCATTTGCATGAACTATAGCATGTAAATGCTTGATTATGAACAACAACGCGAGTCGCGAAACGAAGCGATGGCTTGCCGAGGGCCGAACGAATAGGGTGCGGCCAGCAAACTCAAAATCGGGTGGAGATCGGTATGAACGGTGCGGAGAGTCTGGTTCGGACCCTGGTGAAGGGCGGCGTCGAGGTCTGCTTCGCCAATCCCGGCACGTCCGAGATGCATTTCGTCGGCGCGCTCGACCGTGTCGAGGGCATGCGCTGTGTGCTCGGCCTGTTCGAGGGCGTCTGCTCGGGTGCAGCCGACGGCTACTACCGCATGAAGGACAAGCCGGCCTCGACCCTGCTGCATCTCGGCCCGGGCCTCGCCAACGCCGCCGCCAACCTGCACAACGCTAAGAAGGCGGGCTCCGGCATCGTCAATATCGTCGGCGAGCACGCGCTCTATCACATCAAGTACGACACGCCGCTCACCGCCGACATCGAGGGCATCGCCCGGCCGTTCTCGCACTGGGTCAAGACCTCGCCGACCGCCAAGACCGTGGCCACGGATGGCGCCGCGGCCATCCAGGCGGCGCGCGTGGCGCCGGGCCAGATCGCGACCCTGATCCTGCCGGCCGACACGGCGTGGACCGAGGCCGATGGTGCCGCCGAGACGCCTGAGACGCCGCAGCCGCAAAAGCCCGCCAACGAGGCGGTGGTCGCGGCGGCCAAGGCGCTGAAGGAAGGGGGCGCTTCGGCGATGCTGTTCATCGGCGGCCGGGCGCTGCGCGCCAAGGGCCTGGAACTGGCCGGCAAGATCGCCGCCAAGACTGGCTGCAAGGTGCAGGCCGCGGGCGGCACGGCGCGCATCGAGCGCGGCGCCGGCCGCGTGCCCGTGCTGCGCCTGCATTTCGTGGTCGAGACGGCGCTCGAGATGCTGAAGGGCACCAAGCAGATGATCCTGGTGGGTGCGAAAGCACCCGCCGCGTTCTTCGCCTATCCCGGCAAGCCGTCGGTGCTGGTGCCCGAGGGTTGCGAGGTCACCACGCTCTGCCCGGTCGACGGCGATCCGATCGGCTCACTCGAGGCGCTGGCGGCCGAATTGGGCGCGCTGAACGAGAAGCCGAAGGTCGCCGAGGCCAAGCGGCCGGAGCGGCCGACCGGCAAGTTCACCCTCGACGGTCTCGGCCAGGCGCTGGGTGCTGCGATGCCGGAAGGCGCGATCGTGATCGACGAATCGGTGACCACCGGCCGCGGCTTCTTCCCTTTTTCGGTCGGCGCACCGCCGCACGACTGGCTGAACAACATGGGCGGCTCGATCGGCTTCGGCGCGCCGGTCGCGGTCGGCGCGGCGGTCGCCTGCCCGGACCGCAAGGTGATCTGCATGATCGGCGACGGCTCCTCGATGTACACGATCCAGGCCTTGTGGACGATGGCGCGCGAGAACCTCGACGTCTGCGTGCTGATCTTCTCCAATCGCAACTACAAGATCCTCTACAGCCAGCTCGCCGATGTAGGCGCGGCCAATCCCGGCCCGCGCGCCATCGACATGCTGACCCTCGACCGTCCGACCCTGCAGTTCACCGACCTTGCCAAGGGCATGGGCGTGGCGGCCGCCAAGGCGCACGACCTCGACGAGCTCAACAAGCAGCTCACCTACGCGATGTCGACCAAGGGGCCGTATCTCATCGACGTGGTGATGTGACGCCGGAAAAACCGCGCACGCTCTACGGCCGCCGTCGCGGCAAGAAGCTTCGGGCAGGGCAGGAAGCCCTGCTCGAGACCTTGCTGCCCAGGCTCCTCGTCTCCGTTCCGCCGGCGCCCCAGAAGATCGACCTGGCCGCGCTGTTCGGCGCGCGCGAGGTCTGGCTCGAGGTCGGCTTCGGCGCCGGCGAGCATCTCGTGTGGCAGGCCGAGCAGCATCCCACAGTCGGGCTGATCGGCTGCGAGCCCTACATGAACGGCGTCGCCAAGTGCCTCGCGCACATCGAGCGCACCGGCGTGAGTAACGTGCGCCTGTTCACCGACGACGCGCGGCTGGTGATGGCGGCCCTGCCCGAGCAGTCGCTGAGCCGCGCCTTCGTCCTGTTTCCCGATCCGTGGCCGAAGACGCGCCATCACAAGCGCCGCTTCGTGGCGCGCGACACGCTCGACGTTCTGGCCGGTCTCATGAAGCCCGGGGCCGAGCTGAGACTCGCGACCGACGATCCGAGCTACCTGCCCTGGATGGTCGAGCACGGCTGCACCCATCGCGCCTTCGAATGGCTGGCCGAGCGGCCGGCCGACTGGCGCACCCGCCCGGCCGACTGGCCACCGACCCGCTACGAGCAGAAGAAGATCGCCGGCACGCCGACGTTCCTCCGTCTGCGGCGGCGATGAGGGGTGGTGGGAAAGTGGGAAGAATCGCCTAAAACCCAAGCGGGACAGCGTTTTACGTTTCCCACGCGGGTGGGAAACCATGGGAAGCCCGGGAAGGTCAGGCGTCCCGCACCACGGCGCTCGGGCGCCACAGGACCAGCATCGCCGCGGCGGATTGCAGGATAAGGCAAGCCATCAACGAGGTGCGATAGCTGCCGGACGTGTCGTGCAGCACGCCCAGCAGGTATGGGCCGAGGGCCGCCACGAGCTGGTTGATCGCGACGTTGAGGCTGACGGCGCGCGCGAAGTCGCGGCGCGGGAATTCCTGCTGCACGATCAGGCCGGGGAGCGTGATCAGGTTGCCGACGCCGAAACCGAACAGGACGCAGCCGGCATACAGCGCAGCCGCCGAGGTGCTCGACAGGAGTACCACCATCGAGCTGACCTGGACGCACAGCACCGCGGCCGACGCGGCGCGGCGATCGACCCGGTCGATCACCATGCCGATGACCAGCCGCCCGGCCAGAGCCGAGACCGACGTCAGGCTGACGGCCCAGCCGGCGCCTTTGAGGCCGAGCGTCGGCTCGAGGAAGGCGACCTGATGGGCGATGAAGCTGATCTGCGCCAGCAGGCCGAGCGAGAAGGCGCCGAGCATGGTGAGGTAGCGCGGCTGGCGCAGCAGGGCGGCGCGGCTCATCGGCTCGCCATCGTCGCGCTGCGTGGTCTTCTCGTCGCCCGCGTCATGCTCGTCGGCGCACCGCGGCCGCAGGATGACGGCCGCCAACGGCCACATCGTCACCAGCACGACAACCACCGCGGCCCAACCGGCCCTGGCGAAGCCCAGGCTGTCGATCGCCCAGGCGAAGGCTGGCGCGAACAGCAGTCCGCCGCAGGTTGCGCCGTTCAGGGCCAGGCTGGCGGCGAGGCCGCGCCGCCGGTTGAACCACTGGGCGATCAGGGTGTTGATCGAGCCGCCGCCCATCGCCGCCCAGCCGGGGATCATGAGGGCAAAGGCGAGGTAAAGTTGCCATGGCCGATCGATCACGGTCAGGCCGAGCACACCCAGCCCCATCAGGGCCACACCGCCCATGACCACCAGCCGGGCGCCGCGCTTTTCGATCACGTCCCCCACCTGCATCACCAAGAAGGCACCGGCGACGTAATAAAAGGTGATGGCCGAGGAGATGGTGGCCGGCGACCAGCCATGGGCCTTGTGCAGGGCCACCAGATATAGGCTCAACCCATAGAAGCCGAGACCCCACCCGTAGAGGGCAATTACGAACGCACAAACGACGACCCACCAGCCGTGGTACGCCTTACCGACCTTGTTCATGGAGAAGTCTTGCCATGGGCCGGCAAAGCCCCGCTGGCGGTTTTCGGAATGCATTAAGAAAGCTTGCCAGTCTGCAGAACAGAGCCTATATCCGCGCCATCCTCATACGGGTTCGCGGGACGAACCAAACAAAAAGAGTGGGCCGAAAACCCGCTCTTTTCATTTGCGGGCAATCCCACGGGCCTCGAAACCGTCCGAGTAACCGCACCGACCGTGACCGAACTGCTGCGCAAGATCGAAGACATCGTGAGCCCGACCGTCGTCGGCATGGGCTACGAGCTCGTTCGCGTGGCGATGAGCAAGGGCGGCACCCTGCAGATCATGATCGAGCCCGCCGACGGCCGCCCGATGGATGTCGAGGACTGCGCGACGCTCTCGCGGGCGCTTTCGGCGGTGCTCGACGTCGAGGACCCGATCCCCAGCGCCTATACGCTGGAGGTGAGCTCGCCCGGCATCGACCGGCCACTCACCCGCGAAAAGGACTATGTCCGCTGGGCCGGCCACCTCGCGCGCGTGGAGACCACGCAACCGATCGAAGGCCGGCGGCGCTTCAAGGGCACATTGCTGGGACTGGAGAACGGTACGGTTCGGCTCCGACTGGACGACGGCAAGGAAGCCGATGTGCCGCTGGCGCAAATCTCGCGGGCCAAGCTCGAGCTGACCGACGCACTTTTGGATGAACATCGCCGCGCGCAGGAAGGCGCGGAGCCGACACACTAGAGATAAGGGAACCGAGAGGAAGAAATCATGGCAACGACCGCCGATATCCCGCGCCTGGAGATGCTGCAGGTGGCCGACATGGTCGCCCGCGAAAAGAGCATCGAGCGCGAGGAAGTGCTCGAGGCGATGGAACAGGCCATCCAGAAGGCCGGCCGCGCCAAGTACGGGCTGGAGCACGATATCCGCGCCGAGATCGACCGCAAGACCGGCGAGATCAAGCTGCTGCGCTACATGCAGGTCGCCGATCCGGTCGAGAACGAGAACGTGCAGGTGTCGCTCGCCGAGGCGCAGCGCCGCAATCCCGAGGCGCAGGTCGGTGACTTCCTGACCGACGAGCTGCCGCCGATCGATTTCGGCCGCGTCGCCGCCCAGACCGCCAAGCAGGTCATCACCCAGCGGATGCGCGAGAGCGAGCGCAAGCGGCAGTACGAGGAATTCAAGGATCGCGTCGGCGAGATCGTGTCGGGCGTGGTGAAGCGCGTCGACTACGGCAACATCACCGTCGACCTGCAGCGCGCCGAAGGGGTGATCCGCCGCGACGAGACGATCCCGCGCGAATCGTTGCGCGTGAACGATCGAGTGCGCGCCTACATCTTCGACGTGCGCGAGGAGCCGCGCGGCCCGCAGATCTTCCTGTCGCGCAGCCATCCGCAGTTCATGGCCAAGCTGTTCACCCAGGAAGTGCCGGAAATCTACGACGGCATCATCGAGATCAAGGCCGTGGCCCGCGATCCGGGCAGCCGCGCCAAGATCGCCGTGCTCAGCCACGACAGTTCGATCGACCCGATCGGTGCCTGCGTCGGCATGCGCGGCAGCCGCGTCCAGGCCGTGGTGCAGGAGCTGCAGGGCGAGAAGGTCGACATCATCCCGTGGTCGGGCGAGCCTGCGAATTTCATCGTCAACGCGCTCGCGCCGGCCGAGGTCAGCAAGGTGCTGATGGACGAGGAGAAGAACAAGGCCGAGGTGGTCGTGCCCGACGACCAGTTGAGCCTGGCTATCGGCCGCCGCGGCCAGAACGTCAAGCTCGCGTCCCAGCTCACCGGCTGGGAAATCGACATCATGACCGAGGCCGAGGAGAGCGAGCGCCGCCAGAAGGAGACGCGCGAGCGCACCGAGCTGTTCAAGGCTGCGCTTGATGTCGACGATGTGATTGCCCATCTCTTGGTGGCGGAGGGCTATGCCGCCGTCGAGGACGTGGCCGATTCAGCGGTCGAGGACCTGCAGACCGTCGAGGGCTTCGACGAGGACATCGCCACCGAGCTGCAGCGCCGTGCCCGCGAGTATATCGAGAAGCGCAACGCGGAGCTGGCGCAGCGGCTGGACGAACTCGGCGTGTCCGAGGATGTCCGCAGCACCGAGGGACTCAGCCTGCCGATGCTGGTGGCGCTCGCCGAGCAGGGCGTGAAGACGCTCGACGACCTCGCCGACCTCGCCTCCGACGAGCTGCGCGAGATCGTCGGCGACAGCGCGATGGATGGCGAGACCGCGAACGCCATCATCATGAAGGCGCGTGAGCACTGGTTCCCGGCCGAGGAAGCCGCCGAAGGCGGCGAGGCGGCCAAGGCCTAACTCGAGAAGGAGACCGATCGCTTGACCATGGCTCTCGCCATGACCCTTGAACCCACGGCCGACGCCGCCTCCGTCGCAACCGGTCCGCTGCGCACCTGCATCGTGACCGGCGCGACCATGGCGCCCGAGCGGATGATCCGCTTCGTTGTCGGGCCGGAGGGAGACGTCGTGCCCGATCTGGCGCGCCGGCTGCCGGGGCGCGGGATGTGGCTGAAGGCCGAGCGCGCGATCGTCGAGCAGGCCGTGGCGAAGAAGGCCTTCTCCCGCGCGGCGCGTGCCGCAGTGAAGGCCGCGCCCGACCTGCCGCAGCGGGTCGAGCAGCTGCTGCTGCGGCGGGCGCTGGAAGACCTCGCGCGAGCGCGCCGGGCGGGCCGCGCGGTCGCAGGCTTTGTGAAGGTCGAGCAGATGATTGGCCGGCGACAGGTTGGATTGCTGGTCGTCGCAGACGAAGCCGAGGGCGATGGCCTCGGCAAGCTTCAGGCGAGCGGGTTGCCGATCGAGCGCCTGGGCAGTGTCGCCGACCTGGGAGGCGTGTTCGGGCGGGAGCAGGCTGTGTACGTGGCAGTCGCGCGGGACGATGCGTCCGGCGCGTTCATTCAACGAATTGCGGGCGGGGCGTCGCGGTGGCGGCGCTATCGCTCGAACGGCGCAGGTTGACGGCCCCCGTTGACTGGCCGGAGCGGAGCAAGGACAAGAAGCGTATGACCGATCAGAAAGAAACGACCAAGCCGACCAAGCCGCTGACCCTGTCGACGACGGCGCGCTCGGGCTCGGCAGCCGCGAAGGGTGGTGGCGGCGAGACGCAGGTGCGCCAGAAGTTCAGCCATGGCCGCACCCGCGCCGTGACGGTCGAGGTCAAGAAACCGGTGAAGCGGCCCGGTGGCGCTCCCGCGCCGGCGGCCGCGGCCGCTGCGCCGACTCCGGCACCTGCCCCGAGCGCTCCGGCCCCGGCTCCGACTGGCCGCACGCTCAAGCTCGGTGGCGGCACAGCGCCGGCGCCCGCGGCCCCGCGCGCGCCGGCGGCGCCGTCCGGCGGCGCACGCTCCGCGACGCTCAGCCCGCGCCCGGCCGGTCAGGCAGGTCGCGGCGGCGTCGTGCTGAAGACGCTGACCGAGGAAGAGAAGGAAGCGCGCGCCCGCGCCCTGGTCGACGCGAACCGCGATGCCGAGGTGGCGCGCCAGCGCGCAGCCGAGGAAGCCAAGCGCCGCGAGGCCGAGGAGAAGGCGCGCCAAGCCGCCGAGGAGGAGCATCGTCGCCGGCTCGCCGAGGAAGAGGCTCGCAAGAAGGCCGAAGAGGAAATGAAACGCAAGGCCGATGCGCTGGTCCAGAAGCGCATGGACCAGGCCGCTGCCGCGCCGCAGACGCCGATGGCGCGTCAGGTCGAGGAGATCGGCGCGCGTCCGCCGGCGGCTGCGCCTACCGCGCCGCCCTCGCAGCAGTCGCGCCCGTCCGGCCCCGCACCTATGCGGTCGACCGGCCCGATGCCGGGCCGTCCCGTGATCGTGCCGCGGCCGCCGGGTTCCCCGCCGCCGTCCGGCGGTCCGGGCGGAATGCGCCGTCCGCCGATGCGTCCGGCGCCGACCGCGCCCAAGCGTGTGCCGTCACCGGCCGGCGCGCGCCGCGAGGCCCCCAAGCGCCGCTCGGACAAGATCGACGTCGGCCGTGCGGTCGAGGGCGAGAACGACTTCCGCAGCCGGTCGGTGGCGCAGCAGCGCCGTCGCCTCGAGCGCGAGCGTCGCCGCGAGCATCAGTTCGACACGCCGCAGCAGAAGGTGTTCCGCGAGGTCATCATTCCCGAGACGATCACCGTCCAGGAGCTGGCGCAGCGCATGTCCGAGCGTGGCGCGGACGTTATCAAGACCCTGATGGGCATGGGTGTGATGGCCACCATCAACCAGGTGATCGATCCCGACACGGCCGAGCTGGTCGTGACCGAGATGGGTCACCGGCCCAAGCGCGTTGCCGAGGGCGATGTCGAGACCGGCCTCACCGACGCGGTCGATCCCGAAGAGAGCCTCGAGGCGCGGCCGCCGGTCGTCACCATCATGGGCCACGTCGACCACGGCAAGACATCGCTGCTCGATGCGCTGCGGGCGACCGATGTCGCCGCACACGAGGCGGGCGGCATCACGCAGCATATCGGCGCCTACCAGGTCACCCTGCCGTCGAGCCAGAAGATCACCTTCCTCGACACGCCGGGCCACGAGGCGTTCACGGCCATGCGTGCCCGCGGGGCCAAGGTGACGGACATCGTCGTGCTGGTGGTGGCCGGCGACGATGGCGTGATGCCCCAGACCAAGGAGGCGATCGCCCACGCCAAGGCGGCGAACGTGCCGATCATCGTCGCCATCAACAAGATGGACAAGCCCGGCGCCGATGCGAGCCGGGTGCAGAACGAGCTGCTGCGTGAGGAGATCCAGGTCGAGCAGCTGGGCGGCGACGTCCAGTCGATCGAGGTTTCGGCCCTCAAGAAGACCAACCTCGACAAGCTCGAGGAGGCGATCCTGCTGCAGGCCGAGGTGCTCGAGCTCAAGGCCAATCCCAACCGCGCCGCCGACGGCGTCGTGGTCGAGGCCAAGCTCGAACCGGGCCGCGGCTCGGTGGCGACCGTGCTGGTGCAGAGGGGCACGCTGAAGGTCGGCGACGTGCTGGTCGCGGGCGCCGTGTGGGGCCGCGTGCGTCGTCTGCTCGACGACCGCGGCAACAATGTCGAGGCGGCCGGTCCCGCCTTCCCGGTGGAGATCCTGGGCCTCGACGGCACGCCGCAGGCGGGCGACGAGTTCCACGTGGTCGACAGCGAGGCCCGGGCGCGCGAGATCGCCGACTTCCGTGCCCGTCGCGACCGGCAGGCCGAGCTGGCCCGCGCCGCCGGCGGCCGTGGCACGCTCGAGGAGATGATGAAGGGTATCCGCGAGGGTACCGCCAAGGAGCTGCCGGTCCTGATCAAGGCCGACGTGCAGGGCTCGGCCGAAGCCTTGGCCGGCGCCATCTCGCGGCTCAGCACCGACAAGGTGACGACGCGCGTGATCTACTCGGGCGTCGGCGGCATCTCCGAGGCCGATCTGACGCTCGCCCGCGCGTCGGGCGCATTGATCATCGGCTTCAATGTCCGGGCCAATGCGCAGGCGCGCGAGATCGCCAAGCGCGACAAGATCGACATCCGCTACTACTCGATCATCTACAAGGTGACCGAGGACATCCAGCAGCTGATGCTCGGCCTGCTCGAGCCGACCTACAAGGAGACCTTCATCGGCAACGCGCAGATCCGCGAGGTTTTCCGCATCACCAAGGTCGGCAACGTCGCCGGCTGCATGGTCACGGAGGGCATGGTCAAGCGCGGCGCCAAGGTGCGCCTGCTGCGCGACAACGTGGTGATCCACGAAGGCGTGCTGAAGACGCTGCGGCGCTTCAAGGACGAGGTCCGCGAGGTGCAGAGCGGCTACGAGTGCGGCATGGCCTTCGAGAACTACGACGACATCAAGGTCGGCGATGTGATCGAGTGCTTCGACGTCGAGGAAGTGAAGCCGACGTTGTAGTGCACGGGCGCGCCTTGCGGCGCGCCCGCTTTTCTGGACTGCGGGCTTCCAGCGCGCTCGGGCTCTTGAGCGCGCTGAAGCGCGCGGTCCGCAGGACTTGAGGAAAGCGCCATGCCAAGGCGTCGCTCTTCTGACAAGGACAACCGCGGCCCCAGCCAGCGCCAGCTGCGCGTCGGCGAGGAGATCCGCCACCTGCTGGCCGAGCTGCTCGAGCGCGGCGACATGCGCGATCCGGAGCTGCGCGACGCGCGCATCACCGTGACCTCGGTCGATGTCAGCCCAGACCTGCGCAACGCCACCGCTTTCGTCATGCCGCTGGGCGGTCAGGACAAGGAGCGCCTGCTCGCTGCAATGAAGCGGGCGGCGCCGTGGTTCCGCGCCCGCGTCGGCGAGAAGGCCGGCCTGCGCAGCGCGCCGGACATCCGCTTCCAGATCGACACGACCTTCGACGAAGCCGACAAGATCGGCGCCCTGCTGCGCCGCCCCGACGTGGCGCGCGACATCGAGGAAGAGTGAGCCCCAAGCGGCCGAAGAACAAGGTCGATGGCTGGGTCGTGCTCGACAAGCCACTGGGCCTGGGTTCGACGCAGGCAGTCGGCAAGGTGCGCTGGCTGTTCGCGGCCGAAAAGGCGGGGCACGGCGGCACCCTCGATCCGCTGGCGACGGGCGTGCTGCCGATCGCCCTGGGCGAGGCGACCAAGACGGTCCCGTTCATCATGGACGGCCGCAAGGAGTATCGTTTCACGCTGCGCTTCGGCGAGGCGCGCTCGACAGACGATGGCGAGGGCGAGGTCACCGCGACCAGCGACATGCGGCCGACCGATGGGGCGATCCGCGCCGCGCTGGGCCAATTCACAGGCGAGATCGAGCAAATGCCGCCGGCCTTCTCTGCCCTCAAGATCGGCGGGCAGCGGGCGTACGACCTCGCGCGGGCCGGTGAGACCGTCGACCTGAAGCCGCGGACAGTGGCGATCGACCGGCTCGAATTGCTGGCACGTTCCGATGCGGACCATGCAGATTTCGTGGTCGGTTGCGGCAAGGGCACCTATATCCGGTCTCTCGGCCGCGATCTGGCCCGGGCACTGGGCACGGTCGGGCACCTCTCCGCGCTGCGTCGAACCGCCGTCGGACCGTTCCGCGAGGAGGTGGCCATTTCGCTTCCCAAACTGGAAGCCCTCGGGCATAACTCGCGCCTTCTCGGGGCCTTGGTCCCCGTCGCGACCGCGCTGGACGACATCCCGGCGCTGGCCCTGACGGGAACCCAAGCGGATCGGCTGCGCCACGGCCAGCCGGTGCTCTTGACCCGGGACGCACCGCCGTCCGGCACGCTGGTTCGTGCCGAGACGGGCAGCAAGCTGGTCGCTCTGGTCCGTTCCGACGGCATGGCCCTCCAGCCGGTGCGCGTGTTCAACCTTTAGTTTCAGGAGATCACCGATGTCGATCACGGCCGACCGCAAGGCGGAGCTCATCAAGTCGTATGCCCAGGGCGAGGGCGACACCGGTTCTCCGGAAGTGCAAGTCGCCATCCTCAGCGAGCGCATCAGCAACCTGACCGAACATTTCAAGGGCCACGCGAAGGATCACCATTCGCGCCGCGGCCTGTTGAAGCTCGTCGGCCAGCGTCGTCGCCTGCTCGACTATCTCAAGGCCAAGGACAGCAAGCGCTACGACACGTTGATCGAGCGTCTGGGTCTGCGTCGTTGAGTTTTACGGCCCCGTCCTTGCGATGGGGCCTTTTCGCGTCGTGTCGACCGGTCCCCGTTTGTACGGCCGGCGTCGCGGCTTCGTAGGTACCGGGAAGGCAGGGGCTGGAGTGCAAAGGCCTGTCCCGGTCCCATTGGCGCAAGGGTGCCGGTGGGCGGTCGTCGCCAGACGGGGGCGTGCGGCCGGTAGGAAAGGAAGATGGATATGACCGATATGTTCAAAGTGTTCCGCAAGGAGCTGGATTGGGCGGGCCGCAAGCTTGTCCTGGAGACCGGCAAGATCGCGCGCCAGGCCGACGGCGCGGTGATGGCCACCTACGGCGGCACCACGGTGCTGGCCACCGTGGTTTACGAGAAGAAGCCGAAGCCCGGCCTCGATTTCTTCCCGCTGACCGTCAACTATCAGGAGAAGGCGTTCGCCGCCGGCAAGATCCCGGGCGGCTTCTTCAAGCGCGAGGGCCGTCCCTCGGAGAAGGAAGTCCTCACCTCCCGCCTGATCGACCGGCCGATCCGTCCGCTGTTCGCGGAGGGCTATCGCAACGAGACGCTGGTGGTGATCACCACGCTCGCGCACGACATGGAGAACGATCCCGACATCGTCTCGATGGTCGCGACTTCCGCGGCGCTGACGCTTTCGGGCGCGCCGTTCCTGGGCCCGATCGGTGCGGCGCGCGTCGCCTACCTCGACGGCCAGTACGTGATCAACCCGACCCTCGAGCAGACCGAGAAGAGCGACCTCGACCTCGTCGTCGCCGGCACCACCGAAGGCGTGCTGATGGTCGAGTCGGAGGCCAAGGAACTGCCCGAGGACGTGATGCTGAAGGCGGTGATGGAAGGCCATCGCTCGTTCCAGCCGGTGATCGAGGCGATCATCCAGCTCGCCGAGCATGCCGCCAAGGACCCGATCCAGCTCGCCGAGCCGCCGGCCGCCGCCAAGACGGTCGCCGACAAGCTCAAGGCCGGTTTCGCCGGCAAGCTCGCCGAGGCCTACACCGAGACCCAGAAGCTGCTGCGCCAGCAGAAGGTCGGCGCGGTCAAGGAAGAGGCCAAGAAGCTGTTCGCCGAGAACGAGGAAGAGGCGGCCCTGTTCGGCGAGGCCTTCGGCAACCTCGAGGCCGAGGTGGTGCGCGGCGCCATCCTCGACACCGGCAAGCGCATCGACGGCCGCGACACCAGGACGGTCCGCCAGATCGTGGCCGAGGTCGGCGTGCTGCCGCGCGCCCATGGTTCGGCGCTTTTCACTCGCGGCGAGACGCAGGCCCTCGTGGTCGCGACGCTGGGCACCGGCCAGGACGAGCAGATCATCGACGCGCTCGAGGGCGAGTACCGCGAGAGCTTCATGATGCACTACAACATGCCGCCGTACGCGGTCGGCGAGGTGCGCCGCATGGGCTCGCCCGGCCGCCGCGAAATCGGCCACGGCAAGCTCGCCTGGCGCGCCTTGCGCCCGATGCTGCCGGGCAAGGACAAGTTCCCGTACACGATCCGCATCGTGTCGGAGATCACCGAGTCGAACGGCTCGTCGTCGATGGCCTCGGTGTGCGGCGGCTCGCTGTCGCTGATGGATGCGGGCGTGCCGCTCGAGCGGCCGGTGGCGGGCATCGCCATGGGCCTGATCAAGGAAGGCGAGCGCTTCGCCGTCCTGTCGGACATCCTGGGTGACGAGGATCACCTCGGCGACATGGACTTCAAGGTCGCCGGCACCGATCGCGGCATCACCGCGCTGCAGATGGACATCAAGATCACCTCGATCAACGAGGAGATCATGCGGGTGGCGCTGGACCAGGCCAAGGACGGCCGCCTGCACATCCTGGGCGAGATGGCGAAGGGCCTGGGCGGCGCACGCGACAGCGTCGCGGCGACCGCGCCGCGCATCACCCAGTTCACCATCCCGAAGGACAAGATCCGCGAAGTGATCGGCACCGGCGGCAAGGTGATCCGCGAGATCACCGAGACGACCGGCACCAAGATCGACATCGAGGACGATGGTACGATCAAGGTCGCTGCGGTCGATGCCAAGCAGGGCCAGGCCGCGATCGACTGGATCAAGGGCATCGTCGCCGAGCCGGAAGTGGGCGTGATCTACAACGGCAAGGTCGTGAAGACCGTCGAGTTCGGCGCCTTCGTGAACTTCCTCGGCGCCCGCGACGGCCTCGTCCACATCTCCGAGCTGGCGCCGCGTCGCGTCGGCAAGGTGACCGACGTGGTCAAGGAAGGCGACCAGGTGAAGGTCAAGGTGCTGGGCGTCGACGACCGCGGCAAGGTCCGCCTGTCGATGAAGGCGGTCGACCAGCAGACCGGCGAGGACATCTCGAACAAGCCGCGCGAAGAGGCGGCCGCGCCGGCGGCCCAGTAAATCACGCGATACGCAGAGACAGAACGGCGGCCGAAAGGCCGCCGTTTTTCATTCGGCGGCCTGTTTGGCCCATACGACGGTGTCGCCATAGACCTCGGGGATCTTGGCGTCCTGGTCGGTCGGCGAGAACAGCTCCCATTCGATGCCGTTGACGTCGCGGGTCGACGAGAAGCCCTTCGCGGCTTCATCCTCGAAGCCGAGATGGCGCAGCTGTCCGGCGCGCGCCGGCAACTCGTTGATCGAGAAGTTCAGCGATTCGGTGCGGAACAGCGCGTACTTGCCGGGCACGACGGCGGTCGGTGCGACGCCGAGGCGCTGGGTGTAGTCGGCGATCGAGGCTTTGAGATCGGCGACGGCGAGGGCGATATGGAAGCGGCGCATGGTGGCCTCTCTGGACGCTGAGGCGCACAGATCACCAGAGTGCGGACGCTGGTACAAGACGGGTAGCGATACTGGTACAACTGCCACCATGATCGACCGTACCGGCCGCCAGCAGCGCACCCTGGGCGAGTTCCTGCGCGCCCATCGGGCGCGGCTCTCGCCCGCCGGCCTCGGCCTTCCGGCCGGTCAGCGCCGCCGCACGCCCGGCCTGCGGCGCGAGGAGGTGGCGCAGCGCTGCGGTCTCAGCGTCACCTGGTACACCTGGCTGGAGCAGGGCCGCGACGTCGCCGCCTCGCCGCAGACCCTGGCGTCGCTCGCGCGCGCGCTTCAACTGACGCCGGCCGAGCGCGCCTATCTCTTCCAGATCGCGGGCCGGCACGATCCAGAGGCGTCGTCGGCCGACGAGACAGCTGACGTGCCGCCCGCGCTGGCCGATGCACTGGCCTCCATCTCCGGTCCCGCCTATGTGCTCGACCGCCTGTGGAACGCGCGGGCCTGCAACGACGCGGCGCGGCGGCTGTTTGTCGGCTGGCTCGACGGCGAGGAGCCCAACCTGCTGCGCTACGTGTTCCTGAATCCCGTCGCGCGCCGCGTCATTCCCGATTGGAGCAGCCGTGCGCGCCGCGTGCTGGCCGAGTTCCGCGCCGAATCGAGCCGCCATCTCGACGATCCCGCCCTGGTCGCGCTGGTCGACGACCTCCGGTCCTGCAGCGACTTCTTCGCCCGATCATGGGACGAGCACGAGGTGGTGGTCCCGCTGGGCGGCGAACGCGCCTTCGAGCATCCGCGCGACGGCCGGCTGACCTATGAGCAGGTCGCCTTCACCCTGGCGAGCCGGGTCGACCTCAAGCTGGTGATGCTGATCCTTCGAAAGCGCCGGGCGTCGCGTCGCGCCTGAGGGCTACCTCTCGCCGTTCTCGCTCGGCGCCGCGCTGCCATCGTGCGGCAGTCCGATGGCGTGGTAGCCCGAATCGACGAAGTGCACGGTGCCGGTGACGCCGGCGCTGAGGTCCGAGAGATAGTAGAGCGCCGCGCCGCCGACATCTGTGAGCTCGACGTTGCGGCGCAGCGGCGAGGCGTCGCGCGAGACGCGGTAGACATAGCGCGCGCCGCCGATCACCGCGCCCGCCAGCGTGCGCATCGGGCCGGGCGAGATCGCGTTGACGCGCACGCCCTGCGGGCCGAGATCGGCCGCGAGATAGCGGACGCTGGCCTCGAGTGCCGCCTTGGCGACGCCCATCACGTTGTAGGACGGCATCACCCGGGTGGCGCCTTCGTAGGTCAGCGTGATCAGGCTGCCGCCGTTCCTCATCAGCGGCAGCGCGAGCCGCGCGACCTCGGTGAACGAGTAGCAGGAGATGGCGAGGCTGCGCAGGAAGTTGGCCTTGGTCGTGTCGACGTAGCGGCCCTTCAGCTCCTCCTTGTCGGAGAAGGCGATGGCGTGCACCACGAAATCGAGCCGGCCCCATTCGCGCTCCAGCCGGCCAAACAGCGCCTGCAGGCTCTGCTCGTTCTCGACATCGGCTTCCTGGACGATCTTGGCGCCCAGCTTCTCGACCATCGGGATGACGCGCTTGCCGAACGCCGCGCCCTGGTAGGTGAAGGCCATCTCGGCGCCGGCGGCGTGCAGCGCCTGGGTGATGCCCCAGGCGATCGAACGCTCGTTGGCGACGCCCATGATCAGGCCGCGCTTGCCGGCCATCAGCCTGGCAACGACAGGCAATTCCGCCGTCGACGACGATTGCTGCGTCGTCTCCCCCGAAGCGGCGTCAGGCATCTTTACCCTCTAGTGGTCGTAGCGCGAGAAGAGCAGGCAGGCGTTGGTGCCGCCGAAGCCGAAGCTGTTCGACATCACGGTCTGCAGGCCCGCCTTGTCGATGCGCTGCCGGGCGATCGGATATCCCTCCGCGCCGGGGTCGAGATTGTCGATGTTCACCGACGGCGCCACGAAGTCGTTGTGCAGCATCAGCAGCGAATAGATCGCCTCGTGCGCGCCGGTCGCGCCCTGGCTGTGCCCGGTCAGCGACTTGGTCGAGCTGACGGTCGGCAGCTTCTCGCCGAACACGTTGCGGATGGCGTCGAGCTCGGTGATGTCGCCGACCGGCGTCGCGGTGCCGTGCGTGTTGATGTAGTCGACCGGCGCGTTGCGCCGCGCGGCGCCCGGGAAGCCGTCGACCGCGAGCTTCATGCAGCGCACCGCGCCCTCGCCCGACGGCGCCACCATGTCGGCGCCGTCCGAGGTCGCGCCGTAGCCGATCACCTCGGCATAGATCCTGGCCCCGCGTGCGCGCGCGAGCTCGAGGTCCTCGAGCACGATGATGCCGCCGCCGCCCGAGATCACGAAGCCGTCGCGGTCCTTGTCGTAGGCGCGGCTCGCGCGCTGCGGCTGGTCGTTGAACTTGGACGACATCGCGCCCATGGCGTCGAACAGCACCGACAGCGTCCAGTCGAGCTCCTCGCCGCCGCCTGCGAACATGCGGTCGGCCTTGCCGAGCTGGATGCATTCGACGGCGTTGCCGATGCAGTGGGCCGATGTCGAGCAGGCCGAGCTGATCGAGTAGCTGAGCCCCTTGATCCGGTAGGCGGTCGCGAGATTGGCCGAGACGGTGCTCGACATGGCGCGCGGCACCTGGAACGGGCCGACGCGTTTGGGGCCCTTCTCCTTGGCGGTGATGGCGGCCTGCACGATTGCGCCGGTCGTCGGGCCGCCGGAGCCGGCGACCAGGCCGGTGCGGTCGTTGCTCACGTCCTTGTCGCCGAGGCCCGCGTCGGCGATCGCCTCCTTCATGGCGAGGTAGGCGTAGGCCGCGCCATTGCCCATGAAGCGGGTCAGGCGGCGGTCGATCAGCTTCTCGGGATCGAGCTTCAGCGTGCCGGCGACCTGGCTGCGGAAGCCGAGCTCCTTGTACTGCGGCACGAACTCGATGCCGGACTTGCCGTCCTTCAGCGACTGCGTGACTTCGCTGGCGTTGTTGCCGATCGACGACACCACGCCTAGGCCCGTGACAACGACACGGCGCATCGTCAGCTCGCCGCGGCCGCCGCTTGCGCGGCGTCCTTGAACAGACCGACCTTCATGTCGCTCACTTCGAATGCCACATTTTCGTCGGCCGTGACAATTCCGTCGGCAATCCCCATGACCAAGCGGCGCAGGATCACGCGCTTCATGTGCACATGGTAGGTGAGCTTCTTGACCGTCGGCACGATCATGCTGGTGAGCTTCACCTCGCCCACTCCCAGCGCCCGGCCGCGGCCCGGGGCCTTCATCCAGCCCAGGAAGAACCCGGCCATCTGCCACAGCGCGTCGAGGCCCAGGCACCCCGGCATCACCGGGTCGCCCTTGAAATGGCAGGCGAAGAACCAGAGGTCCGGCTTCACGTCGAGCTCGGCCACGACCTCGCCCTTGCCGTATTTGCCGCCCTTGTCGTTGATCTGGGTAATGCGGTCGAACATCAGCATCGGCGGCAGCGGCAGCTGGGCGTTGCCCGGACCGAACAGCCGTCCCTTGGCGCACTCGATCAGGTCCTCGAACGTGTAACTATGCTTCTGTTCGCTCACTCTTCACCGTCCACCGGCCACTCCGTTGCGGAGCGGCCGCAGAATAGGGACGCCGGCCGCCTTGCGCAAACCGCCCAAAAGGCCCCGGTTTGCCCTTCCCAGGCCTGAATTCCGTCCTTACATATGGCCTTGACCATGTCATCTACCATCCCCGGCTCCGATTTTGCCGCCCGGTTGAGGGTTGCCGGCCTGCGTCCGACCCGGCAGCGCGTCGCCTTGGCGCGCGTGCTGTTCGAGGGTGGTCACCGCCATGTCACGGCTGAAAGCCTCCATGCCGAGGTCAAGGCCACCCGAATCCCGGTCTCCCTGGCCACCGTGTATAACGCGCTCAACCAGTTCCGCGATGCCGGCCTGTTGCGCGAAGTCGTGGTCGCCCCCGGCCGGTCCTATTTCGACACCAACACCGGCCATCACCACCACTTCTTCGTCGAGACCGACAACGAGCTGCACGACTTCCCGTCGGAAGACGTCACCGTGGCCGGCCTGCCGGCGCCGCCCAAAGGCACCAAGGTCGCGCGCGTCGACGTCATCGTACGGGTCCGGCGCTGAGCCGTTTTCGCAGCGTCTTGCGAATCGTTTTCATTTCTTAGAAATATTCTAAACTGCTTGACGGCGCGCCGCCGGCTTTCCAATATCCGCCTCGACATTTTCGAGGAGGACAAGACCATGGCGAACCTCAAGGGATCCAAGACCGAGGGTAATCTGAAGGCTGCGTTCGCGGGCGAGAGCCAAGCCAACCGCCGTTACCTCTATTTCGCACAGAAGGCCGATGTCGAAGGCTACAACGACGTCGCCACCGTCTTCCGCTCGACCGCGGAGGGCGAGACCGGCCATGCGCACGGCCATCTCGAGTTCCTCGAGGTGAGCGGTGATCCGGCGACCGGCCTGCCGATCGGCGAGACCGCCGCCAACCTCAAGGCCGCGATCGCCGGCGAGACGCACGAGTACACCGACATGTACCCGGGCATGGCCCGCACGGCGCGCGAGGAGGGCTTCGGCGAGATCGCCGACTGGTTCGAGACGCTCGCGAAGGCCGAGAAGAGCCACGCCGGCCGCTTCCAGAAGGCGCTCGACACGATGGGTTGAGCCCCCATCTCAGCTAGACAAGGGGGACCCGAACGGGTCCCCCTTTTTCGTCCTACTCACGACAGCGAAGCGAACCATGCGCGAAGGCAGTCTCGAAGCCCCGACCCGTCATCCCCTCGATTGGCAGAACCCGTGGTTCTGGAACGAGGCCGCGCTCGAGAAGGAGATGGAGCGCATCTTCGACATCTGTCACGGCTGCCGGCGCTGCTTCAATCTCTGCGATTCCTTCCCGCGCCTGTTCGACATGATCGACAACGGCCCGACCGGCGAGATCGACGGCGTGCCGAAGGAGGACTACGGCAGGGTCGTCGAGGCCTGCACGCTCTGCGACATGTGCTTCATGACCAAGTGCCCCTACGTGCCGCCGCATCAATGGAACGTCGATTTCCCGCACCTGATGCTGCGCCATCGCGCGGTGCAGGCGCGCAAGAAGGGCATCGGCTTCGTCGAGGCGCAGCTCGCCGATACCGACCGCGCCGGTCGGCTCGGCACCTTTGCGGCCGGGCTGATCAACTGGGCGACGGACGAGACCAACAAGCCGATGCGGCAGGCGCTCGAGACCTACGCCGGCATCCATCACGGAGCGCGCCTGCCCAAGCAGGCCGGCGAGACCTTTGTCGCGATGGCGCATCGCGAGCCGGTCGCGCTCAACACGGCCGCGCCCGCCTACGGCAAGCGCAAGGCCGTGATCTACGCCACCTGCTTCGTGAACTTCCACAACACCGATATCGGTCGGGCGACGCTCGACGTTCTGGCGAAGAACGGCGTCGAGACCGAGGTCGTGCATCCGTCCTGCTGCGGCATGCCCAAGCTCGAGCTGGGCGATCTCGAGACCGTCGCCAAGGCCGCGCGCACCGTCTCCGACGCGCTGCTGCCCTGGGTCGACAAGGGCTACGACGTCGTCGCGCTGACGCCGTCATGCGCCCTGATGCTGAAGTTCGAATGGCCGCTGATCCTGCCCAAGGACCCGGCCATCGAGCGGCTGTCGCAGGCGACCTTCGATCTCTCCGAATACGTGGTGGACATCGCCAAGAAGGAGGGCCTCGCCGAAGGCCTGCAGCCGGTCGAAGGCGGCATCAGCCTGCATCTTGCCTGCCACGCGCGTGCCCAGAACATGGGGGCCAAGGGCGCCGAGATGCTGCGCCTGATCCCCAAGACGCGCGTCGCGGTCATCGAGCGCTGCAGCGGCCATGGCGGCATCTGGGGCGCCCGCACCGAGAACTTCGACGTCGCGGTCAGGGTCGGCAAGCCGGCTGCCCAGGCCGCGCTCAAGAACAACACCAGCCACGTCGCCTCCGAATGCCCGCTCGCCGCCGAGCATCTGATGCAGGTGATGGAGCTGGAAGCGGGAGAAACCAAGCCCAAGCCGTTCCGCGCCGATCATCCGATCGAGATCTTCGCGCGCGCCTACATGCCGAAGGAGAAGCCTGATGAGTCTCCGCAAGATTGAGCCGTCGGTCATCATCCCGCTGGCCGAATACGGCCCGCAGCGCGCCGAGCGCCGCAAGCGCATCGCCGAGATCAAGAAGAACCGGCGGCTCGAGGTCGGGCCGTTCGCGACCTTCTACTTCGAGAACTACGATACGATGCTGCACCAGGTGCACGAGATGCTCTTCATCGAGAAGGGCGGCGCCGAGCAGCTTCCGGACGAGCTGGCCGCCTACAACCCGCTGATCCCGCAGGGTTCGGAGCTGGTGGCAACGGTGATGTTCGAAATAGACGATCCGATCCGCCGCGCCCGCGTGCTGGCGACCCTGGGCGGGGTCGAGGACAAGGCGTTCATCCGCGTCGGCAGCGACGTCGTGCGCGGTGTCGCGGAGGAGGATCAGGAGCGCAGCCGCGAGGACGGCAAGGCCTCGTCGGTCCAGTTTATCCGCTTCCCGTTCACGGCGGCGCAGATCGCGGCCTTCAAGAGCGGCGCCGGCGACGTGATCGTGGGCTTCGACCATCCGAACTACGGCCACATGGCCGTCATGCCCGCCGCCGTGCGCGCAGCATTGGCGCAGGACTTCGCGTAGCGCGGGATGAGTCAGGTTCCATCCCATAGCATCTGAATCGGGAGGAACCCGACTCCAGCTCACCTCATCCGGCCCAGTCTCTATTGTCCGGCCACGAACTTGTACGGAACGCTCAACATGAACGTCGCGCTGTTGCCGGCGATCTCCGAGGGCAGCGGTCCGTAGGGCGCGGCCTTCTGCGCCGTCTCGAGCACGGCCGCGTCCATCGGCGGATTTCCGCTCGACTTGGCGATTCCCGAGCTGAGCAGCCGGCCGTCGCGCGAGACCACGAGGCTCAGCACGACCACGCCCTGCGTACTGAGGCCCGTCATCGACTTCGGAACGAAGCGGTATTGCGACATCTTTCGCGCGATGCCGACGAGATAGTCGTCATGGACGCGGGCATGATTGTAGGCCGCGGCCGGATTCTGGAATTCCGAGACCGATGCCTCCTGTTGCTCGCGCGGCGGCGGCCTCGGGGAAAGCGGTGAGGGCTGCGGCTGATGCGCAGCCGGCGGCGAATGCTGTTGAGAAGGCGGTCGCGGGGCCGGTGGGGGCGGCGGCGCCGGCGGCGGAGGCAGCACCTTCACGAAGTCGCGCATGGTGAGCGGCGCCACGGGCTGCTCGACCGGCGGCAGGACCTTCTCCAGCGCCTTCTCCGGCGAAGGCGGTGGTGTCGGCTCGATCGGCTGTGCCGCCGCTTCCTGCGGCGGCTCCTGCTTCGCTTCTGGCTCGGGCTTGGGTTCCTGCTTCGGCTCCAGCTTGGCTTCCGACTGGGCTTCCGGCTTTGCCTCGGGCTTCGGTTCCGCCCGGAGCTCGGCCTTCGGCACCGGCGTGGCCTCCGGCTTGTTCTCTTCCGGCTTGTCGGATGGCTTCGGCGGCAGACCCAGGCGCTCCTTCGGGGTCGTCTGCGGCTTGGATTGCGGCTGCGGCTTCGCGGCCGCTTGCGGCGGCGGCGCTGGCTGGGCGGCCGGGGGCTGGGCGGCGGGCGGTGTCGGCGGCTGCGGCTTGGGCGGCTCCTGGACCGGCGGCGGTTGAGGCGGCGGCTCGGGTGGCTTCGGCTGCTCGATCGTCACCTCGATCGCGTTGTCCGTGTCGACGTCATGCCGGTTGAGCGGCGACACCAGGAACAGCGTGAGCACCGTTGCCACATGCAGCCCCGCGGCAAGCGCGGCCGCGACCGGCGACATGTGGCCAGAACGTTCGTAGAAGGCGCTGACGGCGTGGACCACTGGACCGTTCTAAGCCCACGTCCGCAGCCGCTAGTTCACCGGCTCGGACTTATAGACGCCCCAGATCTCGGTCCGCTGCAGCCAGCCGGTGACGCTGGAGACCTTCACGCGGCACCAGTCGCCCTGGCAGGAGCGGATTTCGCCCATCACCTCGGGCTCGAGCTTGGCAATCACCTCGGCGGAGGTGGCCGGCGTCTTGTAGAGGTTGGCGACCTTGGACGGGATGATGAAGCTGCGCTTGCCGGTCAGCAGGCCCTGGTAGACCCAGCCGCTGGCGCCCTGCCAATCGCGGATTTTCCGGAAGTTCTCGTACTCCGCCACGATCTCGACCGGCATGCCCTTGCGCTTGAAGACCCAGTCGATCGGATAGCGTGAGCCGGGTCCGGTGCGGACATTGACTTCGTCGGATTTGAGCGTGGCAAAGCGGGGAATCGGCAGGCCCGAGCCCTTGCGTTGGGTCGGCGCCTTGGTATCGGCCGCGAGAGCCGGGCCGATCGACAGCAGCAACGCAACGCAGGCCGCCCAGAGGGGAAGGGACGGTCGAATTCGCATTGGCCATCTTTATACCGCAATCCAGCACGGCCGACGACAACCACTTGAAAAAGCGGCGCTTTTGGCACAGGGCGCGGCTGCTCGGCTGGACAAGCCGCGAGCGAAATTGCTATCCGGGCAGGAATGCCCCCGGTCTCGAAGAAAAAGCCGCTGGTGATCGTCACCCGCACCCTGCCCAGCGCGATCGAGACGCGGCTGATGGAGCTGTTCGACACCCGCCTGAATGCCGACGACAAGCCGATGACCGCACCTGAGCTGGTCGAGGCGGTCAAGACGGCCGACGTGCTGGTGCCGACCGTGACCGACCGGATCGACAGCCGCGTGCTGAGCCAGGCCGGGCCGCGGCTGAAGCTGATCGCTTCGTTCGGCACCGGCGTCGACCATATCGACCTCGACACCGCCCGCCAGCGCGGCATCACCGTCACCAACACGCCGGGCGTGCTGACCGAGGACACCGCCGACATGTCGATGGCCCTGGTGCTCGCCACCGCGCGTCGCATGGGCGCCGGCGAGCGCATGGTGCGTGCGGGAAAGTGGACCGGCTGGGCCCCCACCTCGATGCTGGGCGGCCGGCTGCTCGGCAAGCGCATGGGCATCGTCGGCATGGGCCGCATCGGCCAGGCGCTGGCCAGGCGTGCGCGCGGCTTCGGACTGTCGATCCACTATCACAATCGCAAGCGCGTCCATCCCGACATCGAGGCCGAGCTCGAGGCGACCTACTGGGAGAGTCTCGACCAGATGCTGGCGCGCATGGATATCGTGTCGGTGAACTGCCCGCACACGCCGGCGACGTTCCATCTCCTCTCCGCGCGGCGGCTGAAGCTGATGAAGCCGACGGCCATCATCGTCAACACCGCGCGCGGCGAGGTGATCGACGAGAACGCCATGGTGCGCATGCTCAAGGCGAACGAGCTCGCGGGCGCCGGCCTCGACGTCTACGAGCACGAGCCGCAGGTGAATCCCAAGCTGCTCGAGCTCGACAGCGTGGTGCTGCTGCCGCACATGGGCTCGGCCACGCTCGAGGGCCGCATCGAGATGGGCGAGAAGGTGCTGATCAATATCAAGACCTTCGCCGACGGCCACAAACCGCCGGACCGCGTGCTGGCCACGATGTTCTAATCTTGCCGGACCGCGGGCGTCCCGCCCGCCTCATGCCCGCGGTCCGGCAAGATTCAGATCTTGTCCTTCGGCATCTCGATCCGTTGGTCTTCCATCAGCACGTCGCGGGTCGACCGGCCGACCTGGGCGCCGATCAGGATGGTGAGGGCGGTCCAGTACATCCACACCATGATCGCGGCGAAGCCCGCCGTCGCGCCGAACGCCGAGGTGAGCTGCGTCACCTGGAAGTAGTAGACCAGCGCCCGGTTGCCCGCCGCGAACAGAACCGCGACCACCGCGCCGCTCAGCAACGCGAAGAGCCAGCGCACGCCGCCGGTCGGGAGCCACTTGTAGATCAGGGTGAAGAACACGGTGAGCAGGCCGTAGTGGGTGAAGCCGGAGATCGCCGGGCCGATCCAGACGCCGAGCACCGGGAACTGCTGCAGCACGCCGTTATAGGCCGAGAGCAGCACGCTGGTGACGATCACCGCGATCAGCAGCACGCCCAGCATCACCATCAGCAGGAGCGCCAGCAGCCGCGACTGGATGCTGGCCAGCACCGGATGGACCTGGCGCGGGGCGTTGCCGCGCCAGATCACGTCGAAGCTGTCGTCCAGCTCCACGAAGATGCGGCTGCCCGTATAGATGAGTACGCCCGCGCCGATGATCGCGGCGACGCCGCCGCCCTTGAACAGATCTTCCTGTGCAAAGCGCTCGATGGTGCGGAGGTGCTCCGGGTCCACGACGGTGCCCAGTGCCTCGAGGATCGCCTTCTCGGCCATCCATTTGCCGACGAACGGCTCGGCGATCGCGATCGCGAAGATCATGATCGGGCCCAGCGCGAACATCGTGTAGAAGGCAATCGCCGCCGCCGAGGTCGACAGCCGGTTGGTGAAGAAGCCGTAGAAGGCCGACAGGAAGATACGCCAGAGCTTGTCGAGCATCGTTGATTAGAACGCGCGCAGGCCCGCCACGATCAGGCTGACGCCGGCAATGACGGTGATCGCCGTGGTGGCGATCGCCCCGGCCGGCCGGCCATAGGGCACGAAGCCCAGCATGCCGCCGGCATGGAGGAACCGCGCGACGACCAGGACGATCGCCAGGATGTCGGCCAGGCGATGACCGAGCGGGCCATGCATCATCCAGAGCAGGACCAGGACGAGCGGTGTCAGCTCCAGCAGGTTGCCTTGGGCACGGATTGCCGCGGTCATTTCGGGGTCGCCGCCGTCTCCGAGGAAGATCTTCTTCTGGCCGCGCATCCGGCCGACATACAGCGTCAGAATTGCGGCAAGCACGCCCAGCAGGCCGGCGCAGACGAAAAACACCGCCATTGCGCTCCCCCTCTCGATTTGACGGCATTCTAGGACCATATTGGGACGACGCAAATTGAGGAGCGGACCATGTGGCAGATCCTTCGCAAGAAAGCCGAGATGCCGACCGCCGACCGCGCATTGCCGGGGCGTGACAAGCCTGCGTTCGCCGTGCCGGCGACCCACTTCGTCAACGGCAACCGCATCCAGCCGCCGTTCCCGGCCGGGCTCGGGGAAGCGATGTTCGGTTTGGGCTGCTTCTGGGGCGCCGAGCGGAAGTTCTGGGAGGCGCCGGGCATCTACGCGACCGCCGTCGGCTATGCCGGCGGGTTCACGCCCAACCCGACGTACGAGGAGGTCTGCTCGGGCTATACCGGCCACAACGAGGTGGTGAAGGTATGGTTCGATCCGAAGCAGACCTCCTACGAAGCGCTGCTCAAGGTCTTCTGGGAATCGCACGATCCGACCCAGGGTATGCGCCAGGGCAACGACGTCGGCACGCAGTATCGCTCCGGAATCTACACCTTCTCGCCCGAGCAGAAGAAAGCGGCCGAGGCTTCGCGCGCGGTCTTCCAGAAGGAGCTCGAGCGGCACGGCATGCGCGACGCGATCACCACCGAAATTCTCGATGCGCCGGCGTTCTACTACGCCGAGGATTATCACCAGCAGTATCTCGCCAAGAACCCGAACGGCTATTGCGGCCTCGGCGGCACCGGCGTGAGTTGCCCGATCGGGCTCGGCGTCGCGGCGGAGTAGAAGCTAGCCCCGCTTCTCCGACAGCCATCTGGCGATTGCCCGGGCGGCTGCATCGGCCGCGAGGTTCGTCACATCGAGCCGGAGCAGGCGTCCGGTGCGCAGGCGAGCAGCACGACGTCCAGGCCGCAGCCACGCCCCTTGGCCAGCGCGATGGCGCGATCCCAGCGGGAGAGAAGGAGAAGACTGAACGAACTCATGGAACAAATCGTCTCGGCCGCGATGTGAAGGCCGAGCATTTCGCGCCGGTTGGCGCCGCGCTGCTCTGGGCTCTCGAGCAGGGCCTGGGCGAGGCGTTCACGCCCGGGCTGAGGCCTACGGCGTGCTGTCGCGGGCCATGATCGACAGCATGGAGCCGCTGCCGAAAGCCGCGTAACCGCGTATGATTCGGGCGTGCCGCCCTCGCCCACCGAGTCCGAACAGATCTCGATCCTCCACGCCGATGCCGAGCTGCCGCTGACGTTCGTGCGCAGCCGGCGCGCGCGGCGCGTCTCGCTGCGCGTCGACAGCGCCCGGCGGCGCATCGTGTTGACCGCGCCGATGCGCATGCCGCGCGACATGGCGCTGAAGTTCGCGCATGTGCAGGGCGGCTGGATCGCCGCCCGCCTCAAGCGCCTGCCGGCACCGCGACCGTTCCACGACGGCGCGGAAGTGCCGTTCTTCGGCGTGCCCCATCGCATCCGCCATCGTCCCGATGCGCGGGGCACCGTGTGGCGCGAGGAGAACGAGATCCATGTCGCGGGCCGCGCCGAGCATTTGCCGCGACGCTTGCGCGATTGGTTGATCGCCGAGCTGCGGCGGCGGCTGATGCCGCTGGTGGAGGCCAAGGCCGGGCGCTTGCAGCGGCCGGTCAAGCGCGTCGGCCTGCGCGACAGCCGCTCGCGCTGGGGCAGCTGCGGACCGGATGGCGGGCTCTCCTTCTCCTGGCGCCTGGTATTCGCGCCGCCCGAGGTGCTCGACTACCTGGTCGCGCACGAGGTTGCCCATCTCGTGCACAAGAACCACGGCCCACGCTTCTGGGCGGCGACCCGCGATCTGTGCGACGGACCGATGGAGGTGCCGCGCAGCTGGCTGCGGGCCAACGGCGAGGCGCTGTTGCAGTATGGCGCTTGAGGCAATTTGCAGTCTCGCGTCCAGCCCGAGTCCACCCGGTGTCCACCCCGAGTCCAGCCGAGGGGTGGTGCCGGATTCCTGGACTCGGCCGGAAAACCCTTATGGAATCGGCATCGAAGCCGTCCCGTCCTCGACAGGACTCGGTGGACGCGTCCTCCCTCAAACTCAGGCCGTCGGCCCGGCGCTCGCCTTCCAGCGCGGGGCAGCCGCGGTCTCGGCAAAGTTCGTGAACATCAGATTGAAGGAGATGCTGATTCGCTCCCGCGAGCCCTCGTTGGACGGCACGTGGTGGCGCAGCCATGACGGGAAGATCACCATGCGGCCCGGCATTGCCTGCTCGGCCGCGGCATTGGCGGTCAGGCGGTTGAGCTTGCCGCTCCACGGCATGATCGAGATCGGTCGCGGGTCCTGGAAGATCAGCTCCGGCGCGCCGTCGGATACGTCGACGTAGTAGACGCCGCTCAGATAGTTGTTCGGATGGTTGTGCGTCGGGTGATAGCTGCCCGGCGGGTTGATGTTGGCCCAGCAGCCCGTGATCATCAGCGGGTACTGCTCGAGCTGCAGGAACTGCGCAACGCTGCGGGCGGCGATCTCGACCAGCTGGGCGAACTCGGCGAATTCGGGGCGGGTGTGCAGGTCGTGCGGCGTCTGCCAGTTGCTGCCCGTCGGTACGTTCGGCCGCGGCGCGATGATCTTCTCGATTTCGGCCTTCAGTTTCGCATTGAAGGCCGCCGCTTCGGCCGCAGCGAGATCCAGCACCCACAAAGGCGTGGGAAAGAGCTCCCGGACGTTCTGCTTCACCTTCACGGTGCGCAGTTTAGCAGGCCGACTGCAATTGCGCACCGACTTTATCACGGCGACGTGATGTGCACGGGCGTCCGCACACGCTGCCGTGTTGTTCGGCCTCTGCCGAGGGTTGGCTACTCCGCCGCCGCCCGAATCGCGCCGCCTTGCAGAACTGCGGCTGCCTCCTTGGCCACCCGCGTTCCGTCGAAGAAGCGCGGGTTCTGCTGGCCCCACAGCCGAACGGCGTTGGTGAAGGTGAAGTCGCGGAAGTCCGATTCGGTGATCAGCTCGTCCTCGACCAGCTCGTAGGCCTCGGGAACGGGCGAGAGCATGTCCGGCACGTCGAAGTGGCCGATGTCGGAGCTGAAGATCGCGTTGATGCGCGCGCCGAACGGGTTGGCGCGGCCGAACGCGGTGACGTTCATGCGATCGTCGGCCTCGCAGCCGAAGTAGTAGGGCCGGGCGTAGAGATCGACCCAGTCCTCCTTGCGGGTGATCTTGCAGGCGGCGAAGTCGTCGAGCACCGGCACGCCGCCGGTCGGCTCGTCCTCTTCCGCCGACGGCCAGCCGTCGCGCTTGTCGAGCTCGGCGGCGATGTCGCCGTAGCCGTACTTGTCGACCAGGCTGCGCAGCATCTTGCGGTCGAGCTTCTTGGGATCCATGTAGGCGATGCCCTTGGCGCCGCGCCGCTCCCAGTGCTCGATCAGGTCGGCGAACAGCTGGCAGCCCCAGCCCACGCCGCCCTCGAGGAAGGCGAAGTTGATGTCGGGGAAGCGCCGCGTCACGCCGCCCAGGAACAAGCCCTTGGCGATGGCGTGGCCGGCGGCGGCGAAGTGGCCAATATGGTTGTAGGTGAAGTTGCTGGGCGAGTTGCGCAGGCCGAAGCCGCGACCGCCGGCGTGGAAGGTCGGTGCGATGCCGAGCTCGCGGCACTTCTGCCAGACCGGGTCGTAGTCGTAGTCGCTGTCGATCCCGAACCGCTCGTAGGTCACGGTGTGGCGGGCAAGATCGGGATCGATGTCCTTGGCCTTGGCCATGCGGCGAGCCGCGTTGCCGAACATGGCGACCTTGGCGCCGAGCTGCTTGACGCAGAACTCGAGCTCCTCGATCGCCTCCTCCGGCGTGAACATCGGGATCACTGCGGCCGGCGTGAGCCGGTCGCCCAGCTTGTCGAAGTACTCGGCGGTGACGAGGTTGAAGCCGCGGCAGACGGCGCGCCGCGTCGCATCGTCGGGGATGCGCGGCACGCTCAAGCCCGCGGTCGGATAGATGATGCCGAAGTCGATGCCGAGCTCGTCGAGCCGGTCGTACAGCATGCGCGGCATCATCGCGGTGGCGCGATCGCGCGTGTTGGTCGACTGGCGCGTCCAGTAGCCCTCCATGGCGATGCCGCGCTGCTTGCGTTCGGCGATCGAGAGCTTCAGCGCATCCGGGATGCGGCGCTGCGAGGCGATGAAACCGTCTGCCGCCTTGTCGCCCGCGAGCTTGCGCATCCGTTCGGCGAACACGGGGTTGTACTCCACCCAGTGGCCGTCGCCGTCGATGATCGGATGCTTGAGGTTAGCCCGTACTTCTGAAGGACTGCGATGAGAACTCATGCTCGCCTCCGAGGTCACGAAAAGCCAAGGCGGCAACGGTAGTCCTCCGGACGACACCGTGCAACGAACCTGCCCTCGCCCTGCGGATTGCCGCCGAGCCGGTGCCGTGATCAGCCCCTGACCACCGGCGCCACGCTTTGCGCCATTGCCAGCACGCGTTTGTCGGCCATCGCCTCGCCCATCAGCATGAAGCCGACGGGCAGTTCGCCCGCGGCGTGGCAGGGCAGGCTGATGGCGCAGCGGTCGAGGAAGTTGCCGACCGTGGTATTGCGCAGCAGCAGCATGTTCTTCCGGGTGAAGCCTTCGGCCGTCGAGACCTCGTCGAGCGTCGGGGCCACGATGGCGCAGGTCGGCATGACGATGGCGTCGTAGTTCGACGTGACGGCGGCGACGCGCTTCTGCAGGTCGGCGCGCGCGGCCAGCAGGTCGATGTAGTCGGCGGCGCTCATCTCCCTACCGCGCAGGATGCGCGGATGGATGATGGGGTCGTAGTCCTTGCCGCGGCGGGCGATCAGCTTCTGATGCCAGGCATAGGCCTCGGAGGCGGCGAACCCGCCCTTGGCGTTGATCGCCGGCAGCTCGTTGAGCTGCGGCAGGTCGACCGTCTCGACCTTCACGCCCTTGGCCGACAGGGCACTGCAGGCGCGGTCGAACGCCCTGGCGACCGTGGCGTCGAGCTCGTCCATCACGAACTGTCTGGGAATGCCGAAACGCAGCCCGCCGAGCGGCGCGGCGTCCGGGATCGCGATCGGCTCTGCAGCGAACACCGCGTCGACGATGGCGCAGCACTCGACCGAGTTGGCGAGCGGCCCGATCGAATCCAGCGAGGTCGAGAGCGGCACCACGCCGTCGATCGGCACGCGCCGTGCGGTCGGCTTGAAGCCCACGATGCCGCAGACCGCCGCCGGAATGCGCACCGAGCCGCCGGTGTCGGTGCCGAGCGCCGCCACGGCCATGCGGTCGCCGACCGACACCGCCGCGCCGGACGACGAGCCGCCCGGCACGCGCGTGCGGTCGGCTGGGTTGCCCGGGGTGCCATAGTGCGGGTTGACGCCGACGCCCGAGAAGGCGAACTCGCTCATGTTGGTGCTGCCGACGATCACCGCGCCCGCCGCGCGCAGGCGCGCCACCACGGGTGCGTCCGCCTTGGCCGGCGGCGCATCGTCGAGCGCCCGGGAGCCCGCAAGCGTGGTCTCGCCCGCGACATCGCACAGGTTCTTGATCGATACCGGAATGCCGGCGAGCGGGCCGGGCACGAGGCCCGCCTTGCGCTGCGCGTCGCTGGCGTCGGCCGCGGCGATCGCCTGCTGCCTGTAGACCTTCACGAAGGCGCGCGAGCCCTCGCCCTTGGCATCCTCGATGCGGGCAAGCGCCTCGTCGGTCAGCCTGCGCGAGGAGGTGCGGCCCGCCGCCAGATCGGCCGCGAGCTGCAGGATCGTCGGATTGGTCATCTTACTTCGCTCTGTTTTTCACCAGATCATCGACCACCGCCGGATCGGCGAGGGTCGACGTGTCGCCGAGATTGCCGAAATCGTTCTCGGCGATCTTGCGCAGAATGCGGCGCATGATCTTGCCCGAGCGTGTCTTGGGCAGGCCGGGCGCCCACTGGATCACGTCGGGCGTGGCGATCGGGCCGATCTCCTTGCGCACCCAGGCGTTCAGCTCCTTGCGCAATTCTTCGCTCGGCTGCTGGCCGACCTTGAGCGTCACATAGGCGTAGATGCCCTGGCCCTTGATGTCGTGCGGGTAGCCGACCACCGCGGCCTCGGCGACCTTGGTGTTGCCGACCAGCGCGCTCTCGACCTCGGCGGTGCCGATGCGATGGCCCGAGACGTTGATCACGTCGTCGACGCGGCCGGTGATCCAGTAGTAGCCGTCCTTGTCGCGGCGCGCGCCGTCGCCGGTGAAGTACTTGCCGGGATAGGTCCTGAAGTAGGTCTCGATGAAGCGCTGGTGGTCGCCGTAGACCGTGCGCATCTGGCCGGGCCAGGAATTGACCAGGCAGAGATTGCCGGTCGCCTCGCCCTGCAGTTCCTTGCCCTCGGCATCGACCATCACCGGCGTGACACCGAAGAACGGCCGCGTCGCCGAGCCGGGCTTGAGCGCCGTCGCGCCGGGCAGCGGCGTGATCAGGATGCCGCCCGTCTCGGTCTGCCACCACGTATCGACGATCGGGCAGCGGCTGTCGCCGACCGTGCGGTAGTACCACAGCCACGCCTCGGGATTGATCGGCTCGCCGACCGAGCCCAGCAGGCGCAGGCTCTTGCGGCTCGCCTTCTTCACCGGCGCCTCGCCGTCGCGCATCAGGGCACGGATCGCCGTCGGCGCGGTGTAGAAGATGTTCACCTTGTGCTTGTCGACCACCTGCCAGAAGCGGCTGGTGTCGGGATAGTTCGGCACGCCCTCGAACATCAGCGTGGTCGCGCCGTTGGCGAGCGGTCCGTAGACGATGTAGCTGTGGCCGGTCACCCAGCCGACGTCGGCGGTGCACCAGTAGATGTCGCCGTCGTGGTAGTCGAACACGTACTGGTGCGTCATCGACGTGAAGACGAGATAGCCGCCCGTCGTGTGCAGCACGCCCTTGGGCTTTCCGGTCGAGCCGGAGGTGTAGAGGATGAACAGCGGATCCTCCGCGTTCATCGGCTCGGGCGCGCAGTCGGCGGACACCTTGGCCTTGATCTCGTGCCACCACACGTCGCGCCTGGCGTCCCAGTCGACCTTGCCTTTGGTGTGCTGGACCACCAGCACCTTCTTCACCATCGGGCACTTCTTCAGCGCCTCGTCGGTGTTGCCCTTGAGCGGCACCGGCTTGCCGCCGCGCAGGCCCTCGTCGGCGGTGATGACGATGTTGCTGTCGCAGTCGACGATGCGATTGGCGAGCGAATCGGGCGAGAAGCCGCCGAACACGACGGAGTGGATGGCGCCGATGCGCGTGCAGGCCAGCATCGCGTAGGCCGCCTCGGGGATCATCGGCAGGTAGATCGTGACGCGATCGCCCTTCTTGACGCCGAGCTCCTTGAGCGCGTTGGCCATGCGGCAGACTTCGCCATGCAGCTCGCGGTAGGTGACGTTCTTGCTCTTCGACGGATCATCGCCTTCCCAGATGATCGCGACCTGGTCGCCGCGCTTGGCGAGATGGCGGTCGATGCAGTTGGCCGAGACGTTCAGCACCCCGTCGTGGAACCAGCGGATGCGCACGTCGCCGGTATAGTCGACGTCGCGCACCGCGTTCGCGGAATAGGGCTTGATCCAGTCGAGCCGCTTGCCGTGCTCGCCCCAGAACGTGACCGGGTCCTTCACCGAAGCGTCGTACATCTCCTTGTACTTGGCCTCGTCGACATAGGCGCGCTTGGCCCAATCGGAGCTGACGGCGATCAGTTCATCGCTCATGGACATCCTCCCAATTTCCTCGGGTTTTAGCGCGCGGCCGCGACCGGCCGCAATTCGCCTTTCGGCGCAGGCAGTCGCAGCCAGGCGATGGCACCGAACAGCAGGAGGAGCAGCGGCACCAGCGGCAGACCGAAGCGGTGAGCGCGACCCACACCGCCGTCGGCGAGACCAGGACCGCGAGCCAGCCTCTCCAGTGTGTGGCTCACTCCGTGAACCAGGTCGTGAAGTCGGAGATTGGCGCGCGCTCGGTGATCAGATTGTTGGGCACCGCGTCCGGATCGGCGTAGCCCAGCGCCAGGCCGCAGATCACCACCTGGTCGTCGGGCACCTTGAGCTCGCGCCGCACGACGTGCTGGTAGCGGCTGAACGCCGCCTGCGGGCAGGTGTGCAGGCCCTTCTCGCGGGCGAGCAGCATCAGCTGATCGAGGAAGATGCCGCAGTCGATCCACTGGCCCTTTTCCATGCGCCGCTCGACGCACAGGATCATGCCGACCGGCGCATCGAAGAACTCGTAGTTCTTGCGGAACTGCCTGGCCATGCCCGCGGCATCGCCGCGCGGGACGCCGAGCAGCGTGTAGAGCTGCTTGCCGACCGTCTTGCGCCGCGTGTCATAGACCGGCGTGAATTCCTTCGGATAGACGCTGTACTCCGCACCGGGTCCATGGTCGTTGGCGGCCATCGCCGACAGGATTGCCGCCGACAGCCGCTTGCGCGCGGCGCCCATGGTCACATAGAGCTTCCAGGGCTGCAGGTTGCCGTTCGACGCCGCACGGTTGGCGTTGCTGATGATCCATTCGACATCGGCCCTGGCCACGGGGTCCGCCTTGAAAACCCGCATCGACCGGCGGCTGTTGATTGCGTCCGACACCTTCATGAACGATTAGCTCCGACTGAGATGGCGGCGCAGGAATTCGAACAGCTTGCGCCGCGCATCGGCGTTGTGCTGCTCGGTGAAATAGTGGGTGGCGCCGGGCACGATGAAAGTTTCGACTTCCTTGCCATGGCTTTTCAAGGACGCCGCCATGGTCTCGGTTTGCTCCACGGAAACGTTCTCGTCCTTGTCGCCGTGGACCAGCAGGACCGGCACGTCGATCTGCGCCACGCGGAAGATCGGCGAGCGCACCGGCAGGCCTTCCGGCCCGCAGAGATCGTCGAGATAGTCGCGCACGAACGGGTTGGCCTCGCGCCAGGCGGCAAGGTCGATCGGCGGATGGAAGGCGGCGACGGCGCGGATCGGCGGCCGGTGCGCGGCGGTCAGCAGCGCTACCTGGCCGCCCATCGAATTGCCGACCAGCGCGATGCGCTCGCGGTCGACCAGCGGCCGCTTGGCGAGCCAGTCGATCGCCGCCAGCACGTCGAGCGGCTGGCGCAGGCCCTGGTCGCTCTCGCCCTCGCTGCCCAGCCAGCCGCGCAGCGACAGCGCCAGCGCCACATATCCGTTGGCCGCGGTGAGCCGCGCCAGCGCCGCGAGATGCGAGGCGTTCTGCGCGAAGCCGTGCATCAGGATCACCGCGGGATACGGCGGCTTGCCGGCCTGCGGCTTGAAGAAGTATCCGCCGAGCGTCACGCCATGCCCCGGCACTTTGACGGACTCTGCGTCATGCAGATCGGGCAGGTCCTCCCAGCGATGCGCCACCTCGATCGGCACGCCGTCGGGATCGCGGAAGGCGACCGAGTAGTAGCCGGGCGCGAAATAGTCGAGCTCGGTCGGCGGCTGCAGGATCTCCGCGCCCGCGTCCTTCAGCACGGCATGGACCTCGTCGACCTGCGTGCGGCTCTCGGCCGACACGGCGAGCCACAGCGCACCCGGCCCATACGAGACGCCCTCGCTCGCCTGGCGCATCACGAAGTGATCGTAGCCGCGGGACCACATCACCCGGCCGGGACTCGCCCACACGCGATGGAAGCCCAGGGTGGGCAGCCACAGGCGATGGAAGGCGATCGAGCGGCCGAGGTCGCTGACTTCGACGGCGGCGCCGGCGAAAGACGCGCGCTGCTTCATCAGCGGAGCGGCAGGCCGAGCGCGCGCAACTCGTCGCGTCTCAGGTCTTCTTCGCCGGCGAGGAAGAACTCGTCGAGCTGCGGCGGCTTGATGGATGTGCTCGACAGCATGGCGTGCGCCTGGCCGCGGTGATGGATGTCGTGCTGGAACAGGTGCTCGAGGATGTTGGCCACCTTGGAGGGTGGTGGCTTTCGATTGAGGCGCGGCAGATCCCAGTCGCGCTGAAGCGTCTCTTCCGTCTGCCGTTCACAGAAGGCGATCAGGCGCTTGTCGGTCGCGGTCTGGACCAGCCGCAGCGAGCGCGCATCGGCATGCTCGGAATTGGGTGCCTTGATGCGGCCGAGCGCATCGCCGCCCTCCAGGGCGGCAAGGTAATAGAGGTCGACGTCGAGGATGTGGTTGAGGGTGAGCCGCAGCGACGGGAAGAAGCTCACCCGCGGCGCCGCGAATTCCTCCGGCGTCAGCGCCTCGCAGGCGCTGAGCAGGCGATGATTGGCCCAGGCATTGTTCTGGGCCATGGCGACGAAGTGGCCGACCAACCCCGTCGCCATGGTCGCTCTCGGCCCTATGCCGCGTGCGCGAGGTTGCGCAGCACGTAGTGCAGGACGCCGCCGTTCTTGAAGTACTCGATCTCCTCGGCGGTATCGATGCGGCAGGTCAGGGTGACCTTCTCGCTGGTGCCGTCGCGGCGATGGATGGTCATCGGGATGTCCATGCCCGGCCGCAGTCCGCTCTCGATCCCCTCGATGTCGAAGCTCTCATGGCCGGTGAGGTTCAGCGTCTTGCGGGTCATGCCGTCCTTGAACTGCAGCGGCAGCACCCCCATGCCGACCAGGTTCGAGCGATGGATGCGCTCGAAGGTCTCGCACACCACCGCCTTCACGCCGAGCAGGTTGACGCCCTTGGCCGCCCAATCGCGCGAGCTGCCGGTGCCGTACTCCTTGCCGGCGATCAGGATCTGCGGCGTGTGCTCCTTCTTGTAGCGCATCGCCACGTCGTAGATCGGCTCGGGCTGGTCGGTCTGGTAGTGGTGGGTGAAGCCGCCCTCGATGCCCGGCACCATCTCGTTCTTGAGACGGATGTTGGCGAAGGTGCCGCGCATCATCACCTCGTGATTGCCGCGCCGCGTGCCGTACTGGTTGAAGTCCTTGGGCTGCACGCCGTGATCGAGCAGGTAGGCGCCGGCCGGGCTGTCCTTCTTGATCGAGCCTGCGGGCGAGATGTGGTCCGTGGTGATCGAATCGCCGAACTGGCCGAGCGGACGGGCGCCCTCGATGTTGCTCAGGCTGCCCGGCGTCTTGCCCATCCCGTCGAAGTAGGGCGGGTTGCGCACGTAGGTCGACTTGTCGTCCCACGCATAGGTCAACGTCGGCTTGGTCTTGATCGAGCGCCAGAATTTGTCGCCCTTGAAGACGTCGCTGTAGCGCTTCTTGAACGCCTTGGCTGTGACGAACTTGTCGACGTGCTTCTGCAGCTCGGCGTTCGAGGGCCAGATGTCCTTGAGGTAGACCGGCTTGCCGCCCTTGCCGGTGCCGATCGGATCCTTGGTGATGTCGATCTTCATCGAGCCGGCGAGCGCATAGACCACGACCAGCATGGGCGAGGCGAGGTAGTTGGCGCGGGTCAGCGGATTGACTCGCCCTTCGAAGTTCCGGTTGCCCGACAGCACCGAGCAGACCACGAGGTCGCCGTCGCCGATCGCCTTGGTCACCGGATCGGGCAGCGGGCCGGAATTGCCGATGCACGAGGTGCAGCCGTAGCCCACGAGGTTGTAGCCGATCTTGTCGAGCTCCTTCTGCAGGCCCGACGCCACGAGGTACTCGGTGACGACCTGCGAGCCCGGCGCCAGCGAGGTCTTCACCCACGGCTTCACCTTCAGCCCGAACTTGTTGGCGTTGCGCGCGATCAGGCCGGCGCCCAGCATGACGTACGGGTTCGAGGTGTTGGTGCAGGAGGTGATGGCCGCGATCACCACGTCGCCGTGGCCGAGATCATAGTCGACGCCGTCGCACTTGATGCGCTTGCCGTCGTCGCGGCGCTCGAACTCCTTCTCCATCGTGCCGATGAACTGGCTGGCGGCCTGGTCGAGCGGCACGCGGTCCTGCGGGCGCTTCGGGCCGGCCAGGCTCGGCACGACGTCGCCGAGGTCGAGATGCAGCGTGTCGGTGAACACCGGATCGGGGGACTTCTTGCTGCGCCACAGGCCCTGCTTCTTGGCATAGGCCTCGACGATCTTGGCGGCGGTGCCGCGGTTGGTGGTCTTGAGGTACCCGAGCGTGATCTCGTCGACCGGGAAGAAGCCGCAGGTCGCGCCGTATTCCGGCGCCATGTTGGCGATGGTCGCGCGGTTGGCGAGCGGCAGGTCGGCCAGGCCCTCGCCGTAGAACTCGACGAACTTGTTGACCACGCCCTTCTTGCGCAGCATCTGCGTCACGGTCAGCACCAGGTCGGTCGCCGTCGCGCCTTCCTTCAGCTTGCCGGTCAGCTTGAAGCCGACGACTTCGGGAATGACCATTGGCTGCGGCTGGCCGAGCATGGCAGCCTCGGCCTCGATCCCGCCGACGCCCCAGCCCAGCACGGCGAGGCCGTTCACCATGGTGGTGTGGCTGTCGGTGCCGACCAGCGTGTCGGGATAGAGCACCGTCTCCTTGCCGTTCTTCTGCTGGAAGACGACCTGGGACAGGAACTCGAGGTTCACCTGGTGGCAGATGCCGGTGCCGGGCGGCACGACGCGGAAATTGTCGAACGCCATCTGGCCCCAGCGCAGGAACTGGTAGCGCTCGAGATTGCGTTCGTATTCGAGCGCGACATTCGCCTTGAACGCGCTGTTGTTGCCGAAGTTGTCGACGATCACCGAATGGTCGATGACGAGGTCGACCGGCACCAGCGGGTTGATCTTCTTGGGGTCGCCGCCGAGCTTCTCCATCGCGTCGCGCATCGCGGCGAGGTCGACCACGGCGGGCACGCCGGTGAAGTCCTGCATCAGCACGCGGGCGCAGCGGTAGTTGATCTCCTTGGTCGACTTGCCGCCATTCTTGATCCAGTCGGCGAAGGCGGCGATGTCAGCCTTCTTGACGGTTTTCCCGTCCTCGTGGCGGACCAGGTTCTCGAGCAGGATGCGCAGCGAGAACGGCAGGCGCGAAAGGTCGCCGACCTCCTTCTCGACCGCCTTCAGGCTCCAGTAGGTGTAGCTCCGGGCGCCGACCTTGAGGGTCTTGCGGGCCTTGAAGCTGTTGGGATGGGCGGCGGCCATTGGGCTAACTCCTGGAGAGCGACGGGTCGTTCGGGGTGGCGAAAAACGGGGGCAAAATAAGGGTCTAAGCCATGTCAGGCAATCGGCGGGTGCGGGTCCGCCGGGGCTGTGCCAGATTGCGGCCATGCAACGCGTAATCCGGGCTCTGGTCGGTGCATTTGCAGGCCTGATGCTGGGGTCCTGTGCGGCGCCGGGTAGTACGAACTGGGACGCCGCCGGCCGGGACATCGACGGCGGTTCGACCACGGCAAGTGCTTCGTCGGCCGCCCAGAAGACGACCGTCGAGAATCTCAACCGGATCCTGTCGACCGATCAGCTCTCGCCGGTCGACCGCTCGCTCTATCTCAGCATCCGCGCCTTCCTGTACAGCCGGCTGGGCCGCGAGGAGGACAGCCAGAAGGACGTGGCCGAGATGGCCCGCATCAACCCGCAGGGCTGGCCGATCATGATGTCGCTCGTCATGCCCGGGCTGGCGGGCGGCGGCGACCGCGGCGCCGCTCTGCGGGCCCTGGGATATGGCTTGGCGCAGAAGCCGAACGACCCGTGGCTGCTGCTGGGCCAGGGCCAGGTGCAGATGCAGATCGCCGATTATGTCCATGCGCTCGGCACCCTGGACAACGCCGTCGCCAGCGCCGAGACGCCGGCGGCGCGGCGCAACAGCGCCTATTTCCGCGGGCACGCGAACCTGGCGCTGGGCAACTACGACCAGGCGGCGAGCGACTTCGAAGCCTCGTTTTCGGGCCAGACCTCGCTCAAGGCGCGGACGCTGGGCGCGCTGTGGCGCTATGCGGCGCAGGTGCGCGGCAAACGGGACGCCCGGACGGTGCTGGCGCGCGAGCTCGGCGGAGCGGACCTGTCCGAATGGCCGGGGCCGGTCGTCAAGTTCCTGCTCGGCCGCCTGCCGGCTGGCGAGCTCGAGGTCGCCGCCGAATCGGACGACGCGGCCAAGAAGACCAACGGCAAGTGCATGGCCTCCTACTTCATCGGCGTGGACGCGGTGCGGCGGGGCGACCGTCAGCGGGCGCGCGAGCAGTTCCAGCTCGCCCAGGCGCGCTGCCCGACGATGTCGGAATACAACTGGGCGGCGTCGAACGAGCTGAAGCGGCTGTAAGGGCATGGCGGGCGTCTTCGCGCAGGCGAAGATGCGCCCAGCCCGAGCGCCGCTGCCAATACATTGAAAATCTCGGCTGGAAAGCTTCGTCCTATCGCCCTGCTGGACGCTGGTCGACACGGCGGCGTATTTCTTTCCGAAGATGAGAGTGAAGCCGGACGGGGGACGCGTGCAGGCCCGATCACTGATCCACCCGCTGATTCGCCTGCGGATTCGTCTCCCGGCGCTGGTTGCGGCGCTCGCTCCAGTGCTGCTCGTGCCCGCATCCGCTTCCGCCCTCGATTGCGCGCGGGCCACGACCGAGAACGAGAAGGCGATCTGCTCGGATGCGTCGGCACGTGATGCGGACAACGCGCTCGGCAAGGTCTTCGATGCGTTGCATGGAGCTGCGGCCGCGAACGAGCGGGCCGCCCTTGTCGCCGCGCAGCTGCGCTGGATCGAGCTGCGCGATTCGAATTGCGCGACGACCAAGGACGCGGCGCTTTCAGCCTGCCTTCGCGACGAGACGAAGCAGCGTATCGCCTTTCTGACCGGGACATCGGCGGCCGGCCCGGGCGCACCCCGAGCGCTTGCTCCCTTCTTCCGCCAGCAGAAGGGCGGCAAGGGCCGGGCCGATATCGACATCCAGCTCCTGCGTTTCGCAGCGCCTGCCAATGCCGGGGAAAAGGCTTTCAACGCGGAGGTGGCCAAGCTGGTCCAAATCCGGGAACCGGAGAGGGGCGATCCGCAAGCCGACAGCTATTCCTATCAATGGTGGATGTCGCTGCCCTATGCCTCACCGCGCCTCGTCTCCGCCCATGCGGAGGGCTACGAATATGCCGGCGGCGCGCATCCCAATCGCTTCACCGTCAATTTCAATCTCGATGTCGAGCGCCAGCGCCTGCTCGCCTTCGACGATCTCGCGGCAGCGCCTTCCGCCAAGAAAATCTTCGCCCTGTGTGCGGAGCAGGTCACCAAGCAGAAGCGTGAGAGGATCGACAAGGCCGACGACGTCGGCAGTCCGCAGGACATCCTGGAGTCCGTCACGAAAGCGACGGGCGATCTCAGGGCCTGGGGCTTTGGCGGCGACAAGGCGACGATCGGCTACGATCCCTACGCTGTCGGGGCCTATGCCGAGGGCGACTATTCCTGCGAGATTCCCTACGCCGCGCTGAGGCCGCTGGCAAAGCCGGACTTCCCCCTGCCCTGACGGGATCGCGGGTCATCCCATCAGCGCCATCGGCGCCACGAACCGGGCGATCTCGCCCAGCACGTAGGCGGGCTGCTGCAGGTGGGGGCTGTGGCCGCAGTCGGGGACCAGGCGGGTCTCGCAGTAGCCCCCGACCTTGCCGGCGATGATGCCGAGCTGCAGCTCGGTGCCGTAATCGTCGTCCTCGCCCTGGATCGCCTGCACCGGAACTTCGATCCTCGGCAGGCGGCGGTCGGCGTCCATCGGCTCGAAGCCCGGCGCCACCCAGGCGTCGGCCCACAGATGGAACGCGCGGTCGACATTGTCGCCGTGGTAGCGCGCCAGCTTCTCGCGCAGGTCGGTGGTGGTCCACGCCTTGCGGGCGCGAACAATGGCTTCCAGGCAGACCGATTCGGTGATCGCGTGCGCCGCGAGCGTAACCACCGCGCGCAAGGGCGCCGGGGAGTGGGCGGCGTAGTTCAGCGCGATCGTGCCGCCGTCGCTGTGGCCGACCAGCACGCAGTCCTCGATCGCGAGCCGGGCGAGCAGCTTCGGCAGCACCTCGTCGGCCTCGATCTCCATGTACCGGACGCCGGGATCGCAGGGCCACGGGCTCGACCGGCCGTAGGCGGTGCGGTCATAGACCAGGCCCGCGCACTGCACGACGTCGCAAAGCCTCTGCGGGAAGTCGCGCCACATCTCGATGCAGCCCAGCCCCTCGTGCAGGAAGACCAGCGTCGTGCGCTCCAGCCCGTCGCTCTTCTGCGGCTGCAGGCGTCGGACCCGCAGGGTGCGATCGCCGAGATCGATCAGCTCGTCATCCATGCCGTTCCTTTTAGACAGCCGGAGGGCCGGCCCGAAAGCCTGTGGATAAGGCGCCGCGGGCGAGTCTCACCATGGCCATTGGCTCGCGAATCGCGGGCCCGGAATCAAGTGTCGATCAGGCGGCCATGGCCCTTAATAGGGATCCGACACGCCGTGGTGCAGTGTGTGCCTTGCATGATGGCGTTCATCGCTCTCTCAAATCCCTCCCGTCCGGTCCTTCCCGACGGCGTCGCGTCCATCGCAACCTCGAAGGCGCACGTTTTCCAAGGGGCGGGGAGGGGCCTGCGGGCAGAGTGGCAGAATCTGCGTAAAACGCTGGCGCTGCTGCATCGGACCGCTGCCATGCCGGCTGGCAGCCGATGGCAGTCGGTATCAGCGCGCGGCGACGGGCGTGGGCTTGGTGCCGGGAGCGGGTGTGCGGCCAGGCGGACGGCAGCGGAGGCGGGCGGCCGGATCGCGCGGGATGGCGTCGCGGTTCCACCAGCCGCCACCCAGCGCCTGGAACAGTGCCGCGGTGTCGGTGTAGCGCGCGGCCTGCGCCTGGACCCGCAGCAGCACCGCCTGCTGGTAGGCGAGCTGGGCGGTCAGCACGAAGAGGTAGGTCGCGTCGCCCAACTCGAGCCGGCGGCGGGCGATCTGCAGGCTGGTCGAGGTCGCCTGCTCGGCGGCGACCGAAGCCTTCAGCGCCAGCGCGTCGAACTCCAGCGCGCGCAGCGTGTCGGCGACGTTGCGGAAGGCCTGCAGCACCGTCGACCGGTACTGCGCATCGGCCTGCTCGAGCGCGGCCTGCGCCTGGCGCTTCTTGGCGGCGAGAGCCCCGCCGTCGAGGATGGTCTGCAGCACGTTCACACCGGCCAGCGACTGGGCGAGCGTCGGCCCGAACAGCGTGCCGAGGGTCAGCGCCTGGGTGGCGATGTTGGCGTTCAGCGTGATGTTGGGAAACTGGTTGGCGATCGCCACGCCGACCAGCGCCGACGCCGAATGGAGATTGGACTCGGCCGCGCGCACGTCCGGCCGCTGCTCGACGAGCTTGGACGGCAGGCTGAGCGGCAGCTCCTCGGGGAGCTTCAGGTCCTCGAGCTTGAACCGCTCGGCGAGCGACTGGTCCGGGAAGCGGCCAGTGAGCGTGGCGAGCAGGTTGCGCTGCTGCGCCAGCGCCTTCTGCAGCGGCGGCAGGGTCGCCTCGACCTGGGCCAGCGCCGCCTGCTGGGCGGCGACGTCGGAGCCGGTCACCGCGCCGAGGCCGAGCTGGCGGTTCAGGATATCGAGCGTGTCGCGCTGGGCGGCGATGATGCTCTGGGTGGCGTCGATCTGGGCGCGCAGCGAGGCTTCGAGGATGGCTGCCGCCACGACGTTCGAGGCGAGCGACAGGTAGGCGCCCTCGAGCTGGAAGCACTGCGCCTCGGCAAGCGCATCGAGCGATTCGATCTGCCGGCGGTTGGCGCCCCACAGGTCGAGGTTGTAGCTGAGCGTCAGGCCGAGCGTGTACAGACTGTAGCTGTAGTTGTTGTCGGCGGTCGGCGCCGACAGCACGGTCGGCACCTGGTTGGCGGTTGCGCTGAAACCCGCCTGCAGCGTGGGGAACAGGGTCGCACGCTGCGCGCGCGCGGCTTCCTGCGCGACCCGCAGTCCCGCAGAGGCGGCCTGGATGTCGGGATTGGCGCGCAGCGCCGTCTCGATCAGGCTGTTGAGCGGCGGCGACTGGAAGACCTGCCACCACTGACCCGGAATATCCATGCCGTCGACGATGCGCTGCGCCTCGCCGCCGTCGATCCCGCCGGAGACGAAGGTCGGCGGCTGGTCGGCCAGGAAGGACTGGGCCTTGGGCGGGTCGGGCGCGTGGAAGTCCGGCCCCATGGTGCATCCGGCCACCAGACCGAACGCGGCCAATGCGAGCAGCGGCCGCATCAGTGCTGCTCCGCCACGGCACCGGTCGGCGCCGGTTCGGCCGCGCGGCGGCGCGAGAACAGGCCGATCAGCGACGGCAGCACGGTCAGGAACAGGAACGGCGCCAGCGAGGTGCCGCCGACGACCACGACGGCGAGCGGCCGCTGCACCTGGCTGCCGATCGCCGTCGAGAAGGCGGCCGGCAGCAGGCCGACCGCCGCCGCGACACAGGTCATCAGCACGGGCCGCATCTGCAGCACGCAGGTCTGGCGCAAGGCCTCCTCGCGCTCCATGCCGCCCTCGACCAGGCGGTTGAAGCAGGACAGCACCATGATGCCGTTCATGGCGGCGATGCCGAACAGGGCGACGAAGCCGATCGCGGCGGAAATACTGAAGGGCATGCCGAGAATGAAAAGCGCGAGGATGCCGCCGGTCAACGCCATCGGGATGGCGCTGCCGGCCACCAGCGTGTCGCGCAGGCTGCCGAAGCTGACATAGAGCAGCAGCAGGATCAGCGCGATGGCGATCGGCACGACGACGGCGAGCCGCTGCAGGGCGCTCTTGAGGTTGCCGAACTCGCCGACCCATTCGACGCGGTAGCCGCCCGGGATCTTGACCTGGTCGGCGACGCGCTGCTGCGCCTCGAGCACGGCGCTGCCGAGATCGCGGCCGCGCACCGAGAACTTGACCGGGACGTAGCGCTCCTGCTGCTCGCGGTAGATATAGAAGGCGCCGGACACGATGTTGACGTTGGCGACCTCCGAGAGCGGCACCTGGGTCACGCCCTTGTCGGTCTGCACCCCGATCGGGATGCGCTTGATCGCCTCGAGATTCTCGCGGTAGCGCGGCGCCAGGCGCACGACCATCGGGAAGTGACGGTCGCTGCCGTTCTCGTAGACGTCACCCGCCGCCTGGCCGCCGATCGCCGCCTGCACCGTGGCGTTGATGTCGCCGGGCGCCAGGCCGTAGCGCGCGGCGCGATTGCGGTCGATGTCGATGCGGATGGTCGGCTGGCCGAGCGAGGCGGAGACCGCGAGGTCGGTGATGCCGGGCACCGTGGCGATGGCGTTCTTGATCTCCTCGGCGACCTTGGCCAGCGTCTCGAGGTCGTTGCCGAACACCTTCACCGAGTTCTCGCCCTTCACGCCGGACGCCGCTTCCTGGACGTTGTCCTGGATGTACTGCGAGAAGGTGAAGTCGACCCCGGGAAACGCCTTCTGCAGCGCGTCGTTCATGTCGGCGATCAGGTGCTCCTTGTCGAGGCCCTTGCGCCACTTGTCGAACGGCTTCAGCGGCACGAAGAACTCGGCGTTGAAGAAGCCGGTCGAATCGGTGCCGTCGTCGGGCCTGCCGTGCTGGGAGATCACGGTCTCGGCCTCGGGGAAGCCCTTGAGCAGCTTGCGCATGCGGTTGACGTAGTCGTTGCCCGATTCGAGCGAGATCGACGCCGGCATGGTCGCCCGAACCCACATGTTGCCCTCCTCGAGCGCGGGCAGGAACTCCAGCCCGATCGAGTTGCCGGCCACGATCGCGACCACCACGACCGCAAGGCCGGCGAGCGCGGTCACCCCGCGGCGCGGCAGCACGAAGTCGCGCACGCGGGCGTAGAAGCGGCTGATCGCGCGCACCAGCCGGGTTTCCGTGTGCTCGACCCGCTCCGGCAGCAGCAGGGCCGACAATGCCGGCGAGACCGTGAAGGTGGCGATCAGGCCGCCGGACAGGGCATAGGCATAGGTGCGGGCCATCGGGCCGAAGATATGGCCCTCGACGCCCGACAGGGTGAACAGCGGCAGGAAGCCCGCGATGATGATGGTTGCCGAGAAGAAGATCGCCTTGGTCACCTCGGTCGCGGCCTGGTAGATCGTCTGCACCTTGTCGACGCGCGGATCGCGGTGCGACAGGTGGCGGAATATGTTCTCCACCATGATGACGGTCGCGTCGACGATGATGCCGAAGTCGATCGCGCCCATCGACAGCAGGTTCGCCGATTCGCCCGACACCACCAGGATCACCACGGCGAACAGCAGCGCGAAGGGAATCGTCGCCGACACGATCAAGGCGCTGCGCAGATCGCCGAGGAACAGCCACTGGATGAAGAAGATCAGCGCGACGCCCATCACCATGTTGTGCAGCACGGTGTGGGTGGTGATGTCGACCAGGGCGCTGCGGTCGTAGATCCGTACGATCCGGATGCCGGGGGGCAGAATGTTGGTGTTGTTGATGCGGTCGACCTCGGCCAGCACCCCCCGCAGGGTCGGCAGGGTCTGGGCGCCGCGCCGCATCAGCACGATGCCCTGGACGATGTCGTCGTCGTCGTTCTGGCCGGCGATGCCGAGCCGCGGCTGGTTGCCGACCGTCACGGTGGCCAGGTCCGACACCAGGATCGGCGCGCCGTCGCGCGTGGTCACGATGGTGTTGCGGATGTCGTCCATCGATCGGATCTGGCCGACCGACCGCACGATCGCCGATTGCGGTCCGATATTCACCGTGTTGGCGCCGACATTGATGTTGGCGTTGTTCAGCCCGTCCAGCACCTGCTTCAGCGTGAGGCCGTAGGCCAGCAGCCGGTCGAGATCGACGGTGATGTCGTAGGTCTTGGTCTTGCCGCCCCAGCCCGTGACGTCGATCACGCCTGGAACCGCCTTGAAGCGGCGCTGGAGGATCCAGTCCTGGATGGTCTTGAGGTCGGTCACCGTGTAACCGGGCGGTCCCACCACGCGGTAGCGGAAGATCTCGCCGATCGGGCTGGTCGGCGACAAGGTCGGTTGCGCCCCGTTGGGCATCGGCGGCAGCTGCGACAGGCGGTTGATGACGTACTGCGCCGCCTGCTCGTAGGTCAGGTCGTAGGTGAACTGCACCTTCACGTCGCTGAGCCCGAACAGCGAGATGGTGCGGATCGCCTGCACGTTGGGGATGCCCGCCATCTGGATCTCGATGGGGATCGTGATGTAGCGCTCGATCTCCTCCGACGACTGGCCCGGATTCTGGGTGATGATGTCGACCAGCGGCGGCACCGGGTCGGGATAGGCCTCGATGTTCAGGGTCTTGTATGCGAACAGGCCGCCCACCATCAGCGTCGCCGCCAGAATGATGACGAGGATGCGTAGCTTGAGAGCCGCGGCAACAATGGCATGCATGAGGGGAGTCCCGCCAGCGTCTGCGCGTCAGTCGCGCGTGGCGGCGCGGTCGATAAAGAGGGTGCCGCTCGCCACCACCGATTCGCCGACGCTGAGGCCCTTGCGGACCTCGACCAGGCCGTTGGTGGTGGTTCCGACCTCGATCGGCCGAGTGAGGACGGTCTTCTGATCGGGCCGGGCGACCCAGACGCGCGCCTGTGCGCCCTCGTAGACCACGGCTTCCTGCGGCACGGCGGGCATCAGGCGGCTCTCGCCCGACACGATGCGGAACGAGGCGAACATCTCGGGCAGCAGCGCGCGACCCGGATTCTCGATCTCGGCGCGCACCGGCAGGCGGCGGGTGTTGGGATCGAGCGCCGGCGCCACGTAAGAGAGCTTGGCGTTGAAGATGCGGCCCGGATAGGCCAGCACCGAGACCTCGACCGGCGCGCCGACCTTCATCTTCGGCGCATCCGATTCGCGCACGTTGGCGACCAGCCACACCGTCGACAGGTCGCCGACCGTGAACACCGGATCGCTGGCGCCGGTGTTGATGTATTGGCCGAGGCCGACCCGGCGCTGGATGATCGTGCCGGCGATCGGGGCGGAGACGATCGTTTCCGCGCCGATGCGGTCCATCTTCTCGAGCTTGTCGATCTCGTCGTCGGAGCGGCCGAGGATGCGCAGCCGGTTGCGCGCGGCCGCCAGGGCGATCTCCGCCGAGCGCATGTCGCCCTGCGCGTTCACCAGGTCGGACTGCGCCTGCTCGAGATCCTTGAGCGCACCGCCCTTGATGGCCAGCAGCTCGCGCTGCCGCTTCTCGACCTGCTGGGCGAGTTGCAGGCGCGACTTCGCCTTGTCGACGCCGGCGACCGCGGTGACCAGATCGTTCTGGCCCTGCACGAACTCGCTCGCCTCGATCGCGAACAGCGGGGCGCCGCGTTCGACGTGATCGCCCGGCTTGGCGATCAGCTTGCTGACGCGGCCGGAGAAGGGCGAAAAGACCGGCGTGGTGGTGTCTTCGTTGATGGCGATCTTGCCGTCCGTGGCGCGCTCGTCGCGGAACGCGACCTGCCGCACGGCGGCAAGCCGCAGGCTCGCCCACTGCGTGTCGCTGGGGCGGAAGGCGCCATCGGTGTCAGTCGTGGTCTTCTCGGTGCGTGCAACCGCATTGCCCTCGCCGCTGTCGAACAGCCAGAAGCCGGCGATCAGGGCCGCCACGACCGCAACGCCGGCGCCCGCCAGCCACAGCCGGTTCCGGCCGAGGCGCGTCATGGTGCTTGTCGAGGGCTTGGCTTCGGTCGTCATGACGGCGCGTTTCCGCGAAACGAGACAATTGAACCGGGCCAAACTAGTCCTTTCCTATTACGTCAACCTGACGCGCAAAGCCGGTCACGGCAGTATCGCTCGGTGGTATGGTGCGGCATAGGAACCGAAGAGGGCCGGAGGCCCGATACCAATGAGGGTGCTTCTCGTCGAAGACAACCCAGAGCTTGTGTCTCTCCTGATCAAGGGCCTCGGCCAGAGCGGCTTTTCGGCCGATTCGGTCGGCACGGTCGGTGACGCGCTTCACGTCCTTGCGACCATGAAATATGCAGCCCTCGTCCTCGATCTCGGCCTGCCGGACGAGGATGGTCTTACCCTGCTGCGCGAGATTCGTCGCAGACATGACACAACCCCGGTGCTGGTGCTGACCGCGCGCGATGGCGTGAGCGACCGTGTCACGGGCCTGCGCGAGGGCGCCGACGACTATCTGGCGAAACCCTTCGCGATGGAGGAACTCGTCGCGCGCCTGCAGGCGTTGCTGCGCCGGCCCGGCCATCTGCTCGGCCGCTTGCTGAGCTTCGGCAATGTCTCCCTCGACACCGAGGGACGGCAGGTTTTCGTCGCCGGCACCGCGCGCGCATTTCCGGCGCGCGAGACGGCGGTCCTGGAGATCCTCCTGCGGCGCGGCGGAAACGTCGCACCCAAGCGGCTGTTCGAGGATCAATTGTTCGGTCTGTCGGGCGATGTCGGGTCGAACGCCGTCGAGGTCTACGTACACCGGCTGCGCAAGATGCTGGGGGACGCCGGCGCCAGTGTGAAGATCCATACCGTGCGCGGCGTCGGCTATCTGATGGCGGAGGAAAAAGCCGGGTGATCCGCTTCCGCTCGATCATCAGCCGCATCGTCGCGTTTCACGTGGTGGCGATCGGCGTGACGGCCGTGTTGATGCCGCTGGCGCTCTACTATTTGCTGAACGAGGCGGCGAACGGCCTGCATCGCGATGCCCTGCGCAGCCAGGCCTTCACCATCGCGAGCTTCCTGCGGCCGCAGCCCGACGGCGGGATCGCGCTCGACATCCCGCCCGAAGTGCGGCCGCTCTATTCGGGCGAATACGCGCTCTATGCCTATGCCGTGCTGGACGCCGACGGCCGCGTGCTGTTCTCGTCGCGCAACGATGGTGGCCCGCTGTTCCCGCACGACGATCAGGGTGTGCGCGACTGGTACATCCGCCACCGCAGCAGCGGCGCGATCATCTTCGGCGTGAGCGTCGCCCGACCGATCGGCGAGCACGTGTACTTCGTGCAGGTTGGCCAGGACCTCGCCCATCGCGACGTGATCATCGACGACGTGGTCTCGCAATTCTTCCCGCGCGTCGCCTGGATCACCTTCCCGATCCTGCTGCTGCTGCTGCTGTTCGACATCTTCATCTTCCGCCGCGCGCTCCGGTCGGTGCGCGAGGCATCGCAGACCGCGGCGTCGATCGGGCCGCAGCGCACCGAGGTGCGATTGCCGGAGGAGGCGGTGCCGTCGGAGATCGCGCCGCTGGTGCATGCGGTCAACCAGGCGCTGGAGCGCCTCGAGGCGGGCTTTCGCGCGCAACGCGACTTCACCGCCGACATGGCGCACGAGCTGCGCACGCCGCTCTCCATCATCCGGGCGCGGGTCGATTCGCTCGAGCCAGGCCCGCTGCGCGACCAGTTGCGAGCCGACATCGTCAACATGACGCGCACGGTGAACCAAGTGCTCGACATCGCCGAGCTCGAGAGCTTCCTCGTCGCGACCGACGCCCGCGCCGACTTGCACGAGGTTTGCGCCGACGCCGTCGCCTTCATGGCGCCCCTCGCGGTCGAGCGCGGGCAGACCATCGCCCTTACCGGCGCACAGGGCCCGGTCTGGGTGCGCGGCCATGCCGAGGCGCTGTTCCGGGCCGTGCGCAATCTGGTCGAAAACGCGATCCGCCACACCCCGGCCGGCGTCTCGATCGAGGTCGAGGTGACCGAGGACGGGATCGTGCGGGTGCTCGATGACGGTCCGGGCGTGCCGGCCGGCGACCGCGAATCGATCTTCCGCCGATTCTGGCGGCGCGACCGGGGCAAGGCCGACAGCCGCGGCCTGGGCCTGGCGATCGTCGCCCGGGTGGCCGAGGCGCACGACGGCAGCGTATCGGTCGACGCGCGGCCGGGCGGAGGCTCGATCTTCACCTTGAAGTTGCGGCCCGCCAGTTGACCGCACCCCTCCTGCCCATTCTTATGGGGAGGAACAAAAGGACGAACCGCAAAAAGCGGTCGAGGCAGGGGGTCAAGACTGGGATGACGGCAGCGTCAACCTCTGAACGGGATACATTTCCCAAGCTGTTGGCGGGGCTCTCGGCCACACGCCCGCATGCGCCGGCGTACCGGGAGAAGGAATACGGCATCTGGCAGACCTATGACTGGGCGCACGTCGCCGAGCAGGTGAACCGGCTGGCGGCGGGGCTCGCCGACCTCGGCCTGGTGCGGGGCGAGCGGCTGATCGTGGTGGGCGACAACCGCCCGCGCCTCTATTGGGCGATGGCGGCAGCGCAGTCGCTGGGCGGCGTGCCGGTGCCGGTCTACCAGGATTCGGTCAGCGAGGAGCTGGCCTACGTCGTCGGGCATGCGGGCGCGCGCGTCGCGATCGCCGAGAACCAGGAGCAGATCGACAAGCTGCTCGAGATCCAGAAGTCCGTGCCGGCGCTCGCGACGCTGATCTACGACGACCCGCGCGGCATGCGGCACTACGAGGGGCTGCTCTCCTACGACGAGGTGCTGGAGCGCGGCCGCAAGCGGCTCGATGAGCAGCCGACCCTGGTTTCCGATCAGGTCGCGCAGGGTCGCGGCGGCGACGACGCCATCATGCTCTACACCTCCGGCACGACCGGCCGGCCCAAGGGCGCGGTGCTGAGCTACGACAATCTGGTCTGGGCGGCCAAGGCCGGCGCGGAATTCGACGGGCTCAAGGCGGGCGACGAGCTCCTGTCGTATCTGCCGATGGCGTGGGTGGGTGACCACCTCTTCTCCTATGCGCAGGGCTACGTGGTCGGGCTGGTGGTGAACTGCCCCGAATCGGCATCGACGGTGATGACCGACCTGCGCGAGATCGGCCCGACTTATTACTTCGCGCCGCCGCGGGTGCTGGAGAACCTGATCACCCAGGTGATGATCCGCATGGAGGATGCGGGCGTCGTGAAGCGCAAGCTGTTCCATTATTTCATGGCGCACGCACGCAAGGTCGGGCCGGCGCTGATCGATGGCCGTCCGGTCGGGCCCGTCGATCGCCTGCTCTATCGGCTGGGCGATCTCTTGGTCTATGGCCCGCTCAAGAACACGCTGGGCATGAGCCGCGTCCGGGTCGCCTACACCGCCGGCGAGGCGGTCGGGCCGGAGATCTTCAACTTCTTCCGCGCCTTGGGCGTGAACATGAAGCAGCTCTACGGCCAGACCGAGGCCAGCGTGTTCGTCACCATCCATCCCAACGGCGAGGTCTATTCCGACACCGTGGGCAAGCCCGTCTCCGAGGTTGAGCTGCGCATCGCCGACACGGGCGAGGTGCTCTATCGCAGCCCCGGCGTGTTCAAGGAGTATTTCAAGAATCCGCAGGCGACCAACGACACCAAGACGGCCGACGGCTGGGTCCATACCGGCGATGCGGGCTACCTGGACGATCGCGGCCACCTGCGCATCATCGATCGCGCCAAGGATGTCGGGAAGCTGACCGACGGCACGTTGTTCGCGCCCAAGTTCATCGAGAACAAGCTGAAGTTCTTCCCGCACATCAACGAGGCGGTGGCGTTCGGCGACGGCCGCGATTTCGTGACCGCCTTCGTCAACATCGACATGACGGCGGTCGGCGACTGGGCCGAGCGGCGCAACATCGCCTATGCGAGCTACCAGGAGCTGGCGGCCCATCCCGCTGTCTACGACCTGATCGCGGAGGAGATCGGCCGGGTCAATCGCGACCTCGCCAACGACCCGCGCATGGCCGGCGCGCAGATTCGCCGCTTCCTGGTGCTGCACAAGGCGCTCGACGCCGACGACGGCGAGCTCACCCGCACCAACAAGGTGCGACGCGGTTTCATCGCCGAGCGCTACAAGTCGCTCGTCGACGCGCTCTACAGCGGTGCGAAAGACACGCACATCAAGGTCGACGTCACCTTCGAGGACGGCCGCAAGGGGACGATCGAAGGCACGGTGGCGATCCGCGACCTCGCTCCGCAGGCTGCGGCACCGCTGAAGAAGGCAAGCTGACGCGATGGCCCCTCAGCGTCTGTTGAACGAGGTCCTGCTCTCGGTCGAGGGCATCAGCCTCTCGTTCGGTGGCGTGAAGGCGCTGACCGACATCAGCTTCGACATCATGAAGGGCGAGATCCGCGCCATCATCGGCCCCAACGGCGCCGGCAAGTCGTCGATGCTGAACTGCATCAACGGCTTCTATCACCCGCAGCAGGGCGCCATCACGTACAAGGGCGTCAAGCGCAGCCGCATGAAGCCGCACGAGGCGGCCGAGCAGGGCATCGCCCGCACCTTCCAGAACATCGCCCTGTTCAAGGGGATGAGCACCCTCGACAACATCATGACCGGCCGCAATCTGCGCATGAAGACCGGGCTCTTCTGGCAGGCGCTGCGCTTGGGCCCGGCCGCGCGCGAGGAGATCGAGCATCGCAAGGCGGTCGAGCGGATCATCGACTTCCTGGAGATCCAGCATGTTCGCAAGGTGCCGGTGGGACAGCTTCCATACGGCCTGCAGAAGCGTGTCGAGCTCGGCCGTGCATTGGCCGCCGAGCCGGAGCTGCTGCTGCTCGACGAGCCGATGGCCGGCATGAACCTCGAGGAGAAGCAGGACATGTGCCGCTTCGTGCTCGACGTGAACGATGAGTTCGGCACCACGATCTGCCTGATCGAGCACGACATGGGCGTGGTGATGGACATCTCCGACCGCGTCGTGGTGCTCGACTACGGCAAGAAGATCGGCGACGGCGTCCCCGACGCGGTGAAGAACGACCGCGCCGTGATCGACGCGTATTTGGGAGTGAGCTCATGACTCTTGTGCCGGGTGCGCGCCACTCCAGTGGCGCGATCTTTGTTGGTCCCACGAAAGACGCGCCACTGGAGTGGCGCGCCCCCGGCACAAGAATCTGATCATGGGCTTCTTCATCGAGGTGCTGACGGGCGGCCTGCTCGCGGGGGTCCTGTACTCGCTGGTGGCGCTGGGCTTCGTGCTGATCTTCAAGGCGTCGGGAGTCTTCAACTTCGCGCAGGGGGCGATGGTGCTGACGGCGGCGCTGGCGCTGGTGCGGGCGCTCGAGCTGTTCGAGCAATGGAAATGGCCGTTCTGGCTGGCGCTGATCGGCGCCTTCCTGTTCGCCGCGGCGATCATGGCGGCGGTTGCCTGGCTCGCCGAGAAACTGGTCCTGCGCAAGCTGGTGAACCAGGAGGGCATCATCCTGTTCATGGCGACCATCGGCGTGACCTTCTTCCTCGAAGGCCTGTCGCAGACGCTGTTCGGCGCCGACGTCTATCCGCTCAACATCGGCCTGCCGAAGGAACCGATCTTCCTGCTCGACTCGGTGTTCGACGGGGGAATCCTGGTGAACGAGCTCGACATCTGGGCGGCCGTCATCGCCGGCCTCCTAGTCGCCGGCCTGGCGATCTTCTTCCAGCGCACCCGCATCGGCCGCGCGCTGCGCGCGGTGGCCGACGACCATGCCGCCGCGCAGTCGGTCGGCATCCCGCTCAACCAGATCTGGTTCATCGTCTGGCTGGTGGCGGGCCTGGTCGCGTTGGTCGCGGGCGCCGTGTGGGGCAGCAAGCTCGGCGTGCAGTTCTCGCTGTCTCTGCTGGCCCTGAAAGCGCTGCCGGTGCTGATCCTGGGCGGCTTTACGTCGGTGCCCGGTGCGATCATCGGCGGGCTGATCATCGGCGCCGGCGAGAAGCTGGCCGAGGTCTTCCTCGGCCCGTCGATGGGCGGCGGCATCGAAATCTGGTTCGCCTACGTCGTCGCGCTGTTGTTCCTGCTGTTCCGGCCGCAGGGCCTGTTCGGCGAGCGCATCATCGAGCGGGTATGAGGTCGCCGTGATCTATCGCGAGGCCGGCCAGTACAAGGTCACCTACGAAGCCGACCAGGCGATCTTCCCGATCGTCCAGGACCGCTTCGCCATGCTGGCGCTGCTGGCGATCGCCTTCGTCGCCGTTCCGCTGCTCGCGAGCGAGTACGCCTATCGCGCCGTGCTGATCCCGACGGTGATCCTGGCGCTGGCGGCGATCGGCCTGAACGTGCTGATGGGCTATTGCGGGCAGGTGTCACTGGGCTCCGGCGCCTTCATGGGCGTCGGCGCCTATGCCGCCTACAACCTTTCGGTCCACCTGCCGTTCCTCAATCCGCTGGTGTCGATCCTGCTGAGCGGCTTCGTCGCGGCAGGCATCGGTATCCTGTTCGGCATCCCGAGCCTGCGCATCAAGGGCTTTTATCTCGCCTGCGCCACCCTGGCCGCGCAGTTCTTCGGCGACTGGGCGTTCCTGCGCATCAAGTGGATCACCAACTACACGCCGTCCGGCTCGGTGAACGCGCCGCCGATCCAGCTGTTCGGCGTGGACCTCTCCTCGCCGACCGCGATCTACATCGTGGCGCTGGCCTTTACGGTCGTGCTCGGGCTCGCCACCAAGAACCTGGTGCGCGGCCATATCGGCCGGCAGTGGATGGCCATCCGCGACATGGACATCGCCGCCGAGATCATCGGCGTGCGGCCGATGTACGCCAAGCTCTCGGCCTTCGCCGTCTCCTCGTTCCTGATCGGCGTGTCGGGCGCAATGTGGGCGTTCCTCTACCTCGGCTCGTGGGAGCCTGCGGCCTTCTCGATCGACCGCAGCTTCCAGCTGATGTTCATGGTGATCATCGGCGGGTTGGGCTCGATCCTGGGCAGCGTGCTGGGGGCGATCTTCATCGTCCTGCTGCCGATCTTCCTCAACCAGGCCCTGCCGCCGCTCGGCGCCGTCGTCGGCTGGCAGATCAGCACCGCCACGGTCTCGCACTTCGAATCGATGATCTTCGGCGCGCTGATCGTCTTCTTCCTGGTGGTCGAGCCGCACGGCCTGGCCCGCCTCTGGTCGATCGGCAAGGAGAAGCTCCGGCTTTGGCCCTTCCCGCATTGAGTGTGAAACGCTAGGGTTTTTGAAAATAGAAACGGCATCCAAGGAGGAGACAATGGCACTTCGCAAGGCAGCGTTGTTGGGCGCTGCGATCGTCTCGGCAGGGCTGATCGCCGCCGGCACGGCGCAGGCGCAGAACGAGCAGTTCATCCCCGGCCTGGTCTATCGCACCGGCGCCTATGCGCCCAACGGCGTGCCGTTCGCCGACGGCGTCGCCGACTACATCAACATGATCAACGCGCGCGACGGCGGCATCAACGGGGTCAAGATCCTGTTCGAGGAGTGCGAGACCGGCTACGCCACCGACCGGGGCGTCGAGTGCTACGAGCGCCTCAAGGGCAAGGGCCCGACCGGCGCGGCGTACTTCAGCCCGCTCTCGACCGGCATCACCTTCGCGCTCACCGAGAAGGCGCCGGGTGACAAGATCCCGCTGCTGACCATGGGCTACGGCCGCGCCGACAGCCGCGACGGCTCGGTGTTCACCTGGAACTTCCCGCTGATGGGCACTTACTGGACGGCCGCCAACGTCGCCATCCAGCACATCGCCCATGAATGGGGCGGCTTCGACAAGCTCAAGGGCAAGAAGATCGCGCTGCTCTATCACGATTCGCCGTACGGCAAGGAGCCGATCGCGGCGCTCGAGAGCATGTCCAAGAAGTACGGCTTCGACTTCCTGCAGATCCCGGTCCCGGCGCCCGGCAGCGAGCAGAAGTCGCAATGGCTGCAGATCCGCCAGGCGCGGCCCGACTACGTGCTGCTGTGGGGCTGGGGCGTGATGAACTCGGCCGCGGTCAGCGAGGCGGGCAACGTCAACTATCCGCGCGACAAGATGCTGGGCGTGTGGTGGTCGGGCGCCGAGCCCGACGTGCTGCCGGCCGGCGACAAGGCCAAGGGCTACAAGGCACTGATGCTGCAGCATCCCGCCGGCAAGTTCGCCGTGCACAAGGACATCGACAAGTTCGTCGTCTCCCAGGGCAAGTCGCTGGCCAAGCCCGAAGAGGTCGGCCAAGTGCTCTACAATCGCGGCCTGATCAATTCGATGCTCGGCACCGAGGCGATCCGCACCGCGCAGGCCAAGTTCGGCAACAAGCCGATGACCGGCGAGCAGGTGCGCTGGGGCTTCGAGCATCTCGACCTCACCGCCGACCGCATCAAGCAGCTCGGCTTCGAGGGCATGATGGGCCCGCTCAAGGTGTCCTGCGCCGACCACGAGGGCACGCGGCTCAGCCGCGTCCACCAGTGGGACGGCAAGGAGTGGAAGGTGATCTCCGACTACTACACCGGCGACGATTCGATCCTCGAGCCGCTGGTGAAGGACGTCGCCGGCAAGTACGCCGCGGAAAAGAAGATCACCCCGCGCGACTGCTCGAAGGAGAGCTGAACTGACGTTGCAGGATCAATCGCGCGCGTCTTCCCCTCCCCCGTCTGCGGGGGAGGTGTCGGCGTCATACGCCGACGGAGGGGGTCAAGGGTCATGACCCCCTCCGTCGCGGATTACCGCGCCACCTCCCCCGAAGACGGGGGAGGGCGGGCCGCCGCTGCCACGAACGTCCTCGACGTCGCCAACATCGAGGTCATCTACAATCACGTCATCCTCGTGCTGAAGGGCGTATCCCTTGCGGTGCCGGAGGGCTCGATCGTGGCGCTGCTGGGGGCCAACGGCGCCGGCAAGTCGACGACGCTCAAGGCGATCTCCAACCTGCTGCTCAGCGAGCGCGGCCAGGTCACCAAGGGGCGCATTCACCATCGCGGCGAGCGGGTCGACGGGCTGACGCCCAACGATCTCGTCCGCCGCGGCGTTATCCAGGTGATGGAGGGCCGGCACTGCTTCGGCCATCTCACGGTCGAGGAGAACCTGCTGACCGGCGCCTTCATCCATGGCGGCCAGCGCCGCGTCGCCGACGACCTCGAGAAGGTCTACCACTACTTCCCGCGCCTCAAGCAACGGCGCACCAGCCAGGCCGGCTACACTTCAGGCGGCGAGCAGCAGATGACGGCGATCGGCCGCGCCCTGATGAGCCGGCCCAGCACCATCCTGCTCGACGAGCCCTCGATGGGGCTGGCGCCGCAACTGGTCGAGGAGATCTTCCAGATCGTGAAGAACCTCAACGAGCAGGAGAAGGTGTCGATCCTGCTGGCCGAGCAGAATACCAACGTTGCCCTGCGCTACGCCCACTACGGCTACATCCTCGAGAACGGCCGCGTGGTGCTCGACGGCGACGCCGCGTCCTTGCGGGAGAACGAGGACGTCAAGGAGTTCTATCTCGGCGTCGGTGGCGAGGGCCGCCGCTCGTTCCGCGACGTCAAGCACTACCGCCGCCGCAAGAGGTGGCTCTGATCATTGGACCGCGCCACTCCAGTGGCGCAATCTTGGCCGCTCTTGAGCGCCACTGGAGTGGCGCGGTCCCATGAGGAAACCGATGTCCAAGCACTACGACATGCTCGAGACCCGCGCGCCCGAGGAGCGCGAGCAGGCACTGATGCGGGCGTTGCCGCAGCAGATCGCGCACGCGAAGGCCAACGCGCCGTTCTTCGCGACCTGGCTGAAGGACGTCGATCCCGCCTCGGTGACCTCGCGCGCGGCGCTGGCGAAGCTGCCGGTGTTGCGCAAGTCGATGCTGGGCGAGGTGCAGAAGAGGAATCCGCCGATGGGCGGGCTGATCGCGGTGCCGCTTTCCAAGGCGCGCCACATTTTCATGTCGCCCGGCCCGATCTTCGAGATCGATACCGACGAACCCGACTATTTCCGCGGCGCGCGGGCGATGTTCGCCGCCGGCTTCCGTCCGGGCGACGTGGTCTACAATACCTTCTCCTATCACCTGACGCCGGCCGGCATCATGATGGAATCGGCGCTGCGGGCGCTCGGCTGCGTGATCGTGCCCGGCGGCGTCGGCAATACCGAGCTGCAGCTCGACGCGATCGCCGCGATCAAGCCCAAGGGCTATGTCGGCACGCCGTCGTTCCTGAAGATCTTGATCGAGAAGGCGACCGAGCTCGGCAAGGACATCTCCTCGCTGAAGCACGCCTTCGTCGGCGCCGAGGCCTTGCCGCCGAGCTTGCGCCAGATGTTCATCGACCAGGGCATGACCTGCCTGCAGAGCTACGGCACGGCCGATGTCGGCACCATCGCCTACGAATCGGAGGCCATCCAGGGCATGACCGTCGACGAGGGGGTTATCGTGGAGATCGTGCGCCCCGGAACCGGCGATCAGGTGCCCGAGGGCGATGTCGGCGAGGTCGTCGTGACGACGTTCAACAGGACCTATCCGCTGATCCGCTTCGGCACCGGCGACATGTCGGCGGTACTGCCTGGGCCGAGCCCGTGCGGCCGCACCAACATGCGCATCAAGGGCTGGATGGGCCGCGCCGACCAGCGCACCAAGGTACGCGGCATGTTCGTCGATCCCGAGCAGATCGCCGAGATTGCCAAGAAGCATCCCGGGTTGGGCCGCCTGCGCCTGGTGATCGACTGGGTCAACCAGGCCGACGTCATGACGCTCAAGGTCGAGGCGCCGCAGCCCTCGCCCGATCTCTCGACGGCGCTGGAGGGGACCATCCGCACCGTCTGCAAGGTCGGCGGCAAGGTCGAGTTCGCTGCGGTCGGAAGCCTGCCCAACGACGGCAAGGTCATCGACGATATCCGCAAGTACACATGATCCTGCGTGACGCCACGGAGGCGGACTTCGCGGCCGTCCGCCGCCTGCTCGACCAGCTCGGCTATGCGTCCGACGAGGCGGAGTTCCGCCGCCGCTTCGACAGCGTGCGATCGACCGCCGGCCATCGCATCATCGTCGCGGACGAGGGCGGCGTTGTCGGCGTGCTGCACGTCTTCGAGCGGCCGGCGCTCGACAAGGGCCGCGAGGCGGTGGTGCAGGCGCTGGTGGTTGACGATTCGGCGCGCAGCCGCGGCGTCGGCGAGGCGCTGATGCACGAGGCCGAAGCCTGGGCCGCAACCCGCGGCCTTCCCGCGACGTCGCTCTACACCAGCGTCAAGCGCGACCGCGCGCACGCCTTCTACGAACGCCTCGGCTATCGCATAAAGGGCACGTCTCACCTGATGGCCCGGCCTTTAGATGTCCTGGGCTGATGGCGCCACTCCGAAGGCACCTCAAGGGTATCTTCCGTCTGACGCATTGCCCGAAGGCGTGCAGCCGGTGAACTTGTTCTTCGGCTCCGGCTCCCGCATCAGGAGGTATCGTCTGTCGTCATAGCCGAGGTGACGGCCGTCGATGGCATCCGGTGTAATGTGCCCGACGAACGCAAGATCGGGCTCGTCCGGGCGGGGCAGCGGTATGCGGATTTGGTCCCCTTTGTGGATGGCAAGTACATAGTGCGGGGGCGCGAGCAGCCCTCCCGCACGCTGATAGATCACGTAGACGTTCTCGGTATCGTCGGTTGGAGGGGAGGACCCTCCTGTGGTCCAGGTGGCGCTGCGAAAGACGATGATCCGCAGGCCGTTGAGATCGCCCGACCTCGAATTGAAGCACAAGTTGGAATAAACGGTGAGCATGCCGGGCGGCAGCTGTGCCTCGGCTGGCAGGGTGCTGCTGAGAACCGATACGACCACCACAAGCAGGCGGAGGAACACTGATCGCATTGGGGCCCTCTATCGCCTGGACTGGAGGCGGCGAACCTGCTCGCCGAAGTTGTCGATGAGATCCGTCCGATCCTGACCCGGGATCGGGTCGAAGTAGAAGTGGACGGGGTCGCCGAAGGCGCCGCCCCAGGAAAGGCCGGCGCGCTCTGCAGCATTGCGAATGATCGATTGCGATGTGGGCAGCGCGGGAGGGAGCGTCTGGCCGAGCATCGTCGGCGCTGGCGACGTCGGCGGCGGCGCGTAGGTCTAAGGTCTGTCACGGAAGAGAAAGCCCATGCGGAACTCCTTGAATGTTCCGCTTTCGTAACGTGCGATCGACTGTAAACCGAATAGGGGCAATGGAAGTACAATCGGCCGTTGAATTCTCACGGATTTTTATCGAGCCAATGCCCAACTGGCGCTTTACGCTGTGGCTTTGTCCACCGACATATCCACAGAAATTGACAAGGAAGGGGAGTGGCGGGAAGGCGGGAAGAATCGCCTAAAATGCTTGTGCCATCGGCATCGGAGGCTTCCCACCTCGGTGGGAAGCCGTGGGAAGTTCGGATGCCTTCGCGACCGAGGCGGCCGCACAGGCGAAAGCCGGTCAATGCGCGTGCCAAACGAGACGAGACCGCCGTCGCGGGTTTGTCGGCGCAACGGTGACGCACCCCCGCCGCACTGGCAAATCCGCCATAATTGCCGTATCAATTTAGGCGCGCGGTCGCCCCGGATTCCCCCTATTTCCGCTTAAGTGGGCCCGCGCCAAGGAGGATAGATTGAAGAGACGCAGCTTCGTCTCCGGAACGGCCGCGCTCGCTACCGCCGCTCTGGTCCGACCGGCCTTTGCCGCGACCATCAAGCCCTATAGCTGGGACCTCAATCCGCCGACCGATACGCGCGAGAACTTCATCGCCTGGGGCAAGGGCCGCGGCGAGGATCCGTTCTTCCTCGCCGAGCGCTGGGACCGCTTTCAGGCGATGTTGCGCAACAAGGACTTGTGGGGAGCCGCGACCATGCGCGCCTTCCTGCTCACCCCGCGCGAGGAGTTTGCCGCGGTCAATCCGGCGATCCACAAGCGGGCCTACGAGCACGCCTTCCTCGACATAGGCTACGGCGTGACCATGTCCGGCCCGCACCTGCAGGGCCGCATGACCAACGTGATCGACGTCAAGCGGGGCGAGAAGGTGCTCGAGGTCGGCACCGGGTCGGGCGTGCAGTCGGCCTATATCGCCAACCTGACCGAGAACGCCTACACGATCGAGATCATCAAGCCGCTGGCGGACCGCACCCGCGGCGTCTACGACAAGCTGATCGACAAGGGCTACACCGAGTACCAGCACATCAAGACCAAGGCCGCCGACGGCTATTACGGCTGGGAAGAGGCCGCGCCGTTCGACAAGATCATCGTCACCTGCGGCATCGACCACGTGCCGCCGCCGCTGCTGCAGCAGCTCAAGTCCGGCGGCCTGATGGTGATCCCGGTCGGCCCGCCGGGCGCGCAGCGCGTGCTCAAGGTCGCCAAGACCCAGGATGCCGACGGCTCGATCACCACAAGCCGCGAGGACATCTACGGCGGCAAGATCGTCCCGTTCGTGCCCTTCACCAAGCTCGAAGGCGACAAGATCGTCGGCACGCACAACC
>Ga0070738_10001099_pt1 | contig 61269 bp, 48 predicted proteins | sample Coa_R2_2_FD_66446 | JGI IMG/M metagenome (GOLD analysis project Ga0070738, IMG submission 66446) | Surface soil microbial communities from Centralia Pennsylvania, which are recovering from an underground coalmine fire - Coalmine... | ecosystem: Environmental > Terrestrial > Soil > Unclassified ... | reverse complement strand
CGGCGTGGGCGGCGGGGGACGCAAGTCGCGGATCGGCAGCTCGACGACGAATTCGGCCCCCCCGCGCCCCGCCCCCTCGGCATGGCCGGTATGGCTGGCATCGGCCACCCGCACCCGTCCACCATGACGGGTCACCGTATCGTGGACGATGGTGAGCCCGATGCCACTGCCACCGATTCCGCGCCGCACCGAGCTGGATCCGCGCACGAACGGCTGCCAGATACGGTCGCGCTCGCTCGGGCGGACCCCTGGCCCTTCATCGGTCACCGACAGTCGGACGACGTGTGGCGTGGCCTCGGCATGCTCCACACGAACGTGGACGACCTGATCGGGCGGTCCGTACTTGACGGCGTTGTCGAGCAGGTTGAGGACGATCTGGCGGAGCGCATCCGGCTCGAGCGCCAACGGCGGTGTCGGATGGATATCGGTTGCGAGCGTGGTCCGCCGTGCGGCAGCCAGCGGCCGGAACTCCTCGACGATCGCGGCGACGTCGCTGGCCACGTCAGTTGGCACCCGCACCCAGCCGCCCTCCCGCCCGTGGCGAGAGAAGCGGAGGACGTTCTCGGTGAGGTACGTGAGCCGCCGGGTTTCCCGATCCATCCGCTGGAGGATCGCGTCGCGGAGCGTCTCGGTGTCGTACCGCCCGAGCCGCAGCGTGTCCAGATCGAGCTGGATCTGCGACAGCGGCGTCCGCAGCTCGTGCGACACGTTGGCGACGAAATCGGAGCGCAGGGTGGCGAGCTCCCCCTCGCGCCGGAGTTGCATCGCGGCGACGACCGACAGCGCCGCGGCAAGCGCCAGCAATGTGAGCAGGAACGGCACTCGCGAGCGGGGCAGGCCGCCGATGATGAGCTGGGTCGCGAGTTCCGGACGGATCTCGAGATGGGCCACGAGGCCCCCGTAGCTCGCGGGAAGCTCCTGTCGTGCGTCCAGCACCCACCGCCAGCCCGAGTCGGTGGAGAAGAGGGGCCGCCCTGACGCGTCGAGCACCTCCCCGGCGAGCAGCGCCCGCGTCGGCCGGCCGCGGGTGAAGGTCCACGGGAGCAACCCCTGCTCGTCGAACGCGTCGGCGAGGAGTCCCGCGACCGCCCGCGAGCCCATCGCGGCGGCGTACACGACGGTATCACCCCACGCGGTCGGCATCAGCGTGTAGAGCAGCACCGTCGCATCGGGGCGCCGGGCGGGCACGATATAGGTGAACCCCCAGTCGGAGCGGTAGCCCGAGCGGACGAGGGCCACGATCGTGTCGCGCACCAGCTGTCCGTCGAGGACGGCCCCGTCGTCGGCGGCGTGTGCCGAGCGAGCCGTTCGGTGTCGGACGACGGAGTCCGACCGCCATCCGCGATCCGGGTCGGCGAAGACGTTGCGAGCGACGGTCACCGCGTTCGCGCCGAGGGTCCAGGCGTAATACGCGCGCGGCGTATAGCCCGTTTCGGCTCGCCGGCACCGACAGGCCGCGTCCCACGGCAGGTAGGACGCGATCTCGCCGGCCGCCGGGACGTGGCGAACGGTGTGCACGTAATGCCCGTGGTAGACGGGCCCGAGGACCTCCTTGGCCGCCCTGCCGAGCTGGTCGCGGAGGTACTGCTGGTAACTCCAGGTCGCGAAGTGCGCGTAGTCGCGCAACGCGCTGTCCGCGACTGTCTCCTGCGAGCGCACCGTGCGGTGCACGTCATCGGCTGCGACGGCGATGAGCGCAACGCTGGCAAGGAGGAGCCCGAGCGGCCAGCGGGTGCGGGCTCCTGGCCACCGGCGCCATCGGCGCAGGCCCCGAGGGGCGGCCGCGGGCCGGCCCTCGCGTGATGGAGAGGACACGGGTCCGTCCAAGATTGCTGCTCGGCCCGAGGGCCGCAACGGACCGTCTGTGCCGGATGTATGAAATCGGCGACCGCCCTCCCCCTCCGGGACGGGGGCACATCCCGGGTCGCACCGCGCCTGTGCAACCCCTGCCACCCTGTGGCCCCGGGCCATGGCTCACCGATCCGCCCCGGCGCATCACGGACGAAGTCGACCGGGGACGACGCTCATGCTGGACTCGTCCAGCTCGCGCGCGACGTGCAGCTCGGCGTGATCCTCGCCGGCGCGCATCGTGACCGCGTCGGCGAGGAAGTCTGCACCGCCGCCGATCGGGTGGAGCAACAGTTGCACGCGGCCCGGAGCGAGGAGCGACACCGGAACGGTGACCAGGCTCCGGGTGTGTGACGTCGCGAACCCGATGCGGACGCGCTGGCCGCCACGGTAGGCGAAGACGACGACGTCCGATGGCGCGTCGTTCTGAACCACCACTTGCACCGCCTCCGCCGCGGGGCGCGCGTCGGTGCGGACGGGCGCTGACGCACAGCCTCCGACCATCACACCGGCCGCGATGAGTGTCGCGCTGGCTTGCCACGTCGGTCGCATGGACGCTCCCTGTAGGTGTGCGCGATGAGACACGCGGCGTCGGCCCGTCGTTGGGGGTCATCCGTAGCTCCCACAGTTCCCTGACAGCTCCTGCGCAGCGCACGCACGACCTGTCAGGGGATTGTCATGGCTTTGTGCGAGTGCTGCGCGAGGTCGATCGGTCAGGCCTCGGCCGGTGTCTCACTGCTGATGCCCGCGGTCGCTCCGCTGCCCACCAACCACGAGCCCACTCGAGTGCTCACGACCCACGAATCCGCGCTCGCCCGCCCTGTGCTCTTCACCACCGCCGATGTGGACTGCTCGCTGCGCCGCGACGGCATGTTTACGCGTCGTGGCCGCGACCGCCTGCTCGCCGCCCTCTGCGCGGACGGCACGATCGTCCGCGTGCGGCGCGGCCTCTACGCGCGGGCGCACGCCAACGGTCACGGTCCAGCGCCCTGGCAGGTCGCGGCGCAGCTCGCGCCCGACGCGGTCCTCGGCTTCGGCACCGCGCTTGCGCTCCGAGGCGTGGCGCCCCCGGCAGGCGTCGGATCGCGGTGCACGTATTTCACTCGCCATGGCACGGGCAGACTGGGTGTCGTCTGGCGTGGCGTCGCCATGTGTCCGGTCTCGCATCCGACGGCGTTGCTGCGGTCGGGCGCGGCCTTCGTCGAGACCGAGGTCATGGACGGTACCGGTGCCGGACCGTTGCGTGTCTCGACCCTGGAGCGCACGTTCGTCGATCTGCTCGAGCGGCCGCGCCTGACCGGAGCCTGGCCCGAGGTGCTGCGCGTAGTCGGCACGTTCCCGGAGTTGGACCTGGACCGGGTGGTCTGTTACGTCAGATGTCTCGACAACGCGACCACGGCCGCCAAGGCCGGGTGGATCCTGGAGCGCTGCGAGCGGCAGTTCGGCACCACTCGCACCGTGCTCCACCGCTTGGAGGCGCTCCGACCTCGCGGCCCACACTACTTATCCCGCACCGACCGCGAGAGCGGCCGCTACCTGGCCCGGTGGCGGCTGGTCGTCCCGGCGACGCTATAGCGGGTCCGGCCTCGCACCGATTTCCCCGGATCGCCGATCACGCAAGCGCGAAATCGATGTACCCGCGCGACGGATCGGTCGCGACGAGCCGTACGCGCACGCGATCGCCGACGTCCACGTGACGGGAGTCGTGCTGGACCAGCCCCTCGGCCGGCGGCGTGAGAATCCGCGCGAAGGTTCCATGGTCGGTGACCCCGGTGACGATGCCGTCGAACACGGTCCCGATCTGGCCCGCCAGCAGGACGGCCGCGGCCTCCTTGTGCACGACGCGGGCAGCCTTGCGGGCGTTGTTCTCCTGCTCGGTGCAGTGAACGGCGATCGCGGCCAACTCGGCGTCCGTGTACGGCGCTGGCACCCCGGCCAGGGTCGCCTTGACGAGCCGCTCGGTCACGAGGTCGGCGTACCGCCGATTGGGAGCCGTGCCGTGCGTGTAATCGCCGACGGCGAGCCCGAAATGGCCGGGCGCCGGCACCCCGGGTGTGTCGACGACGTACTCGCCTGGGCCGAGGAGTTTCACGACGGCGAGCGATAGGTCCGGGAAACGATCCGGATCCGCTGCCCGACGCGCCGCCAGAAACGCCGCGAGCGCGGAGCCGTCCGGCTCGGCCGGGAGCGTCACGCCGTATTGGGCGCCAAGGCTCACGATCCGTGGCCAGCGCGCGGGTGTGCGGACGACACGCCGGATCGAGGACCGGCCCTGACCCGCCAGGTACTCGGCGATCACGGTATTGGCCGCGATCATGAAATCCTCGATGAGGTCGCGTGCCGGCCCTGGACGGGTCGCCTCGAGCCCGACGACGTGGCCGTCGCGCACGAGCGGATTGGCCTCGATGGTCGCGAGCTCGAGCGCGCCACGCTCGAGCCGCCGCGCGCGGAGGCGCCGCGCGGCTTCTTCCTGAAGCCGAAGCTGATCGGCGAGCGCCGGCTGCCGCGCGACAGCCGACGGGGCCGCACCCGTCCCGTCCAGCCACGCTCCGACGCCGCCGTACGTGAGCTGCGCCCCGTTCCGCACGCGCGCCATGTACACGCCGGGCGCGCTCGTCGACCCGTCGATCGCGACCGTCATCTCGGCGACGATCGCCCGACGGTCCTGGTCGGGGGCGAGTGATGTGCGGTCGGTCGACAGCAGCTCGGGCAGCATCGGGAATGTCATGACGCCCGTGTAGACGGTCGTCCCGTTGCGGGCGGCATGCACGTCGAGCGGCGAGCCGCGCGGCACGAGCGCGTCGACGTCGGCGATCGCGACACACACCCGAATGCCGCCCCCCGGCACCGCGTCGGCGACCTCGATCTGGTCCAGGTCCCGCGATGTGTCGTCGTCGATCGACGACCAGAGCATGCCCCGTAGATCGCGGTCGGTGCTCGCGCCCGGCTGCGCGCTCGCCAGCGAGGCGAGCTGCTGGGCCGCCGCCGGAGGCCAGTCAGGGTCGAACCCGCCCTGGATCACGGCCCGCCGAGCAGCCGCACGGAGGTCGAAGGCAGACAGTGCCGAGGTTGGTGCGCTCATATCCCGTAATAGCGCATGGGCATGGCCGTCGGAAGCCGCCCCCCCCGCAGCGCGGTGGGGCAGGGGGCACGTGCGCTCGGCACGGCCGGGTCTCGGTCGAGTCCCGGACGGCTGACCCGGCGACCTGTGCGGCCCGCGTCGGCGCGGCCTTTGCGGGCATTGCGAACCCCTTGACCGGAGGCCTGCCGGGTTCGGGTCGGGCACGCTCCGTCGTCGGCTGTTCATCAGGTGTGCGCTCTGTGGAGGAGTGCGACATGCCCATGGATACGATCCCCGGGGGCTCGCCGGCGCGGACGGCTCCGGCATCTTGGCTCCGCCCGGTCTGCGAGCGTCTGCTGACGGCACTCGAGCGGGTGCGCGGCGAGCGCGAACGGGACACGCTCGCGGCACGGGCGGCGCTGCGTCACGCGGTGACGGCATACGTGCGCGCGCTCCGTGCCGAGGGCATCTCGGCGCCCTGGGTGCTCGAGAGCGTCATCGCCTTTGCACGCGGTGTGCGCCCGCGCCGCACCCCAGCGCGAACGAAGGATCCCGTCGAGGCCGACGTCGTCCGATGGAGCCTCGCGGCGTTGGAGTGGCCGCCCACGGCACACGGGGTCGACGTCGAGGCGGTCGCACCGTAATCCCCGCGCGCGCGCAACGGCCCCCGGCCGCGCGCCGGGTGGGGCTCGCCGGGGCGCGAAGCCGGCGGTAGGTTGCCCCCGAGGGGTCCGGCGGGGCAAAGCGCCCCGCAGGGACCCGCCCGCCGAGCGACACGGACGCTCGGCGGCTTCTCGATCATGGAGGACGGGGTGACCAATGCTGCCGCACGCCGCGGCGCGTGCGTACGCGCGCTCGGGACCTACTCGCCGGCCGCCGTGCGCACGAACCAGGACCTGGCACGCATGGTCGAGACGAGCGACGAGTGGATCGTCCGTCGGACGGGGATCCGGGAACGCCGGATCGCGGCCGAGCACGAGTATACGAGTGATCTCTGCACGGCGGCCACGCGCGACCTCCTCGACCGCGCGGGGGTGGCGCCCGACGACGTCGAGCTCGTGATCGCCGGGACGACGACCCCGGACTATGCGTTCCCCAGTGTCGCGGCGATGGTGCAGGATAGGCTCGGGATGACCCGCGCCGGCGCGGTCGACATCCAGGCGACGTGCGCCGGCTTTGCGTATGGGCTGCACCTTGCCAACGGTCTCGTGAGCAGTGGCGTCCACGAGCGCGTCGTGGTGGTGGTCGGCGAGACGCTGAGCAAGGTGATGGACTACGCGGATCGCGCGACCTGTATCCTGTTTGGCGACGGCGCCGGCGCTGCGCTCGTCGAGGCCGCGACACCCGGACGGTTCCGGGCCTCAGTCGTCGGCGCCGATGGCTCGGGTGGGCCGCACCTGTACCGAACCGGCCTGTCGCGACGCATCGAAGGGGAGGCCGCCGGCACGCTCGCGCCAGGTCTCGTCCGGCAGAATGGGCGCGAGGTCTTCCGGTGGGCCGTGGAGACCGTGTCGCGCAGCGTCTGCCGGCTGCTGGAGCGCGCGCGACTCACGGCCGACACGCTCGATTGGTTCGTCCCCCACAGCGCGAATGTCCGCATCACGGAAGCCGTCTGCGAGCGGACCGGCATCCCGCTCGACCGAACCCTGTCCAGCATCGAGCGATGCGGTAACACCTCCGCGGCCTCGATCCCGCTCGCCCTCGCCCCCGCGATTGCCGACGGTCGGCTTCGCCCCGGCCAGACGGTCCTCCTCTACGGCTTCGGCGGCGGCCTCGTCCATGCCGGCCAGATCCTGGAATGGGGGCCGGCAGGAGCCACCGCTCACACGTAGCGGCACCTCGACACGTTCGAGGGGTCCCACGACGACGGTCCCACCCGGCGGTCCCAACGCTCGCGCCCGGGCCGGTGTCCAAGTAGGAGATGCGCTACGCACTGTGGCTAGGGGTGGCCGCGTTTGCACTCGGACCGCACGTGAGGTCGAGCGAGATGGCGCGCGCGCCGGGAGGACACTCCGCGGCGGCCCAGCAGTCCGGCGGGAGGCGCCGCCCTCCCCTGACCGACGCCGCCCCGCGGTCGCTCGGGGCCGCGTACCTCCTGGCCGGCGACCGCGCGGCCGCGGTGCTGGACCTGACGGACGCATTGGTGCAGTACGAGTGGGCAATCGCCTACGATCCGCGGAACTACGACGCGCTTCGACGCGGTGCTTCCGTCGCCGCCGATCTGGCCGAGTTCGAGCGGAACAGCGATCGGCGCGCACGGCTCATTGGCACGATCCGCACGTACGCGGACCGGGCGCTCCTGCTCCACCCGGCCCTGGCCGACGGGCACGTTCTCCGCGCCCGGGCGCTCGCCCTCGCGATGTCATCGGCGAGCGCGCCCGCGCGCGTCGCACTCGCCGCCGCCGTGCATGCGGAGATCCTCGCCGCGCTCCGGGTCGATCCGTGCCACGCCGGAGCGCTGCACCTACTCGGCCTCTGGAACCTCGAGGCGATCCACGCCACCCCCATTGAGCGACTCGTTGCGCACTTCGTGCGTGGCGGGACGGCGGTCGCGGGCGCGAGCTGGGAGGCGGCGCGGGTTGCCCTCGCGCACGCGGCAGCGGCCGAGCCTCACCGGATCATCCATCACCTGGCGCTCGGACGACTCTACGTGGCCCATGGTGCGCTGGCCGACGCACGCACCGAATTCCAGGCAGTCCTCGCGGCACCGGTCGCCGAGTTCAACGACCCGTACTACAAGGCCGCGGCATCCCAGGAGCTGGAATTGCTCTGGAGCGCCCACGCCATCCGGAACACGGACGCCGGATAGCCCGCGTCCGAGTCGCATTCGCGTCCGTTACGACGCGATATGTGGGGCGGGGTGCACGAGCGATCGGCTGAACCAGTCGGTGGCGACGCGCGCGACTTCCTCGAGCGCCCCAGGTTCGTCGAACAGATGCGTCGCGCCGGGGATCACGACCAACGCCGTAGGCCCGCCCAGTCGGGATCGGGCCCGCTCGTTCAGCGCCAACACGGTCGTGTCTTCGCCGCCGACGATGAGCAGCGTCGGCGTCCGCACGACATCGAGCGTGTCACCGGCCAGGTCCGGTCGCCCGCCGCGCGAGACGATCGCCCGGATCAGCGTCGGCCGCTCGGCCGCCGCCCGCAATGCGGCGGCGGCCCCGGTGCTCGCGCCAAAGTACCCCAGCGGCAGATGGGCGACCTCGGCCTGTCGCGCGAGCCAGTCGGTCGCGGCCACGAGCCGCGCCGCCAGGAAGTGGATGTCGAACCGGAGGTGCCCCGACGCCGCGTCCGCCCGCTCCTCGGCGGGTGTCAGGAGATCCAGGAGCAGCGTGGCAAAGCCGGTGTCGCGCAGCGTCGCCGCGACGAGGCGATTCCGCGGGGAGTGCCGGCTACTGCCGCTGCCGTGCGCGAACACGACCGCGCCGCGCGCGCCCGCCGGCACATCGAGATCCCCGTCGATGCGGGCCCCGTCGGCAGGGATCTGTACCGTGCGCACGGGTGTCACCTGGAAGCAGTCCCTGAGCCTCTCCTGTGATAATGTCGGCGTCGCGAGCCGGGGAACCAAGGCCGGCGGCCCCATACGGCCGTCCATGGCCGAGTCTGGAGGCCCAGCGCAGAGCTCGGCACTGTGCAGAACTCGTGGACATCGGCAGCGGCATCGGCCTTGCCGCGCTCCGCCGCCCGAGGCGCCCGCCGGGGCGCCCGCAACCGCGGTGTAGGTGCCATGTCCATCGTGATCCGAGCCCCGGGCCCGCTGCCGGCCCCCGAACGCCATGCGTCGCTCGCCGATTTCCTCGACGCCAAGGGACCGGTGGTCGGTTTCGAGTTCGTGCTGTGCATTCTGTACTGGCTGACCCGCGAGCGCGGCTGCGCATCTGTCCGGGTGGCCGATCTCCGACGCGCCGCCGTGAGCAGTGGGCTCAGCCCTCGCGCGATCTCGTGGGCGCGCCTCGCCTACGCGCGACGGACGGCGCTGATCCACAAGACGAGCGACGGCGCATTGCGAGTGACGCCGCGCGGGGAAGCGGTCGTCCGTGCCTTCCCGGACCGCCGGGCGGCGGCCGAGGTGCGGGAGCTCCAGCGGGTGGCTGTGCTCCGCGCGCGACCCTCGGTGAGTTGACTCGCGCTGCCGAGTCGTGCGGCGGGCGGCGACGACCTGCTCGTCGCGACGACCAGCCGTGCGACCAGCCCCGGCGACTAGCCCTGCGACTCCGGCACCCCGGCGTCGGCATGCAACGCCGGCGCGATCCGATTCGGGAACCGCTCGCCGGGCTCGCGGTGCACCGCCACGACGGTGTGCAGCTCGTAGCCCTGCGTCGGCAGTCCACCGCACTGGGCCGTCTCACGCGCCAGTTGCCGGCCGTACTCGCGGGCCTGGATGAAATCATCGGCTTCGATGTACACCGCCAACTCCACTCGCCACACCGCCACCCGTGCCTCCGCGCCCGAAAAATCGTCGACCGACGCCCGCATGATCCTGTACTGCTGTTGCCCATCGCGGCAAGGCCGGGGCCCGGGCGAGGATCCACAAGTTGTCAACATGACCCGCACTCCGAGCATCATGCGGGCGCCGATCGGAGCGCGCGGATGCGTGCGAGCGTCTCCTCCACTCCCTGACACTGATCCGCAACGAGGTCGTGGAGGTCGGACGGTAGCTCCTTCGCGGCGGCATGCCGATACCGCCGCAGTGCCTCCTCCTCACCGCGCTCCACCTCGGCCAGCACCGCGTCGTCCCCGCGCGGCGTCGTTGCCGCACGGAGATGGATCCAGCTGCGGTGGACGGCGGCGTGCCGATGCCCATGCTCGACCGGGTGGCCATCCAGATGCCGGATGGCGGTATACAGCTCGGCGGCCGCCTCGTCGATCCGTTGGGCGCGACTCTGGAAGAAGATGATGGCATCGGGGCGCTCGACGGAGGATGCCGCGGTCCGGAACCCGTCCAATCCGTCGTAACAGGTCTCGAGAAGCTCGTTCAGGACATCGACGATCTCGGTGCGCGAGAGCATGGGGTGGCCGGGGTGTGGGTCGGCGCGCGACGGCGCGCGGTCACTGGCTACCGGATGAGACGCGGTGCTGCAATCGAGCGATGAGCTGGCCCGCGAAGTCCCGCACGTCGGCGTGTGTGAGTGTCGGGACGCGGGCCTGGAGTGTCTGGAGCGCGAGCTCCGGCGGGAGCCCGCGCACGATCGCCGTCAGCGCCGATTCCCGGACCCCCACATCCCCGTCGTCGAGCGCGCGGCCGAGTGCGTCGAGGGCGCGGGCGTTTCCGACACGCGCAAAGCCGGCGAGCGCAAACATGGGGCCGGTCCGCTGATGCGCGAGACTGTCGACGAGCGGCACGAGCGACGTGTCCTTGGCAGCGACCGCCGCCTGGAGTGCCGCATCCTGAATCACGTCCCGATATGACGGGGTCGTGAGGCCGCGCGCGATGAGCGCGGAGCGGCCGGCCGTGTCCACCCGGGCGAGCGCGGCGAGCGCCGCGGCCCGGACAGCGTAGCTCGGGTCCTCGGCGAGGAGCGTGCGGAGCCGCGCCGCCGCCCCTGCACTGTCCACCGCCGCCAGGGCCGTGGCCGCGGCCTCACGGACCGCGGCCGATGTGTCTCGACTGGCGGAATCGATCGCCGCCGCACCGAGGACGCGCGGGAAGCGGGCGAGCGCGCGCGTGGCGTCCTGGCGTGTGAGGAAGTAGTCGGCGTGGACGGCCGCCTCGGCGAGTGCCGCGCCGGCTGCCGAGTCGCTCGTGCGGCGGCCGAGCTGCGTGATGGCCCAGTCCCGATCCCAGAGGTCGTCATCGCGACGCAACTCGGTCGCGAGCCATGCGGTGGGCTGCTCGAACGTCAGCTCCTTGAGCACGACGTTCCCGTCGTCGAAGATCACCATCGTCGGCGAGCCGCGGACCTGATCGACGGCGATCGTTTGCTCACGACTGGTCAGCGCGGCATGGGCGACGACATCGCCGTGGGCCGTGCCGACGCGGATGGCCACCGGCATCGCGAACACCGCCGGCGTGGTGTAGCGGCCGCCAGTGCTGTCGACGCTGTCGACGCGGGCGCTGTCGCCCTGCGTCTGCCGAACGGTAAGCGTGACCCGCTGCGCGGCCGAGTCGTATGCGGCGGTCACGTCGAACTTGGGGAGCCCGGCGTTGTACAGCCACTCGTTCCAGAACCAGGCGAGGTTCTCGCCGGAGGTCTGGAGCACGGCGTGCCGCACGTCCTCCGTGACGGCAGTCCCGAACGCGTGGTGGGTCAGGTAGTAGTGGATTGCGGCCCAGAACCGTGGTCGACCGAGGTACCGCTCGAGCATCGCGAGCACGAGCGCACCTTTGGGGTACACGTTGTTCGAGCCGGGCGCGGCCAGGGGCATCGACCGCTGTCGCTCGATCGCCAGGAATTGCCGATACTCGTCGAGGTAATAGTCCTCCTCGGCGTGCGCGCCGAGCTTCGTGCCCCAGTATTGCCCGGGCATGAACTCCGCGAAGCCCTCGTTGAGCCAGACATTGGCCCAGTTCTCGGTCGTCACGTAATCGCCGAACCATTGATGGGCCAGCTCGTGCGGGACCAGGATGTACTGGAACCAGGGGCGGTCGTGGAAGGCCACGCTGTCCGGCAGCCAGTCGACGAGGGTCGTCGCGCTGACGTTCTCCATCCCGCCGAAAAAGTCCGCGACCGTGGTCTGCGCGTACTTCGCCCACGGATACGGGATCCCCGTGAGTCGACTGTAGACGTCGATCATGTCGGGCGTCGGCGCGAACGCGCGCCGGGCCCGCGCGCTGTCCTCGTGGTACACGAAGTACTCGACCGGCACGCCGTGCCAGTCGTCGGTGATCCGGGCGAGCGGAGCCACGACGAGCGAGACGAGGTAGGTCGCCGAGGGTCGGTCCTGCGCCCAGTGCACCGTGTGCATGCCGCGCGGCGCCGCGCGGTCGGAGGCCAGATGGCCGTTCGAGACGACGCTGTACGCGGCGGGCACGGTCGCGACCACCTCCCACGTCATCTTATCGTCGGGGAAGTCATACGTCGGAAACCAGAGGTGGTTGTCCTGCGCCTCGCCCTGACTCCAGATCTGCTGCGGGCGATGGGGCCGACCGCCGGTGATGAACGTCAGGCCGCGTCCGTTGTCGACGCGCCCCCGGTAGTCGATCGTGAAGCGCACCGTATCGCCCAGCCTGGCCGGTCGGGTGAGATGCACGACGAGCGTGTCGCTGTGTCGGGTCGTCGCCAGGCTCGTCCCGGCGACACTCGCCACGCGCGAGACGGCGAGCTGTGCTCCGGCGTCGAGAATGATCGAGTCCAACCCGACGCGGCGGGCGATGAGGGTGGTCGCAACCCGGCCGCTGAACGACGCGGCCGGCCAATCGAAGTCGCGCAGCTCGATCCGCTGATGCACGAGATCGAAATCGTGCGAGCGCGTGTCGCGGTCGGTCGCGACGCGGGCCGCGTTGGACAGGGGTAGCTCAGCCTGTCCCGACCGGGGTCCACGTTCCGGGCCAACCTGGGAGCCGGGTTGCTGCGCGCGGAGGGATGCCGCGACCGCGGCGAGGAGCGTGGCCAGTACGGCCGAGCGCCACGGGCCAGAGGACGAGCCGCCGCGGGGCCGCGCGGGAGAGGGACGAACGGATCGCGTGGGCATGGGTGGAGTCTCGCAGACCTCACGGCCGCCTGGCAACATCGCCCCACCGGATCGGCTTCCAACCCTCTGCCCCGGTCCGGTATCTCAGATGAGAGGTCCTCGCTCGACCATTCGCTGGGCATTGTGCCCGGCGGGGTCAGCAGCACTCGGCAGCACTCGGCAGCACTCGGCAGCACTCGGCCCTTCGCCACCGGAGTAGGGATATGCGCACCTGGTTCCTGTATGGGTTGGCGATGATGGCGGCGGGGGTCCCCGTGCGGGCCGTCGTGGCTCAGGGCACGGAGCACTGGGACACCGGGCGGGCCGATGACTGCCGCGATCATTGGTTCAACGACGACGACGCGACGTACTGCGAAGTGCGGATCACGCGTCTCGGACGAGTTGCTGGTCCGATCAGCGTCGATGCCGGCGAACACGGCGGCATCGAGATCCAGGGGACCGACGGTGACAGCGTCGTCGTGCGCTCGATCGTGCGGGCGATGGCGGCGACGGACGATGCCGCGCGGGCACTCGCCGGGCAGGTTCGCGTCGTCACCGATGGGAGGCACCTCCACGCGGAGGGCCCAGCCGAGAGGCATCGCATGTGGTGGGTCGTGAGCTATCGCATCGCCGTCCCGCGGCGGGCGGATCTGACGCTCGAGACCGTCAATGGACCGGTGTCAGTCGACGGAGTGAACGGCCAGATGGACCTGCGCGCCGAGAACGGCCCGGTGACCCTCGACCGGATCGGCGGGGACGTCCACGCACGGTCGGAAAACGGCCCGATCGACGTGGCGCTGATCGGCCCGCGATGGGACGGGGCCGGCCTGGACGCCGAGACCGAGAACGGCCCCGTCACGCTGACCCTGCCGAGCACCTACGCCGCGCATCTCGAGACAGGAAGCGAGACCGGGCCAATGTCCATTCACTTCCCGATCACCGTGCAGGGGCGAATCGACAGCCGCCACCTCGCGCTCGACATCGGCGGCGGCGGCCCACCGGTTCGCATCGTCACGACCAACGGCCCGGTGGTCGTGAAGCGCGGAGGGTCCTGACGAACGGGGCCGATCGCATCGATGCGACCGGCCCCTGTGCTCGCGCGTGCCGGAGGGACGGTACGGACCCCCGTCCCGGCCGTCCTCGGAGTCGTCGTCAGAGCACCTTGAACATGAACCCGAACGCGACCGGCACGGCCTGGATCTGTTTCGCGCTCGAGATCATCCCCTTGCTCGTGAAGACGTTCTGCACCCGGCCCTCGGCGAACGCCTCGAAGCGCCCGATGTCGAGGGCGAGACCCGCGCCGCCGTCGATCCCGAACTTGATCGACGATGCGTTGGGGACGGCCGCGCGTGATGCCTTCGCGCCGGTGTCGACCACCGTCTTGAAGTCGAACGCGCCTACCCCGACGGTGAGATAGGGGCGGATCGGTGTCCGCAGCAGGTCGATGCGCGTCCCCGCGACGCCCGCGAGCACATTGTTGTGCGCGGCCGCGACCGACGGGATCCCGAGGCTGCCCAGTACCTGGTCCTTGAAGTTGAAGCGTTGGTATCCGAAGCTGAACCGCAACTCGGGAAGGAAGCCCAGGTTGATCGCAACGATCGCGGCGCCCTGGAAGCTCTTCTTGTAGTTCGTCGTTGCGTTGCCGGTCGGGATGATCTCGCCACCGTCGAATCCAAGCGCGAGCCAGTGGTGCTTGGTCGGCGTCGCCATCGTGAATTGCGCCTGGCCGAGGTGCGGGGTTCCCGCAGTCGCGAGCGCGACCGCGAGCGCCATGCCTGCGTGCGTGCGGGTCGGGTACATGATCGTCGGTCTCCGCTCAGATGTCCGCCCCGTCGCGCCGCCGCGCTCGGACGTGAGCGCGTCATCGGGGTGCATCGTCGAGACGTCGACGTCGACACATTCCTCTCACCAGGTACGTCACCAGGTACGTCACCAGGTGCCACCATGTGCGGCGAGGGCCAGCCGGATGACCGGCTGGCCCTCGCGTCTGCACACCTTTCTCCGCGCTCAGCGGTCGGCCGCTAGACGGACGATGCGCGAGTGGCGATCCGTGCCATCACTCAGGCTCGCGCGCACCCACCAGGCCGCCGGGTGGCCGGACACCCGCGACACGGGAACGAGTGTATCCGACGTCTGTCGGGTGAACAGCACGCGGTCGGAGTCATCGAGCACTTCGACGGTGTAGGTGACCGCGCCCGGAACGGCGTGCCAGACCAGGGACGTGAGTCCCCCGACGGCCACCGGCCCCCGCGGGCTCACGATGGGAATCTCCTGAGCACTCTCCGCGCCGGACGGACTCCCCCGGGTGAGATCGTCCGGTGTGCGATTCATCACGCCGCGGGCGAGCAGGCCCCCGCCGGCGAGCAGGATCAACAGCCCGGCCGCGGCCAGCCACTGACGCGGCATGAGCCGCGGCTCGCGCGGACGCGCGGCGTGAATGGCCTGAAGCAGCGCCAGTTCCTGGTGACAGGCCGCACACGACATGACGTGGTCGAGTGTCGCCAGCCGGGCCGTCTCGTCGCCTACCCGCTCGACGAGGGCACGCAGCTCGTCCGGGCTCGGACAGTCCGTCCGGGACCCGGGTCGGCCGCCCCCGCCGCCCGACCGCTGGCCCGCCGCCCCCGCCCCGCCGTCTCCGGCTCGCGCGGCGACGGCGGCCTGATACTGCGACCGCAGTTCCGCGTCGGTCATGCGGCGACGCCTCCCGGGCCGACGCCCATGGCAGTCAGCTCGGTCCGAAGGTCGGCCAGTCCTCGATACAGCAGATTGCGGGTCTTGGGCTCGGTCCAGCCCATGAGTGAGGCGATCTCGAGCGGCGGATGACCCATGAGGTACATGCGGACAACGGGCCGGCGCGACGGCGGGATCCGGTTCACCGCAGCCTCCACGGCGCGGCGGAGGTCCGCCGCCTCGAGCGCCTGCTCGGGACTCCCACCACCCGGCAGGTGGCTCGGAAGCTGGTCCACGGCATCGGTCGTGTCCTCCGGATCGGCAGCTGGCGCTTCCTGCCACCCGACCGTCCGCCGCCTCCGGCGGATCAGATCGAGCGCCGCGCTCATGGCCGTTCGATATACGTAAGACGCCGACGACGCCTCGATCTGCTCACTTTCCGCGCGGGCCCGCCAGAGCCGGAGCCGAACGTCCTGCATGACCTCGTCCAGGTCGTCGCCCGCCAGGCCATATCGCCAGGCGACTCGCCGCACGAGCGAGGCGAACCGCGTGACCACGGCCTCGAGGGCGAGCGACAGGTGCTCGGACTGGCGCGGGCCCGCATCTGGGGTAGTCCCCGACACCGGGGGTGCTGCGGAGGAGGGCGGCGGGACGCGAGGAGGGAGGGACGTCACGGTCGCAGCAAGTGCTCGGGGCCACGAGCACGCCAGTCCGGAGGTGGACCCCCGACGGCGAGCCGCGGTGATCCTGCGCGGCCTGACAATGTACGCCTCCCAGGGAGACCGCACTAGCGCTCCCACCCATCGATCGGGCGCGTAACGCGAAGCGTGGCCTGGCCGTCCTCGATTGGGGCGGGTTCCGTGCCCCCGAGCTCCCGCGCGAACGACCCCTTCCGTTGGTCTGCACCTCGGACGACTCCCATGACCGATTCCGGCGGCAACGGAAAGGGTAGCAACCGGAATCCGCCCTACCGGCCTGGCCGTGAGGCACCGGATGGCACCCCCCTCCCACCGCGCTTCCCGCCCGTTCCTCCCGCGCCGCGGCCGGGAGGGGCAGTGGTCCGCCGGCAGCCGGGGGGGTCACAGCCCCCTGCCCCGAGATCCGCCCCGAGATCCGCCCCGAGGCCGGCCCCTGGATCCGCCTCGTCGCCGGCTGCCCCCGGGCCCCCTGCCCCCCCTGCGCCCCCTGCGGCCCCACCGGCCCCCGGAGCGCCCCCTCCCCTCCCTGCCCTACCGGCGACTGCCACCCAGCCGGCCTCGTCATCGGCACCGGAGCGGGGTGAGTTGGCGCTCGACGGGACGCTCGCGTCGTACCTGGAGCGCGTAGCGGCAAAGGCGGCGGCGATTTTCGGCGCCAGCGCGGCCGCGATTGCGCTCGTCGGCGACGATCGGCGCTGCTTCATCGGCGGCCCGACCCCCCCGACCTGGCTCGCCCGCGATCCGGGGGCCCTGATCCGGTCCGGCCCGTGCTCCAATGTCCTCGAGTCGGGCGAGCCGCTGGCGGTCAGCGACCCTCCGGCCGAGAATGGAACACCGGCGCGACCGAACGTGCCCGGCGAGCCGCGGGCCGGACTGCTCGGTGTACCGGCTTACATGCTGGCACCACTTCCGGTCGGCACCGGCGACCGGCCCGCCGGCGTCTTCTGTGTCCTCGGCGCGGCAGGGCGGATCTGGACGTCGGAGGAGCTGGCCCGACTCGCGGAGCATGCCGCGGCGACGGCACCAGCGCTCGCCCTGCGCCGGCGGTCGCAGCGCACGAACCGGGGCGTCGAACGGGCCCGCCGCGAGGAGCTGCACGATGCCCTGACCGGGCTCCCGAACCGTGCCCTCTTCATGGAGCGGCTGTCACAGGCGGTCGTTCGGAACCGACGGGAGCAGGCGCCGTTCGCGGTGATCCTTCTCGACCTCGACCATTTCCGCACGATCAACGAGAGCCTGGGGCATGCGGCGGGCGACACACTGCTGACGGCCGTCGCGCGACGGCTGCTGGCGTGCGCCCGCTCGGGCGACACGGTCGCGCGCCTCGGCGCCGACGAGTTCGCGCTCCTCATTCACCGCGTCGGCCATGCGGCTGACGCCGCACGCGTCGCCGAGCGGATCCAGGCGGGACTGGCACCGCCGATCGACGTGGACGGCTACGAGGTGTTCACGTCGGCCAGCTTCGGGGTCGTCCTCGAGACCGGGGGCGGCGCGGAGGCGGAGCATCTGCTGCGAAGCGCCGATCTGGCGTTGGGGAGCGCCAAGCGGGGCGGGCGCGCGCGCTTCGTCGTCTTCGACCGAGTCATGCACGCCGAGGCGCTCGCCCGACTGCAGCTCGAGGCCGAGCTGCGGCGCGCCGCCGAGCGCAAGGCGTTCGTACTTCACTATCAACCGATCGTGTCGCTCGCGACCGGACAGATCGCGTCGGTCGAAGCGCTCATCCGGTGGGACCACGAGGAGCGCGGGCTCGTCCCGCCGGCCGCGTTCATCGCCGCGGCCGAGGCGACCGGCATCATCGTCCCGGTCGGGGAGTGGGTGATGCGCGAAGCCTGCCAGCAGCTCCGACGCTGGCAGGACACGCACCGGCCCATGACCGCGATGTCCATCGCGGTGAACGTGTCCGTCCGCCAGTTGCTTCGCCCAAATTTCGTCGATCTCGTCGTCCGCACCGTGCGCGACTCGGGGATCCGCCCGCAGTGCCTGACCCTGGAGCTGACGGAGGCGGCCGTGATCGAGCGACCCGACGTGATCCTCGGCGCGCTCACAACGGTGCGTGCGGCCGGGATCCGGGTGCACCTCGATGACTTCGGCACCGGCTACTCATCGCTCGCCGTGCTCGACCGCCTCCCGCTCGACGGCGTGAAGATCGACCGCACGTTCACTCACATGCTGGGCCGCGACCCGCGCGCCAAGCAGTTCGTGCGCACGATCGTGACGCTCGCCCAGAGCCTCCGGCTGGACACGGTCGGTGAGGGGGTGAGCGACACGGCGCAGCTCGGCGAACTCCGCGCCCTCGGCTGTACCATGGCGCAGGGCCACCTGTTTGCCGAGGCAGTCGACGTCGCCGGGATCGACCGGTTGCTGCACGCGCGCGCGGCCTGGTAGCCGCCGGGTACCCGGCCTGCCCTGACCGCGCGGCCCCCCCCGATCGCCACATCGCGCGCGATCGGCCCGCCGTGCGGACGCAGCCGTCTCGACCTTCGGGATCGTTCGAGGACCGCCTCCTGCGTGGTGCGGCGCCCGTGCGGACGTCTATCTTACACGCCCCGCCATCTGAGGACGGCGCGCCGTCCGGGCCCGATCGTCGTGGCGCGGGCCCGCCGGGCGCCTCGGATGGCGAACTGTCGCCCCACACGCCGGACGGGGGCACCGAGGCGATAATGGCGACTACCCTGCAACGCCCGCCGGAGACCCTCGGCGCGATCGGTCGACCGGCAGGCCCCCCGGCCGGCGGCCGATGGGTCGTCGTGGTCGGCTGCCTCGGCCTCGTGGCGCTCGCCGTCTGGAACACGGTTCACAAGAGCCTGTGGACCGACGAGGCGTACTCGCTGCTCACGGCCAACCAGTCGATCGCGTGGACGTGGCACCAGGCGCTCTGGTTCGAGCTCCAGCCCCCACTGTACTTCCTGCTCCTGAATCTCTGGTTGCACGCCGGGACGGCGACGGTGGAGTGGGCCCGGATCCTGTCCACCCTCTGCGTCCTCGGCAGCGTGTTCCTCCTCTCGCGCGCCGCCCGACCCACCCGTGCGGGGCGGGGCATCCCCGCGCCGATCCTCGCCGCCGTCACGGCCACGTTCGTGTGGGCCGCTGCCGAAGCGCGTGGATACGGGCTCGCGCTCCTCCTGTCGTCCGCGACCTACTATCTGTTCCTCCGCATCGTCACGGGCCGATCGCAACGTCCGACGCGCGACGCCGCGTGGTACGCCGTGATCGCGTATCTGGGCCTCATGACGATGTACTACACCGGCTTCGTCCTCCTTGGCCAATGGGCGGCGGCGATGGTGGTGCGGCGCGGGCGCGTCCGCCTGACGGCGGCCCTGGCCGTCTGCGGCGTAGCGATGCTCCCGTGGGTCCCGGTCGTGCTGTCGCAGGTCGGCGGGCACGCCAATCTCAACCAGCCGTTCGGAGAGGAGGTCGCGACATCCACGCTCCCTGGCGGCGCGGTCGCGATCCTGAGCCGGGATTTCCTCGGAGCCATCTTCGCCGCGTCACCGATGCTGGACCGCCCCAATGTCGCGATCGGTGTTGCTGTCCTGCTGCTGCTCGTCCTCGCCATCCGCCTGGCCGCCGTCGTGCGGGCCCGCTCACCGCGCCTCGGAACGGATGACCGGGCGCACGACACGCATCGACTGCCGGGCATCGATTGGGGCGACGACGAGACCGTGCTGACGATCGCCGTCGCGGTCCCGGCGATCTGCCTGCTCGCGCTCCGGGTCACGAACGCCACCCTCGTCTGGCCGCGCCACATGGCCGCGTTGGCGCCGGGCGTCGTGCTCCTCTGGTCGATCTGGACCGCCCGCGCACCCGCGGGGCTCTGGTCGCGCCTGTCGGCCGGCGCCCTGCTCCTGGTCTGCCTGACGACGCTGATCAGCTACGAGCGCCACGCCGACGTCGCCGACTCGCGCGGGGCGGCGCGATACGTGGCCGCTCGGGGCGCGGCCGGCGAGCCGGTACTCGTCGTCGGGCCCGAGGCGGTGTTCGCGTTTCGCTACTACTATCGCGCCGACGACGGACGCGCCACCGTCCGGGGTGTCCCCCAGGACGCCTCTCTGCGCGTGTACGATCCGGACGCCGGCGACCTCACCGACACGACGCAGATCGAGGCACGCCTCGGCGCAGGCGCCCAACCTGGGCGGTCGCTCCGCGATGTGTGGTTCGTGGTCTCCAAACGCTTCGTGTGGCATTCGGCCACCGCTGCCGCCGTGTTCGAGCGCTACCTCCGAGCCCACGCCGTCCAGCGCGACTCGATCGACTTCACCAACCTCTACGTCGTCCACGCCGCACTCCGGCAGTAATCGCGACGCGAGCGAACACGCGTGCCGATCACCGTCGGACGTCACCCGGCGCCGCGGTCGAGCTACTGGCGGGGCCTGGCCGTCGGCCGCGACTCGGCGCTCGGCGCCGATGCGGTGCGCGGCCGCGGTGCCGGCGCGGACTGGCGGGAGATCGAAGGCGCGGGCATCGGCGGCATCGTGGCACGTCCCACAGCCGCGGCGGAGCGGAACCGGCCCTCGAGGGCGCGGTCCTCCGAGTCCTGCCGCGCGCTCAGCGTCTGCTGCGACTCCCGCGCCGGCGGCGCCGCAAACTCGTGCACGTGACGGGCCTCCATCTGGCTGCGTTGCGCCGCGTACGATGACGCCAGCGTCGGCGAGGCGAATCGCGCGGGCGGGCGGGGCGCGGGCGCCGGCGGGCCGACGACCATCGGCTGGCTGCGAACCGGAGTGGCCGGTCTCGGCGCCGGCTCGTTCACCACAGGACGCACCGGCTCCGGCGTCGAGACACGGTTCGGCTCCGTCCTCGGCGTGACCGGAGGCTCACCCGGCCGGGGCGGCGGCGGAGTGGCCGGCGGCGACACGACGCGCGTCGGGGGCACCGTCGTCGTCGGACGCGACGGCGGCGTGGGGACGGGCGGACGGCGGTCCGCCGGCGGCACGGTGACCGGGCGCGCAATGACGCCGACCGGGACCGTCGGGCGCGCGGCCGGCAGACCGGGCCGCGCCGGACGCAGCGATGCGTTTCCGCCCACCGGCCGCGCGGCCGAGCGCACCGGGAGGATATGGACGATCCCCTGCGTTGCCGGCAAGCCCGGCGTCACGCGCACGCTCGCGAGCTGCTGGGGCGTGAGCGGCCGGCCGTTGTTGGCAGCAATGTGGTTGACGAGCGTCGGGAACGGCACGGCTGCCGGGGGCGGCGCGTGGAGGGCCACGACGGGCCGCGCTGCCACCGTCGTCGGCGGCCGCACAACCGGACGGTCGGCCGGCCGGACGACGAGACTCGCGCGGGTCGGAACGACCGGCGCGGCCGTACCGGCGATCGGCGCGCGCTGGAGTTCCGTCTGCGGCACATGGATCGCCACGCGCGACACCGGGAGTGCCTGCGCGAAGTCACGGCGCGGGACGGCAGTGACCGCGTTCGGGGCCGTGCGGTTCCGATACTGAACGTTGGTGATGTTCGTGATGTTCGTGATGTTCGTGATGTTGGTAATGTTGGTCACGTTGGTGATGTTCACGCGGCGCAGGTACGGCTGACTCACCGCGTACGCCGGGATGTAGGCCTCGTCGGGACCGAGCGGGAACCACCCGATGCCGCCGTCCGGGCCGAAGTAGGGACCCGGCGCCCAGGTCGGACCACCGATGAACACCACCAGCGCCGGCGCAAAGACGGCCGGGGCGAGCTCGCGGCCGGGGCACCATCCCCAGCGGCCATCGATGTACGCCCAGCGTCCGTAGTGGAACGGCGCCCATCCCCAGGGGGCATCGTCCACCCAGGTCCAGCCCCAGCGGCCGAACCAGACCCAGTGGCCGAAGTGATACGGCGCCCATCCCGCTTCGACTTCGGTGGGGTACCAGACGGGCCCGTAGGCGTTGTCGTAGTTCCAGTCGCCGTACCGGCTCAGATCGTCGCCGCCGGGCATGTCGGGCGCGACGTACCGGCGCTCGGCGACCGCACGGTTCGCCGCCTCATCGAGCGACTGCGACCACTGGTCGAAGTCGTCCGCCGACGTGGCGTCGGCGACGTCGTACGTCGGCGCCGAGTTCGCGTCGCCACGAATGGTCGCGACTTGATGCGCGGCGAGCGCAAAGGAGGATCCCGACGCGGTCACTTCGGCGGACCCCGACCAGACGGTGACAGTCGTGGTCTGACCGTCCGGGCTCACGTCCACGCGGTACTCGCCGACGGTGCTCGGCGTCACCGCGGCGTTCGGCGCGTCCAGCTCGGTCTCTTCACCGTCGGCGAGCCCACTCAGGCGCAGCACGGCGCTTCCCTGCGGCACGGCCAGCTGGATCGTGTGATCGTCGAGTCGGACGACGTCGAGCTCGGTCTGATGCCAGATGCGGGCGGCGGCACCGCCCATCTCCAGCTCGGCGTGGCCGCCCGCGTCGGACCACACCCGGTCGCCGGTCGTGACCGGCCGGTTGCGTTCGGCGAGCCCCCAGATCGTGTCACTCGCCGGTCGGAACGAGACAGGACCGTCGATCGCCGTCAGCCGGCCGACGCGGCCCGGCGGGTCGGAGACAGGATTCCCCTGCATCGTGCCCGGCGGCTGCGGAACGGGCGCCTGCGCCCCCACTCCTGTCGCCAGGAGCGTCCAGGATATCGCCCCCGCGGCGAGCAGGCGGCGTGGGGTCGGTATGCGGCGAAGAGCGAGAATGGACATAGGAGGGGTTCGGTGGTCCGAACGGCAGTGCGCGCGTCAGCCAGCGCGTCGTTTGGCAATCCTCGTGCGCAGGCCCCATCCTCAGCGAGCAGCGCCCACGCACACCGAGTGAGACGGCACCCGGCACGCATTGTTAGCACCCACCCCGAGCCCGCGGCTGAGGCAGCTATTTCAGGACGAGGAACGCGACTCCGTACCCCGGGAAGGTGATCGTCACCGTCGGGCTCGGGGTGATCGATCCCGGCACGGGCCCGGTCGCCGGGTCCGTCCTCGCGTCGATCGCCACCAGGCTCGCACCGTGGAAGGCGCCCAGTGCGGATAGATCGAGCCTGACCACGCTCGGGGCGCCGTGCCCGTTGTTGTCCCTCGGCGATGCCACGGCGTGGTTGGCGACCAGGACCGCCACGCTCTGGTCGTCGTTGCGAACGGCGAGGACCTCCACGTCCTGGACATCGCTGCTCGTGACGGCGAGAATGTCGGCGCCCGGGGGGGACGGAAAGGTGCGAGCCAACCAGTAGTCCACCGAGTAGGAGAGTTGATCGGCACCCGTTGCCCGGTTGATCTCACCGTACTGGGTATCGCCGAAGAAGGACAGATGATACAGCGCTCGCGCCCCCGCCTGGCCGACCTGCGAGAACACGTACGGCCGCCACGCGGCGAAGAACGCGCTCGACCCCCGCGGGTCGATGACGAAGGCGTTGCCGGTGCACGCGCTGATGCCGTTCCCGAGGTCGAAGTCGGCGTCGACGTTGTTCTCGGTGATCCAGATCGGTGCGGCGGCCGTCAGTGAATTGAGGAGCGTCGCGGCCCGAGCCGCCTGTACACTCTGCGCGAAGGTCGGCACGGTCGCCATGAGCTTGGCGTCGCCGTCCGCCTGACCACAAGCGGAATACAGGTGGATCGCGACGGCATCGACGCGGCTGCGAATCCCGCCCAGCGCCACCGGCAAGTAGTTCTGGACGGTGTAGAGATCACCGGTCACCTCTCCGGCCACGAAGTGCAGCGACGGGTCGACCGCCTCCATGGCGGCGACGCTGGCGTTGTACAGCGCGGCATCCTGCACGGCGGTCACGTTGTTGATGTTCGGCTCGTTGTAGATACCCCACCACGCGATGGGATGCGTGCCCGGCGACACATGCCGGCCGTCCGACGCCGTGAACCCGCCGGCGTTGTAGTACCGAACGAGCTGCGCGGCGTACGCCGCAAACTGACGACCGGTCGTGTCGATGAGGGAGCCCCCCGCGGTGTACATGAACGACGGCCCCTGGCCGAGCTGAAGCTCGGGACTGTGATCACCGACGGTGAGAACCGGCTGTGTGGCCGCGTCGAGATCCGTGAAGTTCCATGTCGACGGGCCGGTCTGCGGGTTCCCGTCGGAGATCGACTGCAACCGGATGTGCTCGGGCTGGAGCGCTCCGAGCGGAACCACCGCGCCTGGGAAGCCCTGAAAGTCGTACGCATCGTATGACGCGGGCTGCAATCCGGTGGACATGGCGAGGGCCAGCCGGCCGGACACTCTCGTGCCGACTTGCACCGAGACGTGGCGGGTTTCGCGAGGCCCCGACCCGTCGCCACACGCGAGGGCGGCGGCCGCCGCCACCCCGACGACGAGCCGCCCAGCGCGGCGCCAGCACGCTCGCGGCGTCACGGTACGCGACTCGTTGGCCCGGCTCGCGCCGGAGAGCGGTGACAGGCTCGCCGACCTCATGCCAAGTGTCACCCCCGTGACCCCCATGATCTCCTCCGGCTCGCTGAAATTGACCTCGGCGGCACGAGCCCGCGAGGGGACCCACCGCCTCGATCCGGACGCACCCGCTCGGCGGAGACCGGCTCCGGCGGCTCCGCTCGGGCGGGGCTGGGGTCAGCCGAAAGTCATAGCCGCTTCTGGTCTTACGACGGAGGCATGAGGATTCACTCGACAGTAGCTTCTCGGCGTCCGGCGCATTGCCCGACCCGCACAGCCGCGTGGCGTCGCCGGGACGGCTCGCGGCCGGCGCACACCATTCCACCCACCGCGAGTCGAGGCTCAGCGACTGACGTGAACCGTCGAGGCGTATATTTCGAGCGGCAGACACCCGGGAGGGGTCCGGTGAGTGATATCGCCTCGCGCGATGCCGCGTATGTCGACGCGCACGCCGCGCCATTTGCCGTCACGCCCGCCCCCGAGGCGGAGGGGCTGCGGCGCGACGTGGAGCAACTCCGGGCCCAGCTCGCCGAGCAGGAGCGGGAGCTCGGCATCGCGCGCGAGCTCCGCCTCGCTGCCGACCGGCGCGCGCGCGAGCTCACGACGGCCAACGAAGTGCTGGAGCAGTCGGTCGAGCGGTTGTCGCGGTTGACCGATGTCCAGCCATTCGTCGGCGAAGTGCTGAAAGCGATCCTGGAGCACGCCGGCGCAGTCTCGGGGATTGTCTATCGCTACGATGCGGTGAGCGGTGCCGTGACCCCCGAGGTCGCGATCTGCGACGGGACCGTCGTGGGTACGGCGATCGACGCCGACCGGATGGCGCACGAGCGCCTCTGCCAGGACTCGGACTTCGCGGCCATGTGGCGGCGCACCGCCGACTCGTCGGACGACATTTCGATCTGGCGGGTGGGCGACCCGGGCAGCGACCTGCCGCCCTGCGCCGAAGCCTGGCACCGCGATCAGGGGCATGCGAGCGTCGCGCGACTGGTACTCCGCCGCGGATCGGTGATCGTCGGGTTCCTCGGGCTCGCGTTCCCGACCGCCGCCGATCTCACGCGTGAGACCGTGGCGCTCGTCCGCGCGCTGGCCCGGCACATGACCATGGCGCTCGAGCTGACGCGCCTCGCCGCCGAGTCGACCCAGGCGACCCTCGCCAACGAGCGCGCCGCCGAGCTGGCCCGCGTCAACGATGCGCTCCGGCGGACGGTCGACGGACTCGCGACCAAGGCCGAGCTCTCGGGGTTCCTGCACCAGGTGCTCGCCGAGGCGATGCGGCAGATCGGGAGCTCGGACGGCGTCATCATGTTGTTCGACCCGGCCGCCGAGACGCTGCGTCGCGGGGCGGCGATCGTCGCCGGCGATCCGAGCTTGGCGTGTGTCGATCTCTGTGCCGGCCCGCTGCCCGCCAGCGTGTCCCCGCCCTGGCGCCTGCTGCGCGAGCTCGGGGCCCCGATCGTCGCCGACGCGGACTGCGAGGCGACCGAGAGCTGGCCCGACGCCGCCGCCTGGCATCGCGCCCGCGGCAACCGGGCGGTGGTGTACGTCCCGCTGATCCTCGCGGGGCAGACGATGGGGTACTTCGGCCTGGCCGTGCGGCAGGCGGCCCCGGAGGTGTCGCAGGCCCAGCTCGAGCTGGTGAAGGCGTTCGCGCAGCAGGCGACCCTGGCGCTCCACATCACCGAGCTCGGCGAGCAAGCCAAGGAGACGGCGATCGCCCGGGAGCAGGAGCGGGCGGCCGAGGAGCGCGCCGCCGAGACCGCCCGGGCGAGCGCGGCGCTTCAGCAATCCGTCGAGCAGCTCGCCAAGCTGACCGACGTCCGGCCGTTCGTCGGCGAGGTGCTGAAGTCGATCGTGCAGCATGCCGGCGCAATGAGCGGCACCGTGTTTCGCTACGACCCGGCGGCGCGGACGGCCGTGTGTGAGGCGGCCGTGCTGGACGGCGTGCTGCTCGATCTCGCGGGCGACGCGCGGGCGGTCGGCGCGCAGTCCGGCGAGCCGACGGGTGGCAGCGCCGAGCGCTGGCTGCACCTCCTCGACGGGCAGGAGCCCTCGCCCGTGTTTGCGGAGATCAGCGACCCGGCCGAATCGATGCTGGCGTCGTGCGTCGTCGAGTGGCACACGGCTCGCGGGCACCGGAACATCGCGGCCGTCGCGCTCCGGCGCGGCACGGCGGTGGTCGGGTACATCGGGCTCGCCTATCCCACCCCGGTGGCGATGACGCCACAGACGATCGGCCTGACGCGCGCCCTCGCGCATCACGTGACGATGGGGATGGAGCTCACCCGGCTCGCCGAGGCGGCACGCTCGGCCGCCGTGGCCGATGAGCGTACGAGGCTGGCGCACGACATCCACGACACCCTCGCCCAGGGGCTGGCGTTGATCGTCATGCAGCTCGCGGACGCGCAGGACAAGCTCGGCCCGGCATGGAACACGGCGCGGAAGCCGCTCGATACCGCGCGCCTCCTCGCGAGCGACAGCCTCGCCTTTGCCCGGCGGACCGTGAACCTCCTGCGGCCCGGCGCGCCACTGCGGGAGGGACTGACGCGCGGCGTTCAGGACGTCGCCGAGCTCGTGCGCAGCTACTTCACCGGCACGATCGACATCCGCGTCGCGGGGACGCCCTACCCGCTCGGACCCGGCGTCGAGGCCGAACTCCTCGGGATCGCGCGTGAGGCCATGACCAACGCTGCCAAGCACAGTCGCGCCGAACGACTCGACGTCGAGCTGGCGTTCACCGACGGGCGGGCCGTGCGATTGGTCGTCGCCGACAACGGGCGCGGATTCGACCCGGATCGCACCCGCGCCGACGCCTACGGGCTGGTCGCCATGCAGGAGCGGGCTGCACGAATCGGGGCCGCGCTGACCCTCGTTACCGAGCCTGGTGCGGGGACCGAGATCGTGACCGCCTGGCCGGCATGACTGCCCCGCACCCACGACCCCATGATCGACTCGGACACGCGACTCACATGCGTATGACGCGCGCGGGGAAGCAGAGCATCCGCGTGCTCCTTGCAGACGACCATGCGATCGTACGCAATGGCGTCGCCCAGATCCTGAACGAGCAGACCGACATCTCCGTCGTCGCCCAGGCGGCCGACGGCGCCCAGGCGATCGACCTGTACGACCGTCACCGGCCGGACGTCGCGCTCATCGACCTCCGCATGCCCGTCCTCGAAGGTGTCGAGGTCGTCGAGCGCATCCGCGCGCAGTTCCCGGACGCGAGCATCGTGATTCTCACCACCTACGATGCCGACGACGACATCGAGCGGGCGCTCCACGCGGGCGCCAAGGCATACTTGCTCAAGGACGTGGCCCCGCACGATCTCGTGTCCTGCGTTCGCGCCGTGCGGATGGGCCGCACGTGGGTCTCGCCGACGATCGGCTCCAAGCTGGCCGATCGCATGACTCGCGTGCGTCTAACCCCGCGCGAGATGGGCGTGCTGCGCCTGATCGCGGCCGGCCGTGCCAATCGGGAGATCGCCGAGGCCCTCGCGATCAGTGAGGGCACGGTGAAGATCCACGTGACTCATCTGTTCGAGAAGCTCGGCGTCGCCAGCCGGACCGAAGCCATCGCTACCGCCGTCCGTCGCGGCCTCGTGCGCCTGACCTGACCCGGCTGGGCGGACCCCCGCATCCGGACCCCGTCGCGCGGCGTGCCCGGACCGTCATCCGCCGTGATGCGGGCCACGAGCGGCAAACGTGGGTGTACCGTACGGGCGGCATTCATGCCGCCCGCTGATCGCATCCCGGACGGATGTCTGGCCCGGCATGTCGCGCGGCCCGCGGCCCGCGACCGTCCCGGCGTCGGTGCGGATGCGAATCGCGCGGCACGAATGCCGCCCCTACGGGGACCGCGGGCCGCGGGACGCGGCGCGACATGGTGTGCCGAACGGCGAACGGCGGCCGCGGGACGGGGAAACGGCCGGATGCCCCCGGACGTACTATCTCGAAAGTCATAGGAGCGACTAGCGCTTTTCCAGACGTGCGCCGCGCACCGCTCCGCTAACTTCTTTCCATGCTCGCATGAAGACACCGCCGGACCCCCGTCCGGCCCTGTCTTCGCCGCTCTCGGCACCGGTCACACCCGAGGGTCGGCGTCCGTCCACTGCGCCGCCCGGCGGCGCCGCAGGCCCGCCCGTCGAGGACACGTTAGCCATGCATTCCGTCGCTCGGTTCGATGTCACCACTGGGGCGCCGATATCGGCACGGCGCACGCGGCGCACGCCGCTCGCGCGGCGCACACCGCGCGGGCTCGCCGCCCCGCTCGCTGCCGTCGGTGCGCTCGCCGCGTGCAGTCGCACACCGCCCCCGCCGCCCCCGATACCGACGGTGACCGTCGCTCCTGCCGTGCGCCGAGACGTCACTGACTGGAGCGATTTCACCGGACAGTTCGCCGCCGTGCAGGCCGTCGAGGTCCGCCCGCGCGTGTCCGGTTACATCCTGCGCGTCGGCTTCCGTGAGGGCTCCGAAGTCCGGCAGGGCGACACGTTGTTCGTCGTCGAGCCGCGCCCATACGCCGCGACCCTTGCGAGTGCCGAGGCCCAGCTCGCCCGGGCACGCAGCGCGCTGCAGCTCGCGACCGCCGAGGATACCCGTGCGCAGAGCCTGTTCGCCGCGCACGCGATGTCGCGCGAGGACCTCGAGACCCGCGCCAACGCCGTCGCGCAAGCGCAGGCCGACGTCCGCTCGGGTGAGGCCGCCGTCGATACGGCGACCCTCAATCTCCAGTGGACCGTCGTCCGCGCGCCGATCGCCGGGCGCGTGAGCCGGGCCGCCGTCACGCCGGGCAACTACGTGCAGTCGGGCGTCTCCGTGCCGCCCCTCACGACCATCGTCTCGCAGGATCCCATCTACGTGTATTTCAACGTCGACGAGCAGACCTATCTGCGCTCCATCGGCGCCGCGCCCGCGGGCCGTCCCGTCGCCGTCGGGCTCGCCGACGAGACCGGCTTCCCGCACACGGGCCGGATCGACTTCGTCGACAACCAGCTCGATGGCGCGACCGGGACGATCCGGGTGCGGGCCGTGCTCCCCAACCCGGATCGGCGCCTGACACCCGGCCTCTTCGCCCGCGTGCACTTCGCCAGTGGCCATCCGCACTCGGCGACGCTGGTCGAGGACCGCGCCATCGGGACCGATCAGGACAAGAAATACGTCTACGTGGTGAAGGCGGATTCCGCCGTCGAGTACCGCCCGGTGCAGCTCGGGCAGCTCGAGGACGGGCTCCGGGTCGTCACCGGCGCGGTCGCCCCGGGCGAGCGCGTCGTCGTCGAGGGGCTCCAGCGGGTCCGGCCCGGCGCCAAGGTCGTCGCGCAGCTCGAGCCGACGCTGAACGACTCCGCCGGCCGGCCGACCGCGATCGGCGCGCTGAAGGTGACGACCGCCGCCGCCGGCCGCACGGCGCACTGACCGCTCCGTCCGCGATCGGTCGCTCCCGGCCGCTCTCGACCCTCCTGCCTGGCATCTATCCATGGGTCTGTCCCGCTTCTTCATCGATCGCCCGATCTTCGCGGGCGTGATCTCGATCGTGATCGTGCTCGCCGGCGTGCTGGCGATCACGGCCCTCCCCATCAGCGAGTATCCGGAGGTCGTGCCGCCGACCATTCAGGTCGTGGCGACCTACCCTGGGGCCAGCCCCACGGTGCTGGGCTCGACCGTCGCGACGCCGCTCGAGGAGCAGATCAACGGCGTCGACAACATGCTGTACATGTCGTCGCAGGCGCAGGCCAACGGCGTGCTGACGGTGACGGTCACCTTCAAGATCGGCACGAACCCCGACATCGCGCAGGTCCAGGTGCAGAACCGCGTCGCCCAGGCGCTGCCGCGGCTGCCCGACGAGGTTCGCACCCTCGGCGTGACGACGGTCAAGACCTCACCCGACCTCATGATGGCGGTCAGCCTCGTCTCACCCGACCATCGCTACAACGCCCTGTACCTCCGCAACTATGCCACCCTCCAGGTCCGTGATGTCCTGAACCGCGTGCCCGGCGTCGGTCAGGTGGCGATCTTCGGGTCCGGCGACTACGCGATGCGCGTCTGGCTCGACCCCGACCGGCTCGCCGACCGGGGGCTCATCCCGAGCGACGTCGTGCGCGCGATCCGCGAGCAGAACGTGCAGGTCGCGGCGGGCGCGATCGGCGGCCAGCCGGTGGACCGGCCGGGCGCCTTCCAGCTCACCGTCAACGCCCACGGCCGCCTCGCCAATGAGGAGGAGTTCGGCAACATCATCGTCCGCACGGGGAGCACCGGCGAGGTGATCCGTCTGCGCGATGTCGCCCGTCTCGAGCTCGGCGCCGGCGACTACTCGGTACGCAACACGCTGGACAACCAGCCGACCGTGGCGGTGGTGATCTTCCAGGCCCCGGGCTCCAATCAGCTCGCGCTGGCGAGCGGCATCGAGCGCGCCATGCAAGGGCTCAAGCGCGACTTTCCCCCCGGACTCGACTACAGCATCGCCTACAACACGACGACGTTCGTGCGGGAGTCGATTGCGGACGTGGTGCGCACGCTGGTCATCGCCGTGGCGTTGGTCGCGCTCGTGGTCGTCGTCTTCCTTCAGACCTGGCGGGCGTCGCTGATCCCGCTGGCGGCGGTCCCGGTCTCGATCGTCGGCACGTTCGCGGTGATGCTGGCGGCCGGGTTCTCGATCAACACGCTGTCACTCTTCGGCCTCGTGCTCGCGGTCGGTATCGTCGTCGACGATGCGATCGTGGTGGTCGAGAACGTCGAGCGTCACATCGAGGAGGGGTTGAGTCCACGCGACGCGAGCTACGCGGCGATGGACGAGGTCAGCGGGCCGATCATCGCGATCTGCCTCGTCCTCTGCGCGGTGTTCGTCCCGATCGCGTTCATCAGTGGCCTCACCGGCCAGTTTTACCGCCAGTTCGCCCTGACCATCGCGTTCTCGACCCTGATCTCGGCGTTCAACTCGCTGACCCTCTCGCCCGCCCTCGCCGCGCTGCTGCTCCAGCCGCGTGGGGCCACGCCCGATCTCCTCACCCGCGTCATCGACCGGCTGGCAGGCTGGTTCTTCGGCCCGTTCAACCGCGGCTTCAAGGCGGCCGCCGAGCGGTACCGGGTCGCCGTGGGCCGACTGATCGGGCGCAAGGGCGCGGCACTGGTGGTGTACGCGGGGCTGGTCGCGCTGACAGCGGTCGCATTCAAGCGGGTGCCGGTGGGCTTCGTCCCGACGCAGGACAAGCAGTACCTGGTCGGCGTGGCGCAGCTTCCCAACGGCGCATCGCTCGACCGAACCGATTCGGTGATCCGCCGGATGACCAGCATCGGCCTGTCCCAGCCCGGGATCGCGCACGCGTTCGGGGTGGCCGGGATCTCGATCAACGGGTTCTCCAACAGCGCCAACTCGGGCGTCGTCTTCTTCGTCCTCAAGCCGTTCGACGAGCGCCGCAGTTCGGCGCTCTACGGGCTCAACATCGCACAGTCGCTCAACCAGCGCTTCGGCGCGATCCAGGGCGCGTTCGTCGGTGTCTTCCCGCCACCGTCGGTCAACGGGCTGGGACAGGTGGGCGGGTTCAAGCTCGAGATCCAGGACAAGGGCGGGCTCGGCGACTCGGCGCTCTACCAGGCCACGCAGGCGCTCATCGGCCGCGCGTATCAGACCCCGACGCTCGCCGGGGTCTTCTCCACCTTCCAGGTCAACGTGCCGCAACTCTACGTGGACGTCGACCGCGAGAAGGCCAAGCTCCAGGGCGTCGCCCTGAGCGATCTGTTCGAGACGCTCCAGGCGAGCCTCGGCTCCGAGTACGTCAACGACTTCAATCGCTTTGGCCGCACGTACCAGGTGATCGTCCAGGCCGAGGCGGCCCATCGCACCTCGATCGCCGACATCACGCAGCTCAAGGTGCGGAACGCACACGGCGAGATGATCCCGCTCGGGTCGGTACTGACGGTGCGGCAGTCGCATGGTCCCGACCAGGTGATGCATTACAACGGGTTCCCGTCCGCGGATGTGAGCGGCGGCCCGGCGCCAGGCGTCAGCTCGGGAGAGGCCCAGGCTGCGATGGCGCGGCTGGCGAGCGAGGTGCTGCCGCGCGGGCTGAGCTACGACTGGACCGAGCTCGCCTATCAACAGATCCTCGCCGGAGACTCCTCGGTCTACGTCTTCCCGCTCTGTGTCGCCCTGGCGTTCCTCGTGCTCGCGGCACAGTACGAGAGCTGGAGCCTTCCGCTGGCGGTCGTCCTGATCGTGCCCATGTGTCTTCTGTGCGCCCTGGCGGGCGTGCTCCTGACCCACGGCGACAGCAACGTCTTCACCCAGGTCGGTCTCGTCGTGCTGGTGGGACTCGCGTGCAAGAATGCGATCCTGCTCGTCGAGTTCGCGCACGACCAGCAGCAGGACGCGAAGCTCGACCGGGTGCACGCGGCGCTCGAGGCCGCGCGGCTCCGGCTTCGGCCGATCCTCATGACCTCGGTCGCGTTCATCATGGGCGTGCTGCCGCTCGTGTTCGCGACCGGCGCTGGCGCCGAGATGCGGCACGCGATGGGGGTGGCCGTCTTCTCGGGCATGCTGGGCGTCAGCTTCTTCGGCCTGTTCCTCACTCCGGTGTTCTTCGTCACGGTTCGCGCGCTGGCGGAGCGGCGGCAGCGCTCGACCGCGCCGTCGTCCCGTCCGGTCGATATCCTGCCCGGCGGGCCGCTGCCGGCGCCTGCGGGGGATGATTGATGCTCACCACGGCTCTTCTACTCGTCACGCTCCAGGGCGCGGCGCCGGCTGCGGGCGCCGACACCGGTGCTGTCACTGCCGCGAGCGGCGTGGCCGCCCGGGGCCGGGCGGACGATTCGCTGCCGACGATCAGCCTCGCCGAGGCGGTCCGCCGCAGCAACCACGTCGACCCGAGTGCGGTCGCGGCGCGCGGGTTGGTCGGAACGACCGCCTGGGGGCGGCGGGCGGCGCTGGCGGCGCTGGTCACGCCGACCGTGAGCGTCGGCGGCGACTACACCTCCGTGACGCCGAAGACGTTCAACTTCGCGGTGCTCCCACCCACGACCAACGCCAACGCCTTCAGAGCCCTGCCGCTGTCGTCGCACACGTCGGATGCCAACGTCACCGCCACGTACACCGCCTTCAATGGTGGGCAGAACATCTCCCGGCTTCGCGCGGCCCGCTTCAACGAGGCAAGCGCTGCCGCGAACGACGACGCGGTGCGGTCGTCATCGCGCGTCGCCACCGAGACCGCCTACTACACGGTGATCGCGGATCAGGAGCTGCTGCGGGTCGCCGAGGAGCGGGTGCGCAACACGCTCCAGCAGTTGACCGTATCGCGCGCCCGCGTCGCCTCCGGCGCAGCGGTCGAGACGGACTCGCTCCAGGTCGTGCTCCAGCTCAACACGGCGCAGGTGGCGCTCCTCCGGCAGCAGGCCGCGACCCGGGTCGATCGGCTCGCCCTCGGCCGCCGGGTGGGACTGAGCGCGCCGATCGCGGCCCAGCCGGTCGACACCCTGCCACCCCCGGAGCTCCCCTTCACCGCCGATCAGGCGGTCAGCCAGGCACTCCAGACCGGGCCCTCGTACATCCGCGCCCGGGCTGGCGAGCGGGCCGCCGGCGCGGCCGTGGCCGCCCAGACGGGCGGGTTCCTGCCGACCGTGACACTCTCGGCGTCACGCCTCGCGTATGGTGACCAGGCGTTCGCGAACCAGCTGTACCGGAACCAGTTCGCGATCGGCGTCTCGTTCCCGATCCTGGACCAGGGTCAGCGCGAGTACGCGGTGGCCGTCGCCAACGCGTCGCTCGACAGCGCGCGGGCCGTGCGCGCCGACCTCGAGCGCGGCGCGCGCCAGGAGGTGACCAACGCCTACGAGGCATACAACACCGCGCGCGCGACCGCCGCGCTCCAGCAGACCGGGGTCGCCGTGGCCCACGAGAACCTTCGCGTCGAGACATTGCGCTACCAGGCGGGGACAGAGAACATCCTCAATTTGCTCACCGCCCAGCTGTCGCTCACAGAGGCCGAGTCCGACCTCGTGAACGCCCGCAAGACCGCCCGCCTCGCCCTCGCGACGCTACAGGCCCTGCTCGGCAAGCAGTTGGTCCCGGAGGAGGGCGCACCCTAGCTCGCCCCGCCGGTCCCGACGGGGGCGCATTCACTTCGTCCAGTGGTCGCGCAGCAGTCCGGGCACGCGCGCGAATTCACGACTCGGACGCGCGTTGTAGTCTGGCCGCGCGCTCGTGGCCACGCCGTACCACCGCTCGAACTCGGCGATAAGTAGGAACGGCCACGGTCAGCGGTCGGCGTCGCGCCAGTCGCCCGCGCGCTCGTGGGGGAGCGTGTCGACCGATGCCCAGGGGATGAGCTTGAAGTGCGGACCCGAGGCGCCGGCCGGCGCCAGCGCGTGGCGCCGCACTGTGCGCCGGACATCCTCGACGTAGATGTTGGGCGCGGAGATGTCCTGAATGTGGTCGCTCGCCCACACGAAATGCGCCGGTGCCAGATACGCGAGGAGCTGTCCCTCGCCGTTCGTCCCTTCCAGCGGGAAGAGCCGGACGGCGCCGCCGGCGAGCGACGCCGAATCGCTGATGCCGCGGACCGTGATCCGCGTCCTGGCACGCGCCGCCTCCAGCTCGTCGGGCAGGGCCGCCCACCGGCGCGCCAGCACCGAGCGGACGAAGGACACATTCGCGGCGCTCGTGACCACCGTCGCGCCATGCGCGACCCAGTAGCGCATCCCGGCGATGTGGGGCCACACGTGGTTCATCGCCACGAACACCACCGGATGACGCCCCGCGAAGAGGCTGTCGAGCAGCACGCGCTCGTTGCGGGCCCGCACCTCCCCCGCCGGCGAGTCGAAGAGGAACACCGTATCCCCGGCGAGCGAGGCGACGGATGTGAACGCACGATTGACGAGCAGATACGTGCCACCCCCCACCGCGACCGGCGTCAGCGAGTCGCTCCTGAACCGGTGCTGCGGCTCGATCGGCAGCACCAGCGACGAGTCGGGGATCGCCACGGGCGGAGCCTCGCCCTTGCCAACCAGGGTGACCGCGCCGGGGAAGGCGCTCCGCGTCTCCTCGGGCTCGCCGTCCACCATCAGGGTGGCGGTCACCGGATAGAGGGCGCGCGCGCCCACTGCCGTCCAGGTCGCATACAGGTAGCGCGCCCGGTACGGCCCGAGGAAGTAGTGGGCTTCGGTGCGCTCGAGCGCGATCGGGATGGCGGTCTGCTCGTCGAGCAGGAGTCGCTCCGCGCCGAACGCCCCCGGTCGCGTGAGCACGATCCGCATCGCGGCCCGATACTGACATCGTCCGCCGACCGCGACCCGGGCATCCCGCGCCCACTCCTCGAGCTCCGCCCACACGTCGAACGCTCGACCGCCCCAGAGGCGGCTGTGCGCCCCGGCGTCGCCGGTGGCACCATCCGGGCCGACACGAAAGGTGGCACGCGCCCCGCGAAGATACGTCGCGCCCCGCGGACCCGGCAGGCGAACGCGCTCGACGCCGGTCGCCGGGTCGACCCAGACGGTATCGCTCGTGATCTGTCCGATATACGGCGGGTCCGGCCGATCCGACTCGTCGGCAAGTGGCTGCTCGATGCTCTCCACGATCCGGATCACGCTGTCGCCCGCGGCCGTGAGCCCCACGGCCGACCGCGCACGCGCGAGCCAGGTGCGGGCGGACGTCGAGTCGTGGGATGAGGTGCATGGGCCCGGCGGGGCGACCTGTGCCGCCGCGCGGCTGGCGGCCGCGGCGACGAGCGTCGCGCAGAGGGCCGCCGCTGCCGGCCGGCGGAGCACCCTCATCGCTGCGCCCCCGCTGCGGCCGACGAGTCGGGCGGCGGGGGCCAGGGCGCGGCCGGCAGGTGCACGGTGAACACCGTCGTCACCGGGATCGCGAGTCGGTCGAGCACGCGGCGGAGGTCGGCCGCGTAGGCGGCGGTGAAGACCGGCTCGAAGGTTGGCGGGATCACGATGTCGCTCGCGTACAGGAGCCGCTTGGCGGGCCAGTAGGCGAGCATCATCGAGGCGCTGTGGATGCCGTGGGCGGGGATCAGCTCGATGCGGTCGTCGCCGCGCCCGATCGTGACGCGGTCGTGAACCGGGCGGAGGTCGGGTCGGCGCGGTATCGGCGCCGAGTCCGCCGTCGCCGGATCGTGCGGCGCCGCGAGCAGTTGCCGCACGACCGGGACGTTCTGGTCGAGCAGGTAGATCGGGATCCGGCGCCGGGCATACTCGCGGAGCCCCGCGATGTGCATCCAGAGCGGCGACGTCGAGACCACGCCGACGACGCGACGGCCCGGAAAGAGCTGCGCCGCCTGGCGCAGCACGGCGCGGGACTTGGCGTCCGACTCCGGTGCTTCGAGCACCAGCAGCCCGCGGGGCACGCGGACGAGGGCCGCCTGGTACCCACCCTGAAACAGGATGACCCCGTCGGCGACGGATTTCGGCGTGAGCGTCGGGTCGGCGCGCCGTCGGGCCGCGGCGGCGGCCGCCGCGAACTTGCCGCGCACGCTGTCGGCGATCGCGAACGAGTCCGCGGGCGCGGCGGGCGCGAAGTCGAGCGCCGTGACCACGTACTCCCGGAACGGCTCGCCGTTGAAGGTCGTGGTCCGCTGGCGCGGGTACCAGACGCCGTTGCTCTCGAGCGACCAGGAGGACCAGGTCGTCTCGAGCGCGACGTCACCCCACATCGCCCAGAAGACGAGCGAGGGGTACGCGCGCGTGAGGCGCACGCGCGTGGGGAACCACGTCCCGGCGTCGATCGCGAGGCGGACCTGTCCGGCGCCCCAGGGGAACTCGATCACATGGTGCCGAGTCCCGGCGATGGTCGTGTCGGCGAGCCGCTTGTGCTCCGGCGCCGCGAGCGCCGTGAGCAGGATGCGCTCCGGCGCCAGCCCGACCTCGTCGATGGCCGTCTCGAGGTCGAACATCGACCCGGGTGTGACCGCGCCCGCGCGCGCGCTGCTGGCGACGGTGTCGCTCGCCACCAGCGTCTGGACCAGCCGGCCCGGACGCGTCGGAAACGTCAGCGCGGTCGTGCGCCGGAGTCCCCACGGCGCTGCTCGGCGCAGCGCGTCGATCGTCTGCACGGCGAAGCGTCGGGGCGAGCCCGGCTCGCCCGGCGCCGTGATCAGGTACTCGAGGCCCTGCTCCTCGACGCGCGCGGCGGCGAGGCTGCGGAGCCGGTCGAGGCCTCCGATCGCTGCCGCGCTCCGCTCGAGCACCTCGCGCGCGTCGAGTGCCGAGGGCGCTCGCTCGGCCGGCCGCGTGCGGGGCGAGGCCGATGCCTGGCCGGTGGCACCCGCGGGGAGGGATGTCCGCGGCGGCAGAGTCGCCGCTCCGTGGAGCAGGAGAGCCGATATGAGCGTCGCAGGAAGGGCCATCGTCGCTGACGGAGTGTGTGGCCGCGCCCCGCCGCGCCAGCGCTTCCGGTCCGACGCGCGGCCGCCGCCGTGTCTCCCTGGATAGTCGCCGGTCCGCCGGCCGCGGGCACGCCTGACGCGGCGAGCGCGGCGAGGATGCAGTAGCCGCAGCCGCCGTGCAGCGATCGGGGCTTGTGCTTCCGCTCTAGGCTGCCGCGATGTGCATGCGGCCGCGCTTGCGCGACCTGGGCGCGGGCCGCACGACGATCTCGACGTCGCGTCCGAGCGCGGTGAGGCATTCCAGCAGCCGCTGAGTGGAAAAGCCCCCCAGGCGGCCAAGGAGCAGGTACGAGACCTTCGGCTGATCAAGGCCCATGAGCGCGGCGGCGGCCCACTGCGTAAGTCCCCGCTGCCGAATTGCATCGTCGATCATCATCGCGAGCTGCGCCTTCGCCAGCTCCTCCGCAGGATGCGCGAAGCCTAGGTCAGCGTAGACCTTCCCGCCGCCGCGCGTCACGGGGATCGCCGTGCGTTTCGCAATCGTTATTTCCCTCCGCTGCCGCGCAGGGCAGCATAATGAGCAGCATGAGCAGCGTAATGGGCGGCATAATGGGCGGCACAGTGGACCTTGGCACGCCGCCACCGCTCACGGATCACCGCCAGCTCGTGCTTCGGCGCGGCGATCCCGCGCGTGGACTTTTTCTGAAAGACGTGCACCACGTACACTGCACCCGCGAGCTTTACCGTATACACGGCCCGATAGGTGTCGCCATCGTGGTCATCGACTACCTCGACCAGTCCGCCGAGTTCGTCGAGTTCGCCCCGCTGCTTGGCAACCCGATGATGTCGCCCGAGCTGCGCCTGGTGACGCGCATAGCCAAAGCCGAGTCACTTGGCGAGAATGCGCTCGAAGAGGTCGATCGCCCGCGGGTCGCCGGACTGGCCGAGCCAGAAGAGTGCCCGGCGGCGGAGGGTCGGGTCGCGATTGCTCTGGGCGATCCGGAGGAGTGCCGGGACGCCCTCGTCGCGGGGCCGCTGCGAGAGGGCGAAGACCGCCTGCTCGCGGACGCCTTCGTCGACGCGGCGGTCTTCCGCCAGGGAGTCGAGCCCAGCGCTGACGTCGGCGGCCGCGAGCCCCATCCAGAAGACCGCCTGCTCGCGCGTGTGCTCGGGCCTCGAGGCGTCTCGTGCCAGCGACGCGAGGGCCGGCCAGATCTCGGCACTGTCGGCCAGGAACGCCGGGAAGATCGCCTCGCTCCCGGGATGGGCCGGAAGCTGTCGCGCGAAGTCGACGAGCACCCGTGCCGCCTGCGGCGCCGAGACCACGCCGAGGTCGTGCACGGGCGTCCCGCCGGGACGCGGCGAGCGCCACCGGCCACCGACGTAGGTCCGGATCCGCGTCGGGAGATGGTCGTGCATCTCGAGCACCACGCGCACCGGGCCCGAGTCGCAGCTCGAGTCCCACTCCACATCGTCGGAGTACGAGTACGACCGACGCCCGACACATCGGCGACCGGAGTGGCCGGCGTCGTCCTCGTCGTCGCCCTCCCGGCACGTCTCCGGGCGAGCGGCGAAGGTCATCCGGACGATCCCGTCGGACACGCCGGTGATCGCGCGCGCGAGCTGGGCGGCCGGCTGCGCGGGCGCCTGTGCGGGTACCTGTGCGGGTAGCTGTGCGGGAACGGCGGACGCGACGGCGCACAGTGCGGTCGCGAGCAGCGCCGCACCCAGCGCCCACCCCTTGTACGCGTGCGGCCATCCGGGGGTGCACTGACGCGCGCGGCGGACGATCGCACGCGCGGGCGAGGTACGCGGCGTCTGGCTCATTGGCTGATCAGCTCCTGAAGAAATTGCGCCGCCCGCGGGTCGCTCGATTGCCCCAGCCAGAACACGGCCCGCTTCCGCATCTCCGCATCCTTGTCCGACTTCGCGATGTGCATGAGGGCGTCGACGGCCGCAGGCTCCTTGCGCTGCGAGAGTGCGAAGACGATCTGCTCCCGCACTCCACTGTCGTCGGCACGATCGTAGAGACTGAGCAGTCGGTCGATCGCGACGCCCCCCTGGCTCGCCCAGAAGATCGCCTGCTTGCGGACCTCGTCGGGCTGGCGGGCGTCGAGCGCGATCGTGAGGAGCCAGTCGCCGGTGCCGCCGTGCTGCGAGATGCCGAACAGGATCTTCTGCTTGAGCGACGCACTCGTCGTCCGGCCGAACATGTCCTCGAGGAACGCCACCCCATCGGCGGCATGCGACTGGCCGAGCCAGAAGACGGCCTTCTCGCGCAGCGCCTCGGGGGCGTCGTCGCGCTCGGCGACTCGCTTGAGGGCCGCGAGCGCCCGTGGGCTCTCCTGTTGCGAGAGCGCGAACAGCGCCTGCTCACGAAGTTCCTGATCGCCTGGGCGGGCGGCGATGCTGTCCAGGATGTCGACCACACGTGGCTCCCGGATCTGCGAGAGCCAGAACACGGCCTGCCGCCGAACCTCGGGCGATGGGTCCTGGCGGGCCGCGGCGAGGAGGATATCCGCGTGGTCGGCCTCGTCCTTCTGCGAGACCAGGAAGAGCGCCTTGCGCCGGAGCCCGACGCTGCACGCATCGCGACGCGCGAGCACCTTCCGCAGGATCGGCATCGCGCGGTCGGCATCCATCTGAAGCAACGCGTTGAGCGCCGCGATTCTGACGTCGTTCTCGTCGGTCTCGCTGGGGCACGACTGCGAGTCAGGGAGCGGGGCGGCCGCGGACTCCGCCTGCTGGACGATCGACACCGTGCACGATTCATCGCCCTGCCGGGCCAGCGCGCTACAGATGCGTGTGCGGAGCGTTGCCGCATCGCCGCGCCTGGAGTCGGGCGCCCCGGGCGACCGCCCGGCCGCGCTCAGTTGACGGAGTGCGTCGAGCGCCTTGTGGAGGTCGGCCGTCTCCCCGGCCCGGTAGAGGGCGAACGCCTCGTAATAGAGCGCGAGCCCCGTGTAGGTCGACCGGGGGTACGTCGCCCCGATGCGATGAAACAGGTCGGCTGCGCGGCGGTAGTCGCCGTCGGCGAGCGCCGCCCGCGCAGCCCGATAGAGCGAGTCGGCGGGATCATCACTCGCCCACGCGGCCGGGGGCAGGTCATCCATCGCGTCATCCGCGGTCACGGTCCCCTCTTCGGCCTGCGGATCCGCCGGCGCCGGGCGCGCATGGGACAGGGCGCGGGGAGCGGCCGCAGCGGCAGCAGCGGCCGGTCGGGCGTCCTGCGCGCGCACCGCGGCCCGGTCGAGGTGCGCCATCCAGAGCGTGAGCAGGGTCGCGCTCGCGAGTGCCAGAGTACGCATGGGCAGCAGAATCCTCAGGTTCCCGCAGGCCCCGCCGGGACGGCGGTGCGGATGCGGGTCAGCACGTGTCCGCGATCGAGCGTTCGGTCGATCATCTGTCGGTCGTCGCGAGAGTGATCCGGGGCGACGGCCACGATCTGGACGAGGACGAGCTCGAGGTCTTCGAGCAGGCGCCGCCGCTGTGGATCGGAGGCCGCCCGAGAATCGAGGAGCAGTCGGGTAGTGGACAGGACGTCCCGCGCCCAGCCCGCGAGCTGGGCATCGGAGGCCGCGACATCGGCGGTGGCCGCGCCGGGGGCACCGCGCCCTCGCTCGGCCTCGTGGAAGGCGGTCAACAGAGCCTCTGCCTGCGTGAGGTTCCGGGCGACGGCGATCTGGTACGCGGCGTCCTCGCGGGCGCCCGCGGCGCCTGGCGCGCCGACGCCCGCCGCCGGCCCTGACGCCACGGCGACCGCGTGGCCGCCACTTCGGCCATCCCCTGCCCCACTGGCCGACCCGGCGCGCAGCCACCATCCGGTCCCGACGCCGAGCGCGAGTATCGTGAGGCCGGCCGCCATCCGCCACGCCGTCACCTGCCACCGGTACCGCCCCGGTCGGGCGAATGGTGCCCCCGAGCGCCCGGTAGGACGCGCGCGGCGCCGCGCCTCGATGGCGGCCCACATCTCCTCGCGCGGCACGGGCGGCGGCTGATGATAGGCGGCCGCGAGCTCACGCAGTGCGGGCTCGAGCGCGGGCTCGGTCTCGTCCCCGCCGTCGTGCGGCCTGTCGCCTGCCCTCGCGGCCGCCCTGTCGTCCGGCCACTCTCGCGTCATGACTGCCACTCCCCGGCAAAATCCGCGAGCGCGACCCGCAGCTTGGCGCGCGCGCGGAAGAGCTGCGCTTTCGACGTCCCCGAGTCGACGCCGAGGATCGCCCCGATCTCTTCGTGGGTATACCCTTCGACGTCGTGCATCAGAAACACCGTCCGATAGCCCTGTGGCAATTGCCTGATCGCCTGGGCCATCCGCTCCTTGAGATCGGGCTCGCTCGCCCGCGGCTGCGGGCTCTCGATGGACTCGATGGTCGCGTCGTCGGCGGTCGCCATGCGAGCAGTGGCACGCTTGGTCGCCCGGAGTCGGTTGAGGGCGACCGACATGGTGATGGCGTGCAGCCAAGTAGCGAGGCTCGACTGGCGGCGAAATCCGGCGATGCGGTCGAAGGCGCGAATGAAGGTCTCCTGGGTGAGGTCGCGGGCGAGATCGTCATCGCCGGTGAGTCGGAAGGCGAGGCGGAACACGCGGTCGACGTGCCTGTCGTACAGCGCACGCTCGGCCGCAGGGTCGCCTGCTTCCACCCGATCGATGAGGTCGCCTTCTTCCACCCAGCCTCACGGTTGGGACGCTGCTCCACGGGACGGTGCACTGGGACGTCGGGCGATATCTCGCTGTCCGGCCGTCTGACACCACGATGTGGGAAACCGTTGCGCGCGGCACGGGCCGGCCGGGACCCCTAACTTCCCGCGCCAGGTCGCCCTATCTTCCCCCCATGTCCTCCCGCGTGCCAAGCGTTCAGCCGCCTGTCCCCTGGGAGGAGCTGCTCCTGGACCCGCGGCGGGGACTGGGAGGCCCGCACCCGGTCGCCCTTCGGCTGGTCGACCTCCCGATCATCCGGGCGGTCCAGAAGCTGGAGCCGCCCGAATCGCCGGCTGGGCGTCTGCCCGCCCACGCCTACACGGCCCGGCTGCGGGGCCGGCGCGCCGACGGCTCGGCGTACGATGTGGTCGTCAAGGGCGACGACAAGCACGGGCTCCCGTACGGCTCGGACGGGGACATCTTCTTCGCCCTGTTCAAGATTGCGGACGAGCTGCCGGAGCCGGACCGCACGCACCTGTTCACGACCGGCGAGTTCCGGGACCCGACGGTCGGCATGATCGCGCGGGCGATGGGCCGCCCGATGAACGGTGAGACGAGTCGCCGCATCCGCGAGGCGCTCCACCGCCTGGCGCATCTGCGGATCGAGATGCACGTGACCCAGGCAGCGCAGGAGCTGGGCGCGCTGCTCCTCACCCGATCGGCGTCGCCGGACGATGGCAGCGCGACGGGCGTCCACCCGACGGAGCCGGACGGGCCACCGGTCCCCCGTCCCCGCAAGGGCGTGGACACGATCGGGGTCTTGCACGTGCTGGAGTACGCGGTCACCCGCACGTACGACCGGCGCCCCGAGGGCGAAGACTGGATCGCCCACCTCCAGATCAATCCCGTCTGGCTGCGCGAGCTGGCCGGCGGGTGGGCGGCGTGGATCAGTGTCGAGCACTATGTCGGACTCCGTAGCCCGATCGCGAAGCGGCTCTATCAGCTCTTTGCCGGCGAGTCGGCGCGCGGTGTGCCGGCGCCCTGGTCCTATACGCTCACCGAGCTTCAGGAGCGCTGCGGCACGGTTGGGATCGCACGCCGTCCGGCGGCGGTCCGCGACTCGATGCAGGAAGCGGCTGACGAGCTGGTCGCCTGCGAGATCCTCGCGGCGGCCGACTGCGACAAGATCGCGCACGGACGATACGCGTTCTCGTTCACGCCCGGCGCGCAACTACGGATGGCGGCGCTCCTCCGCGGCGTCGGAGCGCTCGACGCGCGCGAGCTTCGCGTGCAGCGGATGCTGCTGCGCTACTTCGGCGTGACGCGCGAGGCGGCCGACCGGATGCTGGCCGAGCGGCCGAATCGGGTCCACGATGCGCTCCAGTACCTGCTCTACGTCCGCGATACCGACGTCGCCCGTGTGCGCCGGAGCTGGTCGGCGTACTTGCTCAAGCTGGTCGACGGCGATGCGAACCTCGCGGGCGATGTGAAGTACCAGGGCTGGCTCGCACGCCAGCGGCGGCAGGTGCTGCGCCGCGATGTGGTGCAGATCCTCCCGCACGGCACGGGCGAGACGGGCGTCGCGCCGGCCGCATCGGTAGGCGACGGCACGGCGGACGCGCGGCACGGCGCCCGCACACCGCTGCTCGACGCGGCCCGCACGGTCGCCCGCTCGACCGAAGCCCGGGCGCTCTGGGACCGGGTGCGGCCCGCCGCGGCGGCGCGGTACGCGTCGACGCACTCGGCCTACGTGGAGGACCTCGCGGCCTACGAGCTCCAGGGTGACACGCTCTGCTGTGTCACGGCGACGGAGTTCACGCTGCGGAAGCTCGAGGCGGTCGGCACGGTCCCGGTCGAGGAGGAGCTCCGCCGCGCGACGGGCGGGGCCGTGCGGACCCTGCGCCTGGAGGTCTTCCAGCCTGAGCGCCACGCCGCGCCGGCCGGTCTTCTGTAAGGAGAATGCAGGGACGGGTCTGCCTGGTCACGGGCGCGACGAACGGGCTGGGGTTCGTGTCGGCGCGGGTGCTCGCGGAACGCGGCGCGCACGTGATCGCCGTCGGGCGCGATGCCGAGCGCACGCAGCGGGCCGTGCAGGAGATCCGCGGGCGGACGGGGAATGCGGCCGTCGACGGCCTGACGGCAGACCTGTCGTCGCAGCGCGACGTGCGCGCCCTCGCGCAACAGGTGATCGCCCGCTACCCGGCGCTCCACGTGCTCCTCAACAACGCCGGCGCCATGTTCTTCCAGCGCCAACTCAGCGCCGACGGGATCGAGATGACCTTCGCACTGAATCATCTCGGCTATTTTCTGCTGACCGAGCTGCTCCTGCCCTTGCTCACGGCCAGCGGCGCACCGGGTCGGGCGGCCCGCATCGTCAATGTGTCGTCGGAGGCGCACCGCCGGGCCCGGATCGACTTCGATGATCTCGAGTCCGCGCGCCGCTATGTGCCATTCCTGGTGTATTCGCGCTCGAAGCTCGAGAACATCCTGTTCACGTACGAGCTGGCCCGCCGACTTGCGGCCTCGCCCGCTGCTGAACGCGTCACCACGAACACACTCCACCCCGGCGTGGTCGCGAGCGGCTTCTATGGCCGCCGCCGCGGGGTGATCCGGGCGGCCTACCCCATCTTCCGGCTGTTCCTCATCTCGTCCGAGCGTGGCGCCAGGACGCAGACGTATCTCTCGAGCTCCCCTGCGGTCGAGGGCGTCACCGGCCGCTACTTCGTCAAGGAGCGCGAGCGTCGCTCCGCACCGGCGTCCTACGACGTCGAGTCTGCTCGACGCCTGTGGGAGATCAGCGAGCGCCTGGCGCCGACGAGCTGATCGGTCGCCGGACGGTACGACGCGTGCGACGCGGCTTTGCCATGTCGCCGCGTGAACCGATGGACGGGGCGGGAGGTGGGGGAGGCGCGGGCGGTCGGGGCACGGCGCGGTGGCGCCTTCGCCGCTCGGCACCAGGCGCGGGGACGGGGCCGCGGCGCTGGGCGGCGCTGGCGGTGCTGCTGGTGGCGCTGATCGCGGTGTTCGCGCTGATCGCTTCGGAGCCGCGGCTCCGGTCCCGCCTGCGCAACGAGTCTGCGGGCTCGCTCGCTCCGGCCGCACGGGCGCCGATCGCCGTTCCGCCGGCTCCGCCCGCCTCGCCACCGGTCAGCGGCACACCGGGTGCGCCCAGCTCGAGCGTACCGCGCTGACGCTGAGTTTGCATCGACGCCTCCAGGCGGGTGATTCTTTCGACAGGAATCGCAGGAGCGCAGGAGGACTGTAGATGAGCCGTTCGCGCAAGAAGCACCCGTGCGCCGTCGTGCCGGCGGTGCCGAGCGAGAGACACGAGCGAGTCGAGCGAGTCGAGCGGGTCGACAAGCGGTTGGTTCACCAGGCCGAGCGACACGCGGTGAAGATCGCTCTCCAGACGGGGCGAGAGGTGCTCCCGCACATTCGGGAAGTGAGCGAGATGTGGAGCAAGGACGGTCGGCAGTGGGTCGACCCGCGCCGCGATCCGTGGGTCCTGCGCAAGTGAGATGCGTGGGCCACCGATGTCGAAGTCGGATACACTCGTCGAGACCCTGCGCGCCGCGGCCACTCCGCTGCGTGAGCCTGCCGATCTCGATCCGCTTCTCACCGCGATCGGCGACGCGCGCTATGTGCTTCTGGGCGAGGCCACCCACGGCACCTCGGAGTTCTACAGCTGGCGCACCGCCCTCTCGCAGCGGTTGATCCGCGAGAAGGGATTCTCGTTCATCGCGGTCGAAGGCGATTGGCCCGACTGCTATCGCGTGAATCGGTTCGTGCGCCATCTGCCGCGGGCCGGCACGAGCGCCGAGGACGTGTTGCACGCGTTCGAGCGGTGGCCGACCTGGATGTGGGCCAACCGCGAAGTCGTGCGCCTCGCGACCTGGCTCCGGTCCCACAACGCCCCACGCCGGGCGGAAGACCGGGTGGGGTTCTACGGCCTGGATGTCTACTCGCTGTGGGAGTCGATGGGGGCGGTGATCAAGTACCTGGAGCGCATCGATCCCGCGCTCGCGGCAGCGGCGCGGCGTGCCTATCGCTGCTTCGAGCCGTATCGCGAGGACCCGCAGGAGTACGCCGAGGCGACCGCGCTGGTCCCGACTTCCTGTGAAGACGAGGCCGTGGCCGTGCTCCGCGCGCTGCGCACGCGGTCGCCGGCGTATCGCGAGGATGGGCGGGAGGCGTACTTCGACGCCGAGCAGAACGCTCTCGTGGCGCGCGACGCGGAGCGTTATTACCGCACCATGGTCCGCGGCGGCCCCGCCTCCTGGAACGTGCGCGACTATCACATGGTGGACACGCTCGACCGGCTGATCGCCCATTGCGGCGGGCAGGCGAAGGCGATCGTCTGGGAGCACAACACCCATGTGGGTGACGCGCGATACACGGACATGGTCCGTCGCGGCCTCATCACCGTCGGGCAGGTCGTGCGCGAGCGGCATGCCGCGGATGGCGTCGTGCTCGTGGGGTTCGGCACGCACCGCGGGACGGTGATCGCGGGCGAGGAGTGGGGCGCGCCGATGCAGCGGATGCAAGTGCCGCCTGCCCGGGCGGAGAGCTGGGAGGGGCTGCTCCACGAGACCGGCGCCGGCGACGTCCTGCTGCGCTTCGGCCCCGGCGGCGGCGGCGCGCTCACCGAGCGCACCCGTGGCCTCGAGCGCCCGCTCGACCACCGCGCGATCGGCGTGGTGTACGAGCCGGCGCACGAGGCGTGGGGGAACTACGTGCCGACGATCGTTCCGCGGCGGTACGACGCCTTCATCCACATCGACGAGTCACACGCCGTCGATCCGCTGCACATGCCGGTCGTCGTGGGCGGCGAGGCCGAGACATACCCGAGCGGTATGTAGCAGGCGCGCCGCCGGCACTCGACTGCGACCGTCAATCGGCGCCGCGGGCCCGGTCCGGTGCCTTGTCGCGCGTCGTCGTCTGTCGACCGTCGCGGGTGGTGGCCGGGGGCCGTGGGGTGGCCGGCGGCAGTGTTGGCCGGCCCTGGGTGCGCGCCTGCTGATAGCGCTGCTCCAGCTCCTGGTGCTCGGCCTCGTGCCGCTGCGCCAACTCCGCCGCGGACTCCCCGCTCGGCGGCTGCGCGAACTCCGCCCTGTGCCGCGCTTCCATCTGCGCCCGCTCCGCCTGGTACGCGTGATCGAGCGGCGACGCCGCGACGCGCTGCGGGCCCACCGGACCCGGTGCCGGAGGCGTCGTGGAGCGGACGGGCATCGCGGTGGCCGTCGCACCGACCGGCCCACGCTCACCCGGCACCGGCATCGAAGCGGGCTGCCGTCCCGTCGCCGGCGACCCGCCCGGTCCGCCCGATCCCGAGGCCGCCACCGATGGATGCAGCATCGGCACGGGTCGGATCGGGAGTATCGCCGGCGGCGGCGCGGTCGGCCGGAGCGATGCGACCTGGGACGGTGCGAGCGGGCGGCCGGCGTTTCCGGCGAGCACGCGCTCCTGCACACTGAACGGCACGGGCGCCGGCGGCGGCGTGTGGAGCGCCATGACCGGGCGCGCGGCGAGCGCGGGCGGCGGGACGACCGGGGCGTGGGCCGGTCGCGTGACGCCGGCGGCGCTGCCGACCGTCGCCGGGCCGCGCCAGAGCAGACTCGCCCGCGTCGGCGTCACCGCAGGGGCGATCGCGACCGGCCGAGCGGACAGGAAGTCGCGGGTCGGCGCAATCGCGACGCTACGCACCGGCTCGGCGTTCGCGAGCGCGCGCTCCGGAACCACGGTCACCGCCCCCGGCACCATCCGGTTCCGGTATGTCGTGTTGTTGATGTTGGTCACGTTGGTCACGTTCGTGACATTCGTCACGTTCGTGACATTGGTGATGTTGGTGATGTTCGTGACGTTGGTGACGTTCACCTGCCGCACGTAGCCCGGACTCGCCAGGTACGCCGGCCGGTAGACCTCCTCCGGGCCCAGTGGGAACCAGCCGACGCGGCCAGCCTCGGGACCAGCGCCGCCGACGAAGACCACGAGCGCGGGAGCGTACACCGGGCGCTCCACGACGACCCGTCCCGGGCACCATCCCCAGCGGCCCTCGATGTACGCCCAGCGCCCGTAGTGGAACGGCGCCCATCCCCAGGGGGCGTCATCGACCCAGGTCCAGCCCCACCGGTTCACCCAGACCCAGTGGCCGTAGTGGTATGGCGCCCAGCCGGATTCCACCGCGACCGGGTACCACACCGGCCCGTACACCGGGTCGTTTCCCCAACGGCCGTAGTCGTCCAGGTCCTCGGTGCCGGCCATGTCGGCGCCGACATAGCGGCGCGCCTCGGCCGCGCGCTCCTCCCGCAGATCGCGGCCCTCCGACCACCGATCGAACGCGTCGTACGACCCGGCGTCGCTCACATCGAACGTCGGCGCGTCCACGCCGCGGACCGTCGCCACCTGCCGCGCGTTGACGTGAAACGACGAGCCGGCCGACGTCACATCCGCCGCGCCCGACCAGACCGTCACCGACGTCGTCGAGCCGTCGGGCGAGACATCGATCCGATACTCGCCGCGGCCGGCCGGGACGACCACCGCGTTGGGCGCGTCGATCTCCTCATCGTCGCCCTCCTCGTTCCGCACGCGCTCGATCACCGTCCCCTGCGGGATACGCACCTGAAAGGCGTGGTCGTCCAGCCGGACCACGTCCAGCTCCGTCGCGCTCGACAGGCGCAGTCCGACATTGCCGGCGTCGAGCTCCGCCCGGCTGCCGGCGTCCGACCAGAGCCGGTCCCCGGTCGTGACCGGGGCGTTGGGCACGGCCGCGCCCCACTCCGTGTCGGCGGCCGGTCGGAAGGAGACCTGCCCGTCGATCAGCGCCAGTCGGGCGACGCGGGCCGGGGGGTCGTCGGCCGGCCGCGGTGGCGGCTGCGGAACGGGCGCGGGTGCCTGCACAGGGGCCGGAGCCATCTCCGGAGCCGGTTGGGTCGTCACGCAGCCCGTGGCGAGCAGAAGCGAGAGCGCCCCCCCGGCGAGGCGATCCAGCTGAACCCTCTGCGCCATGTGCTGCTGCCGCTGCTGCCGCATAGCCGTCCCTCGGTCGATGGTCGATGTGATGATCTATTGAAGACGACGACTGCCACGCTCGTGTTACGCAAACGTTAATTTCACGGATGCCGCATAGCGTCCGCCCGCAGTTCCCGGCGCTCACGCGCCGTCACGCCGGCCAGCCTGTCGCCTACTTCGACGGGCCGGGTGGCACACAGGTTCCGACGTCGGTCGTCGACGCCGTGGCGGACTACCTGTACCGCCACAACGCCAACACACACTGGCAATACCCCACGAGCGTCGAAACGGATTCAATGTTGCTCGACGCTCGGCAGGCGTACGCCGATTTGTTCGGCGCCCGCACGCGGGACGAGATCGCCTTCGGGGCCAACATGACGACGCTCACTTTCCACGTCGCGAGAGGGCTCGGGCGAGGCTGGGGGGCCGGCGACGACGTCATCGTCACCGACCTCGATCATCACGCCAATGTCGCGCCCTGGCGTGCACTGGAGCGCGAGCGCGGCATCACGGTTCGGGTCGTGCCGTTCGATCCGGCGACGGGGGAGCTCGATCTCGACGTGTTGGCGCGCGTGCTCGGCCCACGCACGCGACTGGTGGCGGTCGGCGCCGCCTCCAACGCGCTCGGCACCGTCAATCCGATCGACCGGATCGTCGAGATGGCGCACGCCGCGGGCGCGCTCGTGTTCGTCGACGCGGTCCACTTCGCGGCCCACGGTGCGATCGACGTCCAGGCCTGGGGCTGCGATCTGCTCGCCTGCTCGGCCTACAAGCTGTACGGACCGCACATCGGCGTCCTCTACGGCCGGCACGATCTGCTGGCGACGATCGACGTGCCGAAGCTGATCGGATCGCCCGACACGGCGCCCGAACGGATCGAGACCGGCACCCAGAACCACGAGGGGATCGTCGGCGCGCGCGCCGCGGTCGACTTCCTGGCGTCGTTGGCGCCGGCGGCGGCTGATGGCACCTCGCGCCGTGCGCGATTGGTGTCGGCGTTCGGTGCGCTCCACAGTGAAGGGGAATCGCTCCTCTGGCGGCTCTGGGACGGGTTGTCCGAGATCCCCGGGGTCCGACTGTACGGACCGCCGCCCGGCCGGCCACGGACGCCGACCATGTCCTTCACGGTGCGCGACCTGAGCGCGGACGACGTGGCGAGGCATCTCGCGCAGCGTGCGCTCTTCCTGTCGAGCGGCGACTTCTACGCGAACTCGGTGCTGGACACGCTCGGCGTGTCGGCGCGCGGCCTCGTCCGCGCCGGGTGCGCGTGTTACACGACCGCCGATGAAGTCGATCGGCTCATCGCGGGCGTGGCCGGCATCGGCGACTGAACCGGCGGCCGTACGGCCAGACATCGGAGCGAAACGGGAGCAGCGGGCGGCATGAATGCCGCCCCTATGGGGGTGCGGTGACCGGCATTGCGCACCACTGCCTTCGCGATTGCCCCTGGCACCGGGCACAGCAACGACGGGGGCGATGACGGGCCCGCCGCCGGCACGCGGCCACGTCGGCACCGAGAACGGCAACGACGGGGCCGGGGTGACGGCGCGTCGTCGCGCATGGATGCGTGGGTGCATGGGCGCGGGGCGTGTGGATGCCGGTGGCGCCGGGAACGACCACAACCGGCGCGGGATGACGGTGCCGTCGTCGCCACACCGGGTCGTACCGTAGGGGCGGCGTTCATGCCGCCCGCGAGTCGCATTCCGCACCAATGCCGGGGCGGGAACGGCCGCGTCCCGCGGCCACCGTAGGGGCGGCATTCATGCCGCCCGCGAGTCGCATTCCGCACGGATGCCCGAGCCGGCATGTCACGCGCCCCGCCGTTGGCGGGAACGTCCCGCGTTCCGCGCGGCGATCCGGGCGACCGGGCGGGTGGGGGCCGGGGGGTGGGCCGGGGGTGACCGGCGGGTGACCGGCGGGTGACCGGCGGGTCGGCGGGTGAGGCGGACACCATGGCCCGGCGGTGGCCGTCGAAGTGGCTTCCGGCGCCTTCTGCGTCAGGGGGAGTGCGGTCGCTCCCCAGCGAGACGAACTGTCCGTTGCCCTCGGTGCGAACGCACCTACATTCGCAGGTGAGATCGCGCGGCTCACGAGCTGAGACCGCAGCGCGGCGCCGCTGCCCGAGCGCCTGCGACAATGGCAAACCCGGCGAAAGCCGGCGACGCAAAGCTCTGGAGGCTACCGCGATCGGCCCCGCCGGTCGCCACGCCAGTCCGGCCGCCGAACGGACGACTCGAGGAGGCGCGGCCATGTGCCATCGTCTACTCCGCCTCGCGACCAGGGATGTCGTGCTGGCCGGTGCGCTGGGACTCGCCAGTGGGTTCGGCGCGGTGCAGCTCCTGGCGCAGGCCGCCCACGAGCGGGAGACCGGGATGGTCCGGTGGGGCCCGGCCGTGGTGTGGTTCCGGGCGGGCGATTCCGGGGCGGTGCTGATCTACGCGTCGGCCGGGTACCGGAGCGCATTCGCGCGGCCGGTCGTCCTGACCCCCGCGGACGCCGAGCGCTTCGCGGCGATGCTCGAGTCGCTGAGCCTCGCCGAGTCGCCGAGTGGCGCATCGGGCAGCACACCGGCCAGCGCCACGGGCGCCGCACCCACGCCGGCGCGCCTGGCCGACACGATGCCCTCGACCTTCGGCGACGGCAACGTCGTCGTGGAGCCGCCCGCCGCCAGCGTCTCGCCGCGGCTCCAGGTGCGGATCGGCGCGGCCGGGCCCAACGCCGTGACTGCCGTCATATTTCCCGATGCGGCGCCCGCGGGCGCGCTCGCGCTGCGCGAGGCCGCGCGCCTCGCGACTCCCGTGCGCGTCGTCCCCGCTCCGGGCGCTCCCCCGGCGTCCATAGCGTCCAACGCGTCCGCCGCGCCCAGTTCGCCCACGTCGCCCACACCGCGAGCGCCCGCGGCGTCGGCGCCCCCGGTGCTCGCAGCGTCTCCAGCGTCCCCAGCACCGTCAGCGCGTCCAGCGTTTTCAGCGCCCCCAGCGGCGCTCGCCACCTCCACATCCGCAGCCGCGCCGACCCGGATCGTGTCCGCCCCGCTGGCCGAGACGTCGACCGTTGCACCCGCGCTCACCCGGGTGTCCGCTCGGCTCCCTCGGCGGCGGCCGGCGCGGGTCATTGCCGCGCCGCTCGCGCATCCCGTCCGGGCCACGCCGTTGGTCGCTGCGCCGGCGCCGCCGCCGAGTCCTGTGCGCCGCACGGCGGCGCCATCCTCGGGTGCGATCGTGGCACCGGCGCGGCCGGCGGGCCTCGGTGGCGAGCCGCCGAGTGTAGGACTGGACGATGAGACCGTCGGCAATCTCGTGCGGCAGTGGCAGCCGGAGCTGATCTACTGCTACACGGAGTTCGGGCTCCGCCAGCATCCGACGCTCACCGGACACCTGGTCGTGCGCATCGCGCTCTCGCCCGACGGGTCGGTGGGGCACAGCGTGATCGTGCGTCGCGAGTGGAGCGGCGACGGTGCGGCCGGGGCCGAGGCATGCATCCAGTCACGCGCCGCGGCATGGCGATTCCCGCCAGCCGCAGCCGGAAGCGTGCACGAGTTCGCACTCGTGTTCTCGCACTGAGCGGCTCTGCCCGGAGCGATCTCCGGTCGCGATCCGCCGCGACTGCGCCCGACCGCGCAGGACCTGCGCGGTCGGGCGCGGCCGGGGTCTTACGACGACGGCTTGGCCTTCGCGTCCTTGGCGTGCTCGGTCTTCTTCACCGTGTCGGTCGACACCGTCGTGTCCTTCTTCACGACCGTAGTGTCTCTGACCCGCGTGGTCGCGGTCGTGGTGTCGGTGCCGGACGTCTTTGTCGTTCCACCGTTCTGGCACGCGGCGCCAACCAGAGCCGACGCCACCAAGAATGCCCCGAGTCGGACCGGGGGCGCCAGGAAATGTCGCATGCTCGAGCTCCCTTGAGTGAGGTTCTAACGGGAGCTAAACGCAATCCGTGGTCCAGCGGGCTGTCCACCCGGCCGGCCGGGGCGATTGCCGTAGGCCCAACCAGGCTGAGCAGGCCCGCTCGCCAGGGCCTCGGCTCGCATCGATCCTACGCGTACGGTACGTAGCGCTTGAGGGACAGGAACGGCCGCTCCCAGCAGTGCCAGGTGAGCCACGCGGCGGCGAACGAGGCGGCCGTACAGACGGCGATGACGACCAGCGTCCCCGGGATGTCGGAGCCGAGCACACGAGGGATGAGACCGGCCGTGAGGCCGTGCTTCGCGAGCGCCAGGCCGACAGCCAGGTGGAGGATGTACATCCCGTAGCTGTAGCGTCCGAACGCCCGGAGCGACCGGCCGGTCAGGATCCGGTGGACGAGCGTGCCCGGTGTCGCGTCCGCGGCCTCGACGAGGCACGCGCCGAACAGGGCTGCCAGGACCGAGAAGCCCACCACCTGCATCAGCCAGTCCGTCTCGTAGAGTGGCGGGCGCGCGACCACGAGCAGCAGGAGGGCGCCGCCGGCCCACCAGCGGACGTGCGGCGCGAGCTGCTTCACGACGCGCCACTGGAGGCGATCGCGCGCGGCCACGGCGAGGCAGGCTCCCATGGCGAGCCCGTCGGCCCGATACGGCAGGAGAACGTACGTCGCGATCGGGTTCGGATCGATGGACCACGCCGCGAGTCGCACGAGCGGGGCGGCCACCAGGAACGTGACGCACACCAATCGCAGGCGGGCACTCGAGAGCATGAGCACGAGCACCGGCCACACGACATAGAACTGCTCCTCGATCGCCAGCGACCACGCGTGCACGGCCCATCCGGGGAGAAAGCCCCACATCTGGGACCGTGCCATCAGCAGATTGCTGGCGTGGGCCCAGAGCCATCCCTGGTGCGTGACGAGCCGCGGGACGGCCTGTGCGTCCGTGGGTTGGAGGTGTGGCTGGACGAGCACCGCCAGGGCGAGCGCCCCGTAGTAGAGCGGGAGGATCCGGAGCGCGCGCCGGGCGTAGAAGTGGCGGAGCGGATTACCGGCCGCCTTGCCGTCGAGCAGGATGCCGGTGATGAGGAACCCGGACAGGACGAAGAAGAGGTTCACCCCGACCCATCCCATCTCGGTCACCCGGTAGAACGCGTCGTCGATCGCGAGTCCGGTCGTCGGCCGGCTCGTGAAGTGGTGCACGACGACGAGCACGATCGCCAGGCCTCGGAGCCCGTCCAGCGCGGCGATGTGCCCCGTCGGCTCGCCCGTCTCGGTCATTCAAGACATACGCGCCTACGGGATCACGCGTCACGCGTTCCTTTGGTGACGGCATTCTTCTTCGCGGCGGCCTCCGTGCCCGACCAGAGGCGCCGCGCCGAGGCCAGGCGCTCGACGATCGTGCCCTGCCCGCGCTTCCAGATGGTCTTTCTGGAGCGGATCATGAGGACCCATACTTCGCGGACTGGGTCCTCGATCCGATAGACGACTCGGATCTTCGAGGACTTGAGCTTGTGTAGGCCAAGAAGGGGCGGGCCCAGGGGTTCCCCATAGCCCGTCGGATCAGTCCTCAGCTTCTTGTCGACGGCTTTCTTTGCCTCGGCAAGCGCCGCCGCGCCCACCTCGTGGATGTCTTCGTCGAGAATGTCGCTACTGTAGCGGATCGACCACGCGACGCCGCGCGGCGCTGAGGCAGCTACCGAGGCAGCTACCGAGGCAGCTACCGAGGCAGCTACCGGCTCCCCACCGGCTAGCCGCGCTTTCGCTGCTCGACCTTTGCCCAGAACTCCTCCTCGCCAAGCAGCGTGGACCTGGCAGTGCGCAGGCGCTCGAGCCGGGCCGCCGCGACGCGCGCGTCATCGACATCCTCGAGCAAGCCAAAGATCTCGTCCAGCAGCTCCACGCTCACCATCGCGGCGACCGGCTTGCCATCGCTGGTGAGGTAGACAGGAGCTTGGTGCGCCGCCTCGACGGTCCTGCCCACGTCGCGGCGCAACTCGGAGACCGTTGCCACCGCCGCGCTTCCCTTGACCTCGAACATGTCCGGCTCCAGAGTCTGTTGAGTATCTTTAAGGCACACTAAATGTACGCTCAAACGCTACGCTATACCAGCATCCGTATGACGCGGTACAATCCTAATGCGTTTCATGGGCCGGTGACAGCGCGGGGTCGCCAGTGGAAGGCTACCCACCGACTCTTGCGGGTTGGCTGAGCCTCGGTGGGCTGATGTCGTCACTGCGGAAGATCAGTCTGCGGTCAGCACTGGAAAGCCTGGAGCGGACAACGGCCCTGTGCCCGATGGCACGCTAAACAGCGCGAGCGGCCAGACCCGGCTCGACCAGTCGAGCAGATCGTGGCAAGTGTCTGAGCAAGCTGTGCTAAACGCGCATTCGCGCGGGCGTGACCTGCCAGCGAGTCTCGACGACTTCTCGGAGATCGCACTTATCCGGCTATGGGCGGTCGAGGTAGCCCACGGTGACGCCCGACTGAAGAACTCGAGCAGCATCTCCTGCGGTGGTTCGTCCCACCAGGTTTGGCCCTCGAAGTTGTCCCACAGACGAGCGCGTCCTCGGCGCAGTGACGGCGGACGTGCCGGGCGGGCTTGTGAGCCGGCTCGTCGGCCGCTGTCGGACGGTGCCCGCAGGAGCTACTGCTTGCCTGCGGCTGCCCGCAAGACGAAGTGGTACTTGGCGGGACCTTCGCGCTTGACCCAGTTGACGATGAGCTGAAAGGTCGTGTCATTGGCGGCGTGTGCGGCGTTCGCCGGCAGCGTGTAGTCGATCCCGCCGCACGACGGCCCCTGCTCGGCATATCCACTGGGGACCACGATGCCAGTGACCATGCGGCCGATGTCGCAGCCGTCACCCGAGATCCGAACGATGTCGCCGGGGTGTCCGATGAACGTGTAGATGTCGCTGGCGGCCGGATTCTCGATGTCGCCGTCGACCGTCGCGCCGTACCGGATGGCAGCGATGCGATCGTGTCGCACCCGGTGCACGGGGAGGTGGAAGGCGCCCACCGCGTCCCTGAACGGATTCATCACCAGGCGGATCGTCCCCGCCATCAGCTTGACCCGCCCGACGCGACAGGCGCCGACCCGCGTGATCTGATCGAGTCGAGGCTCCATCGATGGCAGCTCGTCCAGTTGAGTGTCCCACGTGCTGTCGTCCGCACGCCCCGGTATGTGCCGCAGCACTTGTAGGCGGATCGCCCCGTTGGCGTCCGTGCACCCTGCGGAATCGATCCAGATCACGTCGGAGTCCTTGGCCGCGAACGTGAACGCCGGTTGCTGCGACTTGTCGGTGATCACGCCGTCCACGAACATGGTGCTCAGTACCCCGGCCATCGACGTCCCTCGCAGCGCCGCCTGCGCGTCGGTCACCCGCTGGGCGTGGCTGTAGACGCTGGCGTAGGCGAAGTTGTTCGTCACCGCGAGATCCAGAATGCAGTCGTCGAGCAGGTGCGTATCGGTGATCCCCTCCTGCCGGCACACCTTCTCGGCGGAGTCCCGGTTCGCGACGACACCGGCGTCGGCCCCGGTGCGGGGGAACGTGGTATCGGCGAACGTCCGGCTCGATTGGCCGGGGAGATAGTCGAAGAGCGAGGCGCCAGGCTTGACGCGCCAGGCGTTGGCCAGGGAGTGGTTGATGGCCTGTTGGCTTGGCTGCGTTCCGAGCTGCGCGTTGCCGATCCCGGTCAGATCGTTGGCGGGGGAGCCGTTGCCGTCACCGAGGAGGCCGGCGAGCGTGCCAAGGCGGGAGCGGGCGGGCTGCACGGCGACGTTGAGGGCGAAGCGCTCGATCTGTGTCGCTCGCACGACGGTGCCATCCGGCCAGGTGAGCTGGCAGCTCGAGCCGTACATCGTCTCCGTACAGAGGATCGCCCCGCGAAGCGGCGGCGGGAGCGTCGCGCCGAACATGTCCTTCCCGTCGACCCGCAGCACCTCCGTGCCGTTCTCGATCGACACCGTGACGCGATGTCCGCCGAGCTTCGTGGCGATCGCCTGGTTCATGCTGACCGAACGGGATTTGCGCACGGGGACCGCGCGCACCTGCACCAGGAAATCGTCCTTGGTGGACTTGACCAGCGTGTACTCGCCAATGACCTGGAAGTCGTAATGCAAGCCGTCCAGGGTGACGACATGTGTGTCGCCCCGGGACTCTCCCTGCGGGGGCGGCGGGGGCGGCGGCTGGTTGTCCGGCGGCGGGCCCCCGCCGGGCTTGCCCCCGCCGGCCCGGCGGCGGCGGGAGGGTCGGCGGGTCCGGTTTCTTGCAGAACTTGTCGAGCGTCTCTCCGACCACGCCGAGCAGCGCCGTCGTCTCGCCACCGTTGATGCCGATCGACACGGGCGCCGCGGCGGGCTTCGTGAAGAGCGACGCGCCCGGCGAGCCGTCGGGACACTTGCAGCCGCCCTGCTTGAGGCAGAGCGCGAGCGGAGCGGAGACGTCGAGCGCCTCGTCGATGGCAAAGGCGCGATCATGAATGCGGCCGTATCCGGTGAGCAGCCCCACGATCGCGATGTCGGCCGAGCCGGTGAGCTGGAACAACTCGCTCTCGTAGTTCGCGGCCGGAGTCAGCTCTTCCTCCGTTCCGCCGTCCACGGTCACGGATTGGGGTGACGGGCCGCCCGACGCCGATGGGTGCCGGTTCAGCATCTCCCACGGTGTCTTCTGGTCGACCTCGAAGTAGCTCGAGCCCCAGTCGGTGAAATACGTGATCTGACTGCCGCCCGTCAGCAGGTTGAAGGCATCGATGTCGCCCTGACCGCCGCCCATGGCCGTTGTGACCATCGGCAGGAGCTTCGGCCAAACGGCTCCGTTCCCCGCCAGGTCGGCCATGTGGGCATACACGCCCACGGCATCGTAGCTCCGCTTGGCGAAGTGGAGCGTGGGCTGACTGACATACGGCGCCCAGCAGGTGTCCATGATGACGTCCGACGCGCCCGGCACGACAACCTGCATGGCCCATGTGGCCTCCCCTTCGGAGATCCAGGGGTGCACGCTCATGGAGGCCTCGGGGCTCCCCGTCTCCCGTTGCTGATAGCAGTGCACCATCTCGTGCGTGACGATGGCTCGCGCGTCCGTGTAGCTGAGCGGGGAGAACTTCTGGTTCCACATCAGCATGTGACATGACGCCAGCAGGAGATCCTTGGGCGTCACCCAGGATGTGGTGTGCGCATACTCGGTTCCGGTCGGCGGCCCGTAGTCGACGGCGACGTCGAAGTCGACGGGTGGTTTGCCGAGAAAGGCGGACAGAACGGTATTCGCGGTATCCCCCAGCGCCTTGTAGTCGAACGCTGGGGCATCCGCGGTGGCGACGAACGCGACCGGCACGACCAGCGGGCGGCGCTCGGCGGATGAGGACTGACGTGCCCCCGTGCTTCCGCGTGGCCCGGCGATGAGGTGCGCCGCGGCCGTGCGCTGCTCGGGCGTCAGCGCATCCCACACCTTGCCGAGGTAGCTCACCGCCAGCGTGCCATCCCAGTCGGCGGGGTTGCGGCTCCCGGGGGGCACGGCCACGCCGGGCAGGGGGCCGACGACCATGCTGAACAGCAGCTTGGCACGCTCGGGCGTGAGGCCCTGCGCCAGGATCTGCGCGACGAGCTGGCGTTCGCCGTGGACCGGCGTGGGTACCGCGGTGGTGGCAGGGGCGGACGGCGGCCCGGGTTGCACGGCTGCGGGAGGCGGAGTCTGGGACGCCGCGCCCCCGCGCGGGCGGTGCCTCACCGCGAACACCGCCACGAGGACGAGCAGCAGGATCGCGACGCCAGCCACCACGCGACGAGTTCGCATGTGCCTCCACTCTCGGAGCCACGCTCGTCCTGAGCGGCAGGTGGCAGCTCTTCGCCGCTGGCCGCCACCTGCTGCCCGGGTACCGCCAGACCGGGTGCCTAGGATAATGCACCGAACTGTCTCGATGCGCACGCCCCCGGGGGCCCGGGCATGTGCCGTCCCGCTCCCTCGAGCCCCGGTGTGTCGGCCGGATGCCGTCCTCGACGGGGCGGAGGCGTTCAGGGATATTGGACCTGGCGATTGCCTGGCGACAACGGGACGACGTGAGTGCCCGGTCCGGCGAGTGCCGCCGTCAGGCGGCGGCCCGCATCCTGACCCTCACGATTCTTGCAGGCTCAGAAGCGCATGGGAGGGCCGACTGCCGCCGCAGGATGCACCCCGAGTCGATCTGGTGACCGACAGGTCGGCGGCCAGCGCTCGTACGAGGGTCGCTTGATCACCCTGGTGGTCACGCGCATCGGCGTGGCCCTCCTGCTCGCGATCGCGGCAGCCGCGGCGAGCGCCGCTGGCCCGGCGTGCCTCGCCCAGGGGTCGACCAGTGGCGGCGCTCGGGTCCCCGACTCGACCGAGCGTGCGGCGCCGGGGGCCGAGCGCTCCGTCCGGGACGGGATGGCCGCACCCGTGTCCGTGGCCGTGTTCGATCTCGCGTTCTACGGGGCGCATGCGAACTCCATCGAGCCTGGCGACTCGGCGCTGGCCGGCGTCACCACCGCCGCATTGCGCGGGCACGTGGCGAGCCTCCCCGGAGTCGTGCTGATCGACACCACCGCACTCCAGGCGGCGGCACACGCACCCGGCCCGCGTGACTCGGCGGGTGGTCACCCCTGCAACGTCGTCGTCGCGTGCGCACGGGCCGCCGCCCGCACCGTGCACGCCCGGTGGGCGGTAACGGGCACGCTGAGCAAGACGAGCAATCTGATCTGGATCTACAGCGGCCAGCTCATCGATGTCGAGACCGGCGCGATCGCGCTCGACGACGAGTACGAGCTCAAAGGCAACTCGCGCGATATGGCGCCCCAGGGCGCCCGTGTCTTCACCGAGCGGATCGCGAAGAAGCTCGGGATCCCCGCCGCCCGTGACATTGCCAGGTGAGACGGCGGGGAACGACAGCACGTGGCGTCGCTACCGATCCCCGAGGCATTGAGGCCACCGGCCAGCCCGATCGGGTCTTCCTGGGTGAAACGACCCCTTGAGCATCCGTCGTATGATTTCAGTCTTCTAGACTGCTGTGGCTTCTTCTTTTAGCGGCTCAGCTCCTCCGATTTTGGATCATAGTTTTCACTGCTGAGGCCCAGACGCGAGTTTTTGAGGCCGACACGCGTAAGTGCTTGCGGGGCTTCACGTGCGACTCTCGCGGCGCGTCGATGCCGCATCGTACGTGCAGGCGCGAGCGGCGGCGCGGAGCGCCGCGATTGCCCGGTTCTTTTACGCGGCGACTTGCTGATAGGAGAAAGTCGGGATGCCGGTGCGTTCGGTCGCGTGCTCGATCGTGAGCGCGCAGACGCGCCCCTCGGCGTCGAGTTCCAGGAGTGTATTCTCATCGAGGTCGCGGGACTCGGCGATCGAGCCCGCCTTGAATTCGATGTACAGCGTGTCCGTGTCGGCGAAGAAAGTGACCTTCATAGCGCGCTCACCGAGAGAAGTTGCGATCAAAGAAAGCGTTGTGAATCGTCTCGCCGTCAGCGAGGAGTACCACCCGCAAATAGCGCCCGTCCCGCTCCGGAATCCGCGCCCAGCGCCGGATGCGGCCGTCCGCCTGGATGACCTCGCGAATCGGGGCGGCCACGGCCCGCTCGATCCACTCGTCCAAGATGCCGGCGCGGTCCGGTCAGGTGCGCATCGTGAGGAAATACTGCGTGCATTTCACAGACAGATCGAGGCAGTCAGGAGTACGGAGGTGTCTGTCGAAATCTACTGGGCGAGGGCCCGCGCGGCATCCGGCATTGGGCACTCGCGGCGGCGGATCGCGCGAGGGAGAGATATCTCGCCACTAGCTTGCCCACGGTCCATCGGTAAGGACGGAGATATCTCCGCGTGGCGCGCCCTGGCAGCGGGGGACCAACGAGCATACGAACGGGCTCTTACGGCAGTACTTCCCGAAAGGCACGGACCTGAGTGTCCACGGGCCATCCGATCTCGCCGCCGTCGCGCTCGCGCTCAACACGCGGCCGCGCAAGACTCTGGGGTGGCGGACCCCTGTCGAGGCGCTGAACGACCTCTTACAATCCACGCAACGAGATACTGTTGCGACGACGGGTTGAACTCGGGCAGTACCTGTCCATTCGGTACACGGAGCGGCTGGCGGAGGCCGGGATCGAATGCTCGGTTGGGAGTCGCGGGGACTCATATGACAACGCCCTCGCGGAATCCGTGATTGGGCTCTACAA